>Ga0302275_10003051_pt1 | contig 17183 bp, 14 predicted proteins | sample III_Bog_N2_2_FD_200229 | JGI IMG/M metagenome (GOLD analysis project Ga0302275, IMG submission 200229) | Peat permafrost microbial communities from Stordalen Mire near Abisko, Sweden - III_Bog_N2_2 | ecosystem: Environmental > Terrestrial > Soil > Wetlands > Peat | place: Sweden: Abisko...
CTGATTCGATCAAACAGCTTGATCTTTTCATTAGCTTTTTCTTTGGCGTCTTCCGACATATACGACACCAACTCTTCGAGCTGTTCGACAGTGGATATATTTTTGAATTCCTTTGCCTTATTTATGAAAACGGCTGACTTCTTCTTGCGCGCCAAAAGCTCGATTACGTTGCTGAGCGTACCGGTGCTCTTCGTATCCCAGATCATCAGACCGAAATCAGCCACCTCGGCCATCCGAAGGTCTTTGGCGGTGAAGAACGCACGCGACCCCGCTGAATGGTCTGTCTTGACGCGCTGAACGGGCCAGTTCCCCAGGTTGTTCCTGGGGCGCTCCCCGCTACAGAAAACGGTCGCCTTCGTCGTTCCGTGATCGAACAAGTACGCCTGGACCGAAGTGTCTGCGCCGTCAGCATCGCCCACCACCACTTCAAAGTCCTGCGCCAGGATGTTGTCGATGCGGAGCTTGACCTTGGAATCAAGGTGCTTGATGTTCATCGAACCAGCAATGAAAACTCGCGTATTCATTTGCTGCCTCCACGTCAGCGCCGCTATATAGATTCTGCCAACTTTAGGATACGCGCGCAACACCTTGCAGGCAGCTTCCATTGAGGCCCCGGTATGAAACAGATCGTCGACGACAAGCACGTTCCATCGCCCGTCGGCTGATATCTCATCGTTCACACTGAAACTATCGGCGGGTGGCCCACCCTTTTCCTAGCCCATGAAGTGGGTGGGCTCGCAGCAACCTCGACTGGCGCAACTTCAGGGCTTAGGTGTCTGCCAACGCCAGACAGAAAACCGGCCTCCGCATTCCCGGCAACGAAGAAGACGCCTCAGTGAGAGCATATGCAGCACATCGACTAGTTTCTTGCGAGACAACCGCACATCAGTCGAGCGGCAAACAGGACAGAGCACGAGCGAAGAGAGTGCCATGCATTAATTATGGCCGGGAAGCCCCAATCTTCAAAACTGTGGCTGCTCCCGGCCCCTCGTCCGCCGCGGCGAAGTCGCGTTCAAACCCAATCCGCCGCCAGCCCCGACCCGCACCGCAACACAGCCGACCCCGTTCACCGCCCACCGTTCACCGACCCCAGACCACCGCCCCCGCGTAAGCCAAATCCTACAAACATCCCAGCCGACGCTGATTCCGCATTCCCCTCGGCATCCGTATCTTCGTAACAGGACGAGCTTATGGCCCCGCAAATGGAATACGAATGAAAATTCTGATCGCAGACGACCATGCGAACATACGACGCGGCCTCAGAGAGATTCTGGTCGATGCATTTGCAAGCTCCACGTTCTCCGAAGCCTCAAACGGGGTCGAGGTTCTCATCCTGTTGGGCGTATCAGTCCCCGACTTCCTCCTACTCGACATCAACATGCCAGGCCGCAGCGGCATGCAGATCCTGAAGGATGTAAAGGCCATGTATCCCCTTCTTCCCGTCATCATGGTGAGTGAGCAACCGGCAAGCCAGTATGCATCCCACTGCCTCGCCGCCGGCGCCTGCGCCTATATCAGCAAGAGCTATGCATCAGAAGACCTTGCCCCGGCTATTAGAAAAATACTGGGCGGTCTGGCCCTGGCATCCCGTGCCCGTGCGGCTTAGAAAGCCTCTGCACAAATCGCCTGGGCGCAAAAGAAGCCATCCCTCAGGGGCTAAAGCCCTCGATCTAATTGGCCTAATTTGGCACGAGTAAACTCGTGCCCTTTCAAAACCCGTCTTGTGCAGAGCTTCTTCAGTGAATCTCTGTGCCTGGCTCGCCCCCACCTGCGTGTAAGACAAACCCTACACAGCCTGTTTCGAAACGCCCACAGAAAGAACAGTTTTCCCCGATGTTCATCGTCCTCCCAACCCCGTATCTTGGGAACATCGGCACAGCAAGGGTTGAGGCACTTATAACCCTTGCACTGCATCGCAAGATCGAAAGGATAGCAACCATGGCTACCAGCATCGCTACCGTGACAAATACTGCAACACGAATTCCGTCGGGTTTCCGCTTTCCGTTGCCAGCCGCTCCCTATCGCGAAATCAAATTGGTTGCGAAGACAACAGGTGCTCTGCCAATTTCCGCAGGCGCGTTCAATCTCCAATATCTAATCGACAATTTCAACACGGGCCTAAGCTAATAGAGAACGGCGAACAGCCTCTCAAATCCGCGCGCAACTGCACAGACAACAAAACCAATATAAAGAACGCAATATCAATAACTTAAGCCACTATCTCGTGTCGAATCAGCGCAAATTTCAAAATAGCGGCTAATTCTCGGCAACCCAAACCCTCGTTCAGTTCAATTCTCAGCAATCAAAACATCTGGAAAGGCTGCCCGCGCGGTTCATGTCGAAGCGAATCGCAACCACTCAAGCAGCCATTAGCCCCTGTTTGTAACCCTGCAGGCAACCCTTTCAGCTATGTAGCGCACCCCTAAGAGCAGCCATTTGATCCCGGATCTTAGAACTCTGAACTTAGAACTCCGAACCCTGTTGCTGACCCCTGAATATTTTCAAAAGTGAGCCATTGTGTACAGACCTCTGCATTCGTTCATGCGACGCTGAATGGTTACCCCTGCAAGCGCGCTCAGCAGACTGGCCAGTTGTTCCAGTTGTTTTATCTGAGCCAACTTCGTTCCTGCTTGCCGGGTATGGATGATTGTCGATGACCTTGGATTGCTTCCGCAACTCGCTATCGACCGTGACGAATTGAGGGTTGCGTCTTCCTCTTGCCAGGCGGCAGGACAAGTCCAGGCGCAACGCCCGCGATTAGCGAACCTACACGCACGCAAGGATGATTCGTCTCAATGGAATACTCGAAATTAACCTCGCTGCTTCGCCGGGTCATTATGGTCCCCCTGTTGGTGACGACAGCCCTTGCGGGATTTCTGTTGTGGGAAACACTCGATTTGAACAGATCGATGCAGTGGATTGACCACACCGATCAGGTTCTCGACCAGTCCGGGCACCTTCTCGAGTTGCTGGTCGATATGGAATCCGCGAAGCGGGGCTTCATTGCAACCGGCGACGAGAGTTTCCTTACTAGTTATATTGATGGCACAAAGCAATTCAGTTCCGATATCGACGCATTGAATCAACTAGTCGCAGATAGCCCCTCGCAGCAACGAACACTCCAGAGCATCTATGTGGGCTATAAGGAGGCTGAGGAGTACGATAACCGGATTATCGTTCTTCGCCGTGCCGGAAAGGCCGACCCGAGCCTTATTGACGACGTGCTAAGAAAAAATGCGATGGATAAGGTTCGACAGCAGGTTGCCGAGTTTCAAGCCGTGGAATCCGCGCTGCGTCGCGAACGCATGGAAGCAGCGCACCGCCGCTGGCTCATGATGATTTCGAGCTGCCTGGTTCTGGGCCTGGGGTCCGGGGCCTTTCTCGCCTTTTTTATGCGGTACCACGTGCGAAATCTGGGCGCCAGCCTGCTGCAGAGCCAGGAGCGATGGACGGCTACGCTGGGGAGTATCGGCGAGGCTGTGATTGCCACAGATAGTGTAGGGCGAATCACCTTCCTCAACTCCATCGCCGCCGCTTTAACCGGTTGGCAACCAGAGGAAGCTCTGAACCAACCCATCGGCAACGTGCTCAGGCTCATCAATGAGGAGTCTGGGATGACCGCGGACAATGAAGTGCTCCGCGTACTCAATGAGAAAAAGATTTTGGCGGTCGCCAACCATGTGGACCTGGTGACAAGGGACGGCCGCGAGATTGCTGTCGAGCATAGTGCCGCGCCTATCCTTGCCGGAGAAGGAAAAGTGATTGGCGTTGTGCTGGTGTTTCGCAACGTGGCCGAGCGGCGTCGGGAGCGCTTGGAAACCGCGGAGCAGGCTGCCTTGCTCGAACTCACGCAGGACTCGGTCTTTGTCATCGATATGGAGGGCCGAGTCCTGTTTTGGAGCCGGGGGGCGGAAGCCATGATGGGCTACACCAAGGCGGAGGCCACCGGCACAATCGCTCACGACCTGCTTTGCACCGAATTCCCGGAACAGTTCTCTGAAATCAAAGCTGAGTTGATGCGCGCGGGACATTGGGAGGGAGACATCGTCAAGACCGCCAAGGATGGCAGGCGCGTTGTGGTGGCCGGTCGCTGGGCTTTGCAATGGGGCAAACGCGATCAGCCTCCGCGCATCCTGGTGGTGAATAGTGACATTACCGAGCGCAAGCGTTCCGAAGAGTTGCTAATCTTGCAGACCGAGCAAATGCGGGCGCTGGCCATACGTCTGCAATGGGTGCGCGAAGAGGACCGCAAGACAGTTGCCCGCGACCTCCACGATCAAATCGGGCAGATTCTCACCGCAATCAAAATGGATATGTCATGGATCGGCCGCCATCTGCCGCAGTCGGAAGCCGAGGTGCTGGCTCGACTCAAGGAATCGATTCACTTGATCGATGACGGCGTCAAGGCTGTGCGAGTCATCTGCAGCGGGTTGCGCCCTGGAGTGTTGGATGACCTCGGCCTGGCGGCGGCTATTGAATGGCAGGCCGGTGAATTTGCCTCCCGCCATGGGATCCCTTGCGAGGTCTCTGTTCCACCCATCGGTTTACTTCTGGATGGCGACCGCGCAACCGCGACTTTCAGAATCTTTCAGGAATGCATGACCAACGTGATTCGCCACTCGGAGGCAAAACAGGTGCGCGTCGTGCTCAGGCAGGAAGATGAGAACATTGTTCTGTTGGTGGAAGATGACGGAATTGGCTTCCGCGAACCCGACTTCTCGAATACACTTGGTTCCCTGGGGCTCCTGGGAATGAAGGAACGCGCGCAATTCTGCGGAGGCGACGTTCTTATTTCCAGCTCCCCCGGCCATGGAACCACCGTGACTGTCCGCGTACCCATGGACTCCCCAAGCACCGAGAGGAGCCAATTATGCACATCCTGATCGCGGATGACCATGCCGTCGTGCGCCGAGGCCTTCGAGAGATCCTTGACGATGCTATTCCCGGCGCGGCTTTCTCCGAGGCCGGCAATGGAGATGAGGTGCTGCGCCAGTTGAGCAAGTCCACAACCGCCCTGCTGGTGTTGGATATCAGTATGCCTGGGCGTAGTGGGGTGGACGTGCTGCGGGATGTAAAGCACGCCTACCCGCGACTGCCCGTCATCATACTCAGCGTTCACTCGGAAGAGCAGTATGCCGTACGCTGTTTGCGGGCAGGCGCAGCCGCCTATATCAACAAGGAAAGCGCCTCGGAAGAATTGGCGATCGCGACAAAAAAGATACTGAGCGGTGGCCGCTACATCAGCGCCACCTTTGCTGAGAAGCTGATTGCCAACCTCGATGAGCCCGGCGACAAGCCATTGCACGAGTCGCTCTCAGACCGGGAGCACGAAGTCATGAAGATGATCGCCGCCGGCGTTCCCCTTACCGAGATTGGCGAAAGACTGCATGTCAGCGTGAAAACAATCAGCAGCTATCGAACGCGTATTATGGAAAAAATGCAAATGAAGAACAATGCCGACCTCACCCGCTATGCCATGACGCATGGCCTTATCGATTAGTGTCATGTCCATAAAGTTCGTTGTAAGACGCACGAAAGACAGAAGCAGATTCTTCGACTCACCACCCCCGAACTGAAAGACGTTCGGGGCCCCGTTCGCTCAGAATGACAGTTTTTGTTTTGTTATGGACTTTAGGGACAGGACACTAGAGCCTGTGTAAGAAAATTCCTACAGAATTCACGGACTATGCTGATTCCGCATCCGTATCCGCATCGGTATCTTGATTACAGGACGCGCTTATAGCCTCGCAAAAAGGAAAAATGAATATTCTGATTGCAGACGATCATGCGAACGTCCGGCGCGGCCTGAGAGAAATTATTGTCGACGAATTTCCGGGCTCCAGTTTCACCGAAGCTGCAAATGGAAATGAAGTTCTTGTTCAGTTGGATGTATCAATCCATGACCTGCTGCTACTCGACATCAACATGCCAGGCCGCAACGGGATGGACGTTCTCAAGGACGTAAAAAGTATCTATCCTCTTCTTCCCGTCGTCATGGTAAGTGTGCAACCGGAGGGCCAATATGCCTCCCGCTGCCTGCTGGCCGGCGCCCACGCCTATATCAACAAGAACTATGCGTCAGAAGACCTGGCCCCGGCTATCAGGAAGATACTTGATAGAGGTGTCGCATTCGCAAAAAACCCTCTTCCCGATTAAAACGGTTCCATAAGTCCTACAGAGCATTTGCGCTATATGTGTTTTGCATCTCGACTTTTCAAGATCATTCAAGCCGATGTTTTGAAAGGGCACGAGCTTTAATCGTGCCATAAACGCTTCAGACAAAGGCCTTGGAGCAACTCCGCACAAACGAGTTTTGAAAGGGCACGAGTTTACTCGTGCCAAAAACGCTCGATTACGAGCGTCGGCTTTAGCCGCTGAGGGATGCCTCTCCCCATTCGATCAAAGGAAGAATTCTTCCGCAGCCTCTCTAACCCCTGCAACATGGCGGCACCTCCACAGTTAAGCCGACTTTCCTGGTGACTCCCCATAACATCGATTTCGCGCGCTGGTCGCCTCGCCTCGCCCTGCGTTGTAAGACAAATCCTACAGAGCATCGTCGGAAACGCCCACATCAGGAATAGCTTTCCCCGATGTTCATCGTCCGCGCAGACCCGTATCTTGGGTACATCGGGAAAGCAAATGTTGAAGCAACTTCTAACCCTTGCACCCACTTTGTAAGATTGAAAGGACATCGACCATGGCTACAAGTTTCCTTACCGTGACGACTTCGGCACCAAGGCTTCCGTTAGATCGCCCGTTTCCTTTGCCAACCCTTCCCCGCCACGCATTGAAATTGGTTCCGAAGGCCACAAGCGCTTTGCCGGTTCAGGCATCCGCGTTCAATCTGCAAAATCTGCTCGACAAATTCATGCCTGGAAAATCCCGGCGCGAATACCTGGCCAATGAATCCATCTATGCGCAGGGCGATTCGGCTAACACGGTTTTCTATATCCAGAAGGGCAGCGTAAAGCTCACCGTTGTTTCTTCCAGCGGCAAGGAAGCCGTGATCGCTCACCTTCCGGCAGGCAGCTTCTTTGGAGAAGGCTCCCTTGCAGGCGAGAAGGAACAAAGCGCCTCAGCCACCACACTTCAGGCCACTACGATCATTCGGATCGAAAGAGGGACCATGAAGATCTTGCTCGATCGTGAACCGGAGTTTGCCCGGGAATTCCGCGCGCACCTGCTCGACCGCAACATCCGCATGCAGGCCGATCTGGTGGATCATTTGTTCAATTCAAGTGAAAAGCGCCTCGCCCGGTTGTTAATGCTGATGGCTAACTTCGGCCAGAAATCGAAACCCATTCCGGTGATCGAGAAGATCAGCCAGGAGACTTTGGCAGAGATGATCGGCACCACAAGATCGCGCGTCAGCTTCTTCCTTAATCGCTTTCGCAGTCTCGGTTACATCGACTACAACAATGCCGGGATGGTTATCAATAATTCACTGGTTAACATCGTGCTGCATGACTAATCCCATCTCCATAGGCCGGCCAGTCGAAAGACAGGTAAGATGGCACGTGGCCCACGCATCACGGTATCGGGACTGTGCCCTGTGCATCGCCGCCTCATCGCGATGAGCGGATGTTAGACTCGCGCGCCGCTAATCTCCGAACCCCTGATCCCCGATCCCTGATCTCCGCCCCTGCGGCTATTCCCTGTTCCCTGATGGCCTGGGCCATCTCGCCACCACCGTCGTCCCAATCCCCCCCCGCGGCCGGAACACGCCTTTCACTTCGGCCCACACCGGATCGGCAGCCTTCACCACGTCCTCAAGTACCTGGTTCACAATGTTTTCCTGGAAGATCCCCAGGTTCCTGTAGCTGAACAAATACTCCTTCAGCGACTTCAATTCCAGGCACAGTTCCCGCGGCATATACCGGATCGTCAGCACCCCAAAATCCGGCAATCCCGTCTTCGGGCACACCGAGGTAAGTTCCGGGTCGTCAATCAGAATCTCGTACCCAGGAAACTGGTTCTTCCACGTCTCAATCGCCGGAAACGCAAAGTCCAGCCCCGCCGCCGCATGATCATCCGTATACCGTGGTTCCAAAGCCATGGCCCTATTGTACTTGCCCCCTTGCCGGCGAATCAAAACCTGAAACCCCACTCGATCTTTTCCTCGCATTTTTCTGATTCCAAAACCCCTTTTGCCGACTCTTATATACTGACCATGGTTAAGATGAATGGCTGAAGAGAAAAGGCAATCGGACCGTCTCCGCCTGTGGATCTGGCGCGGCGCGGGCGTTCTTATCGTAATAGTGTTCTTCCTCACGCGCTTTTTAATGCGCGACCGTCTCCTCGTCCGCGAAGTCCAGGTTCACCACCAGGAATTGGTGAGCACGGTGCCCACCAACGGCCGCGTGGAGCCCGACGTCAACTACCAGTACCACAGCCCCCTCGCAGGCCTCGTCATGAAGGTCAACGTGCATCCCGGCGATGAGGTCCCTGCCGGTAAGTTGATCATTCAACTGGACGATCTTCAAGCTCAAGCCCGCCTGGCCACAGCCGAAAGCGGTGTCAAGGCCGCCCAGGCGATGATGGATTCCATCACCCACAATGGCACCCTGCAGGAGCGCCAGGCGTCGGCCGCCGATATCGCGCGCACCCAACTGGAAAGCGATCAAGCCCACCACGATCTGGACGCGCTCACCCGGCTCAACTCCACTGGCGCCGCCTCTGCCAGCGAAGTCACCTCCGCGCGAGAGCGTGTAGCCACCGCCGATGCGAGCCTCCATGCTGCGCAGCAAAGCGCCCAAACCCGGTATTCTCCCGCTGAAGTAGCGCGCACACAAGCCGCTTTATCTGACGCGGAAGCCAATCTTGCCGCGGCGCGGGCCATCGTCGCGGAATCCTCCTACTACGCCCCAATTGCGGGAACCGTCTACAGTCTCGATGCTGGGCCGACAGATTTTGTGGAAGAGGGCAAGCTGTTGCTGCAGATGGCCGACCTGCACCATGAACACGTCATAGCCTATTTCGACGAGCCATGGATTGGCCAACTCGCTGTCGGTCAAAAGATCTTTATCAAATGGGACGCCAAGCAGGGCAAGGAGTGGCACGGACACATCGTCCGCACCCCATCTACCGTGATGGTCTACGGAACCCGGAATGTTGGCGAAGTCCTGGTCCAGATCGATGACGGCGATGGCGACCTGCTTCCCGATACCAATGTCACCGTCACCGTGACCACTTCCAGCGAGCCCAACGCACTCAGCCTGCCTCGCGAGGCGCTACACTCCCAAAACGGCAAACCCTATGTTTTCAAGGTGGTCGGGGACTCGCTGGTGCGGACCCCGGTCACCATAGGGACAATTAATTTGACCCAGGTTGCCATCACGTCCGGACTCAACGAAGGAGATTGGGTGGCAACCGGCACAACCACGGGAATCCCGTTGCAGGAGGGCGTTCCCATCAAGAAGGTTGGGCCGTGAGGCTTCCGCGCATTTTGGCAGGCGTGCTCGCGGCGGGCCTGATGGCTGCGTCCCTGCTCAGGGGTGCGCCGGTCAAAGTTCCGGCCGTCGCGTCGGGTTTTGTGCGCGAGTCCGGTGACCCGCTGCTCCAGGCCAATGATGCTCTCCAGGCCGGCGAAGCCGACAAGGCGCTGGACCTGATTGGTTCCCTGCCGAATCCGGTTTCGGCCGACGCGCACAATCTCACTTGCCGCGTGCGCTACACCCTCGAGCAGTGGGACCCTGCCATCCACGAATGCGAGCTTGCCGTGCAGTCAAATGGCCAGAACAGCAACTACCATCTCTGGCTGGGCCGCGCGCTGGGCCAAAAGGCGAACCACGCCACCTTCCTGAATGCCTATTCGCTTGCCAAACGGGTGCGCGCGGAATTTGAAGAGGCGGTCCGGCTGGATCCACGCAGCCCTGAGGCGCTTGCCGACCTGGGCGAGTTTTACAAGGATGCACCGGCGGTCGTTGGCGGCGGCACGAACAAAGCAGAAGGGATCGTAGCGCAACTGGACAAGGTCGATCAGGCGCGTGCTCATGAGCTTCGCGGCTGGCTGGCCTCCGATCAAAGAGACTACGGCACGGCGGAGCGCGAATTCAAGCAGGCCATTGCCGCCAGCCCGCACCCGGCCTTGCAATGGGCCACGCTGGCGGGCTTTTATCGCAAGCGCGAGCGCTGGGCGGAATTGGATTCCGCGATCAACAGCCTCATCGCTGCCGCCGATCGCGACAAGCGGGCCGGTGTTGCCCTCTATGACGGAGCCTCAGAACTTGCCAGGGCCAAACGCGACCTCGCGCTGGCCGCAAAAATGCTCAACAGCTATCTGGTCAGCCCTGCCAAAACCGAAGAAGCTCCGGCTTTTGTTGCCTACACCCGGCTTGCCCGCATCGATGGTCAGCTCGGTGATTCCGCGGGCGCCCAACGTGACCGCGCCGCGGCCAATGCCCTGGCGCGCGAATACAAGCCCGCCCCCAATTCTGAAACCCAGGAAGACAGCCATTGAGGGAAAGAGCCCAATTGAATCTCTCGCGGAACGCGCGCAAGCTAGCCGCTCCCATCTTCTTTGCAGTGGCCCTCGCTTTCGCGTCTTTGTGCGCCCCTGCCCAGATCTCACTCTCCACCGTGGTGGATTTGGCGCAGCGCAACTCTGCCCCCGTCAAGCTGGCCGAAGCCGATGTCCAGAAGGCGCAAGCCACCCTCGCCGAGACGCGGGATGCCTATATCCCCAATTTCGTGCTTGGCTCCATGGTCGGCTACTCGCATGGCTTTCCAACCGGGCAGCCCTCGGTGGGAAGCGCCACCCTGCAGTCTTTGGTATTCAGCTATTCCCAGCGCCAGTACTCCAAGGCCGCCCGGGCCGGAATTGAAGCCGCCGACTCCAGCCTCAAGGATGCGCGCCAGCAAGTGGCTCTGGAAGCCTCCACCACCTACATCGAGCTGGACACAATGAACCGCGAACTTGCCGCGGCCCAGCAGCAGGAAGCGTTCACCGCCGACCTGCTTCACATTGAGCAGCAACGCGTCGAAGCGGGCGTCGATTCGAACCTGGATTTGTTGCAGACCCGCCTGAAGGTTGCCCAACTTAAACTCCAGCGGCTTCATCTGCAAACGCGCGCGGACACACTCACACGGCAGCTCAACGCCCTTACCGGCCTCCCACTCGGTAACATACTCACCGACCACGCCAGCATTCCTGAAATTCCGTCCGTCACCGGGGATGAAGCCCCACGCAGGCTCCCCGGCATCGACGCGGCAGAATCGGGCGAGCAGGCGAAGCTGTTCCAGGCGCGAGGCGACGATCTGGCGTGGCGCCGGCCGCAAGTGGGGTTCGGCGCAGTCTACAACTACGACTCCAACGAGTTGAACAACTACAGTACTTACTATCAGAACTTCACTCCCAATAACGTCAGTTTTGGCGTCCAGATTACGTTTCCTTTTTTTGACTTTGCCTTGCGCGCCAAGGCCAAGGCGACCGCGTCGGAAGCACTGCGCGCCAAAGTCGAACAAGAGCAGGCGCAGCGGCAAAACGACGTCCAGATTGCCATGCTTACCGGCAACCTGCGCGAGCTTGATACCTTGGCTGAAGTTGCCAGCCTGAAACAGCAAATCGCCGGCGAGCAGCTTAAGTCCGTGCTCGCGCAACTCGAACTCGGCAACGGCGCCGGAGTTGGTCCCGGCGCTCCTCCGCAACTCACGCCCAAGGCTGAGCAATTAGCCCGCATCGATGAGCGCCAGAAATACCAGGACGCACTGGACGCCGCGCTCGACCTGGCCAAAGCCCGGCTGCAACTGCTGCGCGCCCTCGGCCACATGGATGACTGGCTCCAGGAATTGCACACAAAGTAACCCCCGCCAAAAGAGAACAGTCGAAAACACAGGACAATGTTAGAATCGAAGAGATGCCTATGCCCCTGAAAACGCTTTTCCTGAATCCGCCCTCGTTCAAGAACTTTGACGGGGGCGCGAGTTCTCGCTGGCCCGCAACCCGCGAGATTGAGTCTTACTGGTACCCGGTGTGGCTAACCTATCCGGCCGGCCTGCTCGAGGGATCCCGAGTGCTCGATGCGCCGCCGCACCACGTCTCCGCCGAGGAAACCATCAAGATCTGCAAGGACTACGAGTTCCTTGTCCTCTTCACCTCGACTGTCGGCTGGGAGGGCGATCAGCGCCTCGCAGAGACCATCAAGGCCGAGAACCCTTCCATCAAGATCGCCTTCGTCGGCCCCCCGGTGACCACTGACCCGGAGCGCGCCCTCAATGAGTGCTCCGTCCTCGACTTCATCTGCCGCCGCGAATTCGATTACTCCGTAGTCGAGTTTGCCCAGGGCAAGCCGCTCAGCGAGATCCTCGGCATCAGCTACAAGCAGGACGGAAAAATCCTGCACAATCCCGATCGCCCGCAGGTCGAAGACCTGGACGCGATGCCCTGGGCCACCAAGATCTACAAACGCGACATGGACGTCACGAAGTACAACGTGCCTTTCCTGCTCCATCCCTACATCGCGCTCTACTCCACCCGCGGATGCCCGGCGCAGTGCACATTCTGCCTCTGGCCCCAGACCCTCAGCGGTCACGCGTGGCGCAAGCGGTCCACCGACGACGTTGCAGCCGAGCTGAAGTGGGCACATGCGAACTTCCCTGAAGTGAAGGAGTTCTTCTTCGACGACGACACCTTCAACATCCAGAAGGTCCGCACCGTCGAGCTGTGCGAAAAACTCAAGCCCCTCGGCATCACCTGGAGCTGCACCTCGCGCGTCACCACCGACTACGACACCCTCAAGGCCATGAAGGAAGCCGGCTGCCGCCTGCTCATCGTCGGCTTCGAGTCCGGCGACCCGCAGATCCTCAAGAACATCAAGAAGGGCGCCACCGTCGAACGCGCCCGCGCCTTCGCCAAGGACTGCCACGACCTCGGCCTTACCGTCCATGGCGACTTCATCCTCGGCCTCCCCGGCGAAACCAGGGAGTCCATTCGCAACACCATCAACTTCGCCAAGACGCTGGATTGCGAAACCATCCAGGTCTCCATCGCCCACGCCTACCCCGGCACCGAGTTCTACGACTTCGCCAAGGCCAACGGTTACATCACCAACGAGCGCATGGAAGACGGCGGCGGCCACCAAATGGCGCACATCGAGTACCCCGGCCTGCCTGTCGACTACGTCATGGAAATGGTGCACAAGTTTTACGACGAATACTACTTCCGCCCCAAGGCCGCGTTCCGCGTGGTGTGGAAGGCAGTCGTCAATCGCGATGTGCCCCGCCTCTATGTCGAAGCCAAAGCCTTCATGAAACTGCGCTCACAGCGCAACAAGGCGGTAAAGGCCTCGCGCGCTCTCCATGCCGACCCCAACACCCCTGCAAAGGCCGGCGCTTAGTTTTCGTTTTGCGAAGAGCCAGGGCGGACGCGATTGCGTCCGCCCTGATTCTTTGCCGTCAACTCATTGGAACCTTACGCCCATCCCCGTAATCTAAGAAGGTTCGGCACTCGCGCAAAACCGGAGATCCTTCAAACATTCATGTCCCATCATCGACTCACTCCGCGCCAATACATGATCCTGGGCCTGGTCGCTCTCTGCGCCCCGCTGGGTGACACCTGCCTTTCGCGCGGCATGACGCAACTTCCGGCCATCTCCGTCCATCATCCACTCACACTCATCGCTGCCGTCTTCACACCCTGGATCGCCCTCGGCATCGCCCTGCTCATCGGTTTCTTCGCCAGCTATCTCACCGCGCTCTCCTGGGCCGATCTCACCTTTGTCCTCCCAGCTACCGCCTTTGGCAACGTCATTGTCGCCTTATTCGCCCGCTTCTGGCTCCATGAGCCCATCTCTCTTGAACGTTGGGCAGGCATCGCCCTCATCACGCTCGGCGTGGGCTTTGTCGCGCAGGGACCATCGTTGACCGAGAGGCCCGTCACATCCGCGCACTCCGGCGCCGTCCCGCCCATCGAACAGGAGGTGGCGCAATGATGATCCCCTCCGCTGCCCAGCATCCCGGCCCGCTTGCAGCCGCAGCCATGATTGCCGCTGTCGTCCTCTGTTCCACCGCAGGCGAAGTTCTGACCGCAGCCGCCATGAAGTCCATTGGCGACCTTGACGACATTCGCGCCCATTCCGGCATGAAGGGCGCCATCCGCGCCGTCGTCACCTGCCCACTCTTTTTTGCCGGAGTAGGCTTCCTGGCCCTCGCCTTCTTCGCGTTGCTACTTGCCCTGAATCATCTCAACCTGAGCCTGGTCGCCCCCGCATCTGCGTCGCTCACGCTGGTCACCAACGCTATCGCCGGCAAGTTTTTCCTCAAGGAAAATGTAGACCGCCGCCGCTGGACAGCCGCAGGCCTCGTCTGCATCGGCGTCTACTTCCTCGCTCACTGACAGCCGTCATATGGACCGGCTGTCATGCGGCGTCCCCGCCCGCATTCTCTTCAGGCTCAATAAGAACAACATCGGTACCTCGCAGCAGGCCAACAAACCACACGATGGATTTAAAGCGTGCTTCGGCGATTGAGCGCGAAGCGAGAGACACTCCTGCTTCACGGCCCACGGGAACTGTTGAACCGAGAGTAACTTCCGAGTCGCCGACAATACGGGCATAGTCCGCCTCCTCGAAAAGCATCGATAGAAAGGCTTATCAATTTGTGTGGCTCGCCCAGACCACACATCAGCACTTTCTGCCATCTAAACCGGACAAGCTGTAGCTGAGGAAAAGATGCGAGTGAGTATGTCTGGATCGCCTTCTCTGGTCCTGCTGGCGGTGTCCGCCGCCGTGACGCTCACTTCCTGCAGCTCAATCCATCTAAATCCATCCAAGCCCACGCCTGTCATCACCTGGCCACAGCCCGCCCCGATCACGAACCCCGCGCCGCTGACTTCCGCGCAACTCGACGCAACAGCAAACGTGCCGGGGACGTTTGTGTACTCTCCGCCTGCTGGGACAGTGCTGGCTGCGGGAACGCAGACACTGACAACGACATTTACTCCGGCAGATACTGCGGTTCTTACTTCCGCCGCGTCCTCGTTGACGATTGTTGTGAACAACCCGGCCACTGGCAATCCCCCGACCATTGCGGCCCAGCATATGGTTGTGGCGGACGAAGGCAATAATCGTGTGCTCATCTACGACGCGCCCATCGGCAATGGAGCGAGCGTCGTTCTAGGGCAGCCCAATTTCACGGATTCGGCAAACAGCGGTAACGCCTCATACCCAAACACCGTTTCAGCCAGCGCCATCGCTATGGACGCTGAGGGGAACCTCTTCGTGGCGGATACGCCTCATTGCCGTGTTTTGGAATTCCAGCCGCCATTTACTACGGGGATGAACGCCAGCGCGGCGATCGGATGGCCAAGCCTGACTTATTCGAATCCATCAGGACCCTCTTGTATTTACGTTGCCGAATCTGAACCCATAAATCGATTGGAATCGCCATGGGCCGTTGCGGTGGACTCGCAGGGGAACCTGTGGGTCGCGGACACACAATATGCTGAAGTGTTCGAATATGTCCCGCCCTTTTCGACCGGCATGGCACCCAGCGTGGTGTTGGGAACGCTTCCCTGCCAGGTCGGCCGCACTACTTTCACTCCGCCTACGGCGATGATTTTCTGTGAGCCGGAGGGCCTCGCCTTCGATCCACAGGGCAACCTCTGGGTCGCCGACTGGGGTTATATCCGTATCCTTGAGTTCAAACCTCCGTTTTCAACTGGAATGGCCGCGAGCCTTGAGATTGGCCAATCCGCGGCAAACCCCTTTGCCGAGGCGACCCCATGTGATTCCTCTGGCCCCTCCGCTTCCTGCCTGAGGCCTGCCACTATCGCATTCGATGCCGCCGGAGACCTGTGGGCCACCGATCCTTGGGAGAACCGCGTGCTGGAATTCGCGCCTCCGTATACAAACGGGATGGCCGCAAGCCTCGTGCTCGGGCAACCTGATTTCACGAGCGGGGCATTGCAGGCCACGGCGGCAAATACGTTTTATTTTTCCAGTAAAAATGGCGTCAGCGTCCTCCAATACGATGGGGGACTTTGGTTCGATTCCAGCGGAGATCTTCTCGTGGGCGACGGCGGCAACGAGCGAATCCTCGTCTTCACGCCCCCGTTCAGCAGCGATATGAACGCTTCCATGGTAATCGGCCAGCCAAACATGACCAGCGGGACGCCATGTGAAGACCAAAATGAAAACACCGCGACTCCAGCCGCAAACACTTTGTGTGCACCAATGGGAATTTTGACTTACTGACCTGGTAAATAATCCGATGATCTGACGGCTCCCGAGATCAACTTGCTTGTTGGTAGCTCCCGGATGACCGGCAAACCGGAACTAACCCTGGATTGATGGCAACGGTCCTCACCGCGTTTCCAACTCCCGACTCGCTCATCCTTGCGGGCTTTGACCGCCTGCGCCGCGCGGCACCAACTTTCAGCCCTCTCCACCCGCCACTAAAGCCCCGCGCATGCGCATTTAACCGAAGCGCGAGTAGTTTAAACTCTCCCTTATCGGCACTTTTTTGTAACCTTTCCAGGTTACAAACACGCCACTTTCGCTATTCTTGCATTGATTATTGCAACTATATTTCGCCGTCTCCTGCGCCTATAGGCGCACGCACGCGATCCCTTTTCACCGCCGCAGCGTGCGCACCAAACCGCACTCCCGCGGGCGCTACTGTCATCTGTCATCTTTCATCTGGCGATGAACCGCATCAGTCCCGTGGGTTTCAGATCGGCATCGAGAAATGTGCGCGTCTGGCCGATGGTCTTGCACAAGGCCTCGGCGGCAAGGTGCCCCGAGCGCACCCCGCTCTCCATCGTCGAAGGCCATCCCGTCTGCACCCAGTCCCCGGCCAGATACAAATTCGGCCAGGGCGAAATCGTAGACGGCCGCGCCGCATCAATTCCAGGAGGCACACCGAACGTTGCCCGCACTTCTTTCACCAGCGCCACCATCTCAAGCTTCGCTTCCTTCACGCGCGGGAAAAACTCCGCAAGCTCCCGCAAAGCCTGCGCAATCGCCTCATCCCGCGGCAGCGCCGCAAAGGCCCGCGTCGCACTCACCACCAGCTCGATATAATGCCCGCCGCGCCCCTGCAGCCGCGACTGGTTATACATCCAGTGAATCTCGCGATCCAGCAGCACCGCATGTTCCAGCTCCGTAATCTCCCGGTCAAACCACAGATGCACGCTGCAAATGGGCCAATGCTCCTGCTGCGCAATCTGCCAAGCCAGCTCCCCTGCG
>Ga0302275_10003053_pt1 | contig 17176 bp, 8 predicted proteins | sample III_Bog_N2_2_FD_200229 | JGI IMG/M metagenome (GOLD analysis project Ga0302275, IMG submission 200229) | Peat permafrost microbial communities from Stordalen Mire near Abisko, Sweden - III_Bog_N2_2 | ecosystem: Environmental > Terrestrial > Soil > Wetlands > Peat | place: Sweden: Abisko...
ACAAGAATCTCCTTCCTTGTGAATCAAGCTATCGCAGCCACCGCCGCTCGCGCCTGCACATCGAGGCAGTGTCCGCCGCGCCAGCGGCTTCGTTCTAGTAGGCTTTTCGGACAAGTGACCGCTCACTTATTGTGGTGGACCGCCCTCAATGGGTAACGATGAAGGGCAACTAAGAATTCCGCTGTCCGGACAGCGAGAGTCGCATGCGAGGGTAATCAATCTGCGCAGATTTCGTGTGTGCGGGCATTTCGCACCGGATGCATGAATTTGAATCACCTCTACGCAAGAGGCACCGCGAGATCAAATTGCTTATTTGATCTGCTCTTCGTGCAGATGTTTGGCCACCTGCGCTCTGATGTATTTTGGTCTCGATCAATTTCAAATGGCATCATTGTGTTCGACCGTTTGTGGAGTGATTCACAGTATTGGTATCCAGTGCTTTGTCGATCCAGCTGTTAAGTTTCGAAGCGCGAAAGAGCCAACATTTGCCTTGCTTCGTTGCTGGAACCAAACTGCTCCTCGCCATTCGCTCAAGAGTCTTGTAATGGAGGAGCGCGAGAGGAGCCGCCTGACGCGAGGTCAGGAGCGGCTCGAAAACCATTTCAATATTGATCGGTACATCCAAAGGCGACATTTTCATTCACTTTCTGCCAGGCAACAGCTGGCCCGGTCCCAACCCGATTGCAAGCGCTCTAGGGCTCAGATCCGCCCAGATTCGAGTTGTTTGATTTCAGTCTGAGTTTGGCCAATGGCGGACCCAGATTCAGCCCACCGGCGAGACTCCACCAAATTACTAGTAACTCCTACAAGGATTAATAACTAACCAACCATGCGTGCCAGCTCTATCATTTTGCTTCATTTAAGAACTCATAACCCAAAGGTCGCTGGTTCAAATCCAGCCCCCCAACCAATAACAATCTGATTTTGAGGAAGTCAGTAAAGGCCGCCCTTGAGCGGCCTTTTTGATTTTGGCTTGAATGTCCGTGAATCGTCCGCGTTCGGCGGGAAAGCTACTTATGAGCAGCCCGCATCTGGGCAACGGCGGGGCGGCTGGGTTGCTGTCCACCCTCCCTCGGATAACCCTGCGTGCGATGCATGGCTTCCCGAAGATCGGCCTCGTTCACAATGTTGTATCGGTCAAAGATGGACCGCGTTTTGTGGCCGCTAATGGTCATGGCAACGCGCTCAGGGACTCCAGCCCGTTGATTTGAGCTGTTCTAAGCAACGGAGAATCGCTTTGGATTTTCATCTATTTGCGAATCACGCGAACCTGGCGGGCATGGCGCGGCCCGTCGGCCAATTGACGCCGTCTGGAATGGTTTTCTATAATATTTTCATGTATTTGGCGTGCCAGTGTTGTTGTTGTCGCTGCTCCTCGCGGGCTTGTCCTGCTGAGTCGAGCGCTCCGGCACGCTGGTAGATTTGCGGTCTGGCTTTCACATCTCTCGAACTCACAAGTCAAGCGGTGATTTCGTCCTAACGCAGTGAATTTCTGCGCAGGTAGATTCCACGACTCTTATAGGTCATCATCAAGAAGAAGAAGGCGGCGGTTAATGCAAACGGAGAGTAAGGCGATCGAGCTCGGTTCAGGACTAATTGACCGGATCGGGAACACGCCACTACTCCGTCTTGATTCCGTTGTGCGAGGGCTTGAGGGGATTACGCTGCTGGCGAAGGCCGAATGGCAAAACCCCGGTGGCAGCGTGAAAGACCGTGCGGCGGCCGCGATGGTTAGCGAAGCGTGGGCCGATGGACGATTGGGGCCGGGTAAAACGCTGCTCGACGCCACAAGCGGAAACACTGGCATCGCGTTGGCCATGCTGGGCGCCGCGCAGGGATTTCCGGTATTGCTCGCTATGCCATCGAATGTTTCGCCGGAACGCAAGCGCATCCTGAAGGCTTACGGCGCTAAGGTGGAGTGGACCGATCCGGATCAGAGCTCCGACGGCGCCATACGCCGAGCGCGGGAGCTGGCCGCGAACGACCCCGAGCGATTCTGTTATGTCGACCAGTACTCGAACGACGCCAACTGGCGCGCCCATTACAACACAACTGGGATCGAGATCTGGCAGCAAACTCAAGGACTGGTTACACATTTTGTTGCTGGCCTCGGGACCAGCGGCACGTTCGTAGGAACAACGCGCCGTCTGAAGGAGTTCAATCCCGAAGTTAAGTGCATCAGCATGCAGCCCAACTCGCCATTCCACGGGCTTGAGGGTTTGAAGTACATGGCGACCTCGATTGTGCCGGCCATCTACGATCCGAATCTTGCCGATCGCGAGGTGGAAGTTGAGACCGAGGCCGCTTACGAAATGGTCAAGCGATTGGCGCGCGAAGAGGGATTGCTAGTAGGAATTTCTGCGGCAGCTGCGGTGACGGCCAGCGCACAGATTGCCCGTGAAGAAGCCACGGCCGGACGCTCGGCCGTCATCGTCACCGTGCTGCCCGACTCGGCCGACAAATACCTCAGCGAACGTTTCTGGGAGGAAGCATGAGCGAATTGCGCATTGCGGGGTCGGTCTACGAAGCCATTCGTGCGCATGGCGAAGAGACCTATCCGCACGAGTGCTGCGGCGCATTGCTGGGCCATCAGACTCCCGGCGGTTGGCGCATCGAGTTGTCAGTCAAGGCCGGTAACACGCGCACCGATTCTGCCCATAACCGCTACAACATTTCGCCGCTTGAGCTGGTAAGGATTGAGCGCGAGGCGCGCAAGAGTGGACTCAGCATCGGCGGCTTCTATCATTCGCATCCCGATCATCCAGCGCAGTGGTCGCCCACCGATTTTGCCGAGGCGCACTGGATCGGTTGCTCTTACGTGATTACCGCCGTGGCGCAAGGCAACGCGACCATCACCAATTCGTTTTTTCTGGCTGGAACTACTGAAGAAGACAAGCGCTTTGAACACGAAAGCATCGAAGTCTTCGAAGCTGCCGAATCGCTTGTCCCGGCTGGTGAATCGAAATATGTGTGAGAAAGGAAACTGGACCGAATGACCATCTTCATCCCCACACCTCTGAGGCAGTTTGCCGCAGGTAAAGACGCGCTGGAGGTCAACGCAGTTACCGTGGCTGGCGCGCTGGACGAACTGACGCAGGCATTCCCCGACCTGCGCAAACACCTGTTCAGCGGCGAAGGCAAGCTGCGCGCCTTCGTGAACGTTTATCTGAACGATGAAGACGTGCGCTACCTGCCGGAGAAAGAAGCGACGGCGGTGAAGGCTACCGACACGCTATCGATTATCCCGTCGATTGCGGGCGGGTGTTGAAGAGGAATCGGATCGGCTGCTCGCTGAGTGGAGCGATTTTATATTGAGCGAAGTGATTTGAATCACTTCAGGCTCGCGACGAATCGCATCAACTGAATTGAAACAACGCAGAGGACTAACAATCATGGCACCCGCAACCTTACCAGTCGAGTTACCGGAACTCACCAAAGACGATCTGTCACGCTATTCGCGCCATCTGATCCTTCCCGAGGTTGGCGAAGAGGGCCAGCGCAAATTGAAGGCCGCACGGGTGCTGTGCGTTGGGACCGGCGGACTGGGCTCGCCGCTTGCGTTGTACCTGGCCGCGGCCGGCGTGGGCACGCTGGGTCTCGTGGACTTCGACGTGGTGGACGCAAGCAACCTGCAGCGGCAGATCATCCACTCGACCGCCGATATCGGCCGAAAGAAACTCGACTCGGCCGCAGAGAAATTGAAGGCACTCAACCCCAATCTCAACGTTGACAAGCATGAGACGTTGCTCTCGAGCGCAAACGCTCTCGACATTCTGAAAGACTACGATGTGATCGCCGATGGCACCGACAACTTTCCGACGCGCTACCTGGTGAATGATGCCTGTGTACTGCTGGGCAAGCCGAACGCGTACGGATCGATCTTCCGATTCGAAGGCCAAGCCAGCGTCTTCGCCAAGAAGGAAGGCCCGTGTTACCGATGTCTCTATCCTGAACCGCCGCCGCCGGGTCTTGTTCCCAGTTGCGCCGAGGGTGGAGTGCTTGGCATTCTTCCCGGCCTGGTCGGCGTGATCCAGGCAACCGAAGTGATCAAGCTGATTCTTGGCAAAGGCACCACACTCGTGGGCCGTCTGCTGCTTGTGGATTCGTTGAACATGCGATTCCGCGAACTGAAGCTGCGTAAGAATCCCGAGTGCCCGGTGTGCGGAGAGCACCCGACCGTTACCAAGTTAATTGACTACCAACAGTTCTGCGGCATTGCGCCGGCAACAGAAGAGGAAAAAACAGTGAAGAATGGAATTCCGCAAATTACCGTGACCGAACTCAAAAAGCGCATCGACTCAGGCGAGAACTTCGTTCTTCTCGATGTGCGCGAACCATTTGAATACCAGATTGCCAACATCGGCGGAAAGCTGATTCCGCAGAACGACGTGCCGCAGCGACTTGGCGAAATCGACCGCGACCGGCCGGTGGTTGTGCATTGCAAGGCAGGCGGCCGCAGCCAGCGGATTGCCGAGTTTTTGAAGCAGTCGGGCTACAACGACGTGGTGAATGTCTCCGGCGGAATTCTGGCCTGGGCCGATCAGGTGGACCCGTCGGTGCCGAAGTACTAAAGCCGGCGGCATAGATGCGGTTTTGAAAGGGCGCGACTAAACAGCTTGCTGAAAAAGTCTTCTTTTAGGGGCTTTTTCTCCACAGCAGATTGTTGTAGATCAGAGATATGCGAGGCGAAGAGAGTTAGCAGGAATCGATGTTCAGCTATGTGCCGCTGGAGCGGCGGATAGCGTCCGATCATCCATTGCGGAAGATTCGAGCGCTTGTGGATGTTGCGCTGAAGCGCCTGGAACCGTTGTTTAGACAGATGTACGCCGAGCGCGGGCGTCCGTCGATCGCTCCGGAGCGGTTGCTTCGAGCGCAGTTGCTGATGGCGCTGTACTCGATCCGCTCGGAAACGCAGTTGATGGAGCAGATAGATTTCAACCTGCTGTATCGCTGGTTTGTGGATCTTGAGATGGACGATGCAGTGTGGGAGACGAGCGTGTTCTCGAAGAACCGGGAGCGGCTGATCGCATCCGAAGCAATCTGGCGCATTTTCCGGCTCGTTTTGTTTTTATGACCTTCTGCCGGATCAGGAGATCACCCCGCAACAGTTCCTGATCCGTTATAGCGCAAAGAGGGGAAATGATCTGCAAGGCGGAAGGTGAAGGAGAAGCGAGTGTTTGTGGGTTCGCGAGAGTCGGCGGATGAACGACGTCACCGAGACTCGGCGATCTTGCGCTCATCCAAATGCGAGCGTGGGACACGGCAACAGCCTGCGGTGGATGGAAATCAATCGTGGTGTAATGTTTTTGCCAGGTCCAGCTGCAGCGCGCGGCGCGCCGGCAACAGCGCTGCGAGGCCGAGGATGCCCATCAACACCAGAATCGCCGCAGCGTAGCTTGCCGGGTCAAGATTGCTCACCCCGTAAAGGGCAATGCGCAGCACTCTCGACACCGCTGCAGCAATCCCCGTCCCTGCCGCCATGCCGATTGCCACCGGCCAAACGAACTGCCGCAGCAATGCCTTCAGCAGCTCAACTTTCCCGGCTCCCAGCGCCATCCGTATCGCAATCTCTTTCAACCGCTGCGAAATCGAGAACGAAACTAGTCCGATGATGCCCACCGCGGCCACCAGCACCGCTACCAGGCCGGTCAGCATTACCGCCCTTGCGATGTTTTCAATCAGTCCCAGGACTTTGTCGTGATACAGCACTTTCATCTGTCTGATTTCTGGAAACAGCTTTGCGTCCAGGCTCTCGCTGATCCCCTTAATCATCGGCGGCAAACTGTCCGGCTCTCCAGCCGTCCGCACCATCACCACCATATCCGGCATATCGGCCTGCTGTGCCGGCCAGTACTGCTCCACCGCGTCGTCATCGTTTGCCGCGTTCACATGCGCGTCGCCTGCCACGCCCACCACGGTATCTTTCGCGTCGCCGTTCGGCAGTTGCTGTCCAATCGGATTCTTTCCCGGCCACTCTCTCCGCGCCATCGATTCACTCACAATCACAGCATTCTTCTCGCCCACATTGAAGGTTCGCCCCAGACGCAAAGGAATCCCCATCGTCTCGAAAAGCCCCGGGGTAACCCAATTCGGATAAACCGGCAGCCGATGCCCGTTAATCTCCTCATCCATCCGTGAAATCGCATGTCCCAACGGAGGCAACTGCACCAGTGAAACCGACTTCACCCCCGGCAGCGCCCTGATCCGTTCCTGCATTGCATCCAGATAGGCTTGTGCCGCCGCCGGAGAGTAGTTATGCTGCGCCAGTTGCGCATCTACGCTCAGCAACTGCTCATATTGAAATCCCGGGTCTGTATAGAGCACATGTAGCGTTGCCCGCACCAGCAGCCCGGCCACAATAAGCAGCACGCAACTCGCCGCCACTTGCGCAGCAATCAACACCTGCCGAACCATCGTCTTACGCTGCCGCTGCCGCGCAATCTGCAGCGCCGGCGCAAACCCGAACAGCACCGCAGCTGCCATGGCCATTCCGAAGGTGAACACCAGCACCCGCCAGTCCGGCTTGGCGCTCAGCCATCCTTGCACTTGGAATTGCGTCAGCACCACTCGCAGTCCCAGCGAACTCAGCCCCAGTCCCACGGTCGCGCCCAGCAGCGCCAGCACCACGCTCTCCGTCGCCAACTGCCTGAAGATCCGTGCCCGCGTCGCCCCAATCGCCATCCGGATTCCTATCTCGCGCTCCCGAGTCACTGCTCGCGCCAGCAGCAGCCCGCCCAGATTGGCGCACGCCACTGCCAGAATCAGCATCGTCAGCAGGGCCACCATTGCCGCCACCTGGTACATCTCCGGCTGCATTACCTGCAAATGCCCGCCCGCGTGGATGTCGATGAACTCGTTATCCCAAATGTCTTTCGGGTGCTGTCGACGCAGCTCGTTCGTCAACGTCTTCAATTCTTCCGCGGCCATCTTCGCGGTCACCCCAGGCGCCAGCCGTCCCCACATCCGGACGCTGCCCGCTCCGGGGTCGGTAAGCACGGTGCTTCCGGTTACAAAATAAGGCTGCTGCGCAATCGGCATCCACAGATCAGGAGTCTGCCCGCCCAAGCTCGCGAACTCAAACGGCGTCACGCCAATCACCGTTGCAGGCTTGCGGTTTAGCCGCACCGTCTGGCCCACCACACCCGAGTCGCCATTGAAACGGTGCTGCCACAGCGTATAGCTCAATACCACCACCGGCGGAGCCGCCGCCTGGTTCTCCCTTGCCGGGTCAAACAGCCTGCCCACCGCCGCCGCCGTCCCCAGTTCCGAAAAGTAATTCGCCGTCGCAAACGAAGCGCTCGTTCCTTGCAGATCGTCGTCCACCTGCATCGGTGGAACACCCAGTACCGCAATCATCGCCTCCAGCGATTTTGCATGCGACCCGTAAAATACCGCCGACGAATACGGCATCTCGCTCGTATAGTTCTGCGGTGACCGCCGCTCTAACCGCACCAGGGAACCCGGGTCGCGTACTGGCAGAGGTTCCAATGCAACCATGTTGAACAGGCTGAAGGCCGCCACATTTACTCCAATGCCGATTGCCAGCACCAGTACAGCGGTCACCGTGAAACCTGGTGAGCGCGCCAGCGTACGCGTTGCATAGTTCAGGTCCTGCACCAGCCGGTCCAGCCAGGTCCAGCCCCACGCTTCCCGCGCTTGTTCGCGAATGCGCAGCTTGTTGCCGAAGTTGCTGCGCCCGGCTCGCGCCGCCATCTCGTGATGAAACTCCATGTCACTTTCCAACTCCGCGTCGAGGCGGCGGCGGTTGATGAGATAGAGAATGCGGCGGAAGATTTCGCCCATGGGAGCCCTCCTGGCTGGTTGTGTTTGTTACGCGGTGCGCAATATGTCCTGGATGGCATTTGTAATGCGGTCGTATTGAGAAAGCTCGGCCTTCAGATGCTTGCGACCCTCCGGCGTGAGGCGGTAGAACCTCACCTTGCGGTTGGTCTCCGAAATACCCCACTCGGCCGTCACCCAGCCCTTGACAAGCATCTTTTGCAACGTAGGGTAGAGCAGTCCCTCTTCTACCGCGAGCACTTCGCTGGACAGAATGTGAATGCGCTGCGCCAATGCGTAGCCGTGCAGCGAACCGGATTGAAGGACGCGCAGGATCAGCATGGGAAGGGCGCCAGCAGGCATTGCTGCCTTAGGTGTATCAACCATAGGCATAACAATATTATGTGTATGCCTGATTGTCAAGCGCTGAAGCTGAAAAGCCCCAATAGGGCGTCCCGAACCTTGCGAATCGTGCACGGGACATTGCGACGCCGTCACGCCAACTGCGGGTCCAACATTTCGGACACTGACGTGGCAGCTCAGTTGATCTCGCCGCCACGAATGCTTTTCTAGCTGCGCCCGCAATACCGCAATTGTGTTATTTGCCCACGTAATTTCACTGGCAAATTCTTCATTCTAAGGCTAGACTCGTTTCACCTTTGAAATTGGCTGACGATCGCCTCTCCTTCGTCGCTGCTCGGTCTGTTTTGCGGATTAGGGGTCAGCCGGAATTCTATCCGCGCCCATCTGGAGTCCCCCCCCACCTCCCAGCAGGCATTGCAGTGCACGCCGTTCGTACAAATTCCCTATTGTTTCCCTATTGCTTTCCCCAATTGAGGTCCCCCTGATGTACTCCGTTGCCTGTGTTGTTAGCAAGTCCTCGCGCCGTCGTGTGCCTTTCTCCGCCCATACGGGCATGCCTGTTACCTTCACACGTGCTGCTTTCCTGGCGCTCCTGTTGCTCTTCGGCATGGCGAGTTCGGTGTGCGCGCAAACCTCCACTGCGACATCACTTTCGGTGACAAATACGAGCAGTGATACTGTCACGTCGGTATCCTCTGGAACGGTCGTGGTACTCACGGCGACCGTGACCAAATCGGGTGGGGGCAACGTCACCCTTGGCACCGTCAAATTCTGCGATACGGTGTCGCCCCACTGTGAGGATGAGTACCTGGCTGGCTCGGCTCAGTTGAGGCCGAATGGTACGGCGACTTTGAAGTTCAAGCCGGCCCCGAGCGAGCACGTCTACCAGGCATTTTTTCATGGCACCACTTCGAACGCGGCGAGCACCTCGGACGCGCAATCGCTCACAGTCACGGCGGGACCTTTTAATACCAGCACCGCTATTTCATATTCCTCATTTCCTGGCTCGTTTGCATATCGATTAACCGGAACGGTGACAAGCGTAAACAGCCCGCCTTTTTCCCCCACTGGCACTATCGATTTTCTTGACACGACAAACAGTAACTACGTGTTGGCCAGCGCCACGCTTTTTGCGGGCGCGAACACATCGAGTCTGTCGAGTTATCTCACCTACGGCGCTGGCTATCAACCCTCCCTCATCGCCGTGGCGGATATGAACCAGGATGGAATACCCGACCTGGTGGTGGCAGACTACTCGGTTGAGCCAGAATCGCAGGGAGGCGCAGTCACTTACAGCGCGATCAATGTGCTGCTTGGCAAAGGCGATGGAACCTTTGAGGCAGCCATTGGTTCCCCGATAATAGGCTTGGAACCGCAAGCCATTGCCGTGGGAGACATGAACGGGGATGGCTACCCCGATGTAGTCGTGGTCGATAGTTACTCCCCTACCGTGTACGTGTTTCTCAATGACGGCAAGGGAGACGGAGGCCTGACCGGCCCGAATACCTATAACTTCTGGGATCCGAACGGCAACAATCGAATGGGCGAGATCGGCAGCGTCGCTTTGGGCGATGTCAATGGAGACGGCAAACTGGATGCGATTCTCACCTTCCCTTATCCTGACTACTATTTGGGCACGAGTTGCGAAGGTGGTTTAGACTGCGAAATTTTTGGCGTGATGTATGGAAACGGGGACGGCACTCTGCAAATGAGCAGCACCGCAAATCCCCCCCCGTGGGTGCCGGTCTTTAGTGACGGTTTCGGAATAACGGGCACCGTCGAACAGTCCACTGTGGCCCTCGCAGACCTGAACGGGGACGGGAAGCTGGATGTGGTGAACGTCGAACTGGATGCGGAGACCGCGCAGCCCTACGTTTCAGTAATTCTCGGCCATGGCGATGGAAGTTTCGCGGCTCCGGTGCTTTACAACATTGGCGGCTATGGGGCAGGCGCGGTCGCGGTCGGCGATTTCAACGGTGACGGCATCCCCGACCTGGTGGTCACTGGATATGGCGCTGCAGGCGGCATGAGCAGCACCGTTGGGGTGCTGTACGGCAATGGAGATGGAACCTTTCAAGCGATCGAGTCATACACAATACCAAGCGCAGAGGTGCCGATTTCAGTCTCGACGGCAGACATGAACGGCGATGGCTACCTCGACGCTGTCACCGCAAACAAGGACAGTTCAATATCTATTTTGTACGGGAATGGCACCAGCCCCTCGTCCGGCGGGTTCTGCGGGCCCTTTGGAATCGGGTGCGGGGGCGGGGGCGGGGGCACGCCCTTCTCGTCCGCGAGCAATTTTCCCGCGAACCTGCAGGGAGCCCAGGCGCTTTCGAGCGACATCCCGACACCAGGGATCGCCGCAGTGGGAGATTTAAACGGAGACGGCGTCATTGACGTTGCGGTCCCCAATTACTCCACGGGAGACGCGAATGTACTGCTTGGCTCGATAACGAGTACAGCAACTGCGACTTCTCAGGCCGTTCTTATCATAGGAAAGTCGGGGTCTACAGATTCGATAGAGTCGCAGTATCAGGGCGACGCATATTTCGCGCCAAGCTCCTCCGGAACTGTTTCCCTCCAAACGGCGCCCGCAACGACGTCACTCGCACTCCAATCGAATGCTTCAACGGTTACCGTCGGCGACCAGATTACTTTGACGGCAACGCTCTCGCCCTACACGGATCAGGGCTACTCCACAGACGGCGAGCCGGTGACTTTCTACAACAACGGGACGAGCATCATCGGTACCGCGAATTTGTCAGGTGGAGTTGCAACACTGAAGCCGAATCTCACCACGGTCGCCTCTTACTCAATCACGGCCACCTATGGGGGCGATAGCATTTTCGTCGGCAGCAGTACAACTTCGGCGGTCTCGGTGACTGTGCAGAAAGCGGCAACCACCCTGACATTGCAGGTCTGCAACTATGTGTCGAACAATTGGATCTGCCCAGCCACAACCAGCAATTACGGTGGGCAACTAACGGTAACGGCTACGCTCTCGCCCTCTTCTGTGAACGGGGGCGGAAACTCGGATGGCGAGACAATCACCTTCTACAACAATGGAACCGTCTATAGCACCGCGACGCTCAGCGGTGGCTCCGCCACGCTGAACCTCGATCAAATTCCCGCGGGAAGCTATTCGTTCACGGCATCCTATGGCGGCGACGCAAGCTTTATTGCCAGCAGCACGTCCTCGGCAAGTTCCATGACAGTGGCGAAGGTGACACCCAGCGTCACGTTTGCAACTTACCCGGTAAGCACCACCACTTATGGCCAGCGGGTCTCTCTGACTGCCACATTTTCGACTTACCCCTACGTCCCTGATGGCGAACCAGTCACCTTTTATAACGGTACAAACATCGTTGGAACTGCGCCGTTCGCCGGCAATGCCGCCACGCTCAAGTTCACCAATCTTGCCGTGGGGAGCTATAGTTACAGCGCCAGTTATTCGGGTGATACTAACTGGAATTCCACCAACACCAACACGGCCGGTTTGGCCGTTCAGCAACTGCCAACGGTTCTAACGGTGACCTCGGGCGCGCCAGGCGCTGTCATCTACGGCACTCCAATTACGCTGCAGGCATCTCTCGAGCCCCATAACGTTTTGGGCGGCAATACCACAAACAACGAGTCCATTACCTTCTACCAAAACGGCACCGCCGTTGGAACCGGACCACTTTCCAACGGCAATGCCTCGTACACGGTGAATGTGCCTCCAGTGGGGAACGATTCGTATACGGCCAGTTATGCGGGCGACACAAGTTTTGCCACCAGCACTACCTCCCAGGCTGACACCATTACGGTGGAGAAAGCGTCAACCACCATGGGGATCGTAACAAACGGCGTTAATGGCAATATAGGCAGCGGCCAGCCGATAACGCTGACGGCCACGGTCTCGGCCTACCCCCTCAGTGTCACCAGCACAAACGGCGAGCCAGTGACTTTCTACCAGGGTTCAAGCAACCTCGGCACTGGAACGCTTTCGAATGGAGTTGCTACATTCAGTCTCCCCAACGGGCTCGCCGAAGGGACTTTCACGTTTTCTGCCAGTTTTCCGGGTGACACAAACTTTAATGGATCGAGTACATCTTCATACGCCAGCCTGATAGTGCTGCAGTCGACCACCCTGACGCTGACAACCAGCCCGGTGAACTTCGCCGCCCTGAATCAGCCGATCACAATTACTGCCACGCTCTCGCCCTATACCGTTGGAGCTCACGGCACCAACAACGAGCCAATAACCCTTCTGAACAACGGTAGCGCGACAAATGGCGGGAATCTGTCGAATGGCGTTGTCACTATCAGTTTTCCCATCGGGCTGCCGCAGGGGAGCTATTCCTTCTCCGCTCTCTATGACGGCGACGGAACGCTGGCCGGCTCGACCTCGGCCACGGTTGCGTTTTCTGTGGCGACGGTTGAGAACTTTGTAGTTAATGTCAACACCGACGATGGCGGTCCGGCCGGAAACTGTTCTCCGCAGAGCTCGACAACCCATAACGGCGCAGACACCTCCTGCTCGCTGCGCGATGCGCTGCTTGCCGCTGCAAACGCCCCTGAAGGCGCGAACATCACTTTCGACACTGCAGCTTTTTCGGCGCCGACCACCATCACGCTGACCGACGGTACGCTCACCGTGCCGTCGAACACGACGATCACTGCACCCACCTCGGGCAGCGGACCCAACCTTACGAACCTGGTTACGGTGAATGGCAACGGCACCTCCATCTATCAGACATCGTCTACAGTCTTTGCGGTGACCGGGACCGGAACCGCCATGAGCAACCTGATCATTACGGGCGGCTGGCCACTCAGGAATTACGGGAACAATTCGAACGGCGGCGGTATAACGAACTCGGGCAGCCTGGTGCTGGCCAATAGCACGATCACGAACAACGGCGCACTCAACTTCGGCGGCGGCATCTACAACACCGGCACTTTGACGGTAGTCGGCTGCACTTTCGCGGGCAACACGGGCGCTGCGGACGGTATCGGCGATGGCGGCGGAATCGATAATGCGGCCGGTACGCTGACGGTCGTCAACAGCACCTTTGCCAACAACGCTACACCGGACGGCTGGGGCGGCGGCATTGGTGTGGATGCCGGCACGGCGACGATAACCAACAGCACGATTTCAGGCAATTTGGCCAACGGCGGAGGCGGCGGCATCTCCACCGTTGTCCCCGATATTAACGGCGTTACCTCCAATGGCGGCACGGTCACGCTGGCCAACACCATTGTGAACGGTAACTCTGACTTCCTTAGCGATATTGACGACGGCACCGTCCCCTATACCGACAAAGGCGGCAATAACATCGGGTTCCTTAACAGAACCTCTCCCGCAGTAAACGACCCGAACCTTTTGAATCTGGGCCCGCTCGGCAACTACGGCGGCCCCATGCAGACAATGCTTCCTCTACCAGGCAGCCAGGCTATTTGCGGCGGCACTCTTGCCAATAGCCCCAACCAATGGCAGCCGCAGTCGGTGCAGATCGACACCGATCAACGTGGTTTTCTCAACTACACAGGGAGTTACCGGCTCCTCGGGGGACCGTCACTTTGCGTGGATGCCGGCTCCGTGCAGACGAATTACACAGGTGTCCAGATCGCCCCGTCCAGTTCCACCGGTTTGGCCGGTGGAGCAGTAACACCCGCATCGGTTGTTACGGTGATTGAGAGCGGCCTGAACCAGGGAGGCATACCAATCACTCTGAGTTACTCCGGCGCCGGCAACCTCAGCGGCAATTCCTCAACCACCGTCGCGTCGGCCGGCGCATCGTTCCCAAGCCTGTCAGTTGATTCCGCAGGCAACGGCAATCTCTCCGCCACACTCGACATCACTCCCTGCGTCACCACTTGCAGCTGGGTGAAGCTTAGCGCCGCAGCCAACCTTTCAGTGCTTGCGCCGCTGCAGATTTCACCCGCCAGCGAGATCATCTCTGCTGTGGGTGGAGCGCCCCTGTCACAAACCTTTAGCGTCTCGGGTGCCTCGGGTAGCTATCAGCTCACCAATTCGGGGACTTTGCCGGAAGGGCTCACCTTGACGCCATCGGGAGCGAGTACGGGCTTAAGTTGGACGCTCAGCGGCGCGCCGACGCAGAACGGCAGTTACAACTTCACGCTCACAGCCACTGACGCCAACTACAGCCTCTTCACCATCTCGCAAAACTACACCGTCACGGTGGCGCCGGCCACTACTACAACGCTCGTCGCTTCGCCGGCATCTTCGGCGGCATACGGGCAAACGGTGACCCTCACGGCCACGGTCTCTTCCCCCACGGCTACTGGGACGGTCAGCTTCTTCGACGGAGGCAATCTGCTCGGCTCCGGCGGGGTAAGCGTCAGCGGCGGCTCACCCAACACTGCAGCGCTTGCGCTGAATGCCTCAACTCTTGGCTCCCCGTTGGCTTTTGGCGGCCACACCTTCACGGCGCAATACTCGGGCGACGCAACTGACGCAGCCAGCACCAGCAATACCATTAACTACAGCGTAGCTGCGCCGAATTTTGTTGTGAATACGACAATCGACGATAACGGATCATTCCCCTGCACACCACTCGCTTCAACGGCGAGCAATACCACCGACGGCAATAACGGCGGCAACCCCGGCCTGTGCGCGCTGCGCGATGCGCTCAATACCGCATCTGGTTACGGAGCTGGCAGCATCTATTTCGACACGACGGTCTTTGCAGCCGCCAGCACAATCTCAGTAGACGTCACTGATTTCGGCTCGCTCAACCCGCCGTCGAATACAACCATTTATGGCCTTACCGCGGGCAGCGGCGCCTCTCTCACCAACCTGGTTACCGTGAATGGTCAAGGCGCAGGTGGCACCATATTTGTAGCGAACGCAAGCAACGCGGCAATTAACAACTTGAACATCAACAACGGCTATGCCCCAGGCGGGGGCAGCGGCGGCGCCATCACCAACTTCGGATCGCTCACGGTTTCAGGCACTTCGTTCACCGGTAATCAGGCCACGGGCTCCGGCGGGGCAATCTACAATTACGAAGGCACGCTGACGGTTGTGAACAGCACGTTCGTTGGAAACTCCGCTACAGGCGGCAATGGTGGAGCCATTGTCAACACCGCCCCTGACAACTTCGGCTTTACAACGATATCGAACAGCACGTTTTATCAGAACACCGCATCGAATGGCGGTTCGGGTCTCGGTGGCGCTCTCTACAACGACAGTTTTAGCGAAGGCTCGCTGTCGATTACCAACAGCACCATTTTTGGAAACTCCGCCGAAACTGCCGGCGGCGGCATCTTCGACAGTTCCTCGTTGGACCTGGCCAATAGCATCGTTTCGGGGAACTCGAGCAGCATCTCCGGCGCTGATGACATTGACGACTACTACGGTGAGGGCAGCACCTTCTATTGGGGTGCAAGCGGGAATAATGCCAACGTGATCGGCTTCTATGACGGCACCCCGCAGAACGGCACGACCGCTAGTCTGGCTCCTTTCCGCAACTACGGCGGACCGACGCAGACGATGATTCCACTGCCAGGCAGCCCGGCGATTTGCAATGGCATCGCGAACGGCACGACGACCGATCAGCGCGGCGATCTGACGCAGCCAACCGGCGGCTACTGCCCGTCGGGTTCTGTGGACTCTGGCTCCGTGCAGACCAACTACGCCATCAGCTTTACCACCCAGCCGCCATCCAGCGGGAATACGGGCGTTGCGTTGAACCCGGCGCCCGTTGTCACGCTCACTGAAAGCGGCACAGTGTTCACGGCGGGCCCCGGAACAATCGCGATCAGTGATGCGGACGCGGACCTGGACGGCTCATCAACCACCAGCATTTCGACCACCGCCGGCCAGGCCAGTTTCACCGACCTGGTATTCACCAATGCGGAGAGCGGCGACACACTCACTGCTACGGTGGCGCTGAATCCGGCGATTTCCGCAACGTCGCCCGCGATTTCGAGCGTCAGCAATGCGTTCGATGTGACGCAACTGCGTCCACCGTTCGGCAACCTCGATTCGGCCGTCGACAACCTGAGTGGGAGCAGCACGGTTGGACAGTCGGACTCGGTCGTGGTGACGGGATGGGTTGCCGACCGAGTCAATGGCGCACCTTTGAGCAACGTCCAGGTGTACATCGACGGCAACCCGGTTGGTTCGCCGACCCTGGGAATTGCGCGACCGGGCGTAGCCGCAGCCTATGGCGTTGCGTACCTCGACTCCGGATACCAGCTCACCTACTCTGCGACAACACTCGCCCCCGGCTCTCATGCCGTGACAGTAGTTGCTATTAACTCAGGAGGGCGCTCGACCACATTCGGCCCACTCAACATCACCATTGCGCTCGCGCTGCCGTTCGGCCACCTTGACTCTGCCGTCGACAGCTCGACAGGGAGCAGCACGGTTAGACCGTCGGATTCGATCGCGGTAAAAGGATGGGTGGCCGACCAAGCCGATGGCGCGCCTATGAGCAACGTCGCGGTGTACATCGACGGTAACCTGGTTGGCACGCCGACTCTGGGCATTGCGCGACCGGGCGTGGCCACAGCGTATGGCGCTGCCTACCTCGACTCCGGATACCAGTTAAACTACTCCGCTGCGCCACTCGCCCCCGGCTCTCATGCCGTGACCGTAGTCGCCATTGACTCGGGAGGGCAGTCGGCTACATTCGGTCCGCTCAACATCAATGTTGCTTTCACGCCACCGTTCGGCAACCTTGATTCGGCCGTTGACAGCTTGACAGGGCACAGTACGGTTGGGCAGTCGGACTCGGTCGTGGTGAAGGGATGGGTTGCCGACCGAGTCGATGGCGCGCCATTGAGCAACGTCAAGGTGTACATCGACGGCAACCTGGTAGGCACGCCGACCCTGGGCATTGCGCTACCGGGCGTGGCCGCGGTCGAGGGCGCAGCCTACCTCGACTCCGGATACCAGTTAAACTACTCCGCTGCGCCACTCGCCCCCGGCTCTCATGCCGTGACCGTAGTCGCCATTGACTCGGGAGGGCAGTCGGCTACATTTGGTCCGCTCAACATCAATGTTGCTTTCACGCCACCGTTC
>Ga0302275_10003054_pt1 | contig 17176 bp, 16 predicted proteins | sample III_Bog_N2_2_FD_200229 | JGI IMG/M metagenome (GOLD analysis project Ga0302275, IMG submission 200229) | Peat permafrost microbial communities from Stordalen Mire near Abisko, Sweden - III_Bog_N2_2 | ecosystem: Environmental > Terrestrial > Soil > Wetlands > Peat | place: Sweden: Abisko...
CACAGACTGGGGCTGAAGGCCACAAATCTATCAGCCCGGGTTATAGTGAGCCTTGCGAACGAAGGCCCGTGTATTCCCGCATCGAATATTGACAAGGCCTGTAAGGCCGCGACTCAAAACGAGTCCCGCACGGTTCAGTTCAACCGCCAGGAAAGCCACATTAGATACATCCTAATAGAGCCATCTGGCCTTCGTATCGATCGGGGAATGAATTGGTTCCCTTATGCCCAACTGCTCAATTTGATTAAGGCCCGAAGGCCGTTTTCCTATCCGTGGTCAATTTTTTCCCTGCTATCTTAACCACGGATTACACGGATTTCACGGATGGCTGAGAGGTGATAAGAAGATATCTGTGGTGTTCCCTCCTGCCCCTCCAGCCGCCCCCTCCCACTCAGTCAGCGGTTACCGAAGCCGGTTTTTAGCCCTCCCCGGATCATTTGGAAACCCTACCGCCTTGCCGAGGCCGCTTCTTCCAGCTCCTTCACACGCGCGGAGAGCGCTGCCTGAAGGCCCATCACGCGCAGACCCACCAGGATGCGGGCGTGGAGTTCGTCGCCGTCGAAAGGCTTGACCAGGTAATCATCGGCGCCGGCGCGGAGTCCCTCGAGGAGGTTCGCTTTGCTGCCGCGGGCGGTGAGCATGATGATGTAGGCGACGCGATCCACCTCGCGGATGCGGCGGCAGATTTCAACGCCATCCATGCCGGGCATCATCCAGTCCAGGATCGCCAGCGAGGGCGCGTCTTTCTTCCGCAGTTCCATCATCGCCTCCACTCCGTCCTCGGTGACAAGGACATCGTAGCCCCACTTTTCAAGTCGGCTGCAAATTAGTTCGCGCGACACGGCGTCATCCTCAGCCACGAGGATGCGGGTGGCTCGGGCTGGCTTGACCCCGGCCTTGGGCTCAGGCGGCAGTGAAAGCGGCCAGGGCTGCGTGAATTTCAGCGGCTCCCCGTTCGAGAGCGGCAAAGGTTCGTTCAGTTGATTCATAATCTTCATCGTGGGCTTCGGTTTCGAGTTGGCGGGTAAGCTGGCATGCGCCGAGCGCGCCGAATATCCCCAGGCTGCTCACCAGGGTGTGCGCGGAAAGTGTGAGCGCGGGGCCATCACGGCGCGCCACTGCGCCCCGGATATCGTCCAGAAGCCGCGGCGCATTCTGCTGGAACAGACCGATGAGTCGCGCCATGAGCGCCTCGTCGCCATCCAGCTTCTCCAGGAGGATCTCCCGGCTGAAAATAGCACGTACCGATCCGGGCTCGCCAGTCGCCGATCGAGCGGCCCCATTCCCGGTCCGCGCAGTCGCGGGGTTGCTGCGGGCGGCGGCGACCCGGTCCACCAGCGCAAGCAGGTCGGACTTTTCCAGCGGCTTGGAGAGGTAATCATCCATACCGGAGGCGATGCAGCGTTCCCGGTCGCCCGCCATGGCGTGGGCGGTCATCGCCACGATGGTTGCGCGGCGGCCGGAGGTCATCTCGGCATCCCGAATGCGCCGGGTGGCTTCCAGGCCTTCCATACCGGGCATCTGGACATCCATCAGGATCAGGTCAAAGGCCTGGTAGGCCGCGGCATTGACCGCCGCGCGTCCGTCGGAGACATGGAGCAGGGAATGGCCGCGTTTCTCAAGGATGCCCTGGGTCAGCGCGCGATTGATCGCATTGTCCTCCGCCACCAGGACCCTCAGGCCCATCCGCTCAGGGACGGCGTCCTCACCGGGGTTCCCGGGCGTCGCACCGCGCCGCGGCGATACCTGCAGCTCCGCCGGCACCGGCAAAGGTTCACTGTGCAGGCCGAAATGGGCGGTGAAATGGAATGTGGCGCCTTCGCCCACCTTGCTTTCGATCCAGATTTTGCCGTCCATTTTCTGGACCAGTTGCGAGGCGATCGAGAGCCCGAGCCCGGAGCCCCCATAGGTGCGCGTGGTCGAGTCATCCGCCTGGGTGAACGCCTCAAAGATCGCGCCCCGTTTCTCTTCCGGAATGCCGATCCCTGTATCCGCGATTGCCAGGTGCAGGTTGCATCCGCCGGCGGAGGATTCGTGATTGACCACCGAGACCACCACCTTGCCTCGCTCGGTAAACTTGATCGCGTTATCGATCAGGTTGAGCAAAATCTGCCGGAGCCGGAGCGGATCGCCCACCAATTGATCCGGCACATCCCTGGGGATATCGGCGCTGAGCCCGAGGCCTTTCTCATGCGCGATGATGCGGAGCGGCTTGATCGAGTCGTAGATGCAATCGCGCAGGCTGAAGGGGGTGGAGTCGAGTTCCAGCTTACGCGCCTCGATCTTCGAGAAATCCAGGATGGCATTGATCAGGCACAGCAGCGAGCGGGAGGATGTCTTGACCATGCCGAGATATTCGCGCTGCTGCCGGTTTAGATCCGTCTCAAGCGTCAGGTCGGTCATGCCGATGATGCCATTCATCGGGGTGCGAATCTCGTGGCTCATGTGCGCGAGGAATTCGCGTTTTGCGGCATTCGCCCGCTCGGCCTCGGCGCGCGCGGCATCCCCCTTGCGTTCCGCCTCCACCAGGGCCGCCATCGTCTTGCGCAACCGGGCTTCCTTCTCCTTGCTCTCGCGGATATCGGTGGCCACCAGGCAGATCGAGGCCGCGGAACCGGAGGGGAGGGGAGCGACCGCCAATTGCAGCGGAACCGCGCTGCCATCGCCAGCCACCAAATTAATTTCGATTGCGCCAGCGCCCGTCCGACCGGTTTCCAGGAGAGCGGCAAAGTTTGCCTGTTCCCCCGGGAGGACGAACCCCTCGAAGGCGAACCCGACAATTTCATCGAGCGGCCTGCGCAGGAGATGGGCAAACCGGCGGTTGCAGTAGAGAATGCCGCCGTCGGAGGCGAGGGTGACCGCGCCCTGGTTCATTTCCTCGATGAGGACCCGGTAGGGTTCATCGGCACCCTTGAGCGTGTAGATATGGACCCCTTGGGTCCCATTCACGAGCACCGCGTCCACCTCGGCATTCAGGACCGCTTGCAGGGTATGGCTCGCCTCATCGAGACGGGCGCAGAGAACGGCGACCTCCTCCGCCCATTGCTCCTGGGTCTTGGGCGCGATGGCCTTCGACGGCAGGCTTTCGGCGGATGGATCGGAAATTTTCGCCGCCGGAATCATGGGTTATGCCACCCCGCGGGGTAAATCGAGCGCGGCGAGGACACGGTCGGTTTCCGACAAATCGCCGAAAATACGGCATTCCGGCAGGGGAAATTGGCGGACGAGCGCAGGGGCGGCCATGATGCTGTCGTCGGGGGAATGGTCCCGCTGCTCGTAGAGGTCGGTTACCTTAAGGACGTAATTGTCGTGCAAATGGGTCTCGCAGAGCGACTTGATATTGATTAGGGCCCGAGTCGATTGCCGGGTGCTGCCCGCGACATAAAGGCGGAGGACCACATTGGCGGGCCGAGCCGGGGCGTCGGGGGTTATCATGCGGTTATGGGCAGCTGTATTAGGCATTAAGTGGAACCGCGTAGCATGGACCGTGCTCAAATGCAGAAATGAGAGGGTTCGGTTTCAGGTTTTGGGCCAGATTACCTCGGGTTCCCTCGATTTCTTCGGCCAGCGCTGTAGGGCAGTTGACCCGCCAATCAATCGATGCCACCCACGATTTTTTTAGTCTCTTAATTCCTTTTTGTCCCTTCGAGCGAAACGCCGATTACGCTTTCTTGTGCCGGCGCTTCACCTCATCCAGCGGAATCATAGGCTTATCCCTCCGCCGCGCGATGATTGTCAGGTCGTGTAAATCCTCCAGCAGTGACTCGTATTCCGCCCGCAATGGAGAGCCCCGAAGGGGAGACCTCTAACCAGCACAGCGAGGAGGAGGCGGGGATCAGTGGAGGTCGGCGGGCGGCCGGGAAGGCAACGCCCTTGGTACCGCGCCATTCAATGACACGCTATCTCGATTTCCAAGACACCGCTACTCCCGCACAAGCGCTAGAATAGATCCCCCTGCGATTCCCTCCGGCTCCCAATATAGTTCATAAAAACGCGATTCTTGTTGACAAATGTTGATTAATGTGTATTATGACCTTAATGCACACCCCCAATCCTCTCCACAGCCACCCACTCCCCGCCCCCTCCGTTGTCCGGCCTGGTCCGGCATATTCCAGCGATCTTGAATTTAAGCGAATTTCACACCTCCATCACCCATAACCAATTCAACACTAGCCTCTTAACCAAATCACAAACCCATGCGAATCGACCGCAAAACCCACTCAGATTCGCCCATGGAGTGTCTCACTTCCGCACAAAAAGACGCCGCCTGTACCCATTGCCAAACCGCCACCATTCGCGATGCCATCCTCTGGCTGCGCCAAGAATTCAAAATCTCCGCGTCCCTGCGCCTCTGCGCGAGACTGTTTCCTGATATCCACTCGCTGGAGATAGCAAGGAGCCACATTTCTTAAACAGCTCAAATCCCACCCCATTGCGCCTCTCTCTCCAAACACGTCCCATTGGTCCCATCCGTCCTATCCCTTCCGCCCAATCAAGCCGCCGCCGCCCGCTGCGCCTCGACGTAATCCCCAATGGTTTCCACCGTCGCCAGGGCCTTCCGGGCCACCTCGGAGTTGGGCACGGACACCCCAAAATGTTTCTCCAGCGAAACGACCAACTCAAGGGCATCGATGGAATCCAGTCCCAGGCCCTCGGGGCCGAACAACGGCAGGTCATCGCCGATCTCCTCACGGGGCGTGCGCAGCATGAGGTTTTCGACCATCATATCTTTAATCGATTCTTTTAACTCGTGGCTGGCCATTGCGGGGAGGAAGTTAATCGATTGAACCCCCCGGCGGCGCAAGCCATTATTTTCACTTGAAAGCACCCAAACAACGTCTCGACACGCTGCTGGTGGCCCGCGGCTCCTTTGACAGCCGGGGCCGGGCCCAGCGCGCGATCATGGCCGGCGAGGTGATGGTTGCGGGCCATTGCGTGGATAAACCGGGGGCGCGCGTGCCGGAGGATGCGGAGATCGTGGTGAAGGAGGGGCTGCGGTATGTGAGCCGGGGCGGGCTGAAAATGGAGGGCGCCCTGGCGGCGTTCGGCATCGACCCAACCGGGGCGACGTGTTTGGACATCGGGGCATCGACCGGGGGATTCACCGATTGCCTGCTCCAGCATGGGGCGTTGAAGGTGTATGCGATCGACGTGGGGCACAGCCAGCTCGATTGGAAAATGCGGAGCGATCCGCGCGTGGTCGTGCACGAAAAACTCAATGCCCGCTACCTGACGCGGGCGGACATCCCGGAGCCGGTGTCGGTGTGCACCATCGATGTGTCGTTTATCTCGCTGACTTTGATCTTGCCACCCGCATTCGAGGTGTTAACTCCAAGGGGCGTGATCGTTGCTTTGATCAAACCGCAGTTTGAACTGGGAAAAACCGAGGTTGGCAGAGGCGGCATTGTGCGCGATCCGGCCAAGCATCTTGCGGCGGTGGAGAAGGTCCACCAGTTTGTAACCGGCTCCGGGTGGAAGTGGGAAGGCGTGATCGATTCACCCATCCTGGGCGGGGAGGGGAACAAGGAATTCCTGGCATGTCTGCGCCCTTGATCGGCCTGGTGGCGCATACCGGAAAGTCCGGGGCGCTGGCGATGGCGGCCCGGCTGCGGGACGAATTTGAGAAACAAGGCGCGACGGTGCGCATTGAGACGCGGACGGCCGAGATGATGGGCGCGCCTCCGGGCGAAACGACACGCGCCCTGGCGGACGAATGTGAGCTCCTGGTGGCGCTGGGCGGCGACGGGACGATCCTGCAGGTGGTCCACGAGATGGGTGAGCAGTTGAAGCCGATATTTGGGATCAACCTTGGATCGCTCGGTTTTCTGACCTGCGTCAGCTCCTCGGCAGTCGAGCAGGCGGTGGAGTGCATCGTGGCGCGGCGGTACGTGAAGACGCAGCGGATCCTGCTGGAGATGGAGGTGCGCCGGGGAGATTCGACGATTGCCCGGCGGATCGGACTCAATGACGCGGTGATTAGCCGCGGGGCTCTCTCGCGGTTGATCCGGCTGCAGACATGGATCGATGGGGCATCGTTGACGGAATACAACGCGGATGGGCTGGTGATTTCGACCCCGACGGGATCGACGGCCTACTCGCTGGCGGCGGGCGGCCCGATCCTGACGCCGGATTGCGGCGTATTCGCGGTCACGCCAATCTGCCCGCATGTGCTCACAAACCGGTCGTTGATCTTTAGCGATACCTCGACACTGGCGGTGAGCCCCCGGGAGAACCAGGGAGACATCTATGTCACGGTGGACGGACAGGAAGCGCTGGCGATTTCCTCCGGGGACATGGTTTATATCCGGAAGGCGAAGCAATGCGTGGCGCTGGCGGTGATGCCAGGGGTGTCGTTCTTTGAGGTGCTTCGGCAGAAGCTGAAGTGGAGCGGGACCGCTTTATGATTACGATCGCGGACATCCTGCACCCGGAGAATATTGACCTCGATCTGAAGATGACGAACCAGGAAGAGGCGATCAACCGCGTGGCATCGCTGCTGCGGGAGGATGAGCGGGTCACGGATTGGGGGGTGTTCTACGAAGGACTGGCGAGCAAGCAGCCGTGCGTGGCGGCTGCCGGCGGAACGGAGCTGTGCATCCCGCACACGCGCACCAATAGCGTGACGGGGATGGTGATGAGCGCGGGTCGTTCCGCCCATGGGATCATGGTCAATGACGCCGCGGTCCCGGTGCATTTCATATTCGTCATCGGGGTGCCGCTGGCGCTGGCGGCGGATTATTTGCGGATCATCGGCGCGCTGGCGCGGATCTTCAAGGACCCTGGGACCAAAAACCGGCTGCGGGATGCGAAGGACGCGGAGGAGTTTGTGCAGTTGCTGGCATCGGCGGAGATGAAATTATGAATACGAACCGCTTGCCCTGAGTCGAATAAACTCGATCTGCCGGCGCCCGGGATTTTGCCTTTTGAGGCCGGCTGATTTACTCTTAACCAACCATCCTTTTACAACCATGAAATGCCTTCGTTTTTTGCCTTTGCTCCTCTTGCCCCTTTTTTTTGCCGGATGCGGGACGGTAACCCAGCAGGATCGGCAGGTGCTGCGGGATCATGAGGTCTCGACTGATGTTTACGACAAGATGCTTTATGGCGATCCGCTCTCGCCCGACGAGGTGATCGAGCTATCCCAGCGGGCGGTGCCACCAGGGTTGATCATTCGGTACCTGGACCGGATCGATGAGGTCTTCCAAATGCCGAAGGCGGAGGTCAAGCGGATGCGGGCGGCCGGTGTGGACGAGCAGGTCATTGCGTACATGCTCTCGACTGCGCCGCAATATGGTCCGGGGCCGTACGGGCCATACCCGGGACCGTATGCGGGTCCTTACCCCTATGGCTACCCGTACGGATATTACGGCGGGCCGGTTGTGGTGGTGGGTGGCGGCTATGGCTGGTACCACGGCGGCGGGTGGGGCCACGGCGGCTGGGGCGGAGGCGGTTGGGGGCACCATCATTGAGTGTAGCGCCGGTCGCGAATTCCTGAACCGAACTCCATCAATGACTTGCGAATATTTTTACCATAAAAATGATATACGCAATAGTGACGCCGAGATAGCCGTACAGTAATTTTCGGAGCTTCTGGCAGACCGCCACGAGGCGTTCATCGCCGGCATTCTTGTACCCGCCGCCCAGGATAAACCCGATCACGCTGGGCATTCCGGTGATGGGGTAACGGGAACCGGCCGCCGCGAGGCGCTCCTTCAAGACGCCGGTGAGCTTGCTCAAGGTCGCAACCCAAAAAATAGTCAGGAAGATGATGAGGCCGGACCAGCCAATGGCGATGATACGGTAGTCGTGAATGGGCATAGGTCAGGAGGTGGGAGAGGCTGACCGTGGTTTTGACGGCATTCCGGGAAAATGGAAGCTAAAGTTGGCCGCTCGCCGGGGAGGGGCCGCCCTTAATGCCGCCCGTTCAATTCGAGGCCCACGAGGCAGACGTCGTCTGTGAAGCCGCGACCGGCCGAAAAGAGGTCGATCTCGGCGAAGAGGTTGTTGACGATCTCGGTGGAGGGTTTTGCCAGGGACCGGTGGACGGATTGCAGGAGGCGGGCGGTGCCGAATTCCTCGTCATCCGGGCTGTCGATCTCGAAGAGGCCGTCGGTAAAGAGGACAATGAGATCGCCGGCGGAGATTTCGCATTCCCGGGTGTCGTAGGTTGCGTTTGGGAAGAGCCCGAGGGCGGGGCCGGGCTTGATGCGGGCGTGGAGGAAATCGGCGGTGCCGACAGTTCGGCGGACGTGAACCGGAAAGGGATGGCCGGCGATGGCGTAACGCATCAGGCCGGCTGAGGAATCGACAACGGCGTAGAGTGCGGTGGCGAAGAGCGCCGCGCCCGTCTGCTGGAGAATCTTGGTCAACTCACGGTTCATCAGCGTCATGAGCTGCCCGGCGTCCCTGGCGCTCGGAGCGAGCTCCTCAACGAGGGCGCGGAGCATTGCGGTGACAAGTGCGGAGCGTACGCCGTGACCCATGACGTCGCAGATGAAGACGCCGGCGGAATCGTCCGACAGGGGGATGACGTGGAAGAAATCGCCACCGACATTGCCGGACGGCTGGTAACGATGAAAGAACTGGATGGAGCTGAGCGCAGCCGGGCACCCGGGGGGGAATGTAGGGTACTCACCGGGAAGAAGGGCCTGCTGGAGCTCGCGGGCCATGCGGAGATCGGCTTCCATTTGCTCATGCTTCGCATTGAGTAGACGGCTCTGCTCCTCGAGGCGGTGGATATTTTCCAGGAGGAGGCGATTCTCGAGTCGGACGAGGGATTGGGTCGAAACGAGCCCAACCAGATGCTGAGCGGAATCGACGAGCAGGACGTCGTCGTAGAAGGTGGAATCGCCGCGGGAGAAGACGACCTTGAGGACTTTTGAGATGGGGGAGCCGAGAGTAATGCTGATGGTGTCGGCGCAGAGGAATTTCGAGACGGGGCGCCGGCCAAAGAGGGAGAATCCGTAGCGGGAGCCGAGGAGCATCCCGATTTCGCGGCGGCTGCACATGCCGATGAGATTGTCGCCGTCGAGGACGGCCATGAACTCGATGGCGCCGTTGGAGAAGAGATCGTGGACCTCCTCAAGCGTGCAGGTAGCGCTGACGAAGGTGGAATGGGAGACGAGGTCGCGGAGATCGGTCTTTTCGATTTCCGCCGCCGGGACCAGAAACGAGATGGGCTCGGTGGTTAGGCCATGACCGGGTGCGGGAGGGGAATCCATCACCCGCTAGGAATAGCAGAAGGTGGCACAAGGGGCACGTAACAAATCGGTGACGGAGATTTCTCGGGCCGGTGCGGCGGAGAGTGAATTACTCGCCAAGCCATGGCTGGGCCTGGATGGCGTCCTGAAGATCGCTGGTGCTGAGGGGCGGAAGCCAGTCACCGAGGAGGGTGCGGTTCCACCATTGGCGCTGTCCGAGCGGGGCGAACTCGTAGCGGTAGAGACGGGCACGGATGTAATGGGGCGGCCGGTCCGGGAAGGGGTTGTTTGCGAGGAGGGAGAGGGTGCCCGGGTCGTTATGGAGGAGCTTGAAGATGAAGTTGAGGGTCCAAGGGTATTCTTCGGGACTGGCCATGGCGGCGAACCAGATTTGCCAGTCGAGACGGCCGTAGTAAGGGGTGACAACGGGCGGGCGGCGCGCCGGGTCGCCGGGCTTGAAGGGGAATTCGTATTCCTTCCACTGGGTATGGGAGGTGATCAGTTCGTCCTGGGTGCCTTCGAAGACGATCTCACGGCGTTCTTCGCCCACGCTGCCGAATGCACCGTAGGTATTGACGAGGTTGAAGGGATCGAACGAGCCGTTCATGGTCTGCGCCGGCGAGACGAGGTTGAGCACCGGCTGGACGCTGAGGATGGCCACCAGCAGCGCGACGCAGCCGGAGGCGACGAGGTAACCAACGTGCGGCGATGGCTCGGCGGCGGCCAACCCGGCCCGGCGGACGATGAAGCTCGGGAGGATGTGACGGAGGAAGCAGTCGTCGAAGCAGGCGATAAAGGGGACGATCGTGAGCCAGTTGAGAAACGCGAGATTGCCGGAGGCGATGAGGATACATTGGAAGCTGATGAGCAGCACGCCGGCGATGTGGCGGGAGATGCGCGGCCAGAAGGAGAACCAGGGGACGACGAGCTCGATGAAGAAATTCCAGAGGACCTCGAATTTGCTGAACCAATGTGGGGCGAATGTGAGGACGCGGCTAAAGGGATTTGGCAGGGGCTGGGTCTCGTAGTGGTAGTAAAGGCACGTCAGGTCACGCCAGCAGGAGTCCCCGCGCAATTTGATGAGGCCGGCCCCGAGCATGATCCGGAGGCCGAGCCAGCGGTAGAGCCAGAGGATGACGACCGGAGGGGGCTGTCGCGAGAAGGGGCGGGGATCGAGGATCGGGCAGAGGAAAATGGCGAGGAAACCGGTCTCGATCATCTGGATTTCCCAGCCGTAGCTGTACCAGATCTGGCCGATATGGACGTAGGACATGTAGATGACCCAGAGCAGGGCCATGATGAGGGCATTGGCGTATCCGGCCATGACGACGAGGGAGAGGGCGAACCCGGCCCAGGCGAGGCCGACGAGCAGCCGGTCCGACAGGCCCCACCAGAACAGCGAGGGGAGATTGAACTCCGCGGCCGATCGCGAGCCAAAGTGATCCTGAACCAGGGCCATATAGGGGCCGGCTGGAGTGATGCCGTGCTCGCCGATGAGCGGGAGGATCTGGAGGGCGGCGATAAGGAATGCGACCGCGTAAACGAAACCGAGAAACCGCAGCAGGACGAACCGGGTGAGGTACCAGGTGCTGGCCGGCTTTTCCGGCGGCTCAGCCGTCTCTGCCGCGGGGATGCTCGTCTCGGGGGTACTCACATGGTGAGGACGATTTTGCCACGGGCGCCTTTGCCCATAATCGCTTCATGGGCAGCGGCTGCCTCCGCTAAAGGGAATTTCCCGCCAATGACGGGATTGAGGGATCCGTTCTCGAGGCCGGAGGTAATGCGGGCGTAGATTTCCGTGCGATCGGCGGGGGTGGCGCTAAAGAGGGTGATGCCGCGGATGTCGGCTTCGCGCATCATGAGATTGCGGGGGTCGATCTCGACGGGACCACGGCTGCCGACGACCACTACCCGCCCGTTGGGTGCGAGGATAGTAAGGTCGCTGCCGAGGTTCTGGTTGGCGAGCATCTCGAGGACGATGTCGGGGCCGCGGCCGCCGGTGGCGGCTTTGATTTCTTCGAGGTGCCGCGAGTCGTGGTGGTCGAACGCGGCCTCGGCGCCATTTTGACGGATCAACTCCAGGCCTTCGGCCGAGCCGGCAGTTCCCAGGACGCGCATGCCGGCGGCATGGGCAAGCTGAACCGCAGCCAAACCGACGCCACCGCTTGCTCCATGGACGAGGAGGGTTTCGCCGGATTGGGCGTGGCCGCGATTGAAGAGGGCCCAGGTCGCGGTTCCGTAGGGGACGCCGAGGGCGGCGCCTTGCTCGAACGAGATTTGATCGGGGAGCGGATTGAGCTGGTCGGGTGTGCAGAGCGCTTCTTCGGCGTAAGTGCCCGTCAGCGAACCGGTCAGATAGACGCGATCGCCGGGGGTAAGCGAGGGGGTCTCGTCGTCGGTCTCAACAATGACTCCCGCCCCGTCAGCGCCGGGTATGTAAGGGAGCGAGGGAAGGCGAGCGTATTTGCCGGCCCGGATGTAGGCCTCCACGGGGTTGACGCCGGCAGCGTGAAGCCGGACCAGGATCTGGCTAGGCTTGCGGGATAACTCAGGCGCCTCCTCGAGTTTGAGGACCGAGGGTTCACCGAAGGAGGAGACGTGGATGGATTTCATAAACGGAATGGTTCCAGTTTCGAAACCCGAATGCGGTGCTAGACGAATTCGAGCTTCACCGGCGCGGGAATAATCCCCGCCGCGTGGGCCCGCGTCAGAAACTCATGAATGGCGCGGCGGCCGAGGTCGCCGTAGTCGAGGGTGTAATCATTGACGTACATGCCAATGAACTGGTCAGCCATGGGGATATTCATGCCGCGAGCAAGCGGCATCGAGTGCTCGACCGCCTGGGCCCGGTGATCGAGGCCGTAAAGGATGCTCTCCTTCAGAATCGATGAAATGCCGGTCCGCTCGGCGGGCGGGATGTCCTTGCGGATCACATTGCCACCCAGGGGCAGCGGGAGGCCTGTCTCCCGGCGCCACCACTCGCCGAGGTCCAGGATCTTCACGAATCCCTCGGCGGTATAGGTAAGCTGGCCCTCGTGGATGAGCAGTCCGGCCTGGGCCCTGCCGGCGGACACATAACTGAAGATTTCATCGAACGGCACCTGGGCGGCGTCAAACTCTCCTAGGAAAAGGCGCAGGGCTAGAAACGCACTGGTCATGGCGCCGGGGACGGCGATCAGGCGCTGCTTGAGCCATGCCCGAATTTCGTCGTCGGTGGCGACGTCAGGGAGGCCATCGCGTGAACGAGCCACCACAAGCGGGCCGTACCCGTCGCCCATGCTGGCGCCACACGGGAGCAGGGCGTAGTGGTCCAAAACGTAGGCGTAGGCGTGGATTGAGATGGCGGAAATGTGCAGTTCGCCCCGGGTACACCGCTCATTGAGGGTCTGAATGTCCTGAAGGATGTGCTGGAAGTCGTACCCACGGGTGTCGATCTTGCGCTCTGCCAGCGCATAAAACATGAAGGCATCGTCCGGATCGGGAGAATGGCCGAGAGTTAACTTTTTGTTCGCCTGCATCATGGAGCAAGAGGTAGGTTTCGCGCTCCGCTGGCGCCAGCTAAAACGAACCGATGCTTCAGGACCACTTCGAATTTGGGACGGTGATCGCGGGTGGAGAACGGAAAGGCGTTCCATGGCCATGATCGAGACACTGGCGCCCGCCAAGATCAATTTGACGCTGCGTGTGCTGGGGAAACGGGCGGACGGATTTCATGAAATTGAGACCCTCATTGTGCCGTTGGGGCTCGCAGACCGGCTGACTATCGAGGAAGCGGATGGATGGAGCTTTTCATGCGACGATCCGACGGTACCGGAGGGGGAGGAGAACCTGGTGGTCCGGGCGGCGCGTCGGTTTTTTGCGGAGACAGGGGTCAAGGAATCGGTGCGAATGCGGCTTACGAAGACCATCCCGCATGGGGCGGGTTTGGGAGGTGGCAGCAGCGATGCGGCCGCGGCATTGCGGATACTGGACGGGTTTTATGGAACCAGGTTAGGCCGGGAGCGGATGATGCAAATGGCGGCGGAACTGGGATCCGACGTGCCCGTGTTCGTCGATGGAGGGGCCGCCTGGTGCCGGGGGCGGGGGGAGATCGTCGAGAGAGCGGACTTTACTGCACGAGTGCCGGTGTTGCTGTTAAAGCCGGAATTCGGGGTGCCCACGCCTTGGGCCTACAAGCATTGGAAGGATTCCCGCCCGCTGCAGGGAGTCCGTTACGAGGCGCAGTTGCTCCCGTGGGGACGGCTGGCGAATGACCTGGAGCGGCCTGTTTTTGAAAAATACCTGGCCTTGGGCGCAATGAAGGAGTGGTTGCGGCGTCAGCCCGAGGCGGCGGGAGCGTTGATGTCGGGGTCGGGATCCACGATGTTCGCCGTGCTGCGCGGAGCGGGGCTTGGGGAAACGCTGGCCGTGAGAGCGCGCGAGATGTTCGGGAAGGCGCTGTGGACGCTTGAGACAGTGGCATTCGGGAGACAGGCTATATAGGGCCTATATGGCAAATACGCTAACCTTGACTGCCATGATGCTGACAGCTGAGCCGTTGAGCGGGTGCCGTTTACACGGGCAAACGGAATGCTATCCTTTACCCAGATGAGTGAACCGAATTTTCCGAGTGCCGAGGAATTGCAAAAGAAGCTGTCCGATTTTATGAAGACCCAATTCGGCAGTCATGTTTCCGTATCCACCCAGGTGAGTCCCTCGCTGGAGGAATCAGGTGGACCCGGAACGGCCGGAGGAAACGGGGAGAAGGTTTTCGAGTTCCTGCACCTGCCGAGGGACATCAAGGCACACCTTGACCGGTACGTGATCCGGCAGGATGAAGCGAAGCGGGTGCTGGCGATCGCGGTTTGCGATCATTACAACAACGTGAATTACATGCGGAAACTCGAGGCCGAGGACGAGAAAAAGGCCCGCGAGACCGAGTACACCAAGCAGAATGTCATCCTGCTTGGACCGACAGGGGTCGGGAAGACCTACCTTGTCAAACACATCGCGGAGCTGATCGGCGTGCCATTTGTGAAGGCGGATGCCACAAAATTCAGCGAGACCGGATATGTTGGCGGCGATGTTGAGGACCTGGTGCGCGAGCTGGTACAGCGTGCGGACGGGGACGTGGAACTGGCTCAGTACGGAATCGTTTACATCGACGAAGTGGACAAAATCGCTTCCTCCTCGAGCGCGACGGGCAGGGATGTGAGCGGCCGCGGCGTGCAGACCGCCCTGCTCAAGCTGATGGAAGAGACGGAGGTTCCATTACGGGCGCCGAATGACATTCAGGGGCAATTGCAGGCGGCGCTCGAGTTTCAGCGCACCGGGGGGAAACAGAAGCGGCAGGCCATCAATACCCGGCATGTACTCTTTATCGTCTCCGGCGCGTTCGAGAAGATTCGCGGGGTCATTGAGCGGCGGGTCCGCCAGAGTACCATCGGTTTCGCCGCGCCGCCAGATGGGCAGAATGCCGAAGGGGAGATGCTCGAGAATGTGACGACCGCAGACTTCGTGGAATATGGGCTGGAACCGGAATTCATCGGGCGGCTGCCGGTGCGGGTAGTCTGCCGGGAGCTCACCGTTGCGGATTTATTCGCGATCCTCCAACGCTCAGAGGGAAGCATCGTTCGGCAGTATGAGCGGGCTTTCCGGGCATATGGGATCGAGGTTTTCTTCGAGGAAGCCGGGTTGCACCGCATCGCGGAGCTGGCGGCGGAGGAGAAAACCGGGGCGCGGGGCCTCCTCACGGTATGCGAGCGCCTGCTGCGGTCCTTCAAATACGAACTGCCGGGATCTGGCGTCAACCGGTTCACCGTGGACCTGGGGCTGATCGACGATCCGGACAAACGGCTTGCGGAACTGCTCGAGCAGGGGCAGCGGGCGCTGGCGCAGGAGCTGGGGGCGGTGGCGCGGGAGTTCGCGCAACGGCTCTCGAGCCGGCACAACCTGAAGGTGGACCTGACCGAGGGAGCGCTGGCGAAGCTGGTCGAGCGGGCCGTGGCCGAGAATATCCATATGCGCGACCTCTGCGCCGAGGTGTTCAAGGATTACGAGTTTGGGTTGAAGCTGGCGGAAGGGACCACGGAACCACTCATTGTGACCGAGGAAGCGGTCGCCAACCCGGACCGCTACCTGAGCGAGTGGCTGGTGAAGCGATACAGGGCCGACCGGAGAACCGGGGAGACGCAAAGCGAGCAAATGCCGAGCAAATCTGTTGATTTGTGCGGGGATTCGCCCGCAAGGTAAGAGGGAGCCGCGTGCGAAAGACACGGCAGCTCGGCTTATTCCCCTAGAAACACCCGAACCCATTTCCCGATTATTGTGCGTTACCTGAAAGCATCCCTTCTCATCGCGGCCCTGGCCGCCGTGATCGCGCTGGGTCTGTATGAAGCCGGCGCTTTTGCCCGGATGGATGCCTGGCTGGCGGTCTTCCTTGGACAGGGCGTTCCGGATCTCGAGCACCACTCGATTGCGCAATACGCCGCGGTTCTCCTGTTGGCCCTTGGAATCGCGTGGACCACGATCGATCTCAACCATTCAGCAGTGAAAACTCTGGTGGCCGCGGCGGCCTTTGCGGAGGTCATCGGTCTCACGGTAGTGTTGAATCTATACGGCGTTTATTTCTCTCCCCTACCTTCCATGGTGGCGCTGGCAGTCGCATTCGGCGGAGGGATGCTGTTCGCCCGGACACCCACCGGACAGCGGAAGCGAATGCTGGACGAGGTGTTTGGCGATCGCATCTCGGCCGCTACGTTCAACAAAATGTTGGACTCGAATGCGCCGTTGCGGTTCGCCGGGGAGGTTCGGAGCGCATCCGTGGTGGTTTGCGAGATTTTCAACCACGACGAACTGATGGAGCGGCTCTCGACGGAGCATTTCGTCGCGGCGACCAATCTGCTGCTGCATCGTGCGGCGAATTTTTTGGTGGAACGGGGAGGATACCTGGACGAATGCGCGGGCGAAGCGCTGCGGGTGATCTTCGGGGCGCCCCTTGAGGATGAGAACCATGCGGAGCACGCGTGCGACGCCGCGCTGCTCCTCTCGAGCGAACTGGATGCAGTCAACGTCGAGTGCATGGAAAAATGGAACCAGGCGCTGGATTTCCGGATCGGGGTCAACTCGGGTGAAATGGTGTGCGCCGCCTACGGGTCCAATCGGCTGGGAACTTTCAGCGTGGCCGGGGAGCCAGTGGATTTTGCGAGGCGGCTTTGCGCGGCGAATACGATCTACGGTTCGCGCATCCTCACCGGATCGCATACCCTGGAACTTGCCGCACAGGCGGTGGAAGTGCGGCCGATGGAACTGGTGCGGACCCGAGACGAGCGGAGCCGTGAGGAGGTGTATGAGCTGTTGGGGCTGCGAAATTCGCTGCCCGACGACGCCTTGAACCGCCGGGATCTTTTCTGGAAGGGGATCATCTACTACCGGTCGCAATTATGGAACGAGGCCCTGGAGCACTTCCGGGCGGCGCTGCCTTCGCATGGGATTGACGCCCCGCTGGAGTTTTACATCCGGCGGACGGAGCAATTGCGAGATGGTCTGCCGGCGCTGGAGTGGAGCCAGACGCTGTGAAGAAATTGCGGATTGTTGATTTGGGTTTGATGAATTTTGGAAGTGGCTTCCAAGGCGCCCAATTCTGGTTTTACAGGCCTGATATTGATCATCCAGCATACCAATGAAACGTGTTGAGTATCCGGGACCGATTACTGAGCTGGTTGCTCAGTTGCGCCGGATGCCGGGGATTGGGCCGCGGAGCGCGGAGCGGATTGCACTTTGGATGAATCAGTCGCGGGATGCGCGACCTGCGGAGATTGCGCGTGCCATTCAAGCCGCGGCGGAGGGAGTGCGTCCATGCGAGCGATGCGGGTTTTTTAGCGTCGGGGGGTTGTGCGAGATTTGTGCCGATGGGTCCCGGAATGGAGAGATGCTTTGCGTGGTCGAGCAGGCTACGGATATACTGCCACTGGAACGGACGGGGGTTTTCCGTGGGC
>Ga0302275_10003058_pt1 | contig 17160 bp, 20 predicted proteins | sample III_Bog_N2_2_FD_200229 | JGI IMG/M metagenome (GOLD analysis project Ga0302275, IMG submission 200229) | Peat permafrost microbial communities from Stordalen Mire near Abisko, Sweden - III_Bog_N2_2 | ecosystem: Environmental > Terrestrial > Soil > Wetlands > Peat | place: Sweden: Abisko...
AGTGGTACTCAGCCAGTCGACCGCATCGGTCGCAATAGCTAAGGTAAGTTTCATTTTTTCAGGATCGATCGTGTCTTGTGAAGCGGTACGTAACGCAACGATAGCTAAACGGATATCTTTACAGATTTCCAAAAACGTCTTGGTTGACCACAACGGGCTAGCACTCGCGCCGTTCGGGACGGTCGTATAACCGGAGAGGTTCGGATCGTTCAAATATCCATAGGTATTGTTTGCGCCGTTATTGAAACCGAAGAAACCAACGGTGTTACGGATGATTTCGAGTGCGAGTGCTGCGGATTCACGTTTCGCACCGGAGTTATCGATACGCATGCGGGAGGCGCGGGCGGTTTCTAAGTTACCGGCCATCATGCCTTCCTCGAAGCGCACGACCGTACGGAAAACAAAGTTAACGTTCCACGAGCTCAACGGTACATTGCCGTAATCGCTGTAGGGCACGCTGAAACCAGTACGTTCTAATACTTGTTGCACGATCTGTTCGTCTTCCCACGATCCGGTAGTCATCAAGCCGATAATATCGTCGATCTTTCTAGCGGCGGTAATGACTTCCACAAACCCGGGCAACCAATTCTGCAGGAACTGAACGGGGGTTGCGACGGATGGGGTCGTTACGTCTGGCTGTATCGCATCCATTGAACGCATCATCATACGGACTGAACGAGTATCCATGCCGATACCGAGGCGCGGCAAACTATTGTAACCCTGTGGGTTAAACCCTTGGAGTTCCCGAACCTGTCCGGGGCGTAGATGACTATGGATCGGGGTCAATTGTCTATTGTTCATTGATTCTAACTCCTAATTATGTGGGAATACCGATGCCGGGATTCAAAGTGATCACAGCTAACCCTGCGGCCGCGACGGTAAAGTAACTGACCACAGCAAACGCGGCAGATTTACCAGTTCCGGGGAACGGTGAAGTGCTGGGTGGTACCGTGCTTAAAGCACCGGTAACGTTATCAAATATCACATAATCGCCAATGGCTGCGGCAGCGGGTAAGGTTACGACTAAATCGCCCATTGTAACCAGAGAAGCTAGAACGTTATTCGGTAGTACTAAAGTGGGCGACAATGGAGAACCGCCAACGCCAAACAATGTTTGCTCTTTCGGGTTCGCTAAAACACCGACGAAAACGCCTGTGCCGCCGGTATTACCAGCTTGTGCGATACCTTGTGAGGTAAGTGTATAGGCGGTCGCGCCGATAATGTTGTATGCGGCAGAAGCACTAACGAGGGTGTATTCCCATGCGCGGTGTGGCGAATCTGTGTATAGCTCGCCGGGTACGCCGAAACCCTGTTGTAAAAATACGGTTTGTTGGAAACTCATAATTACTCGCTCCCTTTGAGAAATGCGTCGATCTGATCGTTGCTGTCAGTCGCCATGCTATTGTCATGCACATAGGCGGGTGTACTGTTTACGCGTGCGCCCGCAAGATAACCGTTGATCGTGGCTTTTTCTTCGCCGCGTGCACATGTTAATTTCAATGTCTTAACGCCATACTTGACCACATCATCTAGCGTCATTTCAGCGTGATCGAATGTGCCGATATGGGGCGCTAAACGCTGTACAAGCGCATCGCGTTGGCTAACTTCACGAAGCAATGCTTTCGTTCCGTCGCGCTTCATTGTGTTGAGTGCGTCGGTCACTTCTTTGAGTTGGGCGTCCATAGAGTCCTTCTTGTCTTTGCTAGAACGTTCAGCTTTTTCGTCTTCCTTCTCGCCGTCTTCGTCGCCGACTTCTTTACCCTTTTCGGTTTTACTATTAGCTTCTTCGGCGGATTCGTCGATACCGTTCTCGCGCTTAACGAACGATGCAGGGTCGCCGTCCATGTTACGGCCTACGCCGGACTGCAGGGCACCCACCATTTCGCCTATTTCATCCATCCGCTGTGCGAGGGATTCGAGGGTAAGTGGTTCCGCGTCTTTAGCGTCTTGTTTTTTAGTTTCGCCTTCTTTTTTAAAGTCGTCACCTTTTTCGTCTTTCATCTTTGGCATGTGTAGCCCCTTGCTATCGATTGTAAGTTTAAAATGATCGAGCACCGATACATCGCGACCGGAACGGCCTTCTTCGACCAGCGCCAAGTGATTGCCCCGGATGTTACGCTGGATCGCATCGTACTTAATGCCATCATACACCCCTGATTGTAAATCATACAAGCATCGGTAACCGATCGATAAATCCCGTTTGCCCGATTCGATTAGCTTTGCTAAGTCTTCGGAGAATACTTTTAGATTCGCTTTGAGGTATCCATCGGCAAAATGAACGTTCTCACCCACCACACCGTGTATGCCCTTTCGCTCGGCGGGGGTGAGCCCTTCGTCTTCGGAGCCCAGCATCGCGTGATCGTCTGTCCATGGTAAGAGCTTAAACGAGTTGATCGTATCCTCGTTATTTAGTTCTTCCTCGGGACGGTAAACCATATACTGTTCGTCTGCTTTAAGTTCAGGGCTTATTTGGCTGCCGAGGTATGGAAAAACGCCTACTTTGCTAATGGGATTATCTTTAATTTCAGGCCAGCCGTTTATGTCATACTCACGTGCGGATTCGCTGGTGTCATCTTTACCGGCCGTTTGATAGGCGATTGCTTCGGCCTGTGAAGGCTTATGGCCTGCCCGTTCGAGTTCGCCGATATTCTTGCCGATCGTTTTCTCGCTGGAACCTTTCTCTAGCGGCATTGTGGGAATCCTTATTTAATCGCTGCTAATACTATTTAATCATTATCGCCGAAATTTAATATAGGTATGAATCGGCATTTGCAATTCTTGCTAACAATTCCTGCCGATGCTACCGTGTACCAACCGTTAAAACTCTCTAAGGTGTATACATGGCCTGCAAATACTCGGATGCTTTTCTGTTGAACGCGAAACAATCTTTTGAAAGCGGCATGACCGTCAAGGAATTCCGTGCTACTAAACGCGTTAGTCCGGGTCATCTGGTTGCCGCTTTGCGCGATAGGCTCGGCTACACTATCCCCCGTACTAGAACTATCGCCGCCGCTCACGCCGACACAATCGGAATTTCCGCCGCGTACAAATCCGGCGAAAGCGTCCACTCCCTCTCTAAGCGATATGGCGTCGGACGGGAGTGTATCGCCTCTATCCTTAAACTGGCTGGCGTCGTCTTGCGCGATGGAAATAGTGCTGCGCGCATTCGTATGTCTAAACTCTCGGTTGTCGAACGGCAAGGAATAACTAAACGTGCTAGAGCTACTAAACTCGATAATCTGGGGGATAGGGCGCGAAGTAAACGCGTTGACCACTATATCGGACAAGGTGAAAGCGAGCTTTTCGATCTGCTGTACGTTAATGGACGTTTTCCAATTCGGCAATTTGTTACTGATCCGTATTATGTCGACCTGCTCGTCGGGTATGTCGCCGTTGAAGTTAAATTCAGACGGCGCGGAGACTGTAACGACTTCGGAGGCGCTCAAAGAATCAAAAAGCTGATCGAAGGTGGTATGGTCGTTTGTGGTTTCTTGATTAATGATCCCAGAGTTATTGCCTTTGCAAGAAACGAGATAATCACCCTCTTGGATTTCATTGGCCGGCAGCCACCCACGCAAGGTGAGTATTGGGTGATTAGGTGTACATTCGATAAGCTCGCAGCCTTGCAACTGGATATTAACGAGATCGCCGACGTACCAGTATCGCCACAAGTTACGACATCCATTAGTAAGCGATACTTTAGTTAATCCCGTAAAACAATTTACCGGTATGCTCGGTAACCCTTGATCAGCCGGATTAGTCACTCCTGCCGCTATCTGCTCATTAATTATATTCTCAAAACTGAATGTCTTGCCACTAATCTGCAAGTGCGAGTCGCGCGGGTGCGCGCCCCCCTGCGAATGTAACCACCGAAATTGTTTAACCCCTACGGCTTGTAGGCGTTGTTTATTAATCATGTTGTATGCTTTGCGCGTCTGATCGCCTGCGATATTCCGCGCCTTACGTTCTGTTACGCCACCGATCTTTTGGATCGCGGGGATGAGGTCTTGCAGGCCGTTACCCGTGGTTATCGATCGCATGACCGCACCGTTAATATCCTTAAAATATAGCTCGGGAATCGATTTAATATAACCGACGTTCTCTGCGATCGTTGCGGACGTTACCGCTGCCATTCCTTCCGGTACGATTGACGTATTAAGAGATAGTTTCCCGGTGAGCTTGCCTAGACTTGTGCTCAATTGCCGGGCGCTTGTGTCGTCCACATCATCGACCATACGCTCTACCAGTTTGGTTGATGCGAGGCTAAACAAATCGGTAAAACGGTCGTATAGTTTAGCGATAGATTGTTTCGCTTTCGGGGTCAGGTTCAGTGCTGCGTCAGTGGCCGACTTGATATCTATAGACGTCATGTCCATCTTGGTATCTATAGATATCAAGTCCATGGCTTCGGCTTCCGCTTGTTGTGTCATAAATGCTTCGCCCGTCCGAGATTCAAATACGCGTACCAGTTCACGGGTGGTGGCGCGTTTCATTTCTCGAACGAGTGCAAGCAATGCTCGTTGATACCGTAACATCGCGGATGCGTTGTGATTAAGTGGTGTTCCCACAAGCGTCACTTTACGTTTTTCCGCCCACTCTTGTTTACGAGGCGTTAGTTTTATTCGTTTTCGCATCGGTCGGCCTTGTGTTCCATGCTTCTATTGCTGCTGCTAAATGGTCGACGGGTTGACGGTAAAATACTTTTTTTACGATACACTCCTCGTCGGAACAACCCAGATCAAACCATTCGCCGTGGTGATCCATGTCTTCGATCAGTTCCGCTCGTTTACCACAAAACGGGCAACTTTTAAGCCGTTTACGCATTAATGTGTCCTTTCGTTAATAACTTCCTACCACACTATCTCGATCCAATCCTCGGCTAGGATATCCTCGTTACTCGGAGTCCATACGCCACATGTCCCATCGACCAGTTTTATATCGATATGCGGCCTATAGTTGATCACGGTGCCTTGTGCGTACATCGCATTGAGCGGCGGACGATTCACGGTGAATTTAGAGCCCATGACGAGATACACTACCTCGTCTGGTTTACTTAATCTTGCGTACTTCCCGCCTTTTCTAATGCCTTCTAACGCTACGCTAAAATCTGTCATTACCTTATGCCCCCTCTTGTTCGCTTTGTTCCGGTATTGGTGCGTCGTCTTCGATCCCGCTATATCCGGATTCGGGATCAGTGATCACGCGGTTCCTTGCGTCCTGTCCGTCGATTGCGCCAATGTTCGATAGTACTTGATCTGTTTCGGCCTTCATCTTGTTTAATTCGGCTAATTCTTTTGCGGTCATCGCGTCAAGTGAATTCCACGAAACCGTCACTTCGAACGGGTTACCGGGTGATATCTCACTACGTATCAGCATCATGTGATGGCGGTTAAGTAACGTCGTTAAATCGTGGCGCTGAATAGATTCCAGTTCTTCGTGGTAACTCGCTTCCTCATATTCGCCAGTGCTGTTGAACCCCTTCGGTTGTGTCCCCAATAACTTAACGGCTGGTACGTTCGCGGCCGCTGCGACAAGCTGATATTGCGTCATGATCACTTCGTCAAGATCGGCTAGGGATGTGTCAAACTGTTCCATCTTTTCCGATTCGCTATCAATCATTTTAATTCCGTAATTGTCACGACGGAATATCCATTCTGCCGCCCGTTCGTCAAATCCCTCTTGACTAGCTACGGCCTGTGCGAGGTCAGTACTGATCACGTCCGTACGCTTGGTGAGTGCCAACATAGGCGCCTCGTTCGCGATCTTCTCGGCCGCGAATACGCGCTCGCAAATCTTCTGCGGGATCGGGATACCACCGTAAATATACGACGGTTTTAAAATATCAGGGACTTCCTCGGTACGAAATATCACGAGGTGCGAACGGTGTACCCGATATTGTCCGATACGCCACCAAGTCGGCTCGTAGAAATCGATCGAACCGGGTGATCCGGCCGCTTCGTTATCGAGCTCGGGGGTGGTCCAATAGGGGTCGATCTGTGAAATACCTACGTAGCTACCGGGTGTTATACCGTCTGGGTTAAACGGGTTTTTGTAGTAGTCGATCGGGTTATCCACTTTTACCATGAACATGGCGATGCGAATGCCGAACACGCGCCCCATGTGGATGAATTCGATCATGTTAAGATTGATTTTATACGCATCGTCTAGCTTTCGAATCGCATCGAGCATATCGGGATTAACGTCGCTCCCGTCGTTAACGGTAACTTCGTAGCCGTTTCGAACTGCATCGCGTGCCGGCATTAGACAACACTTTGACACTAACCACTGTTGTGACAATACCGCGCATAACTGATATCCGATAAACGTTTGCTGGGCGTACCATAACATTTGCGCTTGCGGGATAGCGTTTTGCGGGTAAAACGCCGATTTAATCGGGTTAAACGCTCCGTCCATCGCCATGCCCGGCCTGATAGCGGCTTTCAGGGGCTTCATGCCGCTATCAATCATCGCTTGCATGAGCTCGTCGGCTTTATGCTGTTGGCCTTTAAAATCTATTTCGTCAGTCGTGAAACGTCTGCGTAAATGTTCCACAGGGGTGGCTACTACGGGTGCGGCTGTTGGTTTATTGAATATTCGCTTCATCCATTCGATCATTTTGACCATGCCCCTCTTGTCTGTTTGATTGGTGCGAATACTATTTTAATCGCATCGGCCTTATTTGGCGACTTCGCGCCGTTGGGCGCTTTATCAACTAACATCTTACCCGTTGTAGTGTTTTCGATAATCACAGGTTGTCCGAGCTCTGCGATTAATTTACCTAAACCGTCTAGCGTGGAGGGGAGCGAAATGATTTCTTGCGGCGGAACGTCGATGCCCTTCACGACTGCACGATAAGTGTACATGAAGCGGCGACGTAGCGCGAACCATGATTGTGAGTTGTAATTTTCATAATAGTCTTCGTTCGTGCGGCCTTTCTCCCCGTCCTTAAACTCACCATCTAACCGAAACGGATTGTGCAAGGGGTTAGTCACACTGCCTGAACCATGAAACGGGTTAAACTTGATCGTATGGACACCCCGTCCCTTCCGTATAGTGTTTATGTGTCGTGCATCGCCTCGGACTCCGGCACCCAATCCGTCCGCGTCATAATCCACATCGTGATAGCCCAGCACATCGCACATGCGAAAAACACGCTCCGTACTTTCGAGAAGATCACCATCTTTGCCGCTCCATTCTTCTAAATACTCCACCACAACGCCCAGACGTCCTGCGAGTGCGTTTTTATCTTTGCCTTCGTCTGCCACATCATACGCGGCCTTACGCGCCCCGGTGGGGGTGATACCTAGCTTTACGTGGGCATCGATGGCCGCCTGAATCCACATCGCTGGGATTAAAACGCCTTCCTGTGATGCATTATAGTCGAGGTCTATTTCTTGAGCAATTACAACGGGGTCGTCAATGTCGAAACATTTCTTTTCGTACCACGCTTGATCCTTGCGCGGATCGTCCCGCCAGTGAAATGTGAACACATCGATACGACCGCCGTGGCGCTTACGCGCGAAAGGGTTGTTCATGCCGTGCGGTGTGCTTATGTCCTGCCTGCAGTTCGTTGTTTCGGCGAGCGACGCCTCTACGAGTTCTGGACGTGGTAGCCAAGCGGCTTCGTCAACGAAGTAGAAAGCTGCACGCGCACCACGGCCGATATTGTCGCCCGCCTCCCCTGTGATTATCGATTGAGTGTCTGGGAATTCGATACGCATGTACGGCGAATGCTTACGCTCGTCCCATGTTCCGCGAAACTCTGCGGGGAGATTCGAGACGTATTTTCGCGCCTTCCAAAATAACGATTTCGGGTCGCCGCGGTGATCGACGTATTCCTCTTTGCGCGAACCAACGCCCACCTCGACGCCATCATATAGCGCACAAATTGACGAAGCGACGGCCATTGTTAGCCACGACATACCCATCTCGCGTGATTTATCTGTTAAGCCCGGACGATTCTCGCGCCAGCACTTCAGGAAAAACTCGATCCATTCGCGCTGCTTAGGAAACAAAATAAACGGCATGAGCGACGGGAGCCCGCGCGCAACGTTACGGGGATCGTAAGTCGTTCCCCAATCGTCGATAAAATCAGCGATGTGCGTTTTATAGTAGGTGCGCAGGAGTGGTACACAATCGGGATCTGCCCGAATCCGTCGCAGTGTTTCCGCACGGTGGTGAAATACTGCGACATAATCCGGATGCTTCCAATCAAACGCAAATGGAAGCGGCATGCATTACGACTTAGCGGGTGGTGGGGTTAACTCGGCGATCTTCGCATTTGCATCAGTTAGCTGTTTCTCCATCTGCGCTAAACGACCATTCAACGCTTGCAACTGGTTATTGCCCATGTTGATTTGCGATTGCAATTCGACGGCTTTCGCGGTCGCTTCTTGCAATGCCTGTGTGTACGCCTGAATACGTGCGCCTTGCTGAGTTAACGCGGCACCCATCTGTTGTATCTGGCTATCTTTCGGATCGATTGGAGCGGTCATGACATGTCGTCCTGTGTTGGTTACGAGGCCGTCACTATACTACAGTGCGGCCGCGTTTTTCAATGCCCTAAGTGTTAATGGTCATGTAGGGGCATGCAACCGCCGTGGAATTAGTGATCGGGAAAATGACGGAAGTCGCCCACGATGTTGCACCCGACGATAAGAAATCTCCCGAAAATTGAGCGGTGCTCAAGGACTGCGGATCAATTGTCAGGGGCTGCATTGAAGCATTCCCCGTCACTGCAGCGGAACCGCTACAAGCTGCCCATAAATACGTACCCGCCGCAACGGTATACCCTAAAGGAGTACTGTTGTGATTCACACCACCCCCGAGCGATGAGATACGCTCACTTGCCAATAGTGTAAGCGTTGGCGATCCTCCTGCGCTATTGGGCGCTTGTGAGGAAGAGCATAACCCCACGTCGATGCTTCCTCCCGACCACGATGCGCCGGACGCACAATTAAACGTTACATAATTAATCGTAACACTCTGTGCCACATACCCGATGTACGTAAAATATATGTGATTCTTCGTTATCGTATTCGATGCGTTGATCGCTGGCGTTGCGACTGGATAGAAATACGTCGCTAAATAATTCGGATCAATCACGGGCGTGGGTGCACCCGCGACGCCTTGCGGGTTAATGAGCTCAACATTGTTGTTAGCTAATGAGTATAGGCATATGGCGTTTTTACCCGCGACTATATCGCCCACCGCAACTGCGCCGCCTGCCTTAACAATTGTTACGGTCGATAACGAATTAAACTTTACGGTTGGTGTCGTCGTAGCATTGCTGTTGGCCGGCGAAAACATAAACAGGAAATTGTCAGTAAACGCTGTAACGGCCGGAGAAAAATCTAAAACGTAGGCGTCGGCCACACCAACATCGGGCGTAGAGGTAAACGACTGCTGTTGCACTTGCTGAGGCGTTGCTCCCGCGACCGAACCACCATTGCCGATATAGTAGCCACTAAACCATGTCGTGATCTGGGTAGCATCTGTTCCAACGGTGGTAACAGAATTATTGTTTTGACAATAGATTTCCACATAGTCGCCACCGGATAATTGGACGTCTACCGATATGTTACTTGTGCTAGATGCGCCATTATATATCGTACCTTGATTGCCTTGCTTATACTCTGAGCCATTAATGTAGAGGCTTACATTATACATCGACGTTGTCACAACGTTCGCGTCATTCACGGTGACCAAAGAATCGAAATGGTAAATCCCATTGAGCGGTGCGACAAAACGATAGTTTGTTACGTTGTCGTAGTTATCCCCCATGTCGAATTCTTTAATCTGAAACTGTACTTTTGTAAAACTCGAAGCGGCCAGCGTAGTGGTCGAATTGCTATACGCGCCGAAGGCGATCGCAACTGGGGAAGGGTTAACGACCGTACAAACGCCTGCGTAGACGATCACCTGATATGGAACGCCCGCTACGATAGCACCGGGTGGTAATTGATGACCTAACGTGTCAAGTAAGTCGGTTACCCCGAGACTATTAACATTTATCGTACAATTTCCAGAACTGGTATTCGGCGTGGTGAACCAGAATGATGCAAAATTACTATAGGAACCTAACGGCGGGGTAAGACTAACCACATACGCGTTAGTAACGCCGGTATCTACCGCCGACGTAAAGGCATTACCCTGTATCTGTGCGGCAGTAACACCACCCCCGCCACCGCTTAAAGACGAATTAAACAATACGTAGCTATTAACCGCAGCATTATAACAAGCACTGTAAGTACCACCTGTCAGTAATTCGCCACCTACAAGCGCACCCGTGTTGGTTACAAGTGGGATTGCGCCAAATCCTACATCGATCGTGGTTGCACCGGTATTAGTATTCGCACATTGGAATGTAACGTTAACCACACCATTGGATACGATCGGGGGAGCTAACGCTAAAACGATCGCATTCGCTGAACCGCTGCTGTCGATCGCGTAAGTAAATTTCTGCTGCTGTACGTCATACCCAGACACAAACGATACGTACGGGTTTAGCAATATGAACCCGCCGAGCCCTGCCGCATATACCATCGATGCGAGCGATGCTGTGTTGAGATCGCCGGGTGCTACGGGTTGACCGTTGGCTAAAAGAATCGCGGTTGGCGAAACGGCGTTAACTTGCACCGTGGGATTCGCGGTCGCGTTTGTATTAAGGGGCGTAAACTGCAGGGGGAGCCCATTTGTGAGACTAGTGACCGTGGGGGTTAAATCTACAACGTACGCGTCCGCGATACCCGAATCTAATCCAAGATTAAAAGCAGATTGTTGGACTTGTAGGCCAGATGTTGCAGCCCCTAATAACGACGAATTCAGGATGATAAAATCCGTAGCGATAGGATCATACAAGAATGCGTACGACACCCCCGCTAAGAGCTCACCGCCCACTAACGGGCTAAGCATGTTATTGACGATGGCGATGGCACCGGTGCCGACATCCAACGTACTAGAGGCGGTATTCGCATGAGCGATATTATTAAGAATGAATATCCCGCCTGTGAGACTTGCGACCACAGGGGAATAAACACCCACATATGCATTCGCAGTTACGCCGGCGTCTGTCGCGCTATTAAACGCACTTGATTGGACTTGCGCGCTGGTTACTCCACCACCACCGCTGGCAAGTGACGAATTCTGCAGGACGAACCACGAATTGGCGGTGTCATACACAAAGTTGTAATTGTAACCAGCGAGCATTTCGCCACCGGACAACGCCGCACCCTGCAGGTTATGGATCGAAACGGGTGTGCCATTCACATCGAGCGTACTTGCGCCGGTGTTGCTGTTTGCTACCGCCAGCAATGAAACAGGTAAACCGTTCGTTAGCGTAACGACGGCGGGGGATAATGTGGTCGAGTACGTGTTTGCAGTCCCGGCGTCAACGCCATTGTTAAATGCATTCGCCTGTACTTGCGATGCGCTAGCGGACGAGGCCGACTGGGGGTTAAGTAGGAGCCAATTGCTGTTTACCGTTGAGTAAATCACGACGGCAGGCGTACCAGCGACGAGATCGCCAGCGACGAGCGCGGCCTGTCCCTGCTTGACGATCGCTGCAGCGGCTACCCCTGAGATATTTAGTGTGCTGGCGGAGGTATTGCTATGTGCCGGGATAAACTGGATCACCATGTTGTCTGTATAGAACGCAACGGCGTTTGACGGATTAACGTCATATGAATTCGCTGCGCCGGTGTCTGTGCCAGACGTATACACGTTACGCTGTATGTCGTACGCAAGAATGATTGAGCTACGGGGGTTCAGTAGCTGCCATGTGCCACGCGATGCCGACCATTGGCAGGAAACGCTGTACGTGGCGCCAATATCGCCCGTGACAAGCGTATTGCCATTATAGGTGATCGTATGTGCCCCGGCGCCTGCGTTGAGTGTAGGGGTATTCGTGGCGTTATTATTGAGTGGTACGAAAGAGACGATCATTGCGTCGGCGTACGAACCGGTGATCGCTGGCGAGCATGCTACAACATACGCCGAACCAGTACCCGAATCAGTGCCGAAATTAAATGCGCCTTGCTGAACCTGTATCGATGTTACGCCGCCCCCACCACCTCCGAAATTCGCCTGCGCGATAGTCGACCACTGTGTTGCGGCTGCCATGATGATAACAGAGGTTTGAGAGGGAACCGTTAGCGAAACGTTACCGTCGATCGTATCGGGCGAATTAGGAAGAAACGTCACATCACCCGCAGATATGTTATTTATACCGAACACCACGCCGGGGCTATAGGTCGCTACGCCGAGCGAATCGCTACAAGTCGTAGCTGCAGTGTTCATCACGTAGAATGCGTTTGTAGTAGTATGCGTAATGCCGAAACTAACGTTTACAAGGTCATAATACCATGCTTGTGGAATGCGCGTTATGTCCGACACATCAAGATTAGCGCCCGATGCGAGCGTAAGGGTACCCGTCAACGTACCGCCTGTGAGAGGCAGATAGCCCGAACCACCCCCGCCACCTGTTGTGACACCGAATATGGCGCAGTATTCTAGAAATTGTGCTGGGGTCATGATGCGATCCATCCGCTAATGTTCGTTATGTTCGTACCGTTGTTTGTAAACGTCTGGGTGTACGTGACGCCGTTCAACACCGTGAAGATCGTAGCCACGAAACCGCCCGCCCACGTGATCGTCAGTGGAAGGTTGTCGAGGTCTAACTGCTGGCCGTTGTCCGCTGTGACTACTGTACTCATGCGCGCTTATTTCCCTGTCATGATTTTCTGATACATTTTCGCCGCTTCGATTGGGTCGTTAGTCGATTCTGCAATAAACGGGATCGGCGCCGAGGTGGGTTTGTTTTCCACAACATTGCTGGTTTTCAGCCATCCCGCTTGCCTGTCTAGATAAAAGCAGATCGCCTTCCGGTCGCCTTCTTCGATCAATTTCCATAGCTTACCAGAGACCTTTGCGATCGCGCTAGATTTACCCGTACAAACGGCAACCACGAGCTCGGGCTGGCGCATAAGCGCAGCGAACCATGTGGAAGATGATATCCCATAGTAATTATGGATTTGTTCTTGCGATAGTCCGAGCCCTGCGAATTCAGCGATCTGAAATAGCATATCTTGGGTTGCTATCCACATGTTCTCAGTGCCGCCCGTTTTACGGGGCGTTGGTATTGGTTTTCCACTCACGCGGTGTTTCTCACTTCTGTTGATCACAAGTGCCCATTATGCGCCCGATTGCTTCGAAATCAAACTGTACAGATATTACACTCGTGGGGGTAGTGCACAGTGGTATGGGGTCGGTGACGGATGAATACTCGGTCATAGTTCCGTCATAGAGTTCCGTCATTGGGTAAACTATTGTTTTTATTATTATTATTACTATTTATGACGGAATGACGGAACTATAACAATCTCCAGCGAAACTGTAGGATGATAATATGGTATGTTATATCCATGCCCTATACTACAATCCTGCTAAATCGGTGTGGGTAAGGGTTTTCATCCGTCATCCGGCAGAAATAGGTCTAACTTAATGATAAAAAACAAATTTTACCCATGACGGAACTTTTACGAAATATCAATGGCACTGTTCACACCCCCGTGATAAACTGCTTTTTTACTTACGAGGACACAAAAATGAGGATTACGACGCGTTCCGAGGCCTTCGAGGATGGTCGGAACACATATTTTACTGGTCGAGCGTGCAAAAACGGCCACGTAGCGGAGCGATACGTTCGCAACGGTAGCTGTATGGAGTGCATTAGGTGTACAGCCCGCAGTTACCGAAATGGGTTTTCACAGTCGCGAATATATAAAACGAGAGGCTACCGTTTAATCAATGTGTGGGTTCATCCTGATGACGAGCCCGGATTGCTCGCCCATGTTGAGGCACTGAAGGATGCACGCATGCTGATGGAGCCAGCCCACACTAGGGGGCTACCACCCGGCTATCACCATGGGGACGGCGCGGCACTAAGAAACAGGAGTAGGCGATAATGTGTGGATGCTACTCAGAAATCAGAAGGGTCGTTTATTGTGATTACCACAAGAAAAAACTTGAAAAGGTTTGTAGACAGCCCACCGTGTATATACCCGTGGCGCGTGCGAATGAATACATATCCCTTCTGGATCGTGCGGCAAACCTATGGCTCGTTGCTAATGGGTATACGCCGATTACCCGTACGATGGGATCAGGTAATCCGGATAGTATGGAAACCGGGCGCCTCAGGATGCTAATTCCCCCAGAGCATGCGAATAAGATAATCGCGCTGCGGCATACTTTGCGAGACGGTAAAATGGTTGATCCGGACTGGCCGAATTGATATAGTGACGCTACGGTCACAGCAACCTGTCGGGGGCGCCGACGCGTGGGTATCCTTGCGTAAAGCCGAGTTGTGCCCAGTTCCTTGATGAAACGGCGGGTGTGTGATAGCACCCGCTACGAATAATACACAGTAGCGTCGTGGACGGTGACACGAGTGATTATAGCACCCCCTCTGGCCTGACTACGATCACAGTAATGTGATACAGGGCAGTAGTCCGCATGTGGACAAGGCCACGTTCATGCGATGCAGACCAGCTATAGTCATGTCCGGGTGTCCGGTTCGATCCCGGTTGATGGGGACAGCACGTTCAATTCGTGCCTACTGTAAAGAGCGCAAGGGTGGTTGCTAACGACCGCCCAAAGCAGCAAGCCGGGTACCGTATGCCCGGCCGAATACGTCGCAGTTTGCTAGTCAACTGATACAGCCCGCCTCGGCCGGGAGACGTGAAGCCGAGACAGTTAAGCATTAAGGAGCAATGAATGGTTAAGCACGATGCAGTCGATCACCCCGCCCACTATACGAGCAGCGACGCCAAATGCGTTTCGTGTAACACGCCGATAGAATGTATTGATGTCGTCGGGTCGCTTCCGTTTTTAGAGGGTAATATTATTAAATACCTATGGCGGCATTCGCATAAAAATGGTCTGGAAGATTTACGAAAAGCACGATTTTATCTGAATCATTTAATAAATAAGTTAGAATCATAAGGAGCCACAACTATGTTCGCAATAATTAAAGAGTTCATCGTTAAGTATTTAGCAAGTATGACCGAAGATGAGTTAAAATCAGTATTAACAGACTTCGCTATGTTGCCGCAGTTCGCGCCCTTCGTGTCGATAGTGCAAGATGTAGTCGCGGCAGTCGATGCAGCGAAGTCTGTCGTAGAGCCAGCGGTCGTGTCTGAAAATGACCAGTCGGCCACACCACCCGCAACCGAGTGATCGTGCACCCCCGATTTATCCCGGGGGTTTTTTTCGTTTCGCTATTGACGTACCCGTCACTAAGGAGTAAGATCGCTCTATCAGGTCGGCAATGTGCTGACCGTAACGGGAGATAGAACGATGAACGAGAATGAAACATTGTGTCAGTGCGGTGAAACGAAAGTAAAAGAGGAATATGTTTGTGATATCTGCCAACGCTACGAAGACGAAGCGAACGAATATAACGAGTGGGGTGTGTGATGAACACAAACGCTATGGACAACTTAATAATGACAGTGCGCTTCAAAGAACACGGTACGTATCTGCACTATAACGTCAAAGGCGAGTTCCTCGGGTGGTCGCTATTCGCATACTGGCGGGGTGTGTGATGGACACAGATATTACAGTATGCGACTGCTGCGGGCATACAGGAACATGGGATCAAGCCTATGATCACTTAGAAGAATGTATCGAGATAGAACGTCAACTAGAATACGGGATAGTGCTATGAGCATGATTAATAATTTAAGGCTAACGGCTAATGAAATGTCATTCACCGTACAAGAGGATTCATCGCTAGGGTCTGCTTTCGAAGCGGTAACTTATCGTATCCGGCATGTAGACGCAAATTTTTATAATGTTTTTCGAAATCCATATACGCATGATATGCAATCTGGGGCTGCTTTTACCTACATAGGATGGATAACGACTAGCGGATTCTTAACCCCGGAAATGGTGATGGCGAAGTTTGAGGGGGTTAACGGGCACCGCTGATGAGATTATAACAGGTGTGTCATACAAGCGAACGTATAAGGCGTTACGGGTACTGACCGGTCATTCTCCACGTCTAGGCATAGCGAAACAACACACCCGGGAGTACATGGGATCACTAGGCTGGGAATGGGTATCTACCATGCGCATTGGTTCGGGTTGTACAGTACACTTGTGCGCCGACGAACTACCGGCTGGGGAAATTATATGCCAAGTGAGTAAACATGTTTGCGCTGTGGTCAACGGCGTCTTGCATGACACCCACGATAGCAGCCGTGCCGGTACGCGTTGTGTCTATGGCTACTACCGTAGGGAGGGTTAGCCACATGTTGCTAACGGAAGACGAGTTAAAGATTGTTGAAAGTTGGTTCCGTCGCATGCGCACGGAATCGATCAAAATCGATGACGTTAAACTAAACGAGCGAATCCTGCAGCACGTACGCGACGCGAAGGCCGCGAAGCGTTACACAGGCGAGTCTCGCAGGCTGCGCGCGTTATACGAAGCAATCCGCACTGAGTCAATCCATGTGGGTAACATCGACCAGATCGACCGCACGTATGTGTCTATCGAAGACCTGATGAATATGTTTAAGGAGTTATTGAAATGAATAATTACACCGTACAAATCCGCACCCCCAAGCGTGGTGTCGTCTACGAAACCGCCGCACTTCCGCGCTACAAGGCGGACGAAATTGCCGAATCCCTCCGGGCACTCGCGGCAGCAATAAAGAGCGACGCAGCAATACGCGTCCGCTTCACGCGGGGGTGCTGGGAATGAATCGAGATGAACTGCAAGAAAAGATCAACACGTTACAAAAACACCCCATGTATGCAAATCGCGATCTCAACGCAGAAGCTGAACGGTTTCCAACATGGAGCCAATTAGAATCATACCTCCGCACACTTGAACAACACGCGGCCGCAACGGAGAGGTTATTCATATGACACTCAAGATAAGCAAACAACACGCGGCAATCATCCGCAAGTATCAAGCGCACCCACGCTATAGGACGCGTAACTTACGCCGCGAAGCAATGGTTTTTGAATCGCAGCTAGCATTGCGCGGTTTCATTTATATGCTAGAGGACGGATTGAAAGCGGTTCCGATCGTAAAGCGGAACGTTCAGCCACCTATGCGAGTAAAAGACGGGGCGTAAGCCCCGTCACACTATCCGT
>Ga0302275_10003065_pt1 | contig 17147 bp, 22 predicted proteins | sample III_Bog_N2_2_FD_200229 | JGI IMG/M metagenome (GOLD analysis project Ga0302275, IMG submission 200229) | Peat permafrost microbial communities from Stordalen Mire near Abisko, Sweden - III_Bog_N2_2 | ecosystem: Environmental > Terrestrial > Soil > Wetlands > Peat | place: Sweden: Abisko...
GAGACCCGTCCTCGCGCTTTGCACAATCCGCGGAAATGAACACGGCGTTGCGTAAAGTGTTTGAAACCATCGCCACTGCCAAGGTCTCCACCTCGGGCGCCGAGGCTCGTCCGCTCGGCATGCTGGGGCCTGCCGACCGCATCACCCTGAACCGCGAACGGCAGTTGCTCGACGCCAAGGCGCACGTTGCGGCGCTGGCCCAGGCCGGCTATATCGCCCCGCAGCCGCGCACTCAGATTCCCGCTCCCGGTATAGCAGCGCTGGCAGCCCTCGAGACCGGCGCGTTTCTCATGGGCGAGGCCGGTTACGCCTCGGAACACGACCAGAAGGTAGCAAAATGGGTCGCCTACATCCTGGCCGGCGGCCGCGTAACGGCAGGCACGCTGGTCACTGAGCAGTACCTGCTCGATCTGGAACGGGAGGCGTTTCTCTCCCTCTGCGGCGAACGCAAGACACAGGAGCGCATCGCCTTCACGCTGAAAACCGGCAAGCCGCTGCGGAACTAGGACTGAAGTCGAAGTATTGTGGGACTATGACGAGCAAGGGGGGGCTTCCATGGATCGCGAGGACGGTGCGCAAGCGGCCAGACGGATGAGCCAAGCTGCATTGACGGAAGGCTACCGACAGATGGCAGATGACACTGAGCACGAAATGGAAGCCGAAGAATGGGCGGAAGCAATGATTGGGGACGCCTTCTGAGGAAAATGGAATGTTCTGTGAAACCTCGTTTCGGCCACTGATTTGTTCCGATGAACTTGAGTTCGACAAATGCTTAGCACTGATTTGAAAAGACCGGGAACTCTGTGGGGCATTCTGCTCTGCGTCGGTGCGCTGCTCCCAGCCCAACCCGCGAAACCGTTGTCCCCGCAATTGAATGAGTCCGGCCAGATCGTAGTTGACGGCCGCTCCACCCCTTACCTCATTCGCCATCTCCCAGTCAGCTCATTTCCCGATCTGCCCGCTTCGGTCGCGGATTTGCTCAACCAACGCGGCTGTCTCATCCCACAAACCTACGAAGCCCACCAACCGGAGAATGTGATTCACGCGGGGTTCGAGCGTGCGGAGTCCCTCGACTGGGCGGTTCTCTGCTCGGCGCAGGGAACGGTCTCACTGCTGGTCTTCTTCTCGAGCGCGCCCGGCAAGCCTTTCCTGCTGGCCTCTGCGCCGGAGACCCAGCGCTTGCAGTCCCACCCCTCAACCGGTGTTCTCGGCTTCAACTGGGGCATCGACCCCGCGTCGCCGCAGCAAATCCACGAAGCCCAGATCGGCCTTGCGCCCCGCCCGGCAAAGCTGGACCACGACGCCTTGGCCGATTCGGTCGTCGACCACAAAACCATCTACCGCTTTTACGCAAAGAGTGCCTGGATTGTGCTGGAAATGCCGTAGCAACCGCCTGTTGTATGAATGCGATGGGTGCCCCATCCTCGCCACGTTTTTGTTTTTGGGGCTAGGGTGGGTTCAGATGATCCCACCACCCTGATCCTCAAGGAGCCTGCACCATGCCGGAAGCCGTTCTCGTCAGTGCCGTTCGCACCCCCATTGGCCGTGCCCCCAAGGGCGCTCTTTCCACCAGCCGCCCTGACGACCTCGCCGCAATTGCGATCAACGGAGCATTGGAAAAGGTCCCTGCCCTGAACAAGGCCGAAGTCGAGGACGTGATCCTCGGCTGCGCCCAGCCGGAGGGCGAACAGGGCTGGGACGTGGCCCGCTGGGCCGTTCTGCGCGCCGGGCTTCCGGTCGATGTTCCCGGCGTCACCGTCAACCGGCTTTGCTCTTCCGGCCTTGAGGCCATCGCGCTGGCCGACCTGCGCATCCGCGGCGGCGGCGAACGCGTAGTGATAGCCGGCGGAACCGAGACCATGAGCCTGCTCCCGTTTGGCGGCCTCAAGCCCAGCCCCAACCCGTACATGGCTGAACACTACCCCGCATCGTTGCTGACCATGGGCCTCACCGCCGAGCGCGTCGCCCGGCACTATGCCGTTTCAAGAGAAGACCAGGACGCCTTTTCGCTTGCCAGTCACCGGAAAGCCATCGCCGCACAGGCTGCCGGACGCTTCACCGACGAATTGATTCCGGTTACGGTCACAACTGCGGTTCCCGGCACAAAGGCAGGCAAGCCTGTCGTCACGGAAGCGATCTTTTCCGCCGACGAAGGCCCGCGCGCCGACACCTCCGCCGAAGCCCTTGGCAAGCTCAAGCCCGCATTCTCCGCGCAGGGGTCGGTGACCGCCGGCAACTCCTCGCAAACCTCCGACGGAGCCGCCGCGACCGTTCTCATGGACTCAGCCCGCGCGCAGGAACTGGGCATCCAGCCGCTTGGCCGCCTGGTGGCCTACGCCGCCACCGGCTGCCTGCCGGAAGAGATGGGCATGGGCCCCGTGACCGCGATCCCCAGGGCGCTGAAGAAGGCCGGCCTGACGATAGACCAGATCGGCCTCATCGAACTGAACGAAGCCTTTGCCGCGCAGGTGCTGGCCGTGCTCCGGGAATTGGCCCGCAACGGCTTCGAGATCGATCCGGAGCGTGTCAATGTGAATGGAGGCGCCATCGCCCTCGGCCACCCGCTGGGCTGCACCGGCGCCAAGCTGACGGCAACGCTGCTCCACGAAATGCGTCGCCGCCAGGTCCGCTACGGAATGGTCACCATGTGCGTCGGCGGCGGCATGGGGGCGGCTGCAATCTTTGAACTGCTATCGTAACTGCCTCGCTTTCAAGGTTTTTGATTGACTTTGCGCATCTCCCTGCCTACCATGAGGGCCAAATCAATCCATCTTGAAAGCCGGTAAGCTATGCAATCCTGCATCAAGTCCTTCAGGCTGTTGGCTGCTCTTGCTCTGTTCTGCCCGCTTGCAGCCTCGGCACAATTCGTGGCCGACCCAACTGGCGGCGCCGCGGGTTGCGCCTGTTGCGGCACGTTCTTTTTCATTCCAATCATTTTTCTGGCGATTAGCGTCGCCCTGCTGGTTTGGGTGGCTCGCGATGCCAAAGCGCGCGGGATGGACAGCGCGGTTCTGTGGATGCTGCTGGTCTTTTTCCTGAATGTTCTGGGCCTGGTGATCTATCTGCTTGCCAGGCCGCAAGGGATCACGGTGCCGTGCCCTAACTGCGGCAACAGCCGCTTGCAGGCGAGCGTGAGATGCCCACATTGCGGAATCGGCTCTTAAGGCCTGAAATCTGGCTGGCAGCTCTTCTGGTGCTGGCACTTCTTGCCGGGGCGGATGCGATGCGTCCGCCCCGGAACCAGGCTAGCGTGCGCCTGTTTGCCGCTTCCGTCCAGGGCTATCATCGCTATCTTCATCCGCTGACGGGCCGGTTCATCCGCTGCCGCTATACGCCAACCTGCTCAGAGTATGCCGTTGAGGCGGTGCGCAAATACGGCATCGCCAAAGGGGGATGGATGGGAGCGCGCCGCGTCCTCTCCTGCCGGTCCAGCGTAAAGATGGGAACTTTCGATCCTGTACCATAGAGATCCACGGATGGTTTTGCGACAGAAAACAGAAACGGCCAGGATCGCTCCCAGCCGCTGTTTTTCTAGTCCCTATTCCCTGGTCCCTAAGTCCCTGCCTTTACGCCTTGGCCAGAACCAGCGCCTTCAACCGCGCGTTCAGCCGGCTCTTGTAGCGGGAAACGGTGTTGTCGTGCAGGATGCCCTTCTGCACGCTCTTGTCGAGGGTGGAGACGGTCTCACGATACTGCGTCTGGGCTTCCTTCACGTCGCCCTTGACGAGAGCCTCACGCAGAGCCCGCAGGCTGGTGCGCACGCGGCTGCGGTTGGCGCGGTTCACTTCAGTGCGTGTCACGGTTTGGCGGGCGCGCTTCAGCGACGATACATGGTTTGCCATTGTTGTTCCTTAATCTCTCAAGATGATGCGGGCCAGAATGCAACCACAGCCGCATCCCTCGCAATTTCTTAGTCTACGGGAAACCGGGCGGCGGGTCAATGCTGCGCTTGCTGATCGGCACTGGGCCGCGCGCCTATTGCTTTGTCGATAGTCGCCCATTTCGGGTCAGGGGTACCTGCCTAGGCACAGGTCGAATGGAAATTCATCTTGCGGTGCATTGACGCCGGACAGCATAGGCGCTACTCTCAAGCCCAGATACCCGATTTGGTCGCCAACGCCATCCCGCGGTTTCGCCACTCAGCCCAGAGCTTCGGCTCGGCCCTCCCTCGCGCCTCCCGGTTACCTCCGACTCCCAACGTACCTTTGCATTTCTCCGGGCATCCCGCATCCCTGAATTCGACTCTATTCAGCAGCATGGTTGTGCTCAAACCATCCCAGTTAGCCGATAACCTTCCCCTATACACCCCGGTTGCAGTTCCATCTTTATCGAGCCGCTGCCGGATTCCATTCACCCGTCAACGCCGCACTGGAGGCCAACGAATCCTTTGAAGATCGCTCTGGAGATCACGCCCAACCTTGAGCCCTTGTTCGGGACTCGCGATGAGAATCTCAGGCTGATGGAAGACAAACTCGGTGTCCGGATCGATCTTCGCTCCGATGCCGTGCATGTAGAGGGCAACGACGACGGCGTCTCAAGAGTCAAGCGCGTATTTGAGGATTTCGAAGCGCTGCGCCGCCAGGGCATCAACCCGCATAATGGCGAACTCAACGGGATGCTGCGCCTGGTCGTAGCCGATCCGGCTACCACGCTGCGCTCGCTGGCCGACAGCGGCAAGCAGCGCTCGGCCGGCGTCAAGCGCACCGTCCAGCCGCGCTCCATCAATCAGCGCAAATACGTCGAGGCCATTGAGCAGAATGACATGACCTTTGGCGTAGGCCCGGCCGGCACCGGCAAAACCTACCTCGCCGTGGCCATGGCCGTCGCCGCCATGAATGCGAAAAAAGTCAGTCGCATCGTCCTCGTCCGTCCCGCGGTCGAGGCCGGCGAAAAGCTCGGCTTCCTTCCCGGCAGCCTCCAGGAAAAGGTTGACCCCTATCTGCGCCCGCTCTACGACGCGCTCTACGACCTGCTTGAGCCGGAGAAGGTCGACAAGATGCTGGAGAAGAATGTCATCGAGGTTGCGCCGCTCGCCTTCATGCGCGGCCGCACCCTCAACGACGCCTTCATCATCATGGACGAGGCGCAGAACACCACCATCGAGCAGATGAAGATGTTCCTCACCCGCATGGGCTCGAACTCCAAGGCGGTCATCACCGGCGACATCACGCAGATCGACCTGCCCAATCCGCGCCGCTCCGGCCTGGTGGACGCGATCAACGTGCTCGACGGAGTCGAGGGAATCCACTTCTGCCACTTTGAAGACACTGACGTGGTGCGCCACGCGCTGGTACAGCGCATCGTCCGCGCCTACGAGTCGGTCAAGCCGCAGCAGCAGGAGCTGCCACTCGGCACCGGCGAAGCCATCGACGTCAACGCGCAGCCGCGCGAAGACCGAGCCCAGCCGCAGCAGGTGCACGCACCCAAACCGCAGTAATTCTTGAGACGGCGCAGTGCTTCAGTCAGTTTGAATCCTGCGCCGAAAACTTCAGGACACTAAGACGTGAGAATCCGGACCGCAATCTTACTCGTGCTCAGTCTCCCGTTCCTGGGCTTCTTTGCGATTGGGATAACAGATTTCGGACAAAAGCTCCTTCGCGGGGATATTCCAGCCGGAACGGATCACTGGAAGGCCGACGACATTGCCATGGGAGCTGGTTTGGCGCCGATGGCGTATGGGCTCATCCCGTTTGTGCTCCTTGGAGGAAGCGGGCTAATCTCGTTGGTCTTTGACTGGCATGTAAGGCGAGTCCTATCTAAACTTAAGCAGAATGAAAGATGAACCGGGGGCCTCGCACCATGCGGCTCCCGAGTACGATGATCCCTCTCGACTCAAATTTGGAGCCCGCCCCCGCGCATCAAGATTGCGTTGTACACCCATTGGACGTACACTTGAACTGGGACAAAGCCCAGGAGCGACCCATGCCGCCCTCGTCAACCGTCGCACAAACCGCCGAACGCCGCGCACGAGCCCACCGCTTGGGTTTTCGTGTGGATGCGGAAACCAAGCGTCAGGTAGAGCGCGCGGCGGCGCTGGAACGGCGCAGCTTGACAGAGTTTTGCCTTGCGGCACTCGCAGAGGCCGCCAGGGCAACCTTCTTGCGGCATGAAAGCCTGGTCCTGAGCGAAAGGGACCGCGCAGCTTTCTTCGACGCCTTGGCCCACCCCCCGAAGCCCAATGCGCGGCTTCGACGAGCCTTCCGCTCGGCTGAGGAGCGAGTTGGCGCCTGATGGGCGGGCAGCAGGGAACTCTTTACCGGCTTGAACCGCTGACCAAACGACATGACCGGGCCGCTTTTCACTGCGGAGCCGAGAGTCTCGATCTCTACCTGAAAACTCAGGCTTCGCAAGACATGCGGCGCAAGGCCAACGCGGTGTTTGTGCTTGTGCCGCAGGGGGAACCTGGCCGCATCGCCGGTTACTTTACTCTCTGCGCATACGGGCTGGCTCCCGGAGCCGTTCCCGATGCGGTGCGAAAGCTGATTCCCCGCTATCCCATGGTCAGCGCCACATTGCTCGGCAGGCTTGCGGTCGATGTTCAATTTCAGGGCCAGGGGTTGGGTGCAGTTCTGCTGGCCAAGGCCCTCCGCAGCGCCTATGACAGCTCGGCGCAGGTTGGCTCTTCAATGGTCGTGGTCGATGCACTGGACGAGCGGGCGGCGACGTTTTACGCCGCACACGGATTCATTCAGCTGCCGGAATCTAAGCGCCTTATCTTGCCGATGAAGACAATCGAGGCGTCATTTTCGTCCTAGCGTAGAATTGAAGATGAACCGGAATCGTGCACCGTACGACTCCGAGTACGATGATCCTCCTCGACCCAGATCTGGAACCTGACCCCTCGCCGAAGACAAAATCGGCGAAGCCCTCGGCTGCGTCTCCCTCTATCTCCACATCCAAAGCGGTGAACCGCGATTTCAAGCTGCCCTCCGCGCGCGCGTTATCCCGCTTTCTCACCGTCGCCCAGGCTGCCGTGCGTTTGCGAGGTCAGGTCACCGTGCTGCTCACCACCGATGCTTCGATTCGCGGGCTCAATCGCCGCTTTCGTGGCAAGAATAAAGCCACCGACGTGCTCTCGTTTCCCGCCGAAGGCCTGGGAACCGAAGGCATGGCCGGCGACCTCGCCATCAGCGTGACCACTGCGCTCAGCCAGGCTGCCGGGCAGGGCCATTCGCTCTCGACGGAGATCAAGGTGCTCATCCTGCACGGACTGCTGCACCTGGCCGGCTACGACCATGAAGTGGACGACGGCAAGATGGCCCGCCGCGAGCGCCTGCTACGCACAAAACTGAAGTTGCCGCAGGGTCTCATCGAGCGCGCTGCCACGGAGGGAGGTGGGGGTTTCAACCCCCGCAAAAAGCTGACAAGAACCGGCAGGGCTTTAGCCCCGGACGGCGCAGGCCGAGCACCCCAAAAACAGCCCTCCACCTCTCCCAAATCCGTGCCCAGGGCCAAACGCCCATGAGCGCCCTCGCCATCACAATGGTTCTACTGCTGGCCGCAGTCGAGACGCTGGCTTCCTACATCAGTCGCGTCTACTCCGAATTCGGCAAGATTCTCACCCGCGAGATCGAGGAGAACCTCGACGCGTGGGAAGAACTGATTGAGCCGCAGCTTGGCCTCACCCGTGAACACGCGGCCATCTCCGCGGCCGTCCTCCAGCAACTCGCCCTCGGCATCATCGCGCTCGAGTTCGGCGCGGTGCTCTTCGATCGCGGCGCGCATACTGGCCCGCCCAGCTACGCGGAGATTGCACAGGCCGTTCTTGCCGTGATTCTCGTGGTGGTGGTCTGCAACCAGATTCTGCCTTCGCTGCTCTTCAACCGCACGAAGGGCGAGTGGGTGCGGCGCCTGGTCTGGCCCATTCGCCTGCTGCTGTGGCTCATGACGCCGGTTACCGTCTTCGTCCGTTTCTTCTTTTCAGTCGCATCGCTGGCTGAAGCGCCGGCCAGTCCTGAAGAGGAAACCGCCGTTGATGTCGAGGCGCTCCTTGAAGCCGGCGAAGAGGAAGGCATTCTCGAAGAAAACGATATCGACCTGGTCCGCTCCGCCGTTGAATTCGGAGACAAGCTGGTGCGCGAAGTGATGACCCCGCGCCCGGCGGTCTTCGCGGTTCCTGAGTCGATCACGCTCGAACAATTTCTCGATGCGCTGCGCGAACACAACTTCTCGCGCGTACCCGTTTATTCAAACTCGCTGGATAACGTGACCGGCATCGCCTTCGCCCACGACCTGCTGCAGATTACCGATGAAGAGGCGCGCACGCGCACCGTGGCCAGCATCAAGCGGCCCGCCGTCTTTGTGCCCGAGACCAAGCGCGGCTACGAGCTGCTGCGCGAGATGCAGCGCGAAAAACAGCACATGCGCATCGTCATCGACGAGTACGGCGGCGTGGCCGGCCTGGTGACGATCGAGGATTTGCTGGAGCAGATCGTGGGCAACATCCGCGACGAGCACGAGCTGGAAGCTTCCATCGAAGAACCGCAGCGTGAATCCGGCGGTGTGTGGCTGGTGCCCGGCAGCTTTCCCGTCGACCAGCTCCCCGACCTCTTCGGCGAGACAGCCGACCTGGGCAACCTCTACGAAGCCACAACGCTCGGCGGCCTGGTCAGCGAAGTGGAAGGACGCATTCCGCACGCCGGTGAAGTCGTGATGCTTGAGCCGATTCGTCTGCGGATCGAAGTGGTCGCGTCAACCGACCGGCGCGTGGATCGGCTGCGCGTGTTTCCGCCGGAGCCGAAAGAGCCCGAGGAGTAAGAAGAATCACGCCCCATCGAGGCCTCCTTCGCTGTTAAACAGACCGCGGAAAAACTCACCTCGGAGGGAGGCGGGGGTTTCAACCCGCGCATAAAGCCAGCAGAATCAGCGCGGGCTTCAGTCCCGGAGCAGCGCTTTTCGGAATCTTTGCTCGTAATCAGGCCTTTTTCCGCAGCCCCTTCAGCCCCTGCGCGATGTCTTCCCGGGATTCCGCCGGGTTCCCAGGTTTCGATTCTGACAACTGAAAACTGACAACTTTCACACCGATGTCAAGCCCTATTCCGTCTGGGTTCAATGTATCCACTTTATTATCAAAGTCTTCCGCCGATAGCCCTTTGCCGATAGTTTCTCCCCAATCCGCTAACCTGTAGTTGAGAGCTATATCTTGTGCGCGAATCAGTCGGGTCATCACGCCCGGCAGCGCCCCGCGCACCACTCCGCATAAGTCCTCTGTTTTCACGAATCTGGCTTCCAGATTCCTCAAAACAGACTACTTACGGTAGAACTCTGCTTCCAGCGCATTGAAAATAGGCAATTTCCTCCAAACCCACCGGGGGGGATGGGGGGGTACCCCCGTTCCCGTGTAAGAAAGGACCTCGTGCTCAACGAATGTCGTCAGGTCATGCCCGGCGGGCTCCACTGCCAGTCGCCCGCCATGCGCGGCTGCTCCTTCTGCTACTTCCACGCCCGCCCTTAGCGCCCCGCGCGCCAACGCGAAGTCGCATCGCAATGCCGGACCCGCTCGACCGCAAAGGCATTCAGGCCACCCTCCACCAGATCATCCAGGCCCTCGCCGCCGGGCACATCAGCGCCCGCCGCGCCGGTGTTCTCCTCTACGGCATCCAGATGTCCCTCAGCCAAGCTCCCCAGGCCCCGGTCCCCACGATCCCGGTCTTGAAGCCCTAGGCTGGCGTCCCAATGCTCGCTTCTCTCGTGTTTACACCGGCCTGGCGCTTGGCTGGAAAGAGCATACCGGTTTTGCGGCTTTCCGGTCGCAGCGCCCACGATGCCACGGTAAAACCAGTGAGGATGAGCGGGGCGATGACGTGAAAGGCGTAAGCGCCGTAGCCGCCGACTGCGGCGCAGGATGCGGTCGCGCCCGTCAGGTCAAAGAAGATGCCGGCATACGCCCATTCCTTGAGCCGCGGAAAACGAGGCACGAGAATGGCCACGGCCCCAAGCACCTTCCAGAATCCCAAAATGGCGAAGAAGTATGTTGGGTAACCAAGGACGGCCACCACTCCATGTGGGTTGGCCTGATATTGCCAGATCTGCGCGACGCCGCCGCTTCCGATAGGAAACGCGACGAGGATAGTCATAGTCCAATAGAGAATGGAGTTTGTTTTCATGGTCAGTCCAGCCCTCCAACCACACGTTCCAGGTTGCCGATGAACTTGTTCCAGCCGTATTTTGCACCCTTGTAGTTGGCGCCTTCTTCCGACGGGAAACCGCATTGCTCCATCCGCACGTGCGTGCCGCTCTCGGTCGGCGTCAGCATCCACGCGACGATGGTTTCCATCCCCATGGAACCCCAGCTATAAGAGAGCCGTGCATGCGGTTCAACCACCTTGACTTCACACTCGATGACGCCGTTCCAGCCCGGCACAGGCGTGGCGCGGAAGGTGAACCGGTGGCCGACGACGGGCTGAAAATCATTACTCATCAACCACTCTTGGATCAACGCGCCTTCAGTAAGCGCGCGCCAGATTCTTTCCGGTGGATGCGGCATGTCCCGCTCAATGACGAGAGTGCGTGTTGTGGTGGAATCGGTCATTTGTCCATCCTGTTCAGTAGGTTTTCGAGACGGTCAAACCGTTCGCGCCAGAAGGCGCCGTAGTGATCGAGCCAGTCCACTATCGGCGTCAGCGCATCAGGCTGTGCGCGATAGTGCGTTTCGCGTCCGTCGCGGCGATGCCGTACCAGCTTCGCCCGCTTGAGCACCGTCAAATGCTTGGAGACAGCAGGCTGAGACACGCCGGCATGGCGTGTCAATGCGTGGACGGTCTGTTCGCCCTGCCGGGTCAATTGCTCGAAAATGGCCCTGCGGGTCGGGTCGGCGAGAGCCCTGAAAACATCATTTGCTGCAGCTTGCATCGAGAGCCCTCCCCTTCGGTTTGGGTCGCGGTACCGGTCGATTCACGAAGCAATTTACCGTGTGATTTGTCAGGCCGGCTACCAATCGAGGTGCGTCATCTGAATGAGGTTTCCGCATGTATCGTCAAGCACCGCGATGGTCGATCCCGTAGTCTTGGTCGGCTGCTTGGTGAATGTGACGCCGAGCTGCTTCAGTCGCTCATATTCCTTCTGGACGTCCGCGACGAAGAAATTAGCGGCGGCTATCCCTTGCCGAAAAATCTCCTGTTGATAGGTCTTCGCGGCCGGGTTGTAGCCCTCGTTGGCCTCAAGAACCAGTTGCACGCCCTCCGGATCTTCCGGGGAGACCACTGTGAGCCATCTGTAAGTCCCCGCCGAGAAATCCATTTTCGTTTGGAAGCCCAGAACGTCGGTGTAGAACTTCAGGGCCTTAGCTTGATCGTCAACGAAGACGCTCGTTAGTTTGATTTGCATGGCTTATCCTTTCTCCTCAGCGCTGTGAGGTTTTTGCAGGTTTCGCGATTCATTGCACCGCCAGGCAAGCCAGACTGTCGAAGATCGCCCGGTGGATCAGGTCGGCGCGAGCATTGAAAACGCCCTCCTCCGTAGCTTGTACGAGCCAACCATAACCAAATGGTTATTGATTGTCAAGAAGGATTTTTTGCAGAGACGGATCAAATTGAGAACGCTTTGACGGCAAGGCTTGGGGGGCGCGGAGCCGAGTTTCTTCTCACAAGCGTCTAAAGCGGTGTAGCCTTGAGAATGCCGATGGTCTCCGCTTCCCTGCCTCCGACAGCTTCGCTCACGGCGCCAGTTCGCCTCATGGACAACCATGGGCGTGTGATTCACGACCTGCGCGTCTCCATCACCGACCGCTGCAACTACAAGTGCGTGTACTGCCGCACGGGTGAAGTTGGCGCGCAATATCCCGAGTTGGGAATTCAAGAATACCTGCGTCTCATCAAGCTGTTTGTGGGCCTGGGAATTACCAAGGTCCGGCTCACCGGCGGCGAGCCGCTGCTGCGGCGCGGGCTGGTTGAGCTGGTAGAGGAACTGGCGCGATTGCGTACCGTGGACGATGAACCGTTAGACTTGGCTCTGACCACCAATGGCCATTTGCTGGACACCCTGGCCGCACCGCTCAAGTCCGCCGGATTGAATCGCGTTACAGTGAGCATGGACGCCGTGGATGCACCCACTTTTGAGCGGATTACGCGTGTTCCGGGCAGTTTCGAGAAGGTTCTGGGAGGCATTCGCGCAGCCCGAGCGGCTGGTCTGACGCCGCTCAAGATCAACTGCGTGCTGTTGCGCGGCTTCAACGATGACCAGATCGAAGGCTTTGCGCGGTTTGCGCGCGAAGAAGATGTTGTTGTGCGGTTCATCGAGTTCATGCCGCTGGAAGAAGGCCGCCTTTGGACCCCCGAAATCGTGGTGCCCCTCAAGGAAATCGTGGAGCGCATCGGCCGGGCATTGCCGCTGGTGGACTTGCCTGCGCGCGAAGCAAGTGAGACGGCGCGACGCTATACCTTTGACGATGGCGTTGGTGAGATCGGCATCATCGCGCCGGTGAGCCAGGCCTTTTGCGGAGCATGCAGCCGAGTGCGGCTCACCTCGGACGGCAAGATTCGCACCTGCCTCTTTTCGCAAGTTGAGCACGACCTATACGGGAGGCTACGGGCCGGCGCGGGCGATGCGGAGCTCCGCCAGTACATAGCGGCTACCGTTCAGGGCAAGGAAGCCCGTCACCACATCGGCGAACCGGGATTTCTTAAGCCTTCGCGGTCGATGGTTCATATCGGCGGCTGAGCGAAGGACTCGGGCAGGGCGGCTATCCCGCGTGCCCAATGGCCGGAATGGCGTATCGCTTTTCCTGCGCGGTGTGACAAAATGCTCCAGAGATTCATCATGTGAAAAAAGAACAGGAAGACCGTATCCCGCTGGAAGACCTGCTTGTCTTCCACCAGTTGGCGCGTTCGCTCACTTCGAGCTTCGACCTGGATACCATTCTGCGTACCATTCTCGAGCACATGGAGCGGATCATCGAGGCGGAACTGTGGACGCTTCTGATGCTGGACGAAGCCAGCAATGAGCTTTACTATGCGCTGGCTGCGGGCGGAGAGCAGGCGGCGCTGCGTGACTTGCGCGTCAAGGTCGGCGAGGGCGTGGCGGGCTGGGTGGTGGAGCACGGCGAGACGCTGATCGTGCCTGAATCAGGGCCGGAAACGGAAAATGATCCGCGCCTGAATGAGGAAAATGGAAGCAAATCGGAGAGGGCGCGCTCGGTGATTTGCATGCCGCTGCGCGGTCGCAAGGGCACGCACGGCGCAATCGAGATTTTCAACCCTCGCGCCGAGCAAATGAACGACTACACCATCGCCTTCCTGCACATTCTGGCCGACCATGCAGCCATCGCAATCGAGAACGCGCGCGATGTGGCCCGCATTCAGCAGCTGACCATCACCGACGATACAACCGGGCTCTACAATGTGCGCCACCTCTACGACGTGCTGGGACGGGAATTGGATCGCTGCAGGCGCCAGGGGCTGCCGCTGGCCCTGGCGTTTCTAGATCTTGACCGCTTCAAGCTGGTGAACGACGAACACGGCCACCTGGTGGGCAGCGAGCTGCTGGCGCGCACCGGGCAGCGCCTGCAGGAACTTTGCCGCAAGCAGGACTGGTGCTTCCGCTACGGCGGCGACGAATTCGTTATCCTGTTGCCGGAGACAGGCCCCCAGGCTGCGCTGGCACAAGCTGGAGAGCTGCATCGCGCGCTGATGGCTTCGCGTTTCCACATGAAAAACGGGCTCGAACTGAACGTGAGCGCCAGCGTGGGACTGGCAACCGCCCCGGCTGACGGCATGTCTCTCCACGCCATCATCGGCGCCGCCGATACCCGCATGTACGCGGTGAAGAACGACGGGCGCGGGCAGTTGCGCGGCGCCTGAGATCGCTTCCGGCGGGACGAATATACCGCAAAGTCCCCGAAAATTGAGCTGTTTGTTACACCCTGTTCATCAAGCCATGGGTAGACTAACGGTCTGGCTCATCGAGATAGTCCAGGAGCTCACCCCATGCATGCGACCGACGACCCCATCAGACACTTTTGCATCAGGGAGATGACTCTTGACGACATTCCAGCAGTCATTGAGTTGCAGGTGCGTGCGTTTCCTGGCCTGCCGCCGTGGCGGCCGGAGCAGTTGGCGAACCACCTGAGTGTCTTCCCGGAAGGCCAGCTTGTAGCCTGTGACGCGGACGGCTGCATCCTGGGTTCTGCCTCCTCGCTCCTGATCGACTGGGACGATTATGCCGAGTCGGCTAACTGGTCGTTGATTACAGGCGACGGCTCCTTCACTACACACAATCCGCTGGGCATGACTCTTTATGGCGCAGACATGGGCGTCGATCCGGTCGCGCGCCAGTTGGGCATCGGCACCAGTTTCTATGAGGCGCGCAAGGAACTGATTCGCGAGCGCGGACTGAAGCGCCTGCTGACCGGCGGCCGCATTGCCGGTTACTCCGCGGTGGCCGATGAGTTGACGCCGAAGGAATATGTGGCAGAGGTGGTCGACGGCAAACGGAAGGACCCGGCGCTGAGTTTCCAGCTTGGGAACGATTTGGTCGTCTTGGATGTCGTTCCGGGCTACATGAACGACACCGAATCGCGCGGGTTTGCCACAGTGCTCGAATGGCTGAATCCGGAGTACACCTCATCCGTCAGCCTGCAGGCAAGCCTGCAGCATGCGGCGCTGGAGCAGGCTGCTGCGGAATCCATGCGCGGAACGCCGCGCCCGCGCCGCGTGCGCATCGCCGCCGTGCAATACCTGCTCCGCCCGATTGCGAGTTTTGAAGACTTCGCCCATCAAGTGGAATTTTTTGTGCGCAGCGCCAAGGATTACAAGGCGCACTTCCTGCTGTTTCCCGAGTTCTTCACGATGCAACTGCTCAGCTATATCAAGGAGCCCGCTCCGGCGATGGCGGTGCGGCGGTTGGCGCGCATGGCGCCGGAGTACGAGCAGCTGTTCACGCGTCTGGCCCAGGAAACAGGCATCTACATCATCGGCGGAACGCATCCGGTCTTCCAGCGCGGCAAGGTCTTTAACGCGGCGCATCTGTTCACGCCCAACGGGCAGGTCTTCCGCCAGAAGAAGGTTCACCTGACACCCACTGAGAGCGGCCCTTATCAGCTCAGCCGCGGCCACGGGCTCTACCTTTACCACACCGATTTCGGCAACATCGCCATCCTGATTTGCTATGACGTGGAGTTTCCTGAAGTGGCTCGCGTGATGGCTGAGGCCGGCGCTGAGATTCTGTTCGTTCCGTCATGCACCGACGGCCGCGAGGGCTTCTGCCGCGTTCGCTACTGCGCCCAGGCGCGGGCCATCGAGAACCAGGTGTACGTCGCAATGACTGGCACGGTCGGCAATCTGCCGCTGGTTCCCTACATGAACACCAACTACGGCCAGGCCGCCATTCTTACGCCGTCTGACTACTTCTTCGCGCGCGACGGGATTGCTGCCGAGGGCACCATCAATCAGGAGCAGATGATTGTGGCCGACGTGGATCTGGATCTGCTGGACGAGCAGCGCGTCAACGGCAGCGTGATTCCGCTGCAGGACCTGATCAAGGACGCCTACGACAACGTCGTCCACTTCTCGGATTACAAGGGGCAGAAGCCGTTGCCCGTGGAAGATCCGCTCGAGTCGGTGCTGGTGAAGTAGCGGGACGAAAGCGCGTGCTGCCTATTCAGGACACGCGCCCTACTCCTCTTCTTCCGCGGGCTTTTCGGTGATTTGATCACCCGCGAGTCGTTCCAACTGATTTCGCCAATCGAGCGATTCGACAAAGCTCTTCGACTCGCGCCAGTTGGGCTCGACGATGACGTGCAACTCTAAATAGACCCGCGTACCCAATAGCGACTCAATCTGCCGCCGCGCTGCCGTGCCGATCTCCTTCAGCTTCGCGCCACCTTTGCCGATGAGAATCGCTTTCTGCCCATCGCGTTCGCAATAGATGGCTGCGGCGATGCGCGTGAGCGGCGGACGAGCCGGCACTGCGCCCTTTTTGCGCGGCACAAACGGCTTTGGCTCTTCGAATCGCTCGATGACCACGGCAGAGGCATACGGGACTTCCTCGCCGGTCTCGACAAGAATGCTCTCGCGAATCAGTTCGGCGACCATGAAGCGCTGCGGCTGGTCGGTGTACTGGTCTTTGGGGTAGTAACGCTCGCCTGTCGGCAAGACTCCCACGATTTTGCGGACTAGAATATCGAGTCCGTCGCGCTTGCGCGCGCTCACCGGAATAATCTCGGCAAAGTTGAACTGCTTGGTGAGAGTGTCAATCAGCGGAAGCAGATGGTCTTTGGGGACCAGATCGATCTTGGTGAGAACCAGGAAGACCGGGCAGTCGAGTTTGCGGATCAAGCCGAAGAGAAACTCGTCCTCACTGGCCCAGTTGGTGCGGTCGTGTTTGGGAGCTGAGATGGGCGCATCTGAAGTCCCAGGTCTCAAATTCGAGACCTGGGGCACCCCAGCTTCTTCAACCGATTCGTCCGCCGGTTTCGCGGCCGCCTCCAGTTGCACCTTGCGTGTCGCGTCCATCAGCACCAGCACCAGGTCACGGGTTTCCAGCGCCTCGTAGACTTCCTGCAGCATGCGGCGGTCGAGGTGCGAGCCGGGCTTGTGGACGCCGGGGGTATCGACGAAGACGATCTGCGCCGCCGGATGCTGGCCCTTGAGCGCCGGAACCTCAACGACGCCGGCGATGCGGTTGCGCGTGGTCTGCGGCTTGGCCGAGACAATGGCCACCTTTTCGCCTGTGAGGGCGTTGAGCAGCGTGCTTTTGCCGGCGTTGGGCCGGCCCAGAATAGCGACAAATCCAGATTTCAAGGGATACTCCCAAACCCTATTATCGCGGATTCCGATTCCGGGCGTTGCGACGACGGCGAATGGGCGGGGACAGAACGGGCTCTTTCTGGGCGCTGAAACTGGCCGACCTCTCGCTGCAACAATGCGACGCCGGACTCCGTGTCTTGCTTTCGGTGGCGATCGTTTCGGAGGACGCTATCTTCGGCCCGGGGGGGACGCCCCAGCCCCTCCAGGACGGCGGCGTTGGTGGGGGCGGGGTTCCACGGGCTCCACCCTTGGCTATTCTCACCCTGTCCCTCCGGGACGGGCCTAGATGCACCCCCCCCCACTCCCCCCCGGTGTGTTTGGAGGAAATTGCCTCTTTTCAATGCGTTGGAGAGAGGGTTCTATCGTAAGTACTTTTGTTTTTAGGAATATAGAACCTGGATTCCT
>Ga0302275_10003069_pt1 | contig 17137 bp, 11 predicted proteins | sample III_Bog_N2_2_FD_200229 | JGI IMG/M metagenome (GOLD analysis project Ga0302275, IMG submission 200229) | Peat permafrost microbial communities from Stordalen Mire near Abisko, Sweden - III_Bog_N2_2 | ecosystem: Environmental > Terrestrial > Soil > Wetlands > Peat | place: Sweden: Abisko...
ACTTTTGCAACCGCCAAGCCCCAAAAAACAAACCAGTTTCCAGCTTGGCGGTGGTGGCGCTGCCAGCTTTCGGCCCGGTGGCGGACGAGAACCAAGCCCACGGCGGGACACGGATGGCGCATTCTTCAACCAAAACGCGCCATGACCAAAACCACCAACTCAAGATTTTTCACGGGTTGTCCCCGGCAATTACTTTGCCGGGTTGTTGGTCTGCCCTTGATTTTCAATATCCTGCTGCAAATGCTGAATCTGCTTTTGCGGAACCCGGCTGTGAAAGAAAATGCAGCCGTACTTTTGTCCATCAACCTGACGCATGTCGGTCGCGTAGGCACCTTCCAATCCCAGCACAAAAACCTCCTCGTCATCGTGCGTCTGGAACACCTGGATGGGAATTTGGGCAATCGCCAGTTGCCGGAACGCCTCCTGGTTGGCCTTCACCACCCGCGCCGTGCTGGCGATTTGGCCTGCCATTTTGTGTTCGAAGTAAGCTTCAATTTTCCAGCAGCCGAACGCGATGCCCAGCAGGGTGAACGTGGCACTCAATAACAGACTGCTGGCCCAAGCCGTCCGCCAAATCTGTTTGGTCCAAAGCATCCTGGCGGCTTCCGCCGACTCCTGAATCTGTGCGAGCGTCGGCACGACCTGTTTGGCCAATTTCTCGGTCTGCTGCACAAACGGCGTAATGACTTCCCGGTTGATGCCCGTTTCCAGCCTGTTTTGAATGCCCGCCACGATGGCCTTGGTATCCACTTGGGTGGTGATCCGCTTTACCGCCGTTTCGATGCCAGCAGTGGCCTCATTGCATCTGGCCTGGGTGGTCCGGCAAAGTTCGTGCGTCTTCTCCGCTTGATTGGTGATGCTGGCATGGCGGGCTTCAATCGTCCGGGCGATGTCAGCCACTTCCTCACGGATTTCCTGCATGGTCGCCAGGGAATCCGCATTGGCCGCAATCATTTGCCGGGGAATCCGCTCGGCGTAATGGGCATAAACGTCCAGCACCAGGAAAAGCTGGCTGAAAAACTGGGAACTGTCGCCATCAGCGAAACGATGATAAACCTCCCGCGCCAGTTCCCGTTTCTCAACCGGATAGGTGGCGAGCATTTCTTCAAAGAGATTGGGTTCAGACATGGTGCCTCCATTTATTCGGCCAGATTCACCTTCGCCCCACGCTTGGTGGACAAAGGTTCGCCGATGGGCGTTACGGTTTTGGGTTTGATGGTGGCCGCTTCGACCGCCGGGAGCAGCTTGGCGGCAATCCGGTCGTACTGGTTAAACATGGTGGCCAACCAATCCTGCAACACTCCCCGCGCCATGATGTCCAAACCTAGGGTGTCGTTGCCGATGGCTTCGTTAAAGGGAATGCCCCGCTGCTGCTCCGCCTCCAGCCTGGCCAACCGGAGTTTTACAAACTCCGATAGCACCGGCACGGTGATGGTGACGGCCCCGTTGGTCAAAAGCTCCTTTTCCAGTTCACTGCCATTGAACATCCGGTTTTTGGATGCCCGCGCTGGGTTGCGCACAATCACATAGTCCACCTGTTTGCCACAAAACTGGCAAACCGTATCGAGATTGGTCATGACATCCAAGTCATCGAGGGGAAACACCATCAGGGTAATGCCGATGTTTTGCGCGCTGGCGATGTCAAAAAAATGCGTGGCGGCCAGCGCCTTCATCAGTTGCGCGTCCAGATGCGCCCGTGGATCAACCAGCGTGACGGGTTTTGTGGTGGTCTTCCGCAAAATGGCAATGAGTTCGTCTAGGTCTTCGGCCTGGCCGGTCAGGGGGGTGAGCATGACTTGGCTGGGGAACAAGCGGGACAGCGTGCGGTTGTCGCCGTCCAGATCAAATCCCTGCCACGCGATGTCCCGTTGATTAAGCCAGCACGCGCGGGCGGTGGCTTCGATGCTTTTGCCCATGTTTCCTTTGGCCTGCATGGGCAGAATCAGGCGGTGTTTCGTTGTTTTCATATATCAGTATTGAACCGGTGCGGATTGGTTGGTTTGGTGGTGTCTGGGGTGGTCAATTCCGGTGGGGTCAGTGGTTTCACTGGCTCGCTTTCCCAATGAGGCCGGGCCTGACGTTGCAAATAGCGGCGGTAAAATTGGTAAACCCCTTGGGCGCTGATGGGACAGCCTTTGTCCGCTGCGAGCAGCGCGGCGGTTTCTTTCCACGTTTTGCGCCGCAGCCGTTGTTCGCGGATGAAATCCACGAACGGCTCAAGGCGGCTGTGGAAGGCGCGTCCGCCGCCGGATTGCTTTCGTTTCGATGGCGTGGTATCTTCGTTCATCAAGGCATAGTTTAAGTTACTTCGCTCCGGCACGGTTAGCGGATAGTCGGGTGATAGGCCGCGATTCGACGGGATAGTTTCGGCAACGCTTTTCCGGGTGTTGATTTCGGTTGAAAGCTGTTGATCGGGAGTGTTGACGCGCGTTGAGCGGCGTTGACGACGGATGTTGATGGGAGTTGAAAGGCGTTGATTTCATCAACGTGAATCAACGCCTTTCAACGGCTGATTTTCCTGCGGCTCAAATCCGAAGCGAACGCTTCGGGGATGGTGTCTACCTAAAATTTAAGATTACGGGTTTCCGTTTTCCCTGCGATTTGGTTTTCCCTTGAACGTATAGTTTTTTCTTTGCTGATGGGTTTGGCGTTCGTTTGGTTGGTGGTGTGGGTGATTCCTTCCTTGGTTCGGCTTCGTGGTTTGATGGGGGGCGGTGGCTGATGTGGGATTGGGTTGCTTCAGTTCATTGATTTGGTGGCGTGGTTTGATCGGCTTCGGATTCGATGGTGTTCCTGGGGTGATTGGGGTATCGATTTTCGGACGTGGTCGGTTGTCGGGTCCGTTTAGTTTACGGAGAATGGCTTCGTTTGGCGTCAGGTTGCCTCAGGCGGGGTTTTCATTCCGGTTGCGTCCGTTTGGTGGCGGTTCCATTCCGGGCTATGTGTAGGCTCGGGTACGCTAGCTTGCTTTCCGATTTGCGGCCTTGGGCTGGCATGGCCTATGGTTTGTTGCCATTGCCAATCATGGGAATGATTTGACGTTGTTGTCAGGCTTTGCATTCGTGGCCGGATGCCGGTGGCTTGCGGGTTTTGCTTCCCGCACTTTCGTTGAATGTCTTTCGCACTGAGCGAATGTTCCTGCAACCGGAGCGGAAGGGGAAATGAGGGGGTGGAGCGGGGTTGCAGGAACATTCGCTGAGTGCGCCGCCGGATCGGTGCGGATTGATTGCCGCGTTTCGTCTGGCCGGTTTCCGCGCCTTTCAGGAAAGCCGGCCAGTCGAAACGCCGGACCTTGCCTCAAGGGTGAATCCCGTCGATTTTTTGCGGCCCTGTTTCAATGGCTGGGCTTGAAACCACCTGGTTTTCTCATGTCGGCTATTTGACGAACGAAATGGACGTTTCTGGTTGGCTGGGGCGGTTTAGGACCTAATTTTTGCGGTTCAAAATTGCCAATAACCTTGCGCACCGGGCGGAGGTTTTGAAACGGGGCGAACGGAGCGGTCGGTCATGGGGCGTGGGGGGACCGAACGCGGCGTGAGCCCGGTTGCAAAATTCCGCCGGGTGCGCCGCCGTATAGGATCGGCCCCATTGCGGCGATTTGTCTGGCCGGTTGCCGAATGGAGGCAAGCCCGCCAGTCAAAGAGCCGACAATAACCTCAAATGATTTTATTGTAGTCCTGTTCCAGCTGCTGTTTCGAAACCTGCCTGAATTCTCGCGCTGGCTTTTGACGATGGTAGCCTGATGCCAATTGGGGCACGAAAATGCGGTCTCCGTTTACTGAGCACCAATGGTTTCGGAATCCAAAGATGCACACACACCAAGCGTGCCATCCTAAGCGCCATCCCTCCCGGTGAAGCGAGCGCAGTCAAGGTGGAGACGCGGGGCAAAGGGGCGTTCTACCTTGACGGCGCGAGCGAGCCATATAATCGAGGCGCAAGGCACGCACGGTTTTCCCGAGTGTGAATCATCACAATGATTACAGAGATCGGTCGGTGAGAGCAAAATTCAGGCGAATAAGGAACTCGATTTGGCTGACAAGTTCTGCGGCGATGGACTCAGTTTTCCAAGTGATTTAGGACTGTTTGGACGCAAGCCGTGAGATGCTCCCGGAGTTCATAGACCCAAAAGCGACAAACTTTCCAACCGAGGCTCTGAAGCTGCAAATCTCGCCAATAGTCGTCGTCTTTGCGACCGCCGCCAGCGGTGCGGTGGACGGATTCTCCATCAACTTCGACATCAATCTTACGCGGACTCAAGATGCCCAAGTCGAGGAAACGGCCCGCGATGGGATACTGCGGAACGAGTACAATGCCTGCTTGTCGCAACGCGTCGGCCAGAACTTTTTCCCACGGGGACTGATAGGGTTCGGGGCGGGCCAATCGTGCGGCACCGGCATTCGGCAATGTTCGCCTAGCAAGTTTCTCGATGAACGGAACTCGGCAGTTCAGCGCCCATTCGCGGTTTCCAACGATGTGCAAGACGGCGCGGGCACGGGAGACGGCGACATTGAACAGATTCGGGTTTTCACGGAGGAAAATCGTCGCTCCTTCGGGCAGGTCGGGACCACCGCACAGACTGAACAGAATCAGGTCACGTTCGTCGCCTTGGAACCCGTGAGCGGTAGCGGCGAGGAAGCGCACTCGTTCCATGAAGTCCGGCGGCAGGACATCGCCGGTTTCTAATGCATCCTTGATCCGAATCATCTGCTGGCGGAACGGCGTCACGACGCCAACTGTCCCCCGATAACCGCCAGCGGCGAGGCGGGACAACTCGCCCCGAACGGTCTCGATTTCATCCGAGCACCATACCCCGGTCTGGCCTGGTTCCAATTTCCCGGCCACATGCGACCAATGAATTCCCGGCTGCATCCCGCGCGGGATATTGAGGCGCTCGGTCACGGTCACGACGTGGAGCGTGTTGTTGTAGAATGCCTCATTGCCGTAATCCGCAATAAGGTCGTGCGAGCGGAAATGGAGATCGAGACGCACGCGGGCGCTATCGGGAACGGATGCGTTGTCGTGGGCGAGGTCGAACGCGCTGTTCGTGCGGTAGGTGAATCGCTGGACCTGTGCGTCCGTGAGGCCGTGTTGCTCCAATAAAGTCTGGTCAACCACCGCGTCCAACGTGCTGATGTGCCGGAGTTGCATGGGGTCGCCGGCAAACACAGCGCGTTGGCTGCGGGCAAGCAACGGCACGACGGATGGGATGTCACACTGGCTTGCCTCATCAACGATCACAAGGTCGAACAGTCCTGGCACGAGTGGCAGCGCACTACGTGCCGAGAGGTTCGACACCGACCAGAGTGGAAACGCCCGCATGATGAGCGGGAAATGCCGCTTCAATTCTTTGCCGAAGCGGTCAGGCCCCCAATTCTGAATGCCTGCCCGCAAGTTTGCCAGAGCTTCCCGGTCAGCCGGAGCCAGCGAATTTGGCAGCCCGCCTGTGGCCCAGCGCATCCACTCGACGGTCTGTTCCTCAATGCCCCGTTGGGCGCTTGCCATCCGGCGATTGCAGTCTTCGGCTCGCGGCAGTTGCGCGATGCGTTGCTCGCAACTTCGCACGAGTGCCGCCACACGCGTGGCTTCTGCCCACGTTTTCCATGTCGTGAAGAAATCGATCCAAGCGTCGTCTGTCGCTCCGGCGTCCGGCAAAGAGCGGTCAGCAAACGGAAGTGGAAATGAAAGCAACGGCTCGCGTGCCGCTTTTCTTCGTGCTTCCACCTGGCTTCGACGGAGTGAGTGCCAGAGCCTTTGGAACAGACCGCGCGGCTGGGCGAGCGCCTGGCGTAGCTCCCTCTCGAATGCCTCCACTCGACCGCGCGTCATCTCGCGCGGCCAACGTGCAAGGGCATCGTTTGATTGAGCGGCAAGAGGAAGAACCTTCCGCATTTCCTCAAGCTGCGTGTTCAATATCTCATACTCCTTTCGGGCTTGCTCCAGCGTTGAGATGTCACTGAGGGCTGCACGCTGTTCACTGAACAATGCTGCGAACTGCCGCCGATACTCCTCACCCTGCGCCGCATCCGGTCGGGGCGGGCGGGCGAGAAGGCTTTGCAGTTTGGCAAGGTAGTTCTGGCGCTGCGCGAGTTCCCGGCTGGACGTTTGAATGATGAGGTCGCCGCTTTCCGCCGCGCTGTTGAGCCGTGGCAACACCGCTTCCAATGCTTGATGGTTCTTGCTGGCGAACAAAGTCGTTTGGCCCCGGAGCAACTGATTGAGCAGCATTGCTGCCACGACCTCCGACTTTCCGGTGCCGGGCGGTCCCGTCACGACTGACACCGGCTCGGCCAACGAATTCACGACCGCCCCGCGTTGGCTCGGATGTAAGAGCCGCGTCTGCGCGAGTTGGTCGGCAGCGAACTTTGGTGGAGGCACGGGAGAATTGTCGGTCGGCGGGGTTGACGCGGCCTGTTCGGAGGTTGGTTCGTCGTGCGGGAACAGGGCTGCCAGCGCAGTCTGGTCGAGGTCTTCATCAGTAAACTTCTCGGTGATGTCCCGGAGGTCGCGCAGCAAACTCCGCGTGTAGCGTAAGCGCGGACCGAGTGTCAGAACAGCGGTGTTGTATAATCCAGGATCGGCTTTCTTCCAATCGGCCACTGTGCTCAGAGTAAGAGGCTCGATGTATTCCGCAAACCTGTCCGGGTCATGCACGTAATGGGCGGCGTCTTGTGCGAGGCGGGCGAAGTCCCTTGGCTCTGGCGTGGTGCGCTCGCCGTTGTCGTCCTCGCCATATGTATCGTTAAGAAACCCCATCGCGCGCAGAAAGGCTGCGCGTTCGGCACGTTGGCGGAACCGGTATTCGAGCCAAGCGCCGTTTACGGCTATGGGACCGTCCGGCTCAAGGTGCAATACACCGCCGCGCCAGTCGGCTGTCATGGGCTGGGCGAAAAGCGGAACGACGAAACCGGAAACGTCCTTCGGTTTCACGAATACGAGTGGGTAACAGAGGTAAACGCATTCGTCTTCCCCGCGCCTGACGCGATTTCGCTGGAACGGCGCTTGTTCCCTGGCGAGCGAGATAGCGAAGTCACCACCGGCGGCCAACCGCGCCCACGGAATTTGCTGAACGGCAATCCAGGTGTCGTCCTCGTTTTCGACGTAGGCTCGCAACTGCGGGGCCTCGTCCTGCAAGAGACAATCCATGTAGTAGCGGCACATCGCACGGAACTTGGCCCATCGGCCAACCGGTGCGGGTGGCGGTGCGACTGCCGTGGGTGCAACCGCCTTTGTCGGGAGGGTCGCGGTTGTTCCACTGCCTGAAGGTGGAAAAGGAAATGGTTTCTTTGAGGGCGGAGTCGTTGCGATGCCAGCAGGCATCTTGAGCAGCCGCCAGCGAGTCCCTTCAAGGCGGACGACGCCTTGGTTTTGGAGCTGCCGCAATTCCTGAAGAACTTCAAACACCTCGACCTTCAACCCGCTATGGCGCACGGCGTCACGCAACTCGGCGGCAGTTTGCGGGCCGGGAGCGAAGGCAAGAGCGTTGAGCAGCGGGTCAGTCATCGTTCTGGCCTTCTGCTTCATCATCTTCATCTGGCGGCGCAATTGGCGGCATCTCGTCCGTTGAAGCTACGAAGTCGAGCCATTCGGTTACACGCTCCACAAGCGTCCTCGGCCCCAGAGGCAGACGCAGGGAGTTTGCCTGGCGAAGAAGCCGACTGAACCGCTTCGCTAGACGAGCCTCCTCCTGTGGACAGGTATCGGAAGCCAGGAAATCGCGGGCTTGCGCGTGGCGTCTGACGCGGAGCAGCAACGCCAGCGCCCGCAGGCTGTTCATGAATACAACGTGGACATTTTCCTGTTGCACCTTCTGCTCGAATGCTTCAAGGCACAGGCTCGCGGCGGCAACAACGTGTTCGCGCGGCACTTCCCGCAGTACATCGGGACGTTGAAAGAGAACGTAAACAAGCATTCTCAGCCAGTTGTTGTTGAGTGGCTGCCCGAAATCCGATTTTTCTTTGACGGTCGCGAAAAGACGACGCCCGTGGTCCGGCGTTTGAAGCACTCGCCCCGCCGCAAACAGGCGCACGACATTCGTGACCGGGTGAATCTCACCCGCCAACTGATTCTGAAATGTGTCCGGCGCGTATCCGCCCAGACGACCCAAGAGGTAAACGACTGCGTTTATTTCCGCAGAAACCGCGTGTGCATCTCCATTCAGGACCTGTAATCGTTGCCACAGGAGCCGTGCGATTTTGCGCGCTCGCTCATCTTTACTCGGCAGCGGGTTCGCTATCTGCGAGCGACCTGCATAGCCTCCCTCCATAAACTCACACGGCGCGTCGGTGCTGAAACAGACAAGCAGGTTGACGGGTGCCGCGTCGCCGCCCGCGCCTGTTACGCCTGCAAGTTGAGGGGCGATGGTTTTCGCGGCGCGCAACTTTAGAATACCGAGAGCCGCCATCCGCTGGTTTTGTGCGCCGTGCTCAAGGGACTGGGTGAGTTCTTGGTCGGCGGTAAAAAGAAAGTCATCGAAAATCGGCCGATGTGAGTAGAGTTTACCGCACGCTGGCCAACCAAATTTTACCATTCCCTTGGGCCATTTCTCTCCCGGCTCGCGGGCGACGCGCTCCATGCTTTGCCAGTTGAGCATCACGCTTTGCCCAGTGCCAAACACATCGAATTGTCTCGGCGAGGCTGTGATGCGCACGCGTGCGAATCCACCTGCTGAACGCGCACTGACGTTCAAATCCACCCAGGCGTTTTGTGCGGCCTGCACGGGCAGGTCGGTCGAGAGTTTTCGGAATTCGGTTTCGCCCGAGCGCTGCAACCAACTCGCCAGTCGAGTGGTGTCTTTCTCGATGAAAATCCGCCGGGCGAGCACTTGTTGGAAATCGAGCCCGCCAGACACCTCGCAATCCGCTGGAATAAGTGGAAGCCACTTCGGTTCTCGTTCCTCCGTGAGAGTGAATAATTCCAGCGATGGCAATACGTCGAGATAAGTTGGCCAGTCCCGCGCCAGACGCCAGGCGAATAGACACGAGCCGCGCGCCACAGCGGTTTGGTCCGGGGCAGGCAAGTCACAATCTGGAAATCGCCGCTTTAACAGCGTAAGCAGAGGCTCCGCCAGCGGGCCGCACGCCAACAACTCTGATTGCCTGCCAACGGCGTTGGAAATCTCGCCAAGGTGCGCTTCGAGGAGCGCAAGTTCCGGGCGCAGTCGAAAAAATGGAGCGGGTCTATCGGACAACAGCGTATCCGTCTTCGTGAAGTGCAAGCGATTCAGGCGACGGACAGGCACAAGAAATACCTGTCCATCTTTCTCTTGCTGTCGAAACTCGAATACAGAAACCTCGACTCCATGCAGTCCCGCGTCCAAAACGGCCAAGCGTTTGCCGACGGGTATACGGCCCGCCTTTGCTTCCGCCCACGACATGGCTGCTGCGACGGAACGCCAGACCAAACGTGCCCCGGCTGGCAATCGGCCAAGCAGAGATTCCTGCGACTCCTCTGGCAATTGGTTGGGGATGGCAAGCACGACCTGTGCCGCCGCCGCATCGCAATGCGTTCGCCTTAACAGCGAGCGGGCTTCTGCGGTCAGGCATTCGGCGGGCGTGGGTTTGTTAATTGAGGGCAAACCATCCGGGGGCTGCCATTGTGGGTCCGTCCATCCACCTCCGATGTTCAGCCGTTGCCACACCGAGACGAGCATGACCCGACCGTTTTGCGCAGGCGGGGTAATGCGGCTCCATCCGTCGGGCGCGGCCATCGCGAGCGGGGGCCAATTCTCTCCCGAACCACGCTCACTTCGCAATGCGTCATCACCGGCGAGTATTTTTTCCTTCCTGACCATCGGAAGGATCACGCAGGAAGGACGCTCTGGATACGCGCTGCCCTGAATTGTTTCCGCACCCGCATTGTCCCGAACGCAAGCGTGCGAGTTTACTCCACCAAGGTCCAGCCCCACGAATTTCATCCTGCCAATTCCTCCAACAAGATGCTGAGAAGTTCAGGGAAGTCATGAAACCAAAACGGTCCCCCCGCTGGCGCGGCCAGATAGTCCAACCGCCCAAATCGAGGATTTTCTGGCTTCTTGTCACCCAGCCGTTCGCCTCGCAGCAACAGGCCGCGCACGTTGAGCGTCGGCGCCTCGACTGCAACCTGATCGAGGGACGAGCGCAAACTGACAGTCATTTCCTCCCGCTGCTTGGCATCGGTTCCAAGACTCAACACGGAGTAAATGCCGAGAAGTGCCTGCGGCTTGAAAGGACCTGTTGCGGGATAAACAACCAAGGCCAACTCCACGCCGAGACGCGGCAAGAGTTCTTCCAAACCCGGACACAGATGCGCATGTGCGGGGTGGACTAATAGCATCCGCGCTCCCCCGTCATTGCGTATCCAGCGACTTGAGACCGACAACGCCGGGACAAAACTGCCGGCATGATGTTCGCCTCTCAAGTAGCCGGTGAGTTCGCCATCTGGCCGCCAGACACACGTATGCCGCGCCTCGTCGCTGAGAAGGAATGATACGACAATGCCGCGAACAAACTCCGCCCACAGCTTTCGCCCCCAAGACCAGATGTTGTCCACGGCCTCTTCTTCGCGCCGCAATTTGTCGTATTGAACCCAAAGCGGGTGGTAGCGACGGTCCTTCTGGAGCACATAATTGGGGCGAGGCGCACCAACCAGTCGGCCAACTGCCGACAGGGGCGACCAAGCTTCAAGCCGCTCACAGTTGCCACGGAGGTCAACCACCGTCCTCACGCGTGGATGTTCTCGCGCACGCCCATTCTCCCGCTCGTAGGCGCGAGCGCGATGCTGGCAGAGGCGAATGAATTCCCGCATGACGCGATTCTCCGCCGTGTCCACCGTTTCTCGTCGGGTAATCGCAAGGATTTCCTGACGCCCGCCTGCCTTTTCCAGAACCGTTCGCCCTGGGCGGCGAATCAGGTCGCGAAGACAAATGGAATCCAGTTCCTGCACGCGCCCGACGGAGACGAGTTCTCGTTGTCGAACGAGCATTCTTCGAGGTCGTTCGCAGACGTTGCGAATGGCGCTAAGATGCGCGAACGCAATCTCGACCACCCGGGCCATGCGCGGTTCTTCGCCGGTGCTGACTTTCTTCCAGCGCTTCCAAATCTTCGCCCAGTTCAGCCGGGCGACGGCCTGGCCCGCAAACTCGTGAAATTCAGCAAACTCCCGGTCCTGTGTTAGCGAAATCGCCTCCGTGAAATATCCGCAAAGAAAATCAACCGTGTCGCGCAAGGAAACCTCCGCTGCGTTGGAATCAATCGGGTCTTCCCATGCGCTGGCGCGCCTCTGGCTCCCGCGAACAGGAACGGCGAATTCTTCGCTCCCGAAACGGACATGCCACAAATCGGTTTTCTCGTGTGGAAAGGCTGGCGTTGACAGAACGCCGGGACGGCGTCCCGCCGCCGTGTTCGGGTTCGATAGAACTTGGTTGGCCAATGGAGCGCTCGAATGCCGATGGCCCGCGAGTGTCGGCAATGATTCATCCTCCGTGCGCGTAAAAAACGTAAGGGATTCGGGATTGAGAGGCTCGACCGCTTCACAGTCCTCAAGACTGAGCGATGCTCCACCGCTGGCGCGCGATGCGAGCAACGACCAAGGATAAGGCAAGACGCGAGCCATAGACGTGGCAGTGAAAACCTACGAACGCTTCACGCCGAACCATTCAAACAGGTGCTGTTGGCGAGCGCGGGTGAAGGCGTCCGCGAGTTCAGGGTCTTGCAACCCTGCAATCGTTGCGCCGAGTTGATCAAGACAGCGCGATGCCGTGTCGTCCTGGGTGTCGAGGCCGCGCAGCTTAGGGATAATCTTTTGCTCGATTTGGTCGGCCAGTGCATGACGGCATCGTGCCGGGTCGGTCGAAGCGCCGGGATAATTGGCGAGGTAGTCGAGGATGGCCCGATACACTCGATGTCCGAAGGGACGGTTGACGGACTCGATCATCTGATTGAGTTGAGTGAGCGCCGTGCGCTCGTTGTCGAATCCGTTTCCATCGAATGGCTTCACCCATTGCTCCCATGTGGCGCGGGGCAGAAAGTCCGCGGTGGGCGCAACGGTCGGGGCGGAGGAGGCTTTCAGTTCCTTGGGTGCGCCAAATCGCAGGACGTTTGCGCGGTCGATGACCTTATCGGATAGCGACTGCGTCGATTCATCTTCGTTCATCGTGCCGACAAAGAGGACGTTAAAATCCGGGAAGATGAATCGCGGCGCTTCCTTTGCGGGAAGACTGCCCGCGTCCACCAGCAACGAGACTTCACGGCGACGTTGCTCATCTTCGATTTTGCGACCACGGCGCTGCTCCAACCGGCTGAGGAAGTCGGAGAAATAATACTCGATTCGCGCGAGATTCATTTCGTCCAGCAGTAAGAGCAGCATTTGATCTTTGCGCGAATCAATCTTGAGTCCGGGGAGGTCTTTCGCGGAGAACCGCGACATTTGTGCTAAAGCGCGCGCAAGTTCGGTGGCTTTATATTTTCGCTCCAAGTAGTTGTAGAACCCAAGCAAGTCTTGAGGGCCAGACCAACCGGGCTGCACGGCGAGGCTTATAAAATTCATTCCGGTTGCCTCGGCATACGCCATCGGCAGCGCGCTCTTACCTGTGCCGCTCACGCCTGCCAGCACGACCAGCGGATTGATGTGAGCCGCTTTAAGGCTGGTGTGAAAAGCCAGTTGAACTCGCTCCGGAAAATGCAGGCCCTTTGCGCGCAAATGGTCAGCCAGTCGCCGCAGCGCCGTGCTCTCATCCATTTGAGCGCCGCGACTGAAGGCGAACTTGAGTGCGGGTTGAGTCAAATCCTCAAGTGCCTTGGTGAGGTCCGTATGTCCGACATCCGCCTCTTTCAAACGGGCATTGAGGTTTTCGGCCATTGCCTTGAACGCCTCCAAAGATTTCTGAAGCCCACCGAGTTCCGCTTTTGCCGCATCGCGATCGGCTCGTGCCTGGTCACGCTCCCGCAAGGCCGCAGCCTTTTCCTGTTCCGCTTTCTCTACTTGCTGGAGAAGTGTTTTGAGACGGGTTTCCTGTGCTTGAACATCGTTCGCCAAAGTCGTGACTTTCTGGTCCAGATTCTTGCGCCGTTCTTCAAGTGCGCGTATGGCGGCTTGCAGTTCGCTGTCTTCCTTGTGAAGCGCAGCGAGCCGGTCGCGGAGTATGGGAATCTGTCCTTCCAACTCGGCCTTCTTCTGAGCGAACTCGCTAACCTCCTTGGTGATCGCATTTCGCTTCGCTTCATCTTCGGCGAGCTTTTGCTGGATGGCGGCAAGTTCGGATTTGCACCGCTCCAGGTCGGTCATCATCTGCTGGATGCGCGCCGGTGCCTCCGGGTTCGCATCTTGCCACTCCTTCAGAATCCGCAAGTGCCCGACCGTGGCCTCAAGCCGGCCGATTTCGGCACGGCACTTGTCTATTCCCTCAGTCGTCTGCCGCAATTCTTCGCGACGAACCGGCAGCGTCGCCTCCAGTTCCTTCAACTCGTTCCACTGTGGCAGGAAGCGTTCGGCATAGCGAAGTTTGAACAGGGCGAGAATCGCTCCGATACCGGCCAAGAGCGATACGCCCCAAAGTGACCAATGGATTAGTTGTATGTTGGGCATCATTTCCTCCTAAAGGGTAGTTTATTTGCCAGGCGGCGCTGGGTTCTGGCCCTCCAGCCGACCGACTTCTTTCTCCAAAGCCTCTTTCTGTTTCTTTAGTCCTTCCATGATGGCCTCCAGCCGCGAAACTTCGCGGGTTAATTCGCCTTGCTTCGCAGAAAACTCCTGAGCCAATGTGCGGGCTGCACTGACCTCAGCTTCGGCCTTCTGAGAATCAGCCTTCACAGAATCGAAGTGAGCCTCGGCGGCGGCGGCATCATTGCGCGATTGTTCCAGGTCCTTCTTTGATGCAGCAATTTGGGCAACAAGTTTCGCCTGTTCGCGGGCAAGTTGAGCTTGTGAAGCTTGCGTTTCGGCGAGAATTTTCTGCGCTACTGCGAGGTCTTGGGTGGCTTTGATTCCGGCCTGCTGGCTTGTGTCGCGATTGGTCTCCCATTCGGCCGTCTGGCTGCGGGCCTGTACCAAGCGATTTGTCAACTCGACCGCTTGCTGGTTGAATGTGGTGAGTTGGTCCTTCAGGGACTGAATCTGCTGCCGGAGTGTGGCTGCCTGGGCGTTCGCCTTCTCGCCCGTCTGGCGCAAGTCGTCGGAGTCCTTTTGGAGTTGGCCAAACCGCGCCTGTGCTGCGGTTGCGTCCGCGTCCAATTGCACGCGGCGCGCGGTGGCGTAAGCGAGTCCATTGGTTGCCTCACTGAGGCGTCTTTCTGCATCGGCGGCAAGACTCAATTGGGCTTTGATGTCGATGTTCGTCATCGTTAGGGACGCCAACTCTGATCTGATTCGTTCGACCGCAGCATCGAGTTCGGTCTTTTCGCGTTCTGAATCAAACACGGTGCCTTTAATTTCCTCCAGGCGTTTGCCCTCTTGTGCAATGTCCAACCCTGCCTGTTTCTGCTTCCCTTCCAACGTTGCCAAGACAGCTTCGGCGTCAGCCTTTTCTTTGAGGCGCTTTTCCCAGTCTGCAATGGTTGGTGCCAAGATTTCTTTCTGCTTACTCAGCGACTCGACGTCGGTTTGGAGCGAAGATAATTCCGTGCGCTTTAATGCGGTTTCTGTCTCAATCTCAGCAGCCTGCTTTTTCATGTCCTCGAAGCCACTCAGTTTCACGATGAGCATGGCTGAGAAGAGCACGTTGCCAGCAAGTGCGATGACCAAACCGGCGCTCAACCAGGGTTTGATGACGGCACCCGCCCTGGCAGACTCGCGGGTTTTTGGCACAGATTCGTCATTCATAGTTCCCTCACGCTTTGGGATGATTCTTTGGTGTCTTCATTTTTGGCCTTTTCTGACCTGCCTTGCCTGCTTTGACCCACTGGTCAACTTCGGAAGCCAGAAATTTCCAGAGCCGCCCGACTTTGTGAGCGGGCATCTTCTTCCGCCCGATCCATTTGTAGATTGTGCCGGGATTCACACCGAGATGCGTTGCAATCTGCTCGACGGATAACCAGCGTTCTTTCATAAAAGAATCCTCGCCATCACAAACTTGAAACGAGTAATCACGGTGAAAAGTTCGTAAAGTGTAGTCAACCTGTCCAAGAAAACCAGAGAAAAGCAAAGAGGCTCCAATTGGGACAATTGGAAGGATTGTTGCAGACAATGAATGAGAGGAGTCTTTTCGCCAGAAACTTGAGCACGATGGTCCAGTCGAAGAACACATCAGAAAACACTGACACTTCCCGCAGATTGAAACTGCGGGGATTATTTGCGGGGTCCGGGCTCATCACTGCGGAAGAACCCCACCTCCGTGCCGTGCGCCCACGCTAAATCTTGGATCCGCTGGCCGGTGCTGCTGGCGAAGAAGTCACTGTCGAAGCGGGTGCCGACAAAGATTTCTTCTGCCTTTCCGCGTAAGCTTTCAAACGCGGATTGGACGCGCTGTCGAAAGTCATCCAACCACCCCCTGGCAGGGGGACGCGCACTGCGGCTGATGGCTTGTTGCTTTTCATTGGTTGCCTCTTGGATACTCGTACCAAACCGTTCTGGCGTCAAATCGTTTCCCGGCGTGAACGCCGCCTTCAGGCTGCCCCGGTCTGCTGGCACCAGCTCGTTCGCCAGAAACGTCTTCCGCCCGGTGGGGGATCATTAATCATTATCCGAACGGGGTGCGGTACGCTCCGCAGGAACATGGGGAGTTGGTGAAGACGGCGTGGGGCGGCGGAGTTGATTTTACCGCCAGGGGCGAGTCGGCGGACGCGGTGCTGAAGGGGCAGCATGAGGCAGGACTGTATCCGTGTCGCTTCCCAAATGCCGCAATTCAAAATCCGTTCAGGGTTTCTCACCAATTGGCCACAAACGGTTTGATGCCCAGCGTTCGCCGCCGCCAGCGCACGTCAATCGCCGAGCGTCGCCATTGTTTTGCCACCACGGTACCACTTGTGTGCCCAAAAGTTTCTCTTCGTCGGGCGTACAGTGCCGGGTTTTCCGGCGCAAGGGTGCATTTTTTAGGGGAGAACTGCGAGAAAGTCATTTTGTGTCAGAGTGACACCTTTTGCCCGCCTAAAGCTGCCATCCTGTTCGTGTGAATGAAATAAACAGGATTTTTTGGCCGGAAAGTCGCATCCACTTTACGGTTCAAATCCGCCACCGCAATCTGAAATCATGCCAACTTTGGCAGCCGAAAAAGCCAAACCATGATGATGCAGGAAAAATGAATCCAAAAAATTGGCGGCAGACTTGCCGACCCTTGGCCGACAAGGAGGGGCTAGGTGTGGCTGTCATTCGCGGGAAATCCGGGCCGAAGTTTTTGTCATTTTGTGCAAGGCTTGCACTACGACCACCGCTAATTCTGCCATGCTGGTGGAAATGACGAAATTGTCGGCTTATCGTTTCTTGACTGGCGAAACTCAGGGGTGCCGCGTGGGCAGGAAGCCGCATGCACCCGTCAGTTTTCGGGCAAACTGTCAGCCATGAAAAACTTGAATCCTTGTTCACGGGGCGGGCATCGCTCGCACGAGCATCGTTTCGTGACGGACGGGACAGTGGCGGTATTGAGCCGACTGCTGGAGCATTTTCAAAGCCAACAAGCCTGCGGCAGCAACACATCTTGTGTGCGTGGCTCACCTTTGCAGGTCCTGATCCGCGTAGGATATGAATCGATGGTTGGAGTGATGACGGAAATGAAATGAAAAATTTGTCACGGGGCGAATCAAGCCCGGTGACAAAGCAACTAAAATCGGTCTCATGTTTAGTGTCGTAGCCCAAAAAAGTCTGGCGGATGCCCAGCAGTATTTCGAGGAGCATCTGGCGCAGAATGATTACTACGCGGCGGGTGAAATCCGCCCCGGCCAGTGGATCGGCGCGGGCGCGGAACGGCTGCGCTTATCGCAGGAAGTCACCCGCGATCAATTCTATGCGCTCTGTGAAAATCGCAATCCCGGGACCGGCGAACGGCTGACGCAACGGACCCAAAAGGAGGGGCAACGCCGGGTGTTTTATGATTTCACCTGCTCGCCGCCCAAATCCGTTTCGGTTCTGGCGGTCACGCTGGACGATGACCGGTTGGTCTCGGCGCACGAGGAATCGGCCAAACTAGCGTTCCGCGAACTCGAAACCTTCGCCGCCACCCGGGTGCGCAAGC
>Ga0302275_10003076_pt1 | contig 17109 bp, 19 predicted proteins | sample III_Bog_N2_2_FD_200229 | JGI IMG/M metagenome (GOLD analysis project Ga0302275, IMG submission 200229) | Peat permafrost microbial communities from Stordalen Mire near Abisko, Sweden - III_Bog_N2_2 | ecosystem: Environmental > Terrestrial > Soil > Wetlands > Peat | place: Sweden: Abisko...
GCGATCGGAGTCCTGGCCTCGAAGGCTGCGGAATGACTCAGTGCATGTGATTGAACAGGAACCAAAGGACGATCAAACCGCCGGGCACGCCCAGCAACCACGCGAACATGTATTTCATAGGTTGTGCTCTCCTCGCCGTTGAGCGGAGCAATTTTCTCGCCATGGAGCACTGTGCATTCGACGACATGTGAATGAGACTCATCCCGGCCTATTCGCTATAATGGGTAATCCGCCCGAATCCGATATACATAGGGGTATTTAGCATTTCATGAAAGCGAGCAATTCTCAGTGGAAGGCGCTGCTGGCAGACCGGGTTCCGGAGCAGATGGCTGCCGAACTCGATGTCTTCGAAAACGAGATCGCGCTTAAGAAACAAGGCAAGATCGAAGACCGCGTCTTCGCGGAGACACGGCTGCGGCGCGGGGCTTACGGCCAACGCTACGACAACGGTCAGCGCTCCGATGGCACGGCCACCCGGACGCTGAATTACCCGTCAACGATGACCAAAGGCCCCATGACCCTTTGGGATGCGCCGGGCATGCAGCGCATCAAAATTCCCTTCGGCGGATTGAACGCCGCGCAACTCGAAATGCTGGCCGACCTGTGCGAGGAGTACTCGGACAACATCGCGCACGTCACCACGCGGCAGGACATTCAGCTTCATTTCATCCACATCGAAGATACGCCCGCTCTGATGCGCCGGCTGGCGTCGGTGGGGATCACGACCCGCGAGGCGTGCGGCAATTCGGTTCGCAACGTAACGGCCTGCCCCATCGCCGGCGTGTGCCGCGATCAGACGTTCGACGTTACGCCCTACGCCAATGCCATCACGTATTTCCTGCTCGGACATCCCGATGTGCAGTCGTTTGGCCGGAAGTTCAAGATCGCCTTTTCCGGCTGCCGCGAGAACGCCTGCGGGCTGGTACGGCTGCACGATTTCGGCGCGATTGCGGTAACGCGCGAAGAGGACGGCAAGACCCGGCGCGGATTTGAGTTGTGGGTAGGCGGTGGCCTTGGTCCCGTTCCGCAGCAGGCGCGACTCTACGACGAATTCGTTCCGGAAGAAGAGATCCTGCCCATCTCGCAGGCGATCGCACGCGTGTTCGCGCGTCTCGGCGAGAAGAAAAACCGCAACACCGCGCGCCTGAAATTCCTGGTCAGCAAACTGGGCATCGAAGAATTCAGGAAGCTGGTGAGTGCCGAGCGCGAAATTCTGCCCTACGATTCGCGCTGGACGGATTTCCTGAAAGACATTCCCGGCTATTCGGAAGAAGCTTTGAAGCCGCCGTCTCTCTTGCAGATCGGTCCGGCGCATCCCGACGGTTTCGACCGCTGGTATGCCGCCAACGTTTACCGCCAGCGCCAGCAGGGCTATGCGACGGTTACGATTGCGCTGCCGCTCGGCGACATCACGGCTGCCCAGCTTCGGCTTGTGGCGGACGTTTCGCGGAAATACATGAAGGAAACGGTCCGCAGCACCGTCGAGCAGAATATTGTGTTGCGATGGGTGAGTGAATCCGATCTTCCGGCGCTCTATACTGACCTGAAAAGCGTGGATCTGGCGACTCCGATTGCGGGCACCATCGCCGACGTTTCCTCCTGCCCTGGCACCGACACCTGCAAGCTGGGCATCGCTTCGTCGCGGGGGCTTGCGGGCGAACTGCGCATCCGGCTTGCCAGCAAGAACGCTGAACTCGATGAAGCCATTGGCGGCCTGCGCATCAAGGTCAGCGGCTGCTTCAATTCCTGCGGCCAGCACCACGTGGCCGATCTTGGTTTCTATGGCGTAAGCCGCAACAAGAACGGCTATACGGTCCCCCACTTCCAGGTTCTGCTGGGCGGCGAGTGGGCCAACAACGCCGGCTCTTATGGGCTTGCGATTGGCGCCGTGCCGTCGAAGCGGATTCCCGAAACGGTGGACCGCATTACCGGCCGTTACCGTGCGGAGCGCCTCGAAGGCGAAACGTTCCAAGCCTTCATCAAACGTATTGGCAAGGCCGAGTGCAAGAAGATGATCGAGGAGTTTACCGCCGTTCCGCCGCATGAACAGGACCCTTCGTTTTACAGCGACTGGGGCGATCCGCGCGAATTCAATATCGGCGATATCGGCGTGGGCGAATGCGCGGGTGAAGTGGTTTCTCCGATCGATTTCGAACTCGTCGCATGCGAGCGCGAAGTCTTCGAAGCGCAACTGCAACTGGATGGCGGCAACATTGAAAAGGCCGCGCGCATGGCTTATGAATCGATGCTGCATGGCGCGCAGGCGCTGCTGAAATACAAGTTTTTGCTGGCGCCGGAAAATGCTAACAGAATCGTGGACGAATTTCGCACGAATTTCTACGACACGGAAATTTTCTTCGATCCGTTCGTTCGCGGCAAGTTCGCGCAGGATTTCTTCCGCGCACACGACGACGCCGGACAGGCGCGCACCGCCGAGACGGCTCATCAACTCATAGAAGAGGCGCAATTGTTTATCGAGGCTTGCTACAGCTGCTACGCCCGCATGTCCGCCGCCCCCGTAAAGGTCACCGCGTGATAGATCCGGATTCCATCCAGCACATTAATCTGAAAGTATTTGTCGAAAATCCCGAAGCCTTTGTTTTGGCCGATGCGGTGGCCGTGTTCCATCGCTGGATACGCGACAGCGTGTGCCCGGAGATGCTGATCGACGTGGCGGATTATGCGCACGTCGCGGCCGGTCCGGGGCTGCTGCTGATCGGGCACGAAGCGAATTACAGCTTCGACAATCGGGAGAACCGCCTGGGTCTGCTCTATAACCGGAAGGCTGCGCTTGACGGCGATTTTCGGTCGCGGCTGGAACAGGCGCACCGCGCCGCGCGCGCTGCCTGCGATCGTCTGGAAAGCGAGCTGGGCCCTGTCAGGTTTGACCGGAATACTCTCGAAGTTTTCGTAAACGACCGGCTGCTGGCGCCAAATACCGAAGAGACATGGGACGCGCTGCGGCCCGGCCTCGAAGAGTACTTCAGCGGCTCGTCGATTCGGCGAACCGGCGAGCCGCGGGACTTGTTCCGTGTGTCCGTAAAGAAGCCCTGAAATCAGGGATTTCCGGCGAGTTTGTCCATCAGCAGATACCGTCCGCGATGCGCTTCCGATTCGACGCGCGGTTCTGCGTCGATGCGGAGGAACTGCACTGCGCCGCCCGCGTTCGATGCGGGCCACTTCGGCAGATCCGCACCATTCGGATTAAACGTTCTGATGAAATTCGCGAAGTAATTCTCCATCGTTCGGGAGACCTTGTAATCCTCGGGCGTCCAGTCGTAAACCTTGTTGGTCGCCAGGTTCCCCAGCGCGTACTCGATCTCCGCCGAATGCACCGCGCCTTTCGGCGGCGGTGGCGGCGCATTTGTCGCCGGACCCTGATTCTTCACGACTCCGCCCGCCAGACCCGCGGTCACATTCCCTATTGCGGCGCTCATGCGCGGACGGGGGCGCGAATAGAAATATCGATATACAGGCTTGCCTCCTGTCTTACCGGCGGCGTCAATCCACTTCCAGGTGCTGAACGCGATGAAGCGGTCGCTGGCAAGATCCGTAGCGACCTGCGTGACTTCGTCGTTTGACGCGGGCGCGTACTCTTTCAGAACTTCCGCCGCGTGATCGCCGTAGAGCCGCGTCACGGCTTTCCTGAAATTGTCCAGCGTAGGCTCGTCGCGAGCCAGAACGGAGCGTGCGCCTTGTTCCTCCGAGTTCCATCCGGCCAGCAGCGGCACGTGGGACTGCTTGCCTGCAGCGAAGATAGCGGCGGGAGCCTCGGGCAAAAAGTAGCCGTCGATGGTCGGGCTGAAGCGCGGCATGCCTTGTTTTCCGGCGGCTTCCAGCAGCTTATCCGCAGGCATCGCCCGAAGTTCCGCGATGGTGGGCGCGCCGACGGCCGCGCCGAACTTCGCCCCCTGCGCCTCGCCATCGGCCAACGGCACCGGCGGCAGCGCGCCCATGATCGAGCCGCTTTCTCCGATGGCGCCTGCGAACAGGCCTTTCGACAACGGCGACGCCATCTGCGCGCTGACCGCGATGGAGCCTGCGGATTCGCCCGCTATGGTCACGTGCGCGGGGTCGCCTCCGAATGCCGCGATGTTCTTGCGGACCCATTCCAGCGCGGCATTCATATCGAGCAGCGTGTAATTCCCGGAAGCGTGGTGTGGCGATTCCCTCGTGAGTTCCGGATGCGACATCAGGCCAAAAACACCGAGCCGATAGCTAATTGTCACAGTGACGATGCCTTTCGCCGCGACGCTTTCGCCGTCGTAGCGGGGTTCGGAACCATCGCCCGCCACGAAGCCGCCACCGAAGAAATAGACCATCACCGGGAGCTTTGCCCCCGCCGCTTTCGCCGGAGTCCAGACGTTGAGATACAGGCAGTCTTCGCTCATGCCGCCCGAGCGGAAACCCATGTCGCCGAAAACCGCCTGCTGCATGCACCGGGGACCGAAATCGGTGGCCTTACGCACGCCGGGCCAGTCTTTTGCGGGCTGCGGGGCAGCCCAGCGGAGCTTGCCCAGCGGAGGCGCTGCAAAAGGAATACCGCGAAATTCGCGCACGCCCGATGCCTGCGGGCCGGTGCCTTCAATCTTGCCGTTAGCGGTTTTTACAACATCGGGACCCGCGAAGGCGGAAGCGGCCAGAAGCCATACAGAGGTGATGCGAATGAAATTCATGCCGGAGAAATGATATCAGCCCTACAGCCACTTCTTTTCCTCCCAGTCGCGCAGCGCCGCGACGGTAAGAGATTCCAGGTCGGCCAGTAAATCCGGATCGGGGCCAGTCTTGAAGTTGAAGCAGGTCTTGCCCTGCATGCGCTTCTTCAGGGCTGGTGAGATGAGAGCCTGGAGCTTCGGGCACATGTAGAGCGGCATCAGGTGGAAACTGACATAGGCCTTACCCAGTATCACGGAGCCGAAATACATGGGATGTCCTTTGTGCTGTGGAAAAGGCGACGGAGTTTTCGTGAGCAGCGTGTACTCGGTCGGTTCGGTGGCTTTGATGGCGAGGCGGTCTTCATGCCTGGCGAAAACGCCTTTGAGGGCGGCGAATATCGGGGCAAATGGGGCAGCCATCCCGATATTCTACTTGCCATCCGCCCTCTTGGCGCGTCGCGTCTTTTAGCGCTTTTCGTGAGGCGCTTCGTGCGGCTGCGGCCGGGCTTGCGCCTGTGCCTGAGGCCGGGGGGCCTGTGGGTGGTTTTCCGGGCGCGCCTGCGGTGCGGGATGCGGATTACTTGCGGGTCGCGCCTGAGCTGCGGGTCGTGCCTGAGGTGCAGGCCGTTCCTGAGCGGCGGGCCGCGCCTGAGGTGCAGGTCGATTCATAGCCGCCGGACGTTCCTGTGCGGGGCGTTCCTGCGCCGGAGCACGGCTGACATTCGCCGCGTGCGCTACCGGAGCCGCCGCCCGATTCTGCTGCGGAGCTGCGTTGGCATGGGCGGGTTCCGCCATGGGCCGCGCTGCTGCCGGCGTGGCGGGTCTGCCATGATTCACCGATGCCAGTTGGCCCCGGTCCGCACCTGCGGCATGTTCATGCGATAGCTGGTTGGACGTCGGCTGCACATGTGGCTCCCTCGCAACTGCGGCTTCCTGTGGCGATGGCCGGGCATTTGTTCCGCCGGGGCCATTGAAGCTTGTCCGGTTATTGACTACGGTGTTCTCAGTGCGGTTATAGGTGTTGTGAATGACGCTGGTGTTCACGCGAACCACAGCGGTGTTGTAAGCGAAATGGCCGCCCTGCCACTCGCCTCCGTAGAACCCACTGCCGCCATAACCGAAGCCGTAATTAATGCCGCCATAGAAGCCGACATGCGACCCCCAGTAGCCGGCGTGGAAGCCATAGAACCCGCCTGCGAAACCCCAGTACGGAGGAGTCCAGAGCAAGCCAACGCGCGGAGGCGCCACCCAAACGCCCGGCACCCAGTAATAGCCGGCGTCGGCGTAGGCCCAGTAGCCCGGAGTCCACAGATAGCCGTCCGTAGGGCAGGGAGGTTGAACATACACGGGCAGCGCGGGAGGAGCGATCGTGATGGATAGGAAGACCCCGGCAGGTGCCGGCGAGGGAGCGGCCAGCATCATGATGAAGCCGGTAAACAGAACTGAGAGCAGGGGAATTTTTCGCAAGTAAGTCTCTTTCTTCAATACGCTGAACCCGGTGTGAACTTAAACGGCGCGCAGTCCGGAATTAAGCTTCGTTAAGCGCCGCCCCTATCGAAACAGGCCCAGCATGTAAGCGATCAGGAGGACCAGCAGGATTGTTCCGATGCTGACGCCCGCTCCGCCTCCGTAGCCCCAGCGGCTGTGGCCGTAGTATCCGCCGCCGCTGCCGAGTATCAGAATCACAATGATGATGAGGATCAGCATCGGGACGCCCCGCTCTGGAACAAACGTACTTCTGTAAGGTTTGACATTTTTTCTCCCCGTTCTACGCCGAACTTAAGCGTTCGGGTCACGGTGCGGTCTGGTGTAAGCACGCGGAAGGCCGAACCAAAGGTGTCAGCCGTTTGCGGCTTCGGAGCTAATATGCGGACGGCGCGCGTTTCACCGTAACCAGAGGGAGCATAAACTTGTTATATAGCTATGCGCGCGCGATCGGCCCGAATCCTCCTTTGCCTCGCCGCAGCCCCATTGCTGTATTCGCAGTCTCAGGCGGAGCCTTCCGATCCGCCCGATCCGCCAGTGATCGCCCCGGTCACATTACCTGCCGCGCCACAGCTTTCGAACGACCGTATTTTCGGTGTGATACCGAACTTCCAGACGGTGTCGGACCCGACCAAACCATACGTTCCGCTGCGGGTGCGCGAGAAGTGGTTGCTGTTTGTGCGGGAGACGATTGACCCCTACACCTTCGCTTCGGCGGCCGCCGGCGCGGGCATCTCACAGTGGCATAACGACGACCCCAAATACGGCGTCGGCTTCAAGCCTTACATGCAGCGGTTCGGGGCGGCGGAGGCCGATATCGCCACCCAGAACTTCTTCAGCGATGCGGTGCTGGCTTCGTTCTTCCACGAAGATCCGCGCTACTTCCGAAAAGGACCCGGCAGCCCGGTGGTGCACCGCATTTTTTACGCGATGTCGCGTGTGTTAATCACCCGCCGCGATTCCGGCAGGGACAGTTTTAATTTCTCGGGCATTCTGGGCATGGGCATGGGCATCGGCCTGTCGAACGTTTACTATCCGCCGCAGAGCATCAACGGCACGGAGATGGGTTCGCGCGTCCTCACCAGTCTTGCCAGTTCCGCACTGGGGAATCTGCTTCCGGAATTCTGGCCGGATTTCAAAGCGAAACTGGCCCATTACCGGCACTGAAGCAAAGCGCTGTCGATGGCGACCACCGGGGCATGGCGGAAACAAGCGACTGCCCGCTGTACGTGGCACGGCTGACCCGGCTCAGGGAACTGTAAGCGCAAATCGATTCCGACGATTCAGCCATTGCGGTGCGCTTCTGAACGGGCGTGTGTGCTGGCGGAACTTGGCCGGACCAATGAGGCCCAGACCGCTTACACCGGCGGTCGCACGCCTCCATGCGGCTGTGCGGCGTATGCTGTTGTCACAGGTATGAATCCGGCAGGCCAGCATCTCTTTGTCGCGACGCCTTGTTATGGCGGGCTGGTGCATCAGCCTTATATGCAGTCGGCAATCGCGCTGCTTCAGACCGGGCCTTCGCTGGGCTTTCGCGTGTCGATCGAACTACTCGGCTACGATTCGCTGGTTACGCGCAGCCGCAATGCGCTGGTGGCGAAGTTTCTCGATACGGAATCGGCCACCCATCTGCTTTTCGTGGATGCCGACATCGCATTTGAAGCCGCGCAGGTGGTGCGTATGCTGCGATTCGATCAGGATGTCGTTGCCGGCATGTACCCCCTGAAAATGATTCTCTGGGATGGCGACGCAATCGGGCGCGCGCAGGCCGGCGAACCGCTCGACTGCGCTCCGCTGCGCTATGTGGGCGTGGCATGCCAGGGCGAAGAGGCAGAATCGAGGGACGGTTTCATCACCGGGATTTACGCCGGCACGGGATTCATGCTGATCCGCCGCGCGGTATTCCGTCGCATGATCGAAGCGTTTCCCGAGACTCGCTACACCGCCGCCCATACTCAGCCGGTGCCTTCCGGCAGCCCCAACCAGTACGCGCTGTTCGACTGCATGATCGACCCTGTCACCCGGCATTACCTGAGCGAGGATTACGCCTTCTGCCAGCGCTGGCGAAGCATCGGAGGGCGGATCTGGCTCGATACCCAGGGGAAACTCACGCATATCGGGCCGCACGAGTTCGCCGGACGGCCTGACCTGCGCTAACTGTTCGTAAGGCTGATTCCCGCGTTCGAAAGCGTCTGAGCGATAATGGCTCCGGCATTCAGGGACGAACTCTGCGAACCCTGTGTGGTCTGGCTGCCGTTCGCCTGGAGTGCCGTCAGCAACTGACTCAGCAGACCACTGCCGGTGGAACTGCTGCTCGTCGAACTGCCGCTGCTGCTCGTCGTCGCATCCGTGCCCGAAGCCGAACTGGAACTGTCGGACGAAGAGCTTGCGTGATGGTGATGGTGGTGATGTCCCCCGCCGCTGCTGCCGGTAACCGCCTGCGAAAGATCCTGCAGGTTCGGCAACTGGCCGGTTTGGGAAGCCGTTGAAAAGTCTCCCGCGAGTTGCGTAAGCTGGCCGGCCGCAGTAGTATTCCCCTGCGACGATGCAGTCTGCGCGGCGCTCAGCAGATTGGTCGAGATCTGCGCCGTAACTTGCTGGTACTTGCTTGGGTTCGATTGTTGTAGTTGTTGCAGCGTACTGGCCAACTGGGCAAAGGGCGAAAGCTGACTGCTGTCGGATTGTTGCGATGTGGAGGACGTTGCGCTGGTATTGGTTGAATTTTGCGTAATCCCGGAGTTCTGCAGAGCACTCAGAAGCGCCTGCTGCAGATACGAGCTCGAAAGATTACTAATGGCACTGCTGCTCATGCCATACTTATCGGCCGTTCCCGCGCCGGTTTGAACGCAAAGCTCAGAATCGGTCCCGGCTCTCCAGATTCGCCAGCGCGTCGGCCCGCGTCCGCCATGCCGTCCGCAACTCCTTCTTCGCCAGCAACGGCAGTTGATCCCCCTGATGCTTCGATCCCGGCTGCGACGAATTGCCGTACGTCATCAGCACCTTCATTTTCATCGGTTTACCGAACTCCACCATCGAAATCCAGGTTTCGCCGTGCGTCTGCGAGCGCGTTTTCCCGTGCACATCGCCGTAGGTAATCACGCGGAAGATCCCCAGATTTCCGAAGCCGCCGTTGCCGGGAAGATCGAGCCCCGCATGCTGGAAACGCATCACGTCGCCCCAGGGCACATCGATCGCCCCATGCAGTTTCAACACGTTAGCGGCCGCTGCGTCCAGTTGCTGCGCAGCTTTGGCCGGATCTTTCAACCCCCGCGGCGTCGTGAGCGGCAGCTTCAGATCGTAAGGCACCGCGAAGCCCGCCTGCGAACCGAGCGCCGGTCCCATGAACTGCATGGCCCACTCATAAAACAGCACTGCGCCCCGGCTGGAGGCTTCCGCCTGGCGGTCCCACGCTTTCAGCACGAGCGCCGCCTGCTTCGCCAGCGGGGTGCCCGACTCGTCCACCGCCTGGAACAGATCCGGCAGAATCCGGTCCGCCAGTTCGGCGTGCGTCGAATGCTTATAAAGGACGAAATTATCGTAAGTGATCTTCGGGTCCTCGTAGAGCATCCGCAAAGACCGCTCGGCCCGAAACGAAATCGTGCGCGGCGCGATGTACGCGGGGTATTTGTCCGGGTCGAGACTGCTGGGCCAGGACGCGTTCCACGGCGGATCGTTCGTATTGTGCACGTACCCCGAGGGCGGATCGACCGACTTCGGCAACTCACTGTAAGAAAGATAATCGGTCCAGAGCGTTTCGGACGTATCGCCCGGAACCACGCCTGCCCAGTAGCGCAGATCTCCCGACTTACGCCTCGGCACCGTGCCGTTATAAAGGTATTCGATATGGCCGTCGCGGTCGCCATAGATGATGTTGAAGCAGGGCACTTCCAGCCGCGCCACCGCTTTCTCAAACTGCGCGAAATTGTGGGCGGTCGCCATCTCCCAGTACTGCTCCAGCATGAACGGCTTATCGAGCGCCGCCACGCGAAGAGCGACCGTCTCACCGCCCTGTTGCCGGATCACCGGGCCATGGACCGTGCTGAGCGTTTCGAAAGTCTGCGGCTTCAGACTGCCATCCGGCTGCCGCACTTTAACCGTGTAGTGCGATTTTTCGAACGGCTTCGTTTTGCCGTCGAACTCGTAGCCGCCATCCACATTCTTGATGCGATAGAGATCCGCGCCGTCCAGACTGTTGACCGTCTGGTTGAAGCCCAGATAATCGCTGCAGAGGAATCGCAGCACGGGAAACCCTACCTGGCTTGCGCCATACAAATTGACACCGGGCGCAGTGAGCTGGATCTCGTAATAGGTCTGCCATCCGCCCCACGCCAGGTGCGGATTTCCCAGCAGCAGCGTGTGCCCCGCGGCCGTGTGCGCCGGTGCGATCGCCCAGCCATTCGACCCCACCGCTTCAGGCGTCTCCATCAGGCTCGCTTCGGTAACAGGCCCGGCGGCGCGCGACGCCAGCCTGCGTGGCGCGATATAGGTGAAATGCACGATGCGGTGCGTATGTTCGATGGGGTCGAGCGCGGTCACCGGCAGCACGCGCTTTGACTCCTCCGACAGCGCCTCCGGATGCTTTGCGGCGTAATCGTTGATGCCTTTGGCGAAGGCTTCGAGGTAAGACCGGAAGAGCGGCGTCTGCATCGCGAGCCACTTGGCGGACCGCTGCGGAACGGAGTTCGTCCAGACCCACTTATCGTCTTCCAGATGGGACGCGTCGAAGTATTCCGCCGCGCGCCCGCGCGATTCGCCGTAGAGATGCAACAGAAGATCGCCATGGCTCTGCGCCTGCGCGTAGCCGTAACAATAGAACAGGTCTTCCACCGACTTCGCGTAGACATGCGCCACGCCGTACTTATCCCAGAGAATCTCCGTGCCCTTCTGCGGCGAAGCTGCGGAAAGCACACTGCTGAAAATTATGAATGCGGCGGCACACCGAAAGCGAATCATGCGGAACTCCTCGAAGAAATGTGGTCCCGTGCGCTGGGTGTGGCCGACTCGGCCGGAAACTGGTGAACAAAAAGCGTATCACGTCCGGCCGGGCGGTCCGAATGTCGGCTGTGGCTTAGCCCTTGTGGTAGAAGAAGCGCTCGTGGACGATCTTGCCGTCTTTCCATTTACGAACGGCGATCTGCGTATTGGTGTAACGATAGCCGTTCTTGAACGTGACGTCCATCCACCACTGGCCGAAGGTCGTGTCGCCATTTACGGCGCTTTCCTCAACCTTTGCGCCATGCCATTCGGCGACCGAATCGAAGAACTCAATCTCGCGTTTGCGGTTGAGATCCTTGCCCACGAACGGCGCGTCGGAATTCTCCTGCATTACGACGTCGTCGGCGTAATATTGTTCGAAGCCGTCCATGGCGGCGCCGGTCAGAATCTTTTCATTCAGATCGCTGTCTAATGCTGAGACGTTACTCATTTGTTTCTCCTTTAAGTGTGTTTCTGCGTAAATATACGATTGTGCCGGTAATCAGCAGCAGCACCAGTGCCGGGGCGGGAGACCCGCCGAGCACCGTTAGATGTGACACGATTGCGCCGGCCATCACGAGTGTCAACAGCACGGCGCCGTAAAATGCATAACCCGGGACAAGCAGGGTAATTCCACCGGCGACTTCCAGAGTCCCCGTCACATAGCGGAACCACTGGCCCACGCCAATCTTATCGAAGACTGCCACCATTTGGGGCGCCCCGGCCAGTTTTGCTCCACCGGCTGCCAGGAAAGCGGCTGCCGCCAGAATCTGAAGTACCCATAAAGTAACGGTAATGTTCTTACGCGATGCCATGCGAATCGCCTCCTGTTACAATCACTAGTATTGACTGCAAGCATATTGATGTCAATGCAACGGGAAGGATTCATGAATAGCGGAGTCCATGTCTGGCTTGTTTTGATGAAGGCCTATCATTCGGTGGGCGACTGCGCGGCACGGGATCTTTGCGGCACCGGGTTAGGAGATTCAGATTTCCGGGTGCTGGAAGTCCTGCTGCACAAGGGTCCGATGCCTGTGAATACCATCGGACCGAAGGTCTTCCTGACGCCGGGTTCGATCAGTACCGCAGTCGAACGGCTTTACGGGCAGGGATTGGTCTCGCGGGTCGATAGTAAGGCGGACCGGCGTGTGCGCGTCGTGGATCTTACGGCCAAAGGGCGCAGGCTGATCACCAGGATTTTCGACGCGCATGCCAAGAATATGGAAGAACTGGCGGGCGTGCTGTCGGAATCGGAGCGCGCCGGCCTGGTGGAGGCTCTCAAAAAACTGGGCAAGCACGCGGCCGCGCGCTGCGAGGCTTAACGAAGCGTGGCGGCTGCGAGATCCCGGTTCGTAATCAACCTTAGTCCCAATCAAGCCGAAGGCACCGCAAGCGGGTGGAATGCAGGGGAGCGAAATCCCTGTTACTTTGGATTGGTTCGGGCAGAGCCAATCTGCCAGTTGGGTCACGCGCGACATTACCGGTTGGCTGGCGCCATGCCAGGGAAAACAGCGGCATCTGTGTGTCGCCGATCCACCCGGACTCCAAATTTTTCGTGAAATTCGACGACTTTACCAGAAATTGCGAGGCACATAGGTTCAGGTCCTTCTCAAAAAGGTAGCGGCGATGACCGCCTGTCCCAGCGAAATGCCGCCATCGTTGGCGGGCACGCGCGAATGCAGAAACACGTCGAAGCCCTCGTTACGCAGCATCGGAAGCACATGGGAAAGCAAAGTTGCATTCTGGAACGAACCCCCGCTGAGACAGACTTTGTTCAGGCCGGTCTTATCTCTCAGCTTTACGCTGAGCGTCTTTATCATATGCCCGAGCGTACCGTGAAAGGTGCTCGCAATGCGGTTCGGATGGTGACCGGTCGCACGTTCGGCGGCAATGGCCCTGATCGTCGGCCTCGTATCGATCGTCCAGGGCGCACCGTCTTCGCAGATGGCGAAAGGATAGGCATCGTCGTAATCACAGCCCGCCGCGGCCGCTTCGAGCAGCATTGCCCCTTCGCCTTCAAAGCTGCTCTGCGGGCAGATTCCGGTGAGTGCCGAAACGGCGTCGAACAGGCGGCCGCAACTGGATGTCTGCGGCGCGGGCCTGGTCAGTAGCTGATCGAAAGTCTTCCACCATGCGGGGCTTGCCAGGCCACGGATCGGTTCCGCCGCGGTCGGGTAAGCCGGACCGAACGCATCATAGAGATGCGCCGCCGCCATGCGCCATCCCTCGCGCGCGGCGCGGTCGCCTCCGATCAGCGGAACATATCTCAGATGAGCGGCGCGCTCGAAACCGCTGTAATCGCAAACAAGGAACTCGCCGCCCCACACCGCTCCGTCCGTGCCATAGCCGGTGCCATCCCATGCGACGCCGATCACCGGTTCGCGAATGCCGTTCTCCGCCATGCAGGCCGCGATATGCGCGTGATGGTGCTGCACTGCAATCTTTGGCAGAGGCTGCGCGAGCGCCCAGCGGGTACTCAGATAATCCGGATGAAGGTCATGCGCAAGCACCTGCGGCTCGGCATGGTAAACGCTCTTCAAATTACGCAGAGTTTCTTCGAAAAACTGCTGGGTTTCGAGATTTTCGAAATCGCCGATGTGCTGGCTGACAATCGCGTAGTGCCCTTTGGTCAGGCAGAAGGTATTCTTCAGTTCGGCGCCCACACCCAGCGCGCCGCCGGTTTCGAAACCAAGATCGATGGCTTCGGGCGCATAACCGCGCGCGCGCCGGATCATCCGTGGAGCGCCTTCGTACCAGCGCGTAACCGAATCGTCGGCGCGCATAAAGATATCGCGATTGTGCAGGAGGAAACGGTCGGCCAGCGGCGCGAGCTTCGCCGTAGCCTCATCGTTATCGATCACGATGGGTTCTTCCGTGATGTTGCCGCTCGTCATAACGAGGCATGCCAGCGGGCCGTCGAGCAGCAGATGATGCAGCGGCGTGCAGGGGAGCATGACGCCCACGTGCCCGAGGCCCGGCGCGAGAGCATCGGGGAAGACTCCGCGCTCGCGCATCTGCAGCAGCACGATGGGAGCGGCGCGCGACTGCAGCAGCGCTCGCTCGCCCTCGCCCAGTTCGCAGTACCGTTCCGCCGTTGCGGGGTCGCGCATCATAACCGCAAACGGTTTGCGATTCCTGCGCTTGCGTTCCCGCAGTTTCGCGCAGGCGGATGTGGAGAGCGCATCGCACGCCAGTTGAAATCCCCCGAGCCCTTTCACGGCCACAACTTCGCCGCGCATCAACGCCGCAATGGTCTTCTCAACCGGCTCACTCAGCGACGGCCCACATGCTGCGCACGCTGCCGGCTCGGCGTGAAACCGCCGGTCGGCGGGATCGGCATACTCGGCGGCGCAGGCATTGCACATCGCAAACGCCGCCATCGTAGTGTTCGCGCGATCGTACGGTGTCTGCCGGATGATCGTGTAGCGCGGCCCGCAGTTTGTGCAGTTGGTGAAGGCATACCGATACCGTCGATTCCCGCGATCGCGGATCTCGGCGAGGCAATCCGGGCACGTCGCGATGTCGGGGGAAACGAGCGTGAAGGCTCCGGGAATCGGTTGACTCAGTTCGATTGTGAACCCGTCGGGTACTTCCCCATGAGCAACGACGGACTCGATCCGGCACTCCTCAATCGCCGCCAGCGGAGGTTTTTCGCGATGCAGGGCGGCCGCGAATTCCTGCGCACCCGAAACATCTGTGACGACTTCAATAACAACCCCATCGCCGGTGTTGCACACCGATCCGCGAACTCCCATCCGGTCCGCCAGACGCTTAACGAACGGACGGAATCCGACGCCCTGAACGACGCCGCGAACGATGAGGCGATAGCGAGGCATGTGGCGGAAACGCAAGGGCCGCCGGACGCGGCGCCAAAGAACGGAGAAACCCGCCGTTCAGCTACGATTCGGCTGGCATCACTTGCGCGTGTTCCCGAGACGAATGGTAGCATCGTGCCATGGAAGTGCATCTCTCGCCGGACTTGCAGGCCAAATTCGAACAAATGGCACGGGACAGCGGATGCCGCAATTTCGACGAATTTGCGAACACTCGCGAGATGCTCGACCGGTGATTCGACGACATCGAGCGGAAATGTAACACCGATCGATGGCGAGGAGGCGTTGGAACGCCTGATGCAAAAAAACGAAGCGCGACGCCGCAGTTATTGACCCGCCTTGCGTTCAGAAGCTCAATAGAATCGGCGCTTATGTTTTGGCTCGCCAGTCTGGAAACTTTCGAACTTTTGCAGCTCGCTGACGGCGGCGCAGCGTTCAGCGTTGGCGTACGACAAGCGAGACGAGATACTCTTGTGCGATTTGAGCAGTCCTGATCATCGGCCATGTGGCGAACACCTTTTCGGCGGACTTCACCTGACTAAGGGCATCTGTCAACTCCAGGTCCCTGGTAAGGTTATAGTCTGCGAAATGGCGATCTTCCTGAAGTTGCACAAAGCTGCGCGCAACCAGTCTCAGACTGTCCGCAACGACAGGGTTTTCGCCAGTCAACGGGAAATCTCTGGTATTTAATAGCCTGTTCGATGCCGTCCTCATGATGCCGTGATCAAAGGCCCGTGAAAGTGCCGCTCGCGATTCGACGTTGCTCCAATTCGATACCGCTTCGGCAATCAACAGATGAAAGACCGCATAGTAAGCTGATGAGACAGCCCTGCGCAGACTCGCTTGTGTCAGCGGCATGCCGTGCACGAGGTGTGAAGCCTGCTTTAGCAGATCATCGTGGTAGGCCATCTAACCGGCCCATTCGGGATCCCTTCGTCTCTGCTGCTCCGAAAGGCTGCGAAAATTAAAGTACGGGTGCAATCCCCAATTCTCGATGGGGCGCACTTCGTCAAACAGAACGGTCGCGATGCGGCCAGTGACGTCGGCTAGAGTCTCTTCTCTGGACGCCTCATCTGCGAGAACGATACGAAAAAAGACGGAGGATTCGCCGGTCGAGTCTTCGCCCACACTGTACGACACATGAGCGACCTGCGGGCCGAGCTTCGCGGCTGCGGCTTTGATCTCAGCATCAAGCTGGCCCCGATGGACTAATCCGGCTGCAACGATTGGCATAAGCTGATTATGCCGCATTCCACGGCTCACTTTGGTCGTGGCGTACGAGTTGCCAGGGAATCGAGCAAGGCCCGGATGGAAGCACTTTCGGGTTTGTTAGAAGACGCAGCAACTCCATTTGGGTCACGCGGCAAACGGCGATGGAATCGGCATCCCGCGCCACGAACCATTCCCGCGCGAGGGCATGATGCGTGTGTCCCGCGGCCACAAGTGCTAACAGAATGTTGACGTCAGGAAGCGATGTTATCAAGTGCGCACATCTCGTCGATGTCGCCCCCGGCCACCGGGAGGATTACCCCCGTCTCTTCTTTCGAGAGCAACGAAAAGGGAACGTCCTTACGCGGTTTCGGCCTATGCCGGGAAATTGCCCCGCGGCGCTCACTGTGCTCTGCGGCGAGACGCCTAAGGAGAACATCCACGCTGGTCCCCTCTTCCTCGGCGAGACGTTCCAGCCGATGGGACAGAGCTTCGGAGATTTGCAGAGTCGCGTCGATCTGCCCAATTATCCCACCACGTTTCGCCGAATTGAATCGCCCGTGAGGCGATGACGACGGAACTACCGGCAGCGTCGCCCTCGGGGGAAGCATTGGCGCGACTGCGTTGCGGTGTTCCAGAAATCCCGCCGAAAGGTACCCAAACCGGGTGTTGAAGCGGCGCAGTGGCGGCAGCGTTTGCCGCGCACACTCTACTCAAAGCTGACTGCTCAGGCCGAGAATGAGGGTGAGAGTATCAATAGATTCGTGACCGCAATTATTGCCGAGGCAATCGGATGCAAACAAGCGCACACAGGGAAACCCCGCTGAAGGGAACCCTCAGCGGCAAGACGTTCTACCTCACCGGTTTGAAGAACCTGTCAGCCGCTATGGCCTTCCCTCGGGTAAAACGGGCTATGGAATTATAAGCGCAAGTCGGGCCGGCGTCCTGTTGAT
>Ga0302275_10003084_pt1 | contig 17079 bp, 15 predicted proteins | sample III_Bog_N2_2_FD_200229 | JGI IMG/M metagenome (GOLD analysis project Ga0302275, IMG submission 200229) | Peat permafrost microbial communities from Stordalen Mire near Abisko, Sweden - III_Bog_N2_2 | ecosystem: Environmental > Terrestrial > Soil > Wetlands > Peat | place: Sweden: Abisko...
CTTTGGACCAACACGATCCATCCGCCCAGGCGCCGTGAACCAGAACGATATTTTTGACCCCCTGCGGGGAGTTCGTCTGAGCGAATCCTCTCATGTTGAGTCCGGAGAACAGGATTAGCATCGTGGCTAAGATCAAAGCGGTTCTATACGTTTGCGAGAGTTTCATCCCTATCTCCTTGTTAAACTAACTGCCGCGATTAAGCCAGAACAACCGTGGCCCGCGCAATTGGACGATGGTATCGGTAGTACCTTGGTATCAATTGATTCTGGTATCAATTGATTCGAGGAGCGCTGGGCACATTTTATGAGTGTGCGGGCTGTCCACCAACCTCGACGCTCCCCATCCGCGCCGGCTTCGATCTCGCAGCTGTTCCTCTTTACTCACTATGCACATCAACTGAGTCGAATATGCAAACTCCTTCCCGCAATCGAGACAACAGACGTAGTCGAACCCGGTGCGGGCGCGTTGCGGCCAAGTAGTGTGCCGATGAACACAGTCGAACAGGTACGCAAAAATCCACTTCGCCCAAGTCATATTCTCCTCCTGCACTACGGCCCCAATCGAACAACTAACCGCCCACAAGTGCTCGCAGTGCGGCTCCCAGGACATTTTTTGAATAGAACATCAGAACGCTGGTTGCGATTGCATACTGTAGAGTTGCGCCCGCAATGCGCCGAGTTTCCGAAAGCCCGGTCCTATGTCGCAGGCTCTGCCTCGGCGACTGACCTGCGGGGTGGTCGCCTTCAGAGTCGACTGCAAGCTTTTCCGCCGCCGCTTCGCAAACACCAAAGCCGATCCCGACGATGCTGATCCCGGCAATTCGTTCGCGCAGCGAGTGTTCATCACGAGCGCAAACACAAAATGCTGAAAGAAGGGTTTATCCCGTCGGGCCTCGATCACGAGGTATCGCCCGCTTGGCGACTCTCCCGCGGTGATTACTGTTTTCTTCTCCGACATATAAGCCCCTTCTTGTCAGCTGCCATACAAGATGCGATTAAGCCACAAGCTGCGATGACAATCTATTGGACGATAGTGTTGATCAATACCTTCGTAGTGGCCGGGCGATGATTGCATTCCATGAGAGGGCACGGGCGTGATTGTGAAACGGATCGACGCCAAGGGGCTTGCCGGACGCATACATCGCTCCGAGCATGGCAGCCATTCTCACCGGCTCAGCGCGGGAGTTGGCCCTCATCTTCTGCATGACTCGTGCATGACTCGCGCATGACTCGGCATGATTGCGCTTTTGACCGTAAACGTCTGGCTGCCGGCTCGGTAGTCGACTGGATCATCGCGGCCCTGGAGGGAGCAATCGTTGTAGGAGGGGCCAGGTCCCTCGGTGCGGGGCTCTTGAGCCTCGGTATTCTCAAAGGCAGCGTCGTAAAATACGAGGCATCGATCAAAGCCGGCAAGTTCGTTCTTGCCGCACATGGAACTCGCAGCTTAGGGAAGGCTGATGGCACTGGTACAGACCCTCATTGATCGCAAAATTGATCGCGACGTTGATCGCAACGTTGATCGCGACATTGATCGCAGCGTTGATCGCAACATTGATCGCAAGCGGGATCACTTTGGACCTCCGCTGCCGCCGGGTTTGCGAGAGCTTTACGATGGGGATCTGCGTTTCCGTGAATCACCCGCGGAGCGACCCTTTGTCATGGCGAATTTCGTTTCCACTCTTGACGGGGTGGTGAGCTACGAGATTAAGGGCCAGGCTGGGGGCTCGGCTGTAAGTGGCTCTGACACTGCGGATGGTTTCATCATGGGACTGTTGCGAGCTTCTGCTGATGCAATTATCGTCGGCGCTCGTACCGTCCACGACACAAGCCCCGAGGATCTTTGGATTCCTGAATACACCTACCCCGATGCGAAACTTTTGTTCAGAGAATACCGGGTAAACGTGCTTCATAAACCCGAATACCCCCTCCTTGTCGTCGTTAGCGGCAGTGGCAGATTGGAACTGGAGAGAGCAATTTTCCGAACGCCCGGAGTGCGCACAGCAGTGATCACGACCTCCGCCGGGAGCGATGTACTCGCGGCCGCAGGCGCAACGAAATTGCCCTCTGTTCAGATCCACGCTCTGGATGCGAAGTCCGGAGCAATGGCTCCGCTGGCCATGCTGCGATTGCTCTATAGGGAACTCGGGGTGCGGAGGCTGCTTCACGAAGGCGGGCCCACACTCTTCGGACAGTTTCTGGAGGCGGAAGCGGTAGACGAACTCTTTCTAACGCTGTCGCCGCAAATCGCCGGCCGAAAGGGGGATACAATTCGGCCAGGTCTTGTGGAAGGGATCGAATTTATGCCGAACGGTTCTCCTCGGTTCCAACTGTTCAGCGTCAAGCAAAGGGCTGAGCATCTGTACCTACGCTACGGGCGTTGTTCGGTAGGCCCCTGAGCTGTGGGCAAACATATCCCACCCGCAATCGAGCGGTTCAACAGCCAAGTTGATCTCTTACTCGACGACCCTATATTTCCGCCAGTGCGCCATGCACAAGATGGATCGAGATCGCACCCTCGCCAACGGCGGACGCAACCCGCTTCACGTTTCCGGAGCGGATGTCTCCAACTGCAAAAACTGCTGGCAAGCTTGTCTCAAGCATCTGCGGCGGCCGGCCAAGAGGCCATTTTTGTGGAGCGCTTGTCAGAAGTGGATCCAGGTCTCGTCCTGTAAGAATGAAGCCCTGCTGATCAAGTACGACACAGCCACGCAACCAGCCGCTACGAGGTGACGCACCCGCCATCACGAAAACGTGCCGGATATCGCGCGTCGTCCTTTCCCCGGAGGACCGGTCGAGCCAGGTAACCCGTTCGAGGTGCGATTCGCCCTCTAATGACACCAGTTCAGTCTCCAGATGCAGCTCGATCACCGGATGCTTTGTGATCCTCTGAGTCAGATAGCGTGACATGGTCTCCGATAGCGTTTTTCCGCGAACCAGCATATAGACCTTCTGCGCAGTTTCCGCGAGGAAAATGGCTGCCTGGCCGGCCGAGTTTCCTCCGCCGATGACGACGACCTCATCACCCCCGCAGAGCTGTGATTCCATGAATGTGGCCGCGTAATAGATTCCATTTCCTTCGAACTTCTTCAGGTTGGCGACGTTCGGCGTATTGTATTGAGCCCCTGTGGCGATGATGATGCTTCGAGCCTGCAGGATATCGCCATTCTCCAGCGAGAGCCGATAGGGTCTCTGATCGCATTGGAACTTGACCACTCGCTGTCCCACCATCATCTGGGCGCCGAATTTTTCCGCCTGAACAACGCCACGGCGCGTGAGTTCGAGACCGGAGACGCCTGTGGGGAAGCCAAGGTAGTTCTCAATCTTTGAGCTCGAGCCCGCCTGTCCGCCGGGAAAGTCAGCCTCGATCACGACCGTGTCTAATCCTTCTGAGGCTGCGTAAACTGCCGCCGCCAACCCGGCCGGACCACCGCCCACAATGGCGACATCGAGAATGTGCGATTCATCGACTTTGCCCGAGAGCCCCAGGCATTGCGCCAACTGTTGTGTCGTGGGGTTGCGCTGCACGGCCCGTCCGCTGCAAATCACAATCGGTATTTCGTCGATCTTCACATTAAAACGATCAAGCAGCTCCTGAGCGGTTGTGTCACTGTCAAGGTCGACATATGCGTGCGGTTGTCCGTTACGGGTGAGAAACTCACGCAACCGCAGCGTATTAGCCGAGTGACGCGATCCCAGAATAATGACGTTGCCCAGGCCACCCGCAATGAGCGCGAGGCGTCGCTGGATAAAAGCGCGCATGAAGATATCGCTGAGTTCGGCATCTTTCGCGATGAGCGAGCGCAAGGCACCGGGGCTAACTTCAAGAAATTCTCCTGATTCGGCCACACGTCCACGCGCCATAGAGCCGGTTCCGGAGATCAAAACCATGTCTCCGGAAAAACCGCCCGGACGATGAGTCGCAAACACGTGCTCGCCAGAGAGCCTCGTGATTACAATATCGAGCTTTCCGGAAAGCAAAACAAACAAAGGCAAACGATCCCCGGCTTCGAACAGGATCTCTCCGGCCCGAACCGTTCTCACTGTGCCATACGGCCGGATGCGGTCGATCTGGCCAGGGGTTAGGATTGGGAAGGCCTCGGCTTGCCGCTCGGGTGAGTCTATCGATCGTAGAATTGACTCGGGCACTTATGTTGTTTCCTTTCCGGCGAGTTGCGAGTTGGCTGTCACTCGTAATACGCCGGCAACTTCTTTTGCGCGTCGCTTTGGGACTGATCGTGGTTGATCCAGAGCTGCGCATGTTCCTTCGCCATGATTGCCGCTATCTTGTCCATGGACTGGAGCGAGGCCTGTTTGTTCCAGTTATTGTCAGGGACGTAGCGATGTTCGAAGCTTGTCTGAAAATGCACAGCATCGCCGCTTAGGATCACCGCTCCAGTTTTAGGCAGTCTCACGAGCAAAGATTGGTGGCCGGGCGTGTGTCCGGGCGTGGAGAGCAGCACGAGGCTCCCATCGCCGAAGATATCGTAGTCGCCGTCGACGAGCTTTACCGGATGCTTCTTGTTGAACGCGACGGTGTCTTGCCGGCTTCCAGCCCATTCGTACTCTACTTTCTGTACAAGCATGAGAGTGTTGGGAAACATCTCGATATTTCCTGCGTGGTCAGGATGGCTGTGTGACACGGCGATCAGCTTGATGTCCGAAGGCTTAACGTGTATTTCTTGGAGCTGAGCCGCGAGCGTAATTGGTTTGCGCCAGATCGGGCCGGTGCCGGGCCCCCATTCATGAAACACTTCTTCGTGATTAGGTAGTTTCGCTACAGCATCATCGATGCCGGTGTCCCACAGAACCCAACCCTCGGTGTGGTGGATGAGGTAGCAGTGGCCGGGAAAGCCGACGGGCGTCCCGACATTGACTCCCGGTGTCCAACGTGATTCGTCGGTCCCACTGCCGTCGCCGCAGTCGATCACATAGAGGCGGTCTACTCCGGACTTGACCTGCGGGTTGGGTGCGGCGGAAATTCGCACGCCACGGACGGCGATCATCAGCGCGAAGACCGCAACTGAGAAGCCCCACGTAATGTTTGCATTCATGGAATTCTCCATTCGAACAATGAGTGCAGTTTTCGTGTATAGCTCAGAACCAGCCTTGGGCGCTTGAGGCCGATTAAGGTTGGAATCCGTCCGCCATCCACTTGGCGAATAATTCAATCCGAGATTGCTGCCAGGGACCTTCTCCTCTTGGCGGCGGTGGTGGCATTACGGAGCCGCCGATTCCACGAATGCGATCGTAGATGGCAGCAGCGTGCTTTTTGACGTCATCGTAACTTGCCAGGTTGAACGCCTTGCTCATGCCTCGAATGTCTCGCTCCGTAAATAACGGCCGAATGTCGGCTTGAAAGCCCGTCGTTTTCGTCATCGCATCTCCTATGTGTTCAGCTCATTCGGCCACAACAAAACAGGCCAGGCAATTGGACGATAGTATTGCCCATACTTTCGTATCGACTACAGTGCGCACGTCGCTGAGGCATCGGTCACTGGATACGGATGCCGCCGATACCAAGGTCCAATTGTCTTAGTCCCGTCGCCCGTGGCCTAATGGTGCTGGTTCGAGATGCATGTTGATAAAATTTAGTTATTTGTGAAGGAGAACACACCGTGAGCAAGCATCTCGAATCGCTGTATCAGAATCTTCTCAACGGCAAGCTGCCACATAACCTAAGTTGGAGCGAGGCTGTCGAACTGGTCGAGCATCTGGGTGAGGTCCAAGCACACGGCAACGAGGAATTTTCGTTCGTCGTCAACGGCCAAAGCGTCTTTTTCAAGAAACCGCATGCCCACGATCTTGGCGTTGAGGAAGTTTCTCGGCTGCGTAGATTCTTGAAGGAAGCCGGACCGAATGCGACTAAATCAGGTTCGCCAGTGGAAGAACCGTCCCAGCCCAGCCGGATGATCGTCGTCATCGACCACCACGCCGCCCACGTTTATAAGGATTTTGGTGGAAGTCGTCCAGCAGATGAAAACAAGGTGCGGCCTTACGACCCTTATCATTTCCATCATCATTTAATCCATCGGAAGGAAGCTCACTACCGTGGCGAGCGCGTACCCGAAGAGGATTCGTTCTACGAGGAGGTCGCTAAAGATATCACTCCTGCGAGTGAGATCGTCCTCATCGGTCATGCCACCGGAAAAAGCAACGCCGCCGAGTTCTTGAAAGAATATTTGAAGACACATCACCCCGAAATCTCTCGACGTGTTATCGCCACTGAAAATGCAGACCTCTCGGCAGTGACTGAGCCGGAAATTGAGGCGCTAGCGAAGCAGCACATGATCGCAGCCGCCTGATCGGTTATCGGAACTCGCGTCTGTCGCACCCAGTTCCCGCGGATACTTGTCGTTCACGTAGGTACCTCCCTTAGGGTTCGGGAGAATCAATCTTGTAGGACTTTGGCGGCAGCAGAAATTGCAGCCCAAAATAACCGACGAAATAAGACTGATTGGGACGAGTCGGCTCCAGGCTGCGTCCCGCCATCATTAGGAGAATGACCGGGCTGTGGATCTTATAACGAGCACCTAACTCAAGTGTAGGTTGCGCCTGGGACGGATGGAAAATGCCTTGCGAGTAGAACTCCACGTCCGCTTCCAGCCTCGGTGTGAAGTCGTGGCCGACAACCAGACCAGCCAGCCAGCCGTCCGGTCCTTTGTGAACAAACTGATATCCCGCCTCCCAGTTCACATCGACGGGGCCAAACTTGCGGGAGAATTCCAAGGGCAAGAGAAAACTCTGGCTCGCGGGCGTAATGCCGCGGCGAACCGCGGCGTTGGGGTTATTGAGAAAAAATTGGGGAAAAACCGAGACGTTGAGGCCAGACTCCCCGGAGTCGTAGAAACGCCATTTGACTCCGGGATTGGATTGACCCATGCCGAACTTGGTTGGAGATGAAGGATTTTGAACGCGTAACCATGCACTCTCGTAAGTGAGTTGCACGCGATCCCCAACTCCGAAGTTAATGTCAACATCCGGTGTATGAGAGACGGACTGATCGCTGTAGAAAAACGGCATGTAGCCCAGATTGATTTCCCAGTTCAGATTGCCGGGTGTGCCCGGATCGTTCGTATAGTAGGGAGGCCCTCCCTGAGCAGCCAGGGGAAGAGAGGCCGCGACGAGCGCCAGCAACAACAGCGGCGCCTCGAATCTGCGCGTCCAAACCCGCGCGGGGAGCCGCCCATCGGGGCTCGGTATGGCTAGAGTTGCCTTCTTTACGCCCAAATCAATTATTTGCCTTGGCCCGCGGCTTTGGCTGCCGGCGCCGAAATGGTGACTGAGTCAGGTTCCGTCCAGACGGCCTTGCCACTGGTCAGATCGAGACGATGCATAGTGGCCTTCAGGGTACTGCCATCAACGTTGACCGTGACGTAGTGGTAGTTGATTTCCTTACTCTGGAAAGGATCGTCCTTGGCGCGTTCGATCGGATAAGCGTGCGCACCGGCTCCTCCAGTCACGAAATAAGTAACACCGCCATACTGATGGCGTTCGTAGTTGTGCACGTGTCCGGAGAAAACAACGATACGGGCCCGCTGGTTCTGCTGCCGAGCTTCCAGCGACTTAGCCAGATCTTTCTCTTGCGCACGCGCGGAGTGTCCTCCGCCGAACATCTTCATGTCCGACGAACTGGTGTAGGGAGGATGGTGCAGCACAAGGAATACGAAATCTACATCGCCCGGAAGATGGTCGAGTTTCTGAGTAAGCCATTGCCCTTGCGGACCAGAAAGCTCGTCCTGAGAACTATCCAGCACCAGCAGCAGGGTGTTGGCGATCCGGACGGAATAATAGCGGCTGTCTTTCAGGTCTGGAAAACGCTCGAAATAATTCGCGAGCGCGATCTTTTCACTGCCGTGGAGATCGTGGTTGCCGAGCGCCGGATAGACTGGAATCTTCTTCTCGCGCCAAATCGCGGTTTCGCTATCCCAGACTTTCCAATCCTCTTTGTCATAGCCGTTGTAGACAATGTCGCCGCCGAAAGAGATAAACGCAGGATTTGTCTGCGCGATCGCCTGCACCAGGGCCTGACGCGCTGCCGGATTTGCGGCTTCCGTGTCCTTGGGGTCGTGGAAGCGTGAATCACCGTAGGCGACAAAATGGAATGGAGTGCTGACCTGCAACTGCAAGTCGACTGGTTCGGCTTGTGGCGTTGCATGCGAGTGCGACCCCGAGCAAGCAACGCAGGCGAGAAGAAAGATCACCGGCAGTCTGTGAAGAAGTTTCATTTCTGACTCACCACCAGCACTTCGAACTGCCCGGCTTCCGCGGTGGATAGAAATAACTGGTGCGTTTTAGGATCAAGGGCCATGGTCTTCGCCTTGGGCAGCGTCTTCACAGTTTGGACAACGGAGTATTTGTCGGGGCTATCCTGGTGGATCACAGTGAGGGTACCTTCTCCGTTGGAATTGAAAACCAAGCGCGATTCGGGATCAAACGCGGTAGCGTCCACGTGATCGCCAATGGGCAAAGTCGTGATCACCTGTCCCGTGTCCGCATTCATCACGGCCATCACTTTGCTGCGGCAACCGATGAACAGCCGCCGGTTGGCGCGATCGATCGCCATGCTGGAGGGCGATGAACAAGGCGCAGTCGGCCAGCGCTGTTCGACTTTCAGCGAACGAGAGTTGATTTTTAATACTACGCTTGCATCCTCCAGATTATCGTAAACATAACCGGAACCGTCGGCGGCTGCAAACTCGGGACCGCCGCCGAGGTCCACTGTTCCCGCGACTTTTCCATCCGCCGCCTGAATGGCGGTGGCGCTGTTGCTGTCGCCATTAAAAGCGAACACTCGCGAGGTGGCAGGATCGTAAATGATGGCATCGGGCTTCTTGCCCACCGGAACCTGGGCGATTGTCTTTAAGGTTTTCAGATCGAAGATGGTGACCGTTGACGACTGGCCGTTACTCGCGAACCCGCGTCCGAGTTCCGGAGCGATGGCAATTCCGTGCACGCCGGGAGTGTTCTCGATCTTGCCGACGATTGCGCCCGAATCGACATCGAGCACTTCGACCTGGGTGCCGTGAGAAACGTACAAGCGGCGGGCGGCTTCATCGATGGCGAGATAGTCCCAGCTACCTTGACCGGGTATGGGGATTTTTTTGGTGATGTGATAGTTGTCGGCCGCTTGCGCGGACGTAGCGAAAAAGCTCAATAACAAAGCAAAACCAGCCAGCGATTTCAAGGGGGCTCCTCCTGAGAATGTACGGCTCAACACGCACTGCATTTTTGACTAAGAACACGGATCGCGAGCTACCAGGCACAAGTCAGCCCTTGGCCAAACTAGAACTTGAAGCGCAACATGAACTGCAACTGACGTGGCGTGCCGGTGCCGGTGTTCCCGGGGCCAGCGTTATCGTTGTTGCTATTGAAGTTCACCGTCGAGTCAATCAGGCCAAAATCGCCGGGGACAGTAAGGTTTGCGGCGTTTTGTCCGGGGGCATACTCGAGAGTCAGATCCAATGGATCGGCGAGCTGTATGTGATTGAAGATATTAAACGCTTGTACAGCGAAGTCCATTTCTACGCGCTCCGTGAGCTTGGTTGCTTTATTCAGCGCCAGATCGATCTGCCACACGTTCGGAGCGCGAATGATGCCATTGGGCTCGTTTCCAAAGCGCGTGAAATTTCCAAAGGCATCGGTAGGGGGCGCCTGAAATGCGGCCGGGTTGACCAGCAGTGCACCGTTTGTGCCAGTTGGGTGAGGGTTAGGCAACATCACCGGTACACCGGGGACAAGGTCAGGCCGCTGATTCGTCTGGTCGTTGCCGTCGGGAAGAAGATAGGTGTAGGGAAATCCGTTAAATGGGGAGGCAGGGTTGCTGATCGATCCAGACAGATCCATCAATACTGTCAACGGATGTCCGGTGTGCCACAGGCCGATGCTGCTCAGGTTCCATCCGCCGACGATTTTGCCCAGCGCACCTGTATGGTTCAAATACGGTTTGCCTGGCCCAAACGGAAGCTCGTACTCAGTATTGACCGTGATATTGTTTCGAACGTCATAAACACTGGGGCCTTTGTCGCATTCAAGGCAATTTACATTCTCCGGTCCTGTCGATTCGCCTCCGCCAACTGAGCCGTCATTAATGGAATGAGACCACGTGTAGCGGGACTGAAACGAAAACCCTTTTTCAAAGCGACGTTCGAGAGACACGCCTAGCGCATGATAGGTGCTGGCTCCAATATCGCTTTTGTAGTCGACCGAGCCAAAAGGATTTCCCGCAGGATAATAAGGGTCCAGGGTACGGAAACAGTCGCCGTCCGCGGGGTTAAACGTGACGGGTTCGGTACACAGATTGACGGCACCACGCGAGAACAGGTGAACGCCGCGGCTGCCGATGTACTGCATTGAAAAGAGGAAATGCGCCGGCAGCTGTTGCTCCATCGTCAGTCCCCAAGTTTCCACGTACAAATCGCGGCGGTCCTCTCGCTGCAGCGAGCGCGGGTGGTTCGCTTGTTTGTTTGCGATAGCAGAAAGATTAGGATCCTGTTGCGCATATTGAGGCTGCAAGTTAGCGCAGTCGATTGTCCCTGGCGGTGGACAGTTAGGCGGGTTGGGATTATTTACGAGAAGACGAAACGTGTCACTCTCCAACCCTGCGTTCAAGTCGTCATTTTGTGCAGCGCCATGATAAATGCCGTATCCGGCGCGAAACACGGTTTTGCCATGATACTTTTCGGGCGCCCAGGCGAGCGAGAGTCTCGGATCAAAGTTGCGGTAGCTTGCATTGTACAGTGCTGGATTTTTGGGGCAGGGTGGTGTGTTGATCGGCCCTGGACTCGGTGCCACGTTGTAGGATCCCGATCCCAGGCAGACACCATGAAACGCGTTCAGGTCGAACACTGTAGTTCGATTGGTCGCCTCGTCGGCGACGCCGTAGTAATCCCAGCGGACTCCAGCCGTGAATGTAAAAGTTGGCGTGACCTTGAATTCGTCCTGAAAATAAGGCATGTAGAAAGTTCGGCGCAGCCGATGACAGCACCACGGGGCGATGTAATTGATGCTGCTCAAACTTGCGGCTGCGAGCGAATAGTCATCGCCGAAGGTCAGGGCGTTGTTCGAGGTCTGCCCTTGATTGAGGCGGACGCGACGGATTTCGATACCCGCCTTGAACGCGTGCCGCCCGTGAGCCCAGGTCAGATTGTCAATTCCGCCGTAGGTTGTGCCGACCTCGATATCGGCGCTGGTGTTGTTGAGCGTAACAAAATCGTTGGTGTTGACAGCGTACGGCAACGCGCTTCCTCCTGGATTGTGGAAGGGCGACCGATTAACGTAGAACTTTGCCTCGTTGAATAAGGTGGGACTGAACGAGTGCTGCAATGCCAGCATGTAGTTGGCCGGATGATTGATCGTTGCCTGATTGTCGCCGGGAACAGTGGGGTTCGTGGCCGGAGCATGCCAAAGGCTGATGTCGCGCTGCGCACGACCGTAAAGCAGAGTGCTGTCGCTGATCTTCTGGTCAACCCGTACGAGCCATGTGTCTTCGTGAATGATCGTCTCCCTGCCAACGGTGAGAAGATCTTGATTGCCACCTTGAAATGAGAATGAGCCGTCGGGAAGAGCGACCTTGGGCGCGCAACCATCAATCGTGCCAACTGAAGCGCGCCATGGAAAAGTCCGCATAATCTGGCACATCGTGGGCCCTAAGCCAAGGGTCTGTGCCTGATCCAACACATACTGTTGATAGGGCACGGTGACGCCCTGCGGTTCACCTGCTGGAAAAGTCGCACAGCACACTCCAGCGGGAACAATCATTTGTTGCCCGTTGAACTGCAACTGCCGGAGGCCTTCGTAGTTGATGAAGAAGAATGTTTTGTTCTTTACGATCGGACCGCCCAGCGACATTCCATATTGGCCCATCCGGAATGGGGAGATTGCGGGGTTGCCGTTGATGTCGAAATCAAGGAAACTGCGCGAGTCGAAATAGGAATTTCTGAGAAAACCATATGCCGTGCCGTGAAAATCATTCGTGCCGGACTTCGTTTCTGCGTCGATCTGGCCGCCCGCTTGCGTTCCATATTCCACGTCATAGAGCGCGCTGCTAACGCGGTATTCTTCGATAGCGTCCTCTGAGATCTGCAGCCGCGTCGTCGACTTCTGGGACTGTTCCTGGATCCCGCCCGCGTCCACGCCATCGATCTGGAAGTTGTTGTCGTCGCGGGCGCGACCAGCGAAGCGAATCGTCCTCTGGTCGCCCCCGCCGTCGTCCTGGGCAAAGGGGGCAAGTATCGAAAAGGTAGTCCAATCGCGGCCGTTGTTCGCGAGATCCGCAATCTGGTCCGGCCGAATCACGGTCCCGGCTTCGGCCGAAGTGCGGTTAGCGGGTTCATCGGGGGCGGTGACTTCAACTTTCTCCGCCAGCGCTCCCACGAGCAACTTGACGTCCAGAGTGTGCGTCTCTCCTATTTCTAGAATGACATTCCTAATCACGGTAGCCTTGAATCCGCTGCTCGAAACTGTCACCGAGTAGCGGCCGACCGCTAAGCCCGGGAAGCGGTAGTAGCCGATACTGTTTGACGGCTGCTCGACCGTGATACCGGTAGCGACGGCCAGGATTTTTACGCTTGCCCCGGCGATAGCCGCTCCCGATGGATCGGTTACCGTGCCTTCGAGTTCTGCGCGGTCGATTTGGGCAACTGCCGTGGTTCCCAGGATTAAGGCGAGGGCGACCGCGAATAAATATTTCGAGAAGAATGAAAGAAGCGAGAGGCAGAGATTTGGCTTCATATACATCAGCTCCTTAGAAATCCAGCACCTCGAAGCGGGATAAGAATGGACGGGAGCCTGGCGCAAGGCAACGCACGCAAGAACCGATCGTCTCTGTGAAACAGAATCTTCCGTCGCTTGAGATGACTAGCCATCCTAGAAACACGCTGTGAAGCAGTTATTAAAGGAAGGTTAATAATCTTTCAGACTCTGATTTTTGCGGCGTTTTGCCGCTACCCTTGTGCTTAAGGCTCACATTTCATGGAACTCGTCAGGTTGTGACATGAAGCTGCTGGTTGTGGAAGATGAACGGCGAATGCTGGAGTTGCTGCGCCAGGGTTTGAGCGAAGAGGGGCACACGGTTTCGTGTGCACGCGATGGCAGCGAAGGATTGCAGATGGTCCGCGACCAGGAGTTCGATGTAGTCATCCTCGACATAATGATGCCCGAGATGGATGGCTTCGAGCTGGCGCGGCGCATGCGCATCGAAAACAACCTGACGCCAGTGCTGATGCTCACCGCCAGAGATGCGGTTCCAGACGTCGTGCGTGGCCTGGATCTGGGCGCTGACGACTACATGACCAAGCCATTCTCATTCAGCGAACTCCTGTTAAGGATACGCGCCGTGAATCGCCGGGCAGCGGCTCCGGCGCGGGCGTATTTGCAGGTCGACGATCTGCTACTGAATGTCGGCACGCGAGAAGTGTACCGCGCCGGGAAGCGCCTCAGTTTGACGCGCTCCGAATACAAATTATTGGAGCGGCTGATGCGCGACGCCGGGCAAGTGGTGCAGCGGGAAATACTGATTGCGTCCTCAGGGCGTCAGATGGGAAGTAATACGCTGGAGGCCTTTGTGCGTCTGCTGCGCAATAAAGTGGATTGCGATGATAACGACAATCACCGCCGAAAACTGATTCACACTGTGCGGAGTGTCGGATACGTGATCAGTGCGGACTGGCAATCATGAAAAAACTTTCCATCGGCCTTCGGCTCACCCTGTGGTACCTGGCAATCTTCGCCGCCGCGCAGGTCTTGTTCGGAGTTGCGATGTGGCTAGTTCTGCGACGGGACCTCTACCGCATAGCCGACGACGCCCTGACCGCTCAGATCGAGGACGTGGCCAACTTTCTGAAGTCGCAGAAGAAGAAGAATATGACGGTAGTCAAGCTTCGGGAAGAGGCCTCCGAGGCATATGTTGGGGAGCACTCCGGCGACTTCCTGCAAATTTACGATGAGGATGGAAACTGGATCTTCCGGGCTGCATTGCTGGAACGAACTGGATTTGCGCAAGTAGCGACGACTTTGATCAAGAGACCTGGGTTTCAAAACTTCGAGCTGGGGAACAGGCCATTTCGCTTTCTCGCGCAGAGAATTGAGGTTAACGGCCGCGCCTATGCGGTGCAGGCGGGTCTGCCCGCCGATCAGACGATTGCCACGCTGACGCTGTTTCGGCGTTACCTCCTGATGCTGGCCCCGCTGTCGCTGCTCGTCGCGGCCTCAGGAGGTTACTGGCTTAGCCGCAGGGCGTTGTCTCCGGTCGATGCAATCACGCGGACGGCGCGAAGTATTGGCGGCGGCAACCTGGGCGACCGGCTGAAAAAACTTACCTCCGGCGATGAACTCCAAAGATTGTCGGACACATTGAATTCAATGTTGGCGCGCATTGAAGACAGCTTTCTCCGCGTAACCCAGTTCACGGCAGATGCGTCCCACGAACTGCGTACACCTATCTCGCTCATTCGAACGGAGGCGGAGATCGCCCTCCGCAAATCCAGAGGCGACGCGGAATATCGCGAAGCTTTACGCCACATCTTGCTGGAGGCGGAAAGAACTACCTCCTTGATCGAAGAGTTGTTGTCGCTCGCCCGTTCTGATTCCGGGCGTGAAAACCTGCATCTGACAACAATTGACCTATGTTCAGCCGTTAAGGAAACGGCGACCGAATGGCGTCAATTGGTGGAGTCCCGCAATCTGCAGTTTACGCAAGCAATCGCGGATTGCGAGCTTGCCGTTCTGGCAGACCGAAGGGCCGTGCAAAGGTTGCTAGCCATCGTCCTCGATAACGCCGTCAAGTACACGCCGGCGCCGGGAGCCGTCGACCTGCGTCTGGAAGCCCGGAATGGCAACGCGGTCATTAGCGTGTGCGACACGGGAATTGGAATCTCCGAAAAAGATCAGAGCAAGATCTTTGAACGTTTTTATCGCGTGGACAAGGCCAGAAGCCGCGAGTTTGGTGGAGCCGGCATTGGGCTCGCCATCGCCGACTGGATTGTGCAGCAGCATCGCGGGTCGATCGCCGTTCAAAGCTCGATTGGTAACGGATCAACCTTTATCATCGAGCTTCCTCTGCAACCGGCGGCGCTTCTCGATCCGCCACAGGAGGAGCGTTCGCGGACCACGCCGACAACTCGCCAGAGAAGCTCCGCGGTTGATTCGTGAGCTGAGAGCTATGCGCGCCGCGAATTCTTCACAAACCGCTGCCCAATACCGTTGCTCGCAACTTGCTACTCGGCAACATGAAATCAGCCTGTTCCAGATCCCGAGGGGTTCACTGAAAAAGCAGAGACGCGATGGTTAACATAACGTGACGTTTCATTGGATATTCTCCTTGTTAAGGGGAGTACGCTCATCGACCCTGCCGTTCGCGGTCGGCACGATGAGCTCCAAAGACTCGAATCGTTCGAGTACATTCTTGAGCAATCCTGCAGTTAAGAAGAAGCGATCTCAACTGCCGGTTGGCGGACGATCCGCTCCGAACTAATGGCGGCTTCAACCCCTGACCAAGTCCACGCCTTGCGTATGATGACCGAGGTTCATACCGTTTCGATCGTCCCGAAGAAAATGTACGATGCAAACATATGCTCGTGCCAGGCACCGCTGGCCAAAGGGTAAACGAATTGCATCGAAATGACGGCTAACGTCTCAATGGCCCCGGCGGTGATATTCGCCAGCCGGTTCGCCCTAAACGGGAGCAGTCGAGACGCCAGAATCATGGCGATGGGTATTTCCATCAAGACCGCTGACCCCAGCAGAGCCCATTGTGGGAGATGTGGAGCTGGATCTTGCGAGCCGACAATGTCGAACAGGGCAAGCACGTCCGCATACAGGTAGTTGAGTAACGCGAAGAGCCACCATTGAGACAGCCGCTCCTTTGTGTCATGCATGTCAACCTCCTACGAAAGAGCAATGCAGGAACTGAGTTGCGCTCCTGTGCCCTGTACTGTGGATTTGAGCACTTTGAGGAATACGGACGAGAACCTCAAAAGGATGCAAGGTACGAGGGAGTCTGCGAAAATTTCTGTCATTGAGATACCTGGCAACACCAATCCAGCAACTGCATCTCTTGCGTCTTTTTTGGGCACTCATCCGTATGACGAGTATGGTGGGGACGACCGCACTATCGCTGGAGGGGCCTGTGGCAGTGGATGCGGATGTGGTCCGGCTTCGCCGAGGCGACCTGAACGCTCTCTCGGAACTGATTAACCGGTACCAGAATCGGCTGTATCGGTACCTGCTGCGCATCGTGCGGCAGCCCGCCGAGGCGGAAGACCTGTTCCAGCAAACATGGTTGAGAGTGGTCGAAAAGATTCGGTCCTTTGACGCAAGCCGCAATTTCGACGCCTGGCTGTTCACGCTGGCGCGCAACCTTGCGATCGATCATTTGCGCCGGATTCGTCCGGAGAGCCTCGACGAGCCGCTCGCCAACAGCTGGCACAGCGAAAATGTGGTGGACAGGATTTCAAGTAAAGACCGCACGCCGCTCGATCACGCGCTCGCGGCCGAGCGCCGAACGGAGATCAGCGAAGCGATGGCGGGGCTGCCGATGATCTATCGCGAAGTCCTCACACTGCGCTTTGAGGATGAGATGAAGATTGAGGAAATCGCGCAGGTTACGGCGGTTCCGGTATCGACGGTGAAGTCGCGGCTGCGACGTTCGCTGGAACAGTTGCGTGACGCGCTCGAAGCGCAGTATCCCGGAGGTAGATGGCAATGAACGAGCACGACAAGATTCGAGAACTGTTGGCGCTAGCCGCAGCCGACGCGCTGACGAGTGCGGAAGAAAAGCGGGTTGCGGAGCATGTGCGGTCTTGCATCGCCTGCTCGAACGAATGGGAGGCTTGGCGGCCGATGGCGAGCGAACTCCGGAGATTGCCGACGCCCCAGCCTTCTTCGTGGCTGTTGCAGGCGACGCTGGCGCGCGCCGAGGCGAAGTTCACGGAGCAGGCCGAGCACGATTGGAACCGCCGCGTAGTGATCTTTGTCGTGGCTTTTGCGTGGCTGCTGACGATTGCGAGCTGGGAGGTTTTCCACATTGTTAGTGGGCGTTTCGAGAGGTTACTCGGGCCGCAGTTCAGCCCTACGTCGTTCCGC
>Ga0302275_10003086_pt1 | contig 17073 bp, 11 predicted proteins | sample III_Bog_N2_2_FD_200229 | JGI IMG/M metagenome (GOLD analysis project Ga0302275, IMG submission 200229) | Peat permafrost microbial communities from Stordalen Mire near Abisko, Sweden - III_Bog_N2_2 | ecosystem: Environmental > Terrestrial > Soil > Wetlands > Peat | place: Sweden: Abisko...
AGGTTACAAAACACCCAATTCGTTGAATTTCTAGGTTAAGTATCTCGAAAATCGTACCAATCTAATTGAACATTTCGCTGTGTTTCGGACCATTCTAATTGAACATTTCGCGCTGTTTAGGTTGAATAAAATCGAACGTTTAACGTTGTCGAAGTACCACAAAAGGTTCCATTTAGGCCGCGATCCGTGAGCCGCATCACCCCCCAAAACCTCCCAAAAAACAAATCACGTCCCGCGCAAATTCAAAAACTGATCTCTGACCACTGTCTTTCAGTGCTTCACCGTGCCATGCATCCCCGCCTCAAAACTCCTCCGGTCCATCCGCGGCAGCGCCCGAGCCACCTTGTCGGGAACAATCGGGTAATGCCGCGCCGCAATCAGCAACTCCGGCACGCTCCACACCTCTTCCTCGTCCGTCATCCAGTGCCTCGCGTCCAGACGCGACAAATCCACTGCCACGGAGTAGGCCCGCAGTGTCCGCTCGCCGCGCAGATTGTAGTAGTGCTCAAAGTAGCTCAGCGCCAGCTCACGCAGCGTGCGATACACCGGCGCGCGAAAGCGCAGTCCCGCATAGTTTGACTTCGCAATTCCGCCCCACAGCCCTCGCTCCCGGTAAAGCGCCACCACGTGATCGTCATCGCGCACGCTCTCGAGATCCATCACCAGCGGCGGACGCCCGTTCACGCGCAACGCCGCGGCAGCCAGCAGAGCTCCCTCCAGGCAATGCCCCCGCCGCTCCCGCAACACCCGCCGGGGCGACCCTGCCGTATCGGCATACTGATACGCGAGCCCGTCAATAAACTTCTGAATCTTGACCGGACTATTGAGGGACCGCAGCGTCCGCAACTCCGCAGGCAGCAAGCCCCAACTCTCGCGCAAGCCACGCCGGACCCCATCTCCTGAACCCTGTCCAGCCTTCAACGTCAATGCCTCATCTCTTAACCAAAGTTTTCGGAATTATATCGCCCGAGTCCGGCTGCAACTCAACAAGGAAAAAAGCTGTGCCCCTCGATTCATCCGCAGCGCCTCATCGCGGATGAGTGGGAAAAAACCAACTTCCCATCGAGCTTTTCGGGTCCGCCCCTCCAGAAGAAAACGGGGTGCCCCTGGTCCCTCGCACTTGGGGACCAGGGAATGAGTGCAGGTCATCTGAAGACTGCACCAATCCCGGTGCACGATTTCACACGAAAACACGTCAAAATCACACCAAAAAGGTCACAAAACAGCCCAATATGCACGCATTTAATCGCCAAAAACGCGTTTTTAGCGTGTTTTCAGGCAATTCTCGACAACCCTTTAGTTTGAAATGGGAAATTCTCCGGTTACAAAACACCCAATTCATTGAATTTCTGGGTTAAGTATCTCGAAAATCGTATCAACTGGATTGAACATTTCGCGTGGTTTCATAACACTCTGAATAAACATTTTGCATGGTTTCGGTCGAATAAAGCTGAACATTTACACTGGTTTACAGGCCATTCAGGCCCTTTTGAAAAAACACGCTCCCGCAAAAAAGGAATTCGTTGCTCCCGACCCTCACCCAAATCGACTGGTTCATCGTCCTCGTCTTTCTCTTTTGCGTTCTCGCCCTGGGCCTCTCCCTCCGCTCCAACATCAAGACCTCCGCGGACTTCTTTCAAGCCGGCCGTGCTCTTCCCACATGGCTCAGCGCCGTGGCCCTTGCCGCTGCCGGCCTCGGCGCGCAGGAACTCATCGCCACGGTCGCCGCCGGTGCGCAATACGGCTTTGCCGCCGCGCAGTTCTTCGTCATCGCCTCTATCCCGCCCCTGCTCTTCGCGGCCCTCTACATCGTTCCGGCCCTCGTCAACTCCGGCGCGCGCACGGTCCCCGAATACCTCCGCCAGCGCTTCGACCGCAAAACCGGTCTGCTCAACGCATACTGCTTCGCGCTCGCAACCATTGCAGGCGCAGGCCTGTCGCTCTACCTCATGGCGCGCCTCTTTCAGGCCATGCACGTCTTCGATGCGCTCTTCTATTCGTTAGGTGTGCCGCGCACTCTCGTCTTCTTCTTCATCGTTCTTCTCTCTTCAGCAGTGGTCCTCATCTACGTCCTCTTTGCCGGCCTTGCGGCGTCCATCCTCAATCAAGCCGTGCAATTCCTCGTCATCGTCGTCGCCTTTTTTCCCGTTGCCTTCATCGGTCTCAGAAACATCGGCGGATTCTCCGCGCTCAAAGCCGCGCTGCCCGCAGACCTCTCTCTGCGTGCGTCCAGCGCAAGCGTCTCACTCATGGCTCTGGCCGCCGGTCTGGTTCTCTCGGCAGGCTACTGGTGCGCCGACTTCCGCGTTCTGCAATTTGCAATCGCCGCGAAAGACGCGCCCTCCGCGCGCCGCATCCCGCTCATCGCCGCAGCCCTGCGGCTCTTCATTCCTTTGTTGCTCGTGCTTTCCGGCGCCATCGCCATCAGCCTTCCCACGCCGCAAAATTCAACCGTTGTGCGCGAAGAAAACGGCGCAATCATTCATGAGATCACAGTAGTTCCCCGCGATGCGGCGGAAGGCCGCGGCCTTGTGCCCGCGCGCGCGGATGCAAACGGCGCTCCGCTTCACGGCGCCACGGGACAATCTCTGCCCGACTACGACCGCACCGCGCCGGCAATCCTGATGCATTTGCTTCCCACAGGTCTACTCGGCCTCGGCATATCGGCTCTGCTCGCCGCTCTCATGAACTCGCTCTCGGCAAGCGTCTCTGGTTTCAACGCCGTCTTCACCTTCGACCTCGCCAGGCCGTCATTGCAGATAATTAACGAAGATCGTCGCACAATCAAAGTAGGACGGTGGTCTTCGCTTGCATTCATGGCGCTCGCCGTCGGCGCAGCATTCGCTCTCAACGCATGCAGCGCGATCAATCTCAGTTTTGCCGACGCATTGCTGCTTTTTTTCGCTCTCGTCAGTGCTCCGCAACTCGCAACATTGCTGCTGGGAATCTTCACAAAGCGCGCAACAGCAAATGGCGCATTCGCCGGACTCGTTGCATCAATGACAGTGGCCCTGCTGCACTACGGCCTCGCGCTGCCCGAAGGCGTCAAGCCCGGCCTGCACGGTGGATGGATCTTTCCTCTCATTCGCTATCCGGGCTTTCTTGCAGTCTGTTTCTGGACGGCAGTTCTCGCGTTTCTCGCGAATCTCATCGTCACCACGGCCGTGAGTTCCTTTGCATCGGGAGAGTTCAACAGTGAGCCGGACAATCTGGTCCAGATCAAAACACGCACCAAGTCAAAAGCGCGCGCGCCCACTGTTGTCTGGTGGAAGCGCCCCGAGACAGTGACCTCCGCGATCCTGCTGGCCGCAGTCGCCCTCAGCATTTATTTTTTCTAAGCGAGGATTCAAGAGCAAGTGCACCACAAAGCCAGCCATGATTAGCTGAAAGCTGAAAGCTAGAGCTTTTTCGCATGCACTGTAAACCAGTTTTGAAAGGGCACGCCTTTAGCCGTGCCGCACGACATCAACAAAAACCGTTGGGCTTTAGCCCCCGAGGGAAAGCCATATGGTCCAAACCATTTTCGAATCTGAGCTAGAAGCTAGAAGCTGCTTCTCTCAGTGCGGCTTCACGTTGAACCGCATCGTTCTGTAATCGAACGTGTAAGTGCCCAACTGCTCCAGCGCATCCACGCCCAGAATTCCATAAACATCGTCGCGCGCAGCCGAGCCCAGCGGTTGCGTCAGCACTGTAATGTAATGCACGTCTTCCGCGATCGTTCCCACGGCCAGCGTCACCGTCTCCGCCGTGTAGGACGGAACGGGAGCGATTAGCGGTTGCCCGATCAGAGAAAATAACTGCAACTTCTGCCCGTTGAATTCGCCGCTGTGCTCGGCATAGTAGCGCGAGGTAAGGTAAGTCTGCTGGCCCGCGGCATCCACCACGTACATGCGTTCCGCGCCGCCCGGCACCACACTACCGCTCGCGCCCAGCGCCAGGATCATCTGGTCGCCGTCAAGAAAAAATCGCACGCCTCCCGCCATCTTGTCATCGTTTGCAGGCGGTGATATCTGCCTGGCTGGCCGCGCAAAAACCGTGTCGTTATCGGTAACCGTCAGGCTGCCCAGCGCCTGCAGAGCCGCATAGCCAAGCACGCCCTGTACCTGGTACTTCAACTGCGGAAAATAATAATCTGCATCGTCAAAGACAAATGCCGTCATGTCGTGAAACGTCAGCTGCCCGCTGATGGTAAACCGCGGAATCACGGTCGAGTGCACCTGGATGGCGTTGCCCCTTAGCGAGTGAATCGTCGCGGTTTCTTCTGACACCTTCAGCCCAGCCTCTTTGGCCAGCGAGCGCGAAATCAAGTTGAATGGCGCCGTGGGATCGAGCAGCCAGCTATGAGGCCGCGCGTCAATGAATACGGGAAGATCTGTCAGCCCAAGAAGATTCCTGCTCACCTGGATCTCAAACGGGTCGCACGGATCCACGGTCATGGGCGGATGGTTCACAGCCAGGGGCAGCATCTGCAGCGGCATTTCAATCTCGTCCTGCTCGTCGCGGCTGAGCTTGCCCTCAAGTCTCGTCGCCAGTTGCTGGTAGGCTGCTGCGGCGCGCGTCCAATCGCCTTCGCGCAGGTAATCCTCCGCGAGCGCCTTGCGCACCAGTTTCTCGGCGGTGGCATCACCGCTTGCACTCACTTCGTCCACCAGAGGCTCAAGCAGCTCGATCGACGTCTTCACATCGTTGTCGCGGTTGGCAAGGATGCCGCGATACATCTGCGCCTGCTTCGGTGGTAGATCGCCAAGCTCCGCCTCCACTTGCGGGTACTGGTGATCTGCCAGCAGATTCTCAAGCCGCGTATCGGTGTCGAGCCCGCTCGATGTTCCCGTGCGCACTTGCGCCCCTGTGCCGGTTTGCCCTCTGTCTGAGGGCAAAAGAATATTGTGCTGCGCCGCCAGTGAGCCTGCGCACGCCACCAGCCCCGCCAGCGCTGCAAGCCGCCACCAGCGCGAAGGCCGTAAGCCGGCAGGACGCTCGCCGGACGATCGCTCGCTTACCGCATGTCTGCGTAAGTCGTTCATGCTCAGTACGAAGTTATCAGATTGAACCCGCTGAATATTTTTCATCAAAAATTTCCCGCACAGAATGCACGAGACCGACATTCTGTGCTCCTCATTCACAATCCATTCAAACTCGAAGATTCTTCTCCGCATTCACCTGCGCTTTAGACGTTCTTGACGCATCACCCGGTAAACTTGATGGAGCCATGGCGCGAAAAACAATTGAACATTACGAAATTATCCGCCGCCTGGGCGCCGGAGGCAGCGGGGTAGTCTACCTGGCCAATGACGCGCAGCTGCAACGGCCCGTAGTGCTCAAGATTCTGCGCGCTGGGCTGCTCACCGTTGAGCAGATGCGAACCACTGTCTTGCGCGAAGCGCGCCTGGCCTCGGCCATCGAGCATCCCAACGTGTGTGGCATCTACGAAGTGGGTGAAAGCGGCGACGAGGGCTACATCGCCATGCAGTATGTGCCCGGCCAGTCGCTCGATGCGCTCATCGCGCGCGGGCCGGCAAGTCTGCAACTGATGCTCTCGGTCGGCATTCAGATTGCCGACGGACTTGAAGCTGCGCATGCGCTTGGTATCTTTCATCGCGACCTCAAGCCGCAGAATGTCATGCTCACCGATGGCGGACTGGTCAAGATTCTCGACTTTGGACTGGCCCGCCGCCTGCGGCCTGAAGATGCCACGTTCGATCCATCAAAGCCCGTACTGGCCCGCGATGCCTCCGTCGCAGCCACCTATACCGCGCGCGGCGGCACCATCCGTTACATGGCTCCCGAGCAGTTTGTCACCGGACACTCCAGCGTCCAGTCCGACGTGTGGGCCCTCGGCGTCATCCTCTACGAACTGGCCTGCGGACGCCATCCCTTTGCACGTCCTGACGACGAGGACTTTCAGGCCATTCGCGGCATCCAGTTTTCCGATCCCGCCGACCTGAGCGAAATCGTTCCGGAAATCTCGCCGGAATTGAAGAGCGTGATCGCTGGTTGCCTTGAAAAAAATCCCAGCGCGCGCTACGCCTCGGCCGCCGGAGTGCGCGAAGCGCTCAAGACCATCATGAAGGCGCTGCAGATTGAAACCGGCATCATTCCCGGAGATGCAGCAGCGAACTTGCCGACAACTGGCCCTGAAGCTGAAAAACGCGCCACCGGATTTCTCTCCATGCTTGCCGAGCGCTTTCGTGAGTCAGCCGTGGACCGCGCCCCGCAAAGCTCGCTCGTCGTGCTGCCGTTCACCAATCTTGGAGCAACTGAGGTGGCGCCACTCTACGGCTTCGCCCTCGCTGACGCTATCGCGGCGCGGCTGGCGCGCATTCCTGCTCTTGTTGTTCGTCCATCCAGCACGCTCATGACGTTGCCCATCGCCAGCCTTGACCCGCTTGCGGTTGGACAAAAGCTGCTGGTCTCGTTCGTGCTTGCCGGAAACTTCCTTCGCTCGCAAAGCGGATTCGACCTGAACTGGCAACTGCTCGACGTTGCATCGCAGAGCGTCCGCTCGGGCGGCGCCATCCGCGTTGCGTCTCTTGACTTGATCGCCGTACAGACTGAAATCTCTAACGAAGTGTTCGCCACTCTCCATGGACTCTCGGCCGGCGACCAGATTGACGCATCGCGCCTTACATCTCGAACTTCGCCGCCAGGCGACGGTCCCGTCCCCGGTCCGGTGAGCGAGAAATATCTTCAGGGCCGTGCGCTCCTCAGCTCGTTCATGGTGCGAACCGGTTCCCGCGCCGATCTGGATCGCGCGCACGCGTTGTTTTCGCGAGTCACCCTGGCCGACAAGCGATTCGCACCGGCATGGACCGGCCTGGGCATCGCTGAGCTCCAGTATGCGCGCCACGGATTCGGCGGCCAGATTCACGTCATGCGCGCGCGCCGCGCCTTTGACGAAGCGCTCAAGCTCGATCCCGCTTCAACCGAGGCCAATCTCTATCGCATCTACATGCTGCTTTCGCGCGGCGAAAAAGAGTCGGCCCGCCACGGCATCGCCAACCTGCTCGCCTCCGCTTCCAACGACTGGGATGTGCACATGGTCGCCGGTATCGCGCTGCGCGGCGACGGCATGTACGAAGAAGCACTTGCCCACTTCAGCCGCGCTCTCAAGCTCAACCCGGCCAGCGCTCCCATCCTTTACAACCATCGCGCCCGCGTCTATCACTATCGAAACCAGACTGAACTGGCCGGCGACGAGCTTGAAAAGGGACTCGCTCTCGAACCGCGCCATCCGTTGCTGCGCACCTCGGCCGGCTACCAGCAGATGCGCATGGGGCAGCTTGACGCCGCCATCGAGATTCTTGAAGGAGTCATTCGCGATGACGAATCGCTGCGCATTGCCGTGCCCACGCTCGCCTTGTGCTACGTGCAGGCCGGCGCTCGCGAGCGGGCGGCTGCCCTGCTCAAAGACGATACCCTCGCCGGTGCCGAAGCCGACAGCGAGATGGCCTACCGCCTCGCAACCTACTTTGCCGTCGAAGGCGACTCAAGCGAAGCGTTGCACTGGTTGCGCCGTGCAATTTATTTAGGCAACGAAAATTATCCATGGTTCCAGAAGAACCCTGCGTGGAACAACCTGCACACCAATGCGGATTTCGAGCGGATTTTAGAAGACTTGAAAAAAGGCTTCCGCAAGAATCAAAAAACGTGGAAGCGGTTGTTGGAGCAGGTGCCGCCGGGCGGGGAGTGAGACACTTCCTGGGCGCGAATCGTTTAGTGATCTAACTCGGGCAGACTCTCCCCATCGATTGTCGAAACATATTTAGCGTCAATTCCCCCGCGTTGCTTAGCCACAAGATTGAAACACAGCGCCGCAGCCGCTCCGGTTATCCAACCCGTGACCGCATAAGCAACGATCTCCGCGATGCAACAGAACAGGTTATAAAACGGGTTGGTCGAACGCGGCAGGTTGATATTGATGTTGAGATGAACGAGAGGCGCGACTATTCCAAAAGGAAGAGTAAGGAACTGGGCATCAGCAAACCAAAACACGAGAAATGCGGGAAGCCCCAAAAACGCATAGATAATGCACAGCACACGGGCGACCGGTTCGACTCGTACAGCTAGGATTCGCATTATCGGCCTGTTTTCTTGGTCGTGACGCCATATTTCTTTTCCAGGCGCTTGAAAACCGGGCCCGGCTCGAGCCCTTCGGACCCGTCGGCGACTGCCTCCCGCCAAGCCTTGCGCAGATTGGAAAGGCCTTGCTCCCGCAGGTTCCGCTTGTGGGTCCAGTCCCGCAGGGCGTCGCGAATGACTTCGCTATTGGAGGAGTATTCCCCGCCATCTACGGCTCGTCTCACAAGTGCCGCCATCTCAGTCGGAAGCGCAATGCTCAGTTTTTCGACGGTAGGCATCAGGTACACCTCAGTAGTAATAAATCCTACCACTTCTACAGGCCGCCTGCCTCCAGCCCCAAGGTGGACTCAATCGCCGCCCCATGGACTGTCGAGCCCCGCCCGATCCCACTTAGCGCAGTTTGCCGCCGCCTCATAGGTCTTCTGCAAAAACGCAAGCAACACCGCATCCGGATTCTCCGAATTCCGCATCGCCTCATACGGCAGCACGAACTCTCCAAAGTTCGCATCGAATCCGCCCAGCGCCGGCGCAATCGAATACTCCCTGTACCCCGGCGGCTCCGGATACGCATAGCTATAAAACAGCGGCTCAACTCCCGGCATGCCCGGCCAGAATCCGCAACTGCTCACTTCGTGCGAATACGCATCGCGCGTCACCCGATCGGCCAGTCCCGGCATGCTCGCATGTTCCGGCGCCGTGCGGCCGGAAAAGCGCGTGCACGCCAGGTCCATCGCTCCCCAGAAAAGGTGAACCGGGCTCACCTTGCCCCGGAACCGCGCCCGGAAAATCGTAAATACCCGCGTAGTCTCCAGCAGAATCCGCCAGAAGCGCTGCACGTACTCCGCGTCGTATTCCTTGTGCACTTCATCCTTCTCAAACCGAATCGGCTCCGCAACCTCCACCGGCATCGGCCAGATGCGCACCGGCGTGCCCACGCTTTCCAGAGCCTCCATCACCTGCTGGTAAAACAACGCCACTGTCATCGGCTTCAGAGGAATCGTCTTGCGCCCGGCCCCTGAAGCTTCCACCACCAGCGCGTGGTCCACAAAATCGAAATCGATCTGCAGTGTGCGGCTCCCATACGGCATCGGCGAAGTGGTCACGCCGCGCACGGTGGGGTAAAGCGTAACGCCCCAGCAATGGTTGATGGGAGGCATCAGCGCCAGACGGATTTTTCCGACGATCTGGAACCAGAGTTGGAGCGTTGCGCAGGTCCCGCTCCACTCGCCCTGGGGCAGTGCGGGCCAGACATCAGCGTGACCGGTTGGCGGATTCAATTGCGTTGGCATGGCACCTCGCAGCGATCATCATAATATTTGACGACCCTCCCAATTTCGAATTCCAAGACGGATCAATCAATCCGCTCGTAGGGCAGATAAACCGGCTCCCACACATAAGCCAGCAGCCTTTCCTTCAGACTTTCCTCGCCTGTGCCGTCGGCGACACCATCGGCGATTGCTTGCCGCGCCACCGCCTCGCCGACCACCAACCCTATCTTCCGCGAGTCGGCCATTGGCGGCAGCAGTGCCGCTGTTTTGTCGTTGCGCGCCGGCGACAGCGACGCAAGCGTCTTGGCCGCGGCCATGAACATGCGGTCGGTGACGCGCCGCGAACGCGAAACCAGAATGCCGAGCGCGAGCCCCGGAAAAATATAAGAATTGTTCACCTGCGCAATGCGAACCACCTTGCCGTTCACTTCGACAGGCGCAAAGGGGCTGCCTGTGCCCACCAGAGCGCGGCCGTCAGTCCACTTCAGCAGGTCGGCAGGCACGGCCTCCGATTGGGAGGTTGGATTGGAGAGCGGAAAAATGACCGGCCGGTCAATATGCCGCGCCATCTCGCGCACAATCTCTTCAGTGAACGCACCCGCCTGCGCAGAGACGCCTGCAAGCACGGTGACCTTTGCATTGCGCACCACGTCGAGCAGCGAAATTGCGTCGCCTCCCTCCAGTTTCCATCCGGCAACGTCTTCGCGTTTGCGCAGCAGTGGCTCCTGCCCGGGCCTGATGCCCTTGCATCCTTCCACCAGCAGGCCGTAGCGATTGAATGCGTAGATGCGCTTGCGCGCCTGCTCTGCGGTGAGGCCTTCTTCCTGCATCGCCGCAACCAGCATATTGATAATGCCGATGCCGGCCGATCCAGCGCCGAACATGGCAATCGTCTGCTCGCGCAGCGGCACGCCCGTCGCATACACGCCTGCCAGCAGCGTTGCCGTCGTCACTGCCGCGGTTCCCTGGATGTCGTCGTTGAACGTGCACAACCGGTTGCGATAGCGTTCCAGCAGCCGCGAGGCATTCACGCCCGCAAAATCCTCCCATTGCAGCAGGATGTGCGGCCAGCGCTTTTCCACGGCCGACACAAATGCTTCCACAAAGTCGTCGTACTCCTGGCCCCGCACTCGCTTGTGCTGCCAGCCGATGTAGATCGGATCGTTCAGGTGCGTCTCGTTGTCCGTGCCCACATCCAGCAGGATCGGCAGGCAATGCTCCGGCGGAATGCCCGCGAGCGCCGTGTAGAGCGCCATCTTTCCGATCGGAATGCCCATGCCGCCTGCGCCCTGGTCGCCCAGTCCCAGGATGCGCTCACCGTCGCTCACCACGATGCAACGCACATCGTCGTAGCGCGGGTTGGCCAGGATCTTGTCGATGCGTTCCTTGTGTGGAAAGCTCAGGAACAATCCACGCGGCTTGCGCCATATCTCTGAGAATCGCTGGCAGCCTTCTCCCACCGTCGGCGTGTACACAATCGGAAGCAGTTCCTCAATGTTGTGCTCGATAAACGAGTAGAACAGTGTCTCGTCGTTGTCCTGCAGATCGCGCATCATGCGGTATTTCGCAAAGGATGAAGTGCGGCTATCGAGTGACGTCTTGCGCCGCTCGCGCTGATCTTCAAGCGTGCCCACGTGCGGAGGAAGGAGTCCATGCAGTCCGAATGCATCGCGCTCTTCTTCGGTAAATGCGGTTCCTTTGTTGAGCCGCGGATTCATCAATAAATCAAAACCAGACAGGCGTGTACGCACTACGGCAGAGTTGCCCCGGCCAGACGGGGGAGTCTTTTTACTCAAAGCTATTTCTCCTTATTGTTCTTCTATGATGGCCAGATCCCAGGGTTGAAGAGTGATTTGGGCAGCATTTGCAATGGCTCTGCCGTCCAGCAGATTCGTTCCCGCTGCATAGGAATAGTGCAGGTCGACGGACTCGCCCGAGTAGTTGAAGTAGTAGTGAATCCGTTTGCCGATGCGATTGATGCCGTGCTGAACATGCACTGAAGCCGGAAGTTGCTGATCGGGTCCGGTGAGCGAAAGCTGTTGCAGTTCGTTTTTGAGCACCGCGGTTTGCAGCGCTCCGGAGAGGTAGGTTCCCTCGTAAAGCAGCGTGCCTGAACCGAACTCGTTGCGCGTGATTGCGGGCCACTTGCCGAAGAAGGGGTGGTCGTAGCTGGCGACGACTTTGGCGTGTTCGGGCATCAGGAACTCGGCCCAATAGTAGACCTGGTTGTTTGCGCTCACATGAAAAGGGTCGTCCTTCAGCGCAAGAGGCTTTTCGAGATTGGAGAATTCCTGATAGCTGAAACCCGCGGCTTCGCGCAGTGGCCCCGGCGCGCGCACCCAGCGCACTGCCGAGTTCTCATTGGCGAATCCGCTCTTGAAAGTCATAACGACGTGTCCGCCATTCTTCACATAATCTGAGATCTTCTGGAGCAATACGTCGTCGGAGATGTAGAGCGCCGGAATGATCAGCAGCTTGTATTGGGAGAAGTCAGAGGTCTCGGGGAAGACAAAGTCGGAGCCAACGTTGAGATCGTAAAGCGACTTGTGAATCTGCCGGACCAGCGTGTCGTAGCTGGCTGTTGCCTGCCCTGGCCCCCAGGGCTCTGATGCATTGGATGTGAAGGGCATGAAGCCGATGGCATTGGCAGAGTCGCGGCTCCAGAGTATGGCCACCTGGTTGTGGATCTGTAGCCCGACGAGATGCGGACCGATCTTTTGCAACTCGTGCGCGGTGCGGCTCACTTCAGCGTAGGCGCGATTAGGTTCGAGATCGTGCGAGAGGACACCTTTCCAATAGGTCTCCTGGTTGGCGGCGATCGAAGCCCAGTGCCAGTACTCCACCATGTTGGCGCCGTTCGACAGGTGCGTGTACACATCCTCGCGCATCTGACCGTCGTAGGGTGGGAATTGGCTCGCTGAACTCCAGCCGATGGTTTGTGCGTTGGTCTCGGTGATCAGAAAGTTGCCGTGCTTGAGAGAACGGGTGAAGTCTCCCTGCATCGACTGCACGGAACCGTCGTAGTGGTCCTGTGTTCCGTGGTAGATGTTGTCGGCGGGAATGTCGAGGAAGGATGCGATGGACTCTTCGTTGACGTCGTGACGCATCATGCCGCCGAAGTCGGTGGTGACGAATTGGGTGGGCGCCGCGCATTCGCGCACCAGGCCAGCCTGCCAGTGTAGGAAGTCGGTCACACGCATCTGGCTCCAGCGCGTCCACTCAAGCTTGTAGCCGGTGCTCTGCGCTCCTTCGCGAATCGGAAGGTCTTCCCATGTGTGGATGTTTTCGCCCCAGTAGTTCAAGAACCAGGCCTGACTCAGGGCTTCAGGACTGACAAATTTCTTCTCAAGGTAGTGCTGAAAGCCAACAAAAACGTCGGGATTTGCGGCGTCATAACTTGAGGTCTCGTTGTCGAGCTGCCAGCCGATGACGGTGGCGTTGTTTTTGTAGTGGGCGACGATGTGGCGGATGAGCCGCTCGGCGTAAAAGCGGTACGCGGGCGAGTCGGTGTCCATATTCTGCCGCATGCCGTAGGAGTTGGGGCGGCCGTCGGGGTAGCGGGCCAGGATTTCGGGATGCTGATGGGCCATCCAGGCGGGAATGGAATAGGTGGGAGTTCCGAGGATGACCTTGATGCCGGCTTTCCCCATAGCTTCGACGATGCGATCCATCCACGCGTAGTCGAATTGGCCGTCTTCGGGCTCCCACAGGCTCCAGGTGGACTCGCCCATGCGGACGACGTTGATGCCGGCGGCTTTCATCAGGGCAACGTCTTTTTCCAGGCGGGCGGCCTGATCTCCTGGCATGTACTCGTTGTAGTAGGCCGCGCCGTAAAGGACGGTTGGAAAGTTGAGATCAGGAGATGAAGTCGTAGACTGCTGGGCCGCGGCGGCAAGCGGCGAGAAGGCCAAGGTAATGAGAGCGAGAGCACGAAGGGCGGGAAAACGGTGATTCGAAAGCAGCATGGTTCTTCCTCTTTCCGGGCAAAGAAGTCGCTTCAGAAGCGAAGGACAATGAAAACACTTCTAGTTGAAGGTAAGCAACACAATCTCCGGCTCGGTTCCAACGCGCATGGGAGGCCCCCAGGTGCCGGCTCCGGTGGATGTGTACACTTGCAGTTCTCCAAATCGTTGCAGCCCGTACGTGAACCGCCCGAAGATGCGGCGCGTCATCCAGTTGAACGGAGCCAGCTGTCCTCCGTGCGTGTGTCCTGACAGTTGCAGGCTTACGCCCGCGCGTTCCACAATCGGCAGCCGGCTGGGCATGTGGTTGAGCAGAATGTTCGCCTCGGCGGGATTCAGCCGCATCCCGTCCAGTACTGCCTTCAGGCGGATCGGACTTGTTGAGTCGCCAAAGGGCACGCCTGCGATATGCAGACCATCCACGGTCAACCTCTCATTGTGCAGGTTGCGCATGCCCGCGCGCTCCACCGCCGCCACGTATTGCTCTGAGCTGCTGAACTCTTCGTGGTTGCCAGTTGAAAAGTAAGTCCCGAAGGGCGGCGCAAGTTCCTTGAATGGTGCGATCAAACGGTCGAGATCGGCGCTGGTTCCATCAAACACGTCGCCGGGAATGAAGACGATGTCGGGCTTCAACTCCGCGGCCATGGCTACCATGCGTCGCGCAAATCCCGCGCCGTTAACGTTGCCCAGGTGCAGATCGCTCAGCATCACGGCTTTACGCCCGCGCCAGCTTTCAGGCAGGCCCGGCAGCGCCACCGTGATCCGCCGGATGCGAATCACGCGCGCATTCACAAGGCCATAGATGCCCGTCAAGAGCGCAGCGACAAATAGCACGCCAGCAATCAGCGGTCGCGCGCCCGTCGGGTTTGCGCTCAATCCCAACGCCAGCCACGCGTACCACGTGAGCCAGCACAGGCAGGCGGCCCAGAAGAAATAATTCAGGAACCCAAGCCACAACGTCGCAATCTTGTACATAGGCACAACCAGCGCGTTATGAAACCTGAAGCTCGCGAGTGCCGCGGCCATAAAGCTGAAGGCAAGCGCAAGCAACACCACCCGCACCGCGAGAACTTCAGCCAGGCCAGGGCTCTCCCAGAAGCTCATCCAGGTGTGAAACAGGAACCAGTGCGCCAGTAGCAGAATGATTTCAATTAAGCAAATGCCTACGATCGGCCAGGCCTTCAAATAGAAACTCCTTCGTTCAATGATGACACGAACCGGGTTATCGGTATCTGTGACGGGTGACCGCCTGTCTCCGTGAAACAATCTCCATGTGACCGCTGATCAGGACAACGCGCTTGGGATCTATATCTCCATCCCCTTTTGCAGGTCGAAGTGCACCTACTGCAACTTCGCCTCGGGCGTTTATCCGGCCAGCGAGCACGCGCGTTATGTCGGCCGCCTCGTCGGCGATCTCGAGTCGGCCGGCGTGTGGGCCGGGCAAATCAATGTGAATCTGCCCCGGCGTGTCGACTCTGTTTACCTGGGCGGTGGAACCCCCAGCCTGCTTGCTCCGGACCTGATTGACCATCTCTTCACCACCATACGAGCGAATTTCCATTTCGATGTGGATGCCGAAGTCACGGTCGAGTGCGCGCCGGGTCAAATTGCCGACGAAACCCTCGACGCGCTGGTTGCCGCGGGCGTCAACCGCGTGAGTTTGGGTGTGCAGTCCTTCATCGATCGCGAAGCGCAATCGAGCGGCCGCCTTCACAGCCGGGCAATTGTTGAGGATGACCTTCGCCGCCTCCGTGCCGCTGGAATTCGCAACATCAACCTCGATCTCATCGCAGGTCTCGCCGGCCAGACCTTCGCCTCCTGGCAAGAGTCGCTTGACGCGCTCATCGGCGCCGGCGTTCCTCATGCCAGCGTCTACATCCTCGAGGTGGATGAGGATTCCAGGCTGGGCCGCGAAATGCTCGCAGGCGGCGTCCGCTACCACGCCGAGCTCGTGCCCAATGACGATGCCATTGCGCGCATGTACACGCAGGCAATCGACTCGCTCGCCACCGCCGGCTTGGCACAATATGAGATTTCGAATTTCTGCCTGCCTGGTTTTGCTTCCCGCCACAATCTCCGCTACTGGCAGCGGCGGCCCTACCTGGGCCTCGGACTCGATGCATCCTCCATGCTCCGCGCTCCCCGCTCCAGTCGCGCAGAGATCCCCAACGTACTGCGCGCCACCACTTCTGACGATCTGACGGCCTACCTTGGAGCATCGCAGCCGCTCGAAACCACCTGGCACTCCCCGGCCAGCCAACTTGAAGAAGCCTGGTTCCTCGGTCTTCGCCTCAACGCGGGCGTCCGCGTGGCAGACCTGCAGAGCGAGTTTGGCCTCAGCGCCGTCACGCCCGCCCTTGAAGTCGTTTCCCGCCTGGCGGAGGAGGGATTGCTGCTGTCTGAAGGCGGTGTGGTCCGTTTAACCGCGCGTGGTCAGTTGCTCTCGAATGACGTCTTTCAGGAGTTTCTGGGCCTGGCGAACGTGGCTGAACTCGTCCCGCAGCAAATGCGCTCCTAGCGCTGGCGGAAATCAATGCCCCGCCCGCCGTTCCCGGCCTGAATACGATTCGCTTGCCAACTTGGAAAGAGATACAATTGGGAAATTCTCCGCTCGGAGAGCAACTTTACAGCATTTTCCGTTTCATTGAGTGTGGGACTGATTATGAACAAGTATGTTGCTTCTCTTTCTTCCCTGATCCTGGCACTGACTGCAACGTCGGCTGCGGCACAGACCCAGCGCGCGCTCCTGATCGGCATCAACACCTATCAGCCCGCTGGAACCACGGCGCAGCATCCCGCCGGTTGCATCTATGGCCGCTGCGAGCTGGGAGCTTTTCAAAACCTCGACGGAGCGGTGAACGATGCGCAGGCCATGGCGGACTTGCTCACCAGTCCCAAGTTTGGATTTCCGGCCAACCAGGTGGCCTTGCTCACCAATCCCGCGCCTCCGCAGCCGCGCTCGGGTGTTGTGGTTTTGCCCGCCGCGCAAACTGACCACGACGGCATACTGGCCGCCATGCAGAAGTATCTTGTCGATCTGCCCAAGCCCGGCGACACGGTGGTTTTTTACGATGCCAGCCACGGCTCGCTTCGCGTCAACAGCAAGGGCAACAAGCTCACCATTTTGGTTAACGGCAAGTATGTGCATGCCGACAGCACGCTCGTTCCCTCCGACGCTTACAAGGGTGGGTACGATGTGCGCGATCGTGAAATGTCGCGCATCTTCAACGCAGCGATTGATAAGGGAATTCATCTGACTGCGATCTTTGACAGCTGCCACAGCGGCGGCATCAGTCGCGGCATCGGTCCGCGCTATATCGAGCGCACGCTCGCCTACGACCCACGCGACATAGGCGAAGCGCCCGAGGTGCTGCCCAGCGGCGATCCCAAACCGGCGCCCACCGAGCGCACAGACAATCCAGCGCTGGTGTTCTCCGCCGCGCAGCAGGACCAGACCGCCAAGGAGATGCCTCCTGCCGACAAGGCCGCCGAGCCGCATGGGGCCTTTACCGCCGCGCTCATTGAAGCACTCCAGGCCATGCCCGCCTCCACGCCGGCCTCGCTCATCTATCAGCGCGTCAAGGCGGTTCTTGAAGGCGGCAGCGTTCCTGACCAGGAGCCTGATCTCGATGCATCCGCCGCTCGTCGCCAGCAGCCGCTCTTTGGTGGAAAGGCCGGGGATTCGGGCAAGATTCTCACTGCCGCGCTGCAGTCCGGCGACGACGGAGTCATCCTCGACATCGGGCGCGTCTCCGGCGTCGGTG
>Ga0302275_10003088_pt1 | contig 17071 bp, 12 predicted proteins | sample III_Bog_N2_2_FD_200229 | JGI IMG/M metagenome (GOLD analysis project Ga0302275, IMG submission 200229) | Peat permafrost microbial communities from Stordalen Mire near Abisko, Sweden - III_Bog_N2_2 | ecosystem: Environmental > Terrestrial > Soil > Wetlands > Peat | place: Sweden: Abisko...
TCTGTCACCACGCTTACATATGCCAAGCAGAGCCGACGCAAAGTGCGCTGGGTTCTTGCGGTTCCTGAGGGGAGTGGCTTTGAAAAGGCTGAGGACCTGGAGGGAAAGATTGTTGCTACCGAACTGGTTGAAGTAACCAAGCGCTACTTTGCCGGGAAGGGCGTCAACGTGAAAGTGGAGTTCAGTTGGGGCGCAACGGAAGTTAAGCCGCCCACGCTTGCGGACGCCATTGTCGAAGTCACAGAGACGGGCAGTTCGCTCAAGGCCAACCACCTCAAAATCATTGACACAGTGATGGAAAGCGAAACCCATCTGATCGCTGGCAAAGGCACGCTTGCCGATCCATGGAAGAGCGAGAAGCTCGGCCAGATCGCTTTAATGTTGCGGGGCGCCATTGATGCCCAATCGCAAGTCGGCTTGATGCTGAACGTCAAACGCGACGATCTAGGGGCGGTTCTTGCCGTTCTGCCTGCATTGAACTCACCAACCGTTTCGCAACTGAGCGATTCGGAGTGGGTTGCGGTGAACACCATTGTTGATGAACGCGTGGCACGAGACGTAATTCCTAGGCTGAAGGCTGCCAAAGCTACTGGGATCGTCGAGTATCCGCTGAATAAAGTCGTGTTGTAACCGGAGACAACGATGAAAGTAATCCGGACCAAGGGCCGTGGCTCCAAAAAAGCAGAAGAGATTCTTGTTTTGCTTGAAAGCCGCGGCGGCAGTACGCTGGACTCGGTTCTTCCCGCAGTGAAGCGCATTGTATCCAACGTGCGCAAGCGGGGAGATCGCGCACTGCTGGGCTACGCCGCGCAATTTGATGGTCTGATAGATGGAGCTGGCGTCCGCGTCACGACAGAAGAAATTACTGCCGCATGGGAAGCGATTACTCCGGGGCTGCGCCACGCACTCTCCATCGCGGCTGAACAGATCCGCGGGTTTGCGCAGTGCCAACTCCCTGCTTCCTGGAACGAATCTCAATACGCTGGTCTTACGACGGGGCAGTTAGTTCGCCCGCTCGCATCTGTCGGTTGCTATGTTCCAAGCGGCCGTCATCCGCTTCCCTCCACACTGCTGATGACCGCGATTCCGGCGCAGGTTGCTGGCGTTCGGCGAATAGTGGTCGTCTCTCCGCGACCGGCGACGGAGACTCTTGCGGCGGCTCAACTCCTGGGTATCACCGAGTTCTATCGGCTGGGCGGAGCGCATGCGATTGCGGCTCTTGCCTATGGGACGGCAACGGTTCCGCGCGTCGACAAGATCGTTGGCCCGGGCAACCTCTATGTCACCGCGGCCAAGCGTCTAGTAGCTTTCGACTGCGCCATCGATATGCTTGCGGGGCCGACGGAGATTGTGGTAACCAGCGAGCGCGGAAACGCAGCAGATATCGCTTCTGACCTGGTTGCGCAAGCCGAACACGATCCCGAAGCGCTCGCCATTTTTATTACTACGCGCGCCGACCTAGCAAAAGACGTCGTTGCGGACACCAAGCGGCGGAGCCAAGAAAATGTTGTTGCTCGCGAGGCGCTGGACCGCAATGGGCTGGTGATCATTGCATCCACCCTGGACGAAGCGCACCAGATCACTAACCGGTTAGCGCCCGAGCACCTGACAGTCGATGCGTCAAGCGATCTCGACTGGATCCTGAACGCAGGCTCTGTCTTCGTTGGCCGCTGGTCTGCGCAGCCGATGGGCGATTACATTTCCGGGCCGAATCACACGTTGCCAACCGGGGGCATGGCGCGCGTGCGCGGAGGCCTCAGCGTGAATGACTTCGTGAAGCTCATCACCGTGCAGCGGTACACTGCCGATGGAATTCGGTCACTCGGTCCGCCAGCGGCTCTGCTGGCGGAGGCTGAGGGCCTACATGGGCACGCAGAGGCGATTCGATTGCGGTTGAGTGGGAGGTCTCGTGGCTGAAATAGAAGCGTCTGTGTTTCCGACTCCGCGCGCTCGCGTGCAGGCGATGAAGGAGTATCATCCTCCTCTTGGCAGCCGCGATCAACTACGTCTCGACTTCAACGAGAATACTCTTGCCTGTTCGCCAAAAGTTAGCGAGATGCTGGCGCAGATATCTACCAGCGCTCTCACAAAATATCCGGAGCGTGAGCCTGTAGAGGCTTTCGTAGCTGCACACCTTGGTCTCGTTGCTGCGCAGGTTGCGCTCACCAATGGGGTTGACGAAGCAATTCACGTCCTGTTCGAGACATTTCTGGAAGCCGGTGACGAGCTTTTGCTGCCGGTCCCCACCTACACGATGTACGAGGTCTACGCATCAGCTACAGATGCGAGCATTGTTCCTGTGCTCGCCGCTGACGACCTGCAATTTCCGTTCGAGCGCCTGCTCGCGTCCGTCACGACGCGGACCAAGATCATCGCCATCGCCAGTCCCAACAGCCCTTCGGGGAGCATAGCTACGCGTCAGGAATTGGTCGCGATTGCAAGCCGCGCGCCGCACGCGGTGGTCTTGGTTGACGAAGCTTACTCCCATTTCCACGGCGAGACGGTGATCGATCTTGTTGGCAAGTTGCCCAATCTTTTTGTGGCGCGCACGTTCTCAAAGGCGTACGGGCTGGCCGGGTTGCGTCTTGGAGTTCTCGCGGGGCAGGTTGAATCCATGCGCTGGATTCGACGGGTGCTATCCCCTTACAGTGTCAATTCGCTGGCGCTCGCCTGCCTGCCGACTGCAATGGAAGACACAGGATATCTCGATTGGTATGTCGGTGAGGTTATCGGGGCGCGCGCTGATTTCGAAACTGTGCTCGATGCGGTTGGTCTTCGCCGTTGGCCAAGCAAAGCCAATTTCATACTGGTTGACGTTGGTCCCCAGCATGCAGAGTTTGTGCGCTTCATGCGAGCTGCGGGGGTGCTTGTTCGCGACCGTTCTGCCGATCCAGGCTGCGATGGCCGCGTCCGTATCACCATTGGGACGAGAGAACAAATGCGGCTTGCAACGTCGGTTCTGAAAGAAGCGGTGGCAACTCTGAACCTGGGAAGGAAAACGCTATGACCAGCGCTAAGAAGGCCGCGTCCAATCCAATCTCAACTGCGCGCACTTCTGTCGTCGAACGCAACACCGCGGAGACTCGCATATATCTCCACCTCACCATCGAAGGCCGAGGACAATACAAAGTCTCCACCGGAATCCGCTTTTTCGATCACATGTTGGAGTTGTTTACGCGCCACGGAGCATTCGATCTCGAACTCAAGTGCGACGGAGATCTGGATGTCGACCAGCACCACACTGTCGAGGATGTAGGCATTGCGCTTGGAGAGGCCTTTGATCGCGCATTGGGCGACAAGCGAGGCATTTGTCGTGCCGGGTATTTCCTGATGCCCATGGACGAGACGCTTGCGATTGCCGCAGTCGACCTGAGTGGCCGGGCGGCATTTGCTGTCGAAACCAAAGTCCGCACGCGTCTTGTCGGCGATTTGCAAACCGAATTGGTGACTGATTTTTTCGAGGGTTTCGCTCGCGGCGCTCGAGCCAACGTCCACGTGAAGACTATGTATGGACGATCGAATCATCACAAGATAGAAGCCATCTTCAAGGCATTCGCGCGCGCTCTCCGCGTGGCTTGTTCACGCGACAAACAGCTCGGCGACATGCTGCCGAGCACAAAAGGACTGTTGTAATGCGCGTAGCGGTGATTGACTACAAGGCGGGCAATCTCACATCGGTGCTGAAGGCGCTGCGGCACCTTGGCGCAGAAGTCGAGGTAACTGATGCGGAGCTCGTCACTGTTGAGTCCGCTGAGCGCATCGTGCTTCCCGGCGTCGGCCATTTTGCGGCAACCCAGTACCTCAACTCAACCGGGTTAGCCCCCGCCATCCGCGAGGCAATCGGACGGGGTGTTCCGTTCCTTGGCATTTGCGTGGGCATGCAATGGCTTTACTCGGGATCGACCGAAGCGCCGGGTCAGCCGGGGCTCGGCTATTTTCCGGAGCAATGTGCTCGCTTTTCTGATAGCCATGAAAAGGTGCCGCATGTCGGCTGGAACTCGCTTGAAGTGAAAACAAACTCGCGATTACTCGCGGGTGTCGAACCGGGCGAGTTTGTCTACTTCACACATTCATATAAGGCTCCCGTCACCGGAGACACCGCAGCCGTTACGCACTACATCGAGCCCTTCGCGTCTGCTGCTGAGAGAAATAATGTGATGGGCGTTCAATTTCATCCAGAAAAGTCCGGCGAGACTGGGCTCAAGATCCTTCGAAACTTTCTCGCCTGGGGAGGGCAGGGAACTTCATGATAACCAAACGAATCATTGCCTGCCTCGATGTGCACGGCGGTCGTGTTGTCAAAGGTGTCCAATTCGTCGACCTAGTGGATGCAGGCGACCCGGCGATGCAGGCTGCGCGCCATGCTCGCGAGGGAGCCGATGAGATCGTGTTGCTCGACATCACTGCGACCCATGAAGGTCGAGCGACTCTGCTTGACACGGTTCGTCGCACTGCACTCGAACTGTTTGTCCCTTTCTGCGTAGGCGGCGGCATACGGACAGCCGACGACGCTGCGCAGGTCTTCGAAGCTGGGGCGGACAAGGTCAGCATTAATTCCGCTGCGCTCGCGGATCCAATGTTGATCGATGCAATCGGCCGCAGTTTCGGCGCACAGGCTGTTGTGGTGGCCATCGACGCTCGCCGCGATCCAAGCGCTGCCGATCCGGCCCGCGACGCGCAGGTATTTGTGCAAGGGGGTCGTAAGCTCGCAGGCCGCCGTGTGGTTGAGTGGGCACGGGAAGCCGAGGCGCGCGGAGCAGGCGAGATTCTGCTTACCTCGATGGACTCCGATGGAACACGGGCCGGTTTCGATTGCGAGCTTACAGCGGCTGTCAGCGAGGCTGTCCGCATTCCAGTGATCGCCTCAGGCGGAGCGGGAACCGTGGCGCATTTCACAGATGTGTTTGCGCGAGGCAAGGCCGATGCGGCGCTGGCCGCGAGCATCTTCCACTTTGGCATCTCGAGTGCGCGTTCGCTGAAAGAGGAACTTGACCGCGAGGGTGTATCCGTGAGGCTTCCATGCTGATTCCTTCCATCGACTTATTGGGTGGCCGCATTGTGCAGCTTGTGCAGGGCGAAAAGCTTCGCCTTGCATTCGACGACTTTGATTATTGGATCGAAAAGTTTTCCAGGTTTCCGTTAGTGCAGTTGATCGACTTGGACGCCGCCATGCGTCAAGGCGATAACTCCGCCCTCGTTGCGCAAATCGCCAAGCGCCTTCCTGTCCAGGCCGGTGGTGGCATTCATTCAATTGAACGTGCGCGCCAGGTGCTTGACGCCGGTGCGCGACGCGTGATCATCGGATCTGCGCTCTTCTCTGAACAAGGTACAGTCAATACTGAATTTGCAGCAAATCTTGCAAGCGCAATTACGCCGGATTGCGTCGTAGCCGGGATAGACACAAAGAATGGCCGAATTGCTGTGAAGGGCTGGAAGGCGCAAGTCCCGCTCACGCCCGATGAAGCAATGCCTCAACTGGAACCGCACGTTGCCGCATTCCTGTACACGCATGTGGATGGCGAGGGCCTGATGCAGGGGTTTCCCATGGACGCAGCGGCTCGGCTGCGCAGGCTGACCCAGCACCAACTGATTGTGGCCGGCGGCATTCGCAGCCAGCAAGAGGTTGACGCGCTGGATGCGCTCGGCGCGGATGCGGTGGTCGGAATGGCTGTTTACACGGAACTGCTAGCGGTTTAACCGGCGGAACTCCACGGCCTATCGGATATGCTGGAAGAATACTTTCCTGATATTGTTCGAAGGGATAGGGAATCATGATGGCGAAACAGAGCGGCGTACGGTTGGCAAGGCGTCTAGACGAAGTTGGATTTTCTGACATCGTGCAAATCCGCAATAAGGTGATGGAACTGCGCGCGGGCGGGCTCCAGGTGCACATGTTGCACGGGGGAGAGCCCTATTTTGAGACGCCTGGCGAGATTAAATACGCGGCGATCAAAGCGCTGGTGGAGAACCAGACGCACTACGCGCCATCTTCTGGTATTTTGCCGCTGCGCAAAGCGCTAGTGGAGAAGCTCGCCGCAAAGAATGGCATCCATGTGTCCGCTGATGAAGTGATTGCCACCGTGGGCGGGTCGCAGGCGCTTTATGCGGCTTTCCAAAGCGTGCTCGATCCAGGAGATGATGCGCTTGTTTTTTCCCCGTACTGGACGCCGATTGGCGACCTGGTTACGGGAGCGCAGGCTCGGCCCCTGCTTGTGCCCACCATTACCGCGCGGCGCAATGGAATCCGCAACACGCTGGAGCAGTTTTCGACACCACAGACGCGCGCCGTTTACTACAACACGCCGCAGAATCCGAGCGGACTTGTGTTCACGCGCGCCGAGGCCGAAGAAGTTGCCGCGTTTGCGATTGAACGCGACCTGATTGTGATTGCAGACGAGGCCTATGAGGATCTTGTATACGATGGGGAGCATTTCTCCATCGCGTCGTTGCCGGGCATGGCTGAACGGACCATTACCTGCTTTACATTCTCCAAGACCTATGGGATGACCGGTTGGCGCGCGGGATACGCGGTGGCCAAAGAGCCTTTCATGACGGCGCTGCGCAAGATTGTTCTCTACTCCACCAATGGCGTGCCTACGCCGGTGCAGTACGCCATGATCCAGGCGCTCACTACACCGGAGTTGGAGATTGCACGCATCCGGGAAGAGTATCGCAAGCGGCGCGATTTGCTGGTGGCGGGCCTGAATGAAGTGGGCCTTGAATGCGCGTCGCCGGCGGGTGCCTTTTATGCCTTTCCCAACGTCGAGAAGATTCACAAGATCAGCAAGACAGCTGCGCAAATCCTGCTCGAGAAGGCACACATCGCAACCATTCCAGGTTCCGTGTTCGGCGCACAGGGTGAGGGCCACCTGCGATTCGGATACGCTATCACGCCGAAGGAAATTGAGGACTGCGTGGAGGCGTTGCGCAAATTCTTCGCGCGGTAAGCGGCAGATACTTGTCCTTCTTACTCGTGTGCTTCTCCGACTGCGTGGCTGGTTTCAACGCGTGATGCACGCAGGAGTCGCGCAATTTGCTTCAGGTGGAGTTGGACGGCATAAGCGCGCAGGATCTCGGTTTGCGAAAACCCGATCCCGCTGGGTCGCACTTCGGTCATGCGATTTTCGAGTTGGGCAATGTCCTCCTCGAGATTCATGTTCGCTGGTTGCACGCTAAAACGCCATTCGTGAATTCGTCCTGCGACATGGAGAAACCCCGTGTGAATGTCCGTGACCAACTGGCCAAACGCAGGCTCCAACTGTCGCGCGAAATCAAATTCGTTGGTGCCCTGCACCGAAAACTCCAGCGCGACAAGCGCGTCGAAGAGTGAACGGCCAAATTGCGAAAGTGTTGAAAGACCTTCGCGCCAGCCTGGACCTCCCGAGGGCTCATTGCGCGCGGCTTCGAGCAATTGGTTGTTCCCACGAAGCATTGCCAATGCATCTGCGCGCAACACGGCCAGGTTCTCTGCAGAAGCGCCGCGAAACCCCTGCAAGATGGCCTCAAAAAAGGCTCCCAACACAAGGAACTCCTGGGCTAGCCCATCACGTAGCCGCAGCCGTGCACGGTCAGGGAGGATCAACGTCGTTACCGCGAGGGCGACAACAATGCCCAGCACTACTTCGCTCACGCGGTCCAGCGCGAGGCCCCAGCGCGAGCCTTGCTTCTGCACCAGCATGATGATCGTGATAGTTACGGCGGCCAGTCGCGAACTCGCCGGCAGCCCTGTCATGGCACAGACAATCAGCGCCGCAACTACAGCGAGAACATAATTCCAAGGCAGTGCGCCGAAGAGCGAAAACGAAAACCCAAATACGCCGCCAATCAGGGTCCCGATCAGCCTGTCCCGTGATGCGGTAACCGTGGCGCCCATATTCGATTGCAGCACAATGATGGCACTGATCGATCCCCAGTAGCCGTCGTGCATTCCAAACCGCAGCGCCAGCCACCAGCATAACCCCGCCGCCAGTGCTGTCTTCGCACTGTGAATCAGGAGACGTTGACGCTCCCACGAAAGAAACCCGTGCCCCTGCGCAGGTTCAATCCGCTGCTTAAGCTCCAGGAGTTGCTGCGACCACGTCTTGTCTGCTTTCAGCCGCATGGTTTCTTGTCGGTGCTAAGGATTTTCATAGATTCACTATTACTCAGGGTGGCCCGCATGGTCCGTAACAACTGTCACTGTGCTCGGGCTGCCTAGTCAAGGCTACCAGTTCCTTGTGAGCTGGAACACATTCCAAACCGTTCAGTCCGTTTAGCATTAGTTCATATCCCCCGCATCCTGCGGGCCGGTGGAGCCCATGCTACGAGTTGGATACCCAGCAGTCCTTGCAACGGATTTATTTAGCGATTTTCCCAAAGAAGTTGAGCTGATTCCGCTTCCCGATTCATTGAATCACGAAGTCGACATCGATGTCTGGATTCCAGATCCGTACGCCGGACGGGCCAAGAAAATCTGGCCACATCTGCGCGGTGTGCGACTGGTATTAGCTCTCATGGCGGGGACAGAGTGGGTTCCGGAAATCGTGGGGCCGCATGTCACGATTTGCAATGCTCACGGCTCTCATAACATATCTACTGCCGAGTGGACCGTCAGCGCCATGCTCGCCATGCTCAAGTATTTCCCGTTTTACCTCGATGTTCAGCGTCTGGGAGAGTGGAAGCTCCGTTTCGAAGCAAGCGCGCACTACGCCGCCATCACCGGGGATCAGCGTCCTCTCTATCCGCCTGTCATGCTTGAGGAACTCACCGGGAAGCGGGTTCTCATGGTGGGCTATGGGGAGATCGGCAAGGAAATCGAGCGCATGCTCGGACCTTTCAGCGTAGAACTGACGCGCGTTGCCCGCACCGCTCGCGCCAATCCGAAAGTCCATGCCGTCAGCGAACTTGACAGCCTTTTACCACAAGCCGAAATAGTCGTTCTCATCCTGCCGGATACGCCTGAGTCACATGGACTCATGGGCGCGCGCCAGCTTGCGTTATTGCCCCAGGGAGCGCTTCTAGTCAATGCAGCGCGCGGCCCCATCGTACAGACCGATGCTTTAGTTGTCGCGCTGCAGTCGGGCCACATCCGCGCAGCTCTTGACGTTACCGATCCCGAACCGCTCCCCGATGGCCACCCGCTGTGGAGCTGCCCAAACTTGCTCATTACTCCACACGTCGCCGGATCCACGCCCCAGTTTGCGCCTCGCGCTGTACGTACCGCAGCAGCCGAATTGCGCCGTTACATCGCAGGTGAGCCGCTCCATAACGTGGTTCGGCCTTCGATTTAGGTGACAACAGTGGGTGCCCCAGATACCGTGTTTCGGATCTGGGATGCCGCACGCCGCCAATCCCTCAACCCGAGGACGGCCAGCGCGACCAGACCAACGGAGAGTATTGCAGTCAGCCACAGATCCTTGTACGCATACTCGCCGACGTACACGCCGTCGATCGCAATCCACAACCACCAATTCGCGGTGTGCTTGCGCGCCTGCCACCAGCTTGCGACCAGGCTGTAGCTGGTGAGCGCCGCATCCAGATGAGGCAAAGCCGCCCCAATCCTGACCATTAACCATCCAAGTGCGACGGCTCCAACTGCACCCGAAATCAATCCAGTGATCCATCCCTGCACACTTAGCGGGACAACGCGAACCTCGCCTTCGGCGCGCAGGCCCCGCCACCAATGCCACCATCCGTACAGCGTGAAGGCGACAAAAAACACCTGGAGTAAAGCATCGGAATAGAGCCGCGCCTGATAGAAAACAGCCAGATAGAAAATGTCTGCGGCCAGCACGATTGGCCAGCAGATCATCAGACGGCGCGTTGTTAGCCAGATGCCCAACCACGTTGTGACAAAGCCGGCCAATTCCACCCAGTGCGCGGCCAGATAATTCGTTACCGCAATCCAGCTCATGGTCGGCGATTCCCTTCATGCCGGTGGATGCGGCGATCTGCCCAACGGCGAATTGCATTCAGCAACATATTGCCGCCAGCGCTGCGGAACCACCTTGCGTGGCCAACCAGCCAGCCGTCGTACGCCATCCTAGCCTTCTCATCTGAATGCAAGACACGCAAGAAGTAATCCGACTCAGACAGCGCAAACTCCGCGTGGCATAACGCAGTCATTGGTGCCAGAGCCGCCGCCTCCATGTTACTTAACGGACGAACGGATTCGTAGCCAGAAAGCAATGCCTCCAAATGGTCAAGGTGGACGGAGACATTCTCAGGGTGGGCCAATTCATGGGAGAAAGTAAGCCACTCCACAATGTTGCGTTCGATGGCGTGGGCCAGGTCATGTACCGCGTTGGTGCGGTCGGCGAGGCCAAAGTCGATGATCGCTGTTGCTGTTGCATTGTCGCCGGAATCGCTCCAAAGCAGATTCGAAGCATGCAGATCATTATGAGTCCATAGCGGCTCCAGTGCATGCAAGAGAGGGCACAGTTCAGCATGAAACGGAGACAGAAGCTGCAGCGCTTCGTTGCAGCAGTCAAGGACGGTCTCATTTTCAGCCAGTGTCGGTCGAGCCGACAGATAGCGGCGTAATGCTGTGTGCGCATCTTGCGCGGCAAATATGGAAAAGCTCGCCAAGAGGGGGCGCGGTTTGCGTTGCGGCGCTCCAAATCCCTCAGAATCGAGATGCAGATGCGCCAACTGTTGGCCTGCGGAGTACGCGTGCACGATGCTGCGAAAAGGTGTCCATGAGATGGCATCCCCATATAGGTCCACACTCGCTGGAGTCTCATGTACTTCGTATGTCCATTCGCCGCGCTCGAGCGCTGTTTCTCCCGAAGAACTCGCAATTACACGTGGCACGGGCGTTCCATTCGCCAGCAGGTGGGCGAGGAAGCGATGCTCCTCAAGCAATCCTTCCCTGTCTCGCACAGCCCGATGATGGCGCTTTACAAACACTCGTTGAGTGCCTGTGCGAACAACGCTCGCCGCTGACAATGGCCGCGGGCTTGTTGAGACAATTTCGATGGGCTCACTGAAACCGTGGAACTGTTGCAATAGCTCGCGCACCTCAGCCAAAGTCAGCGGCGCCCAGTCAGGTTCAACTAGGCTGCCGTCCAATCCGTGCGTGATTGCAGTAGTACTCAATTCAAGATTTGCGCCTGCTCCGCCAATACAGCCTAAAACGTGTAGTGTGCGGAAAGCCTAACTGTTGTGGGTGCGCCGAGCCAAAGAAAGGTGTCGCCGTAACTGGCTCCTGTATCGCTCCAATAGCGTTTATCAACGATGTTGTTGGCATAGACGTGGAAGGTTACCCGCCCCATTTCGCCACCCGGTGTATAACTCGCGCCCATGTTGAAAATGTTAACGCTCGGCACACTCACCGCGTCGTCGCGCGTTGCTTCCTTGCGTCCGGAATAGCTCCAGCCGGGCATCAAATGGAGGCCACGTAAGTGTGGAACTGTAAGGTCCGCAAACGTCGTTGTATGCAGGTGCGGCACATTGATGACCTGCTTGTTGTCATAGGATGGCGTCCCCGTGTCGTTGGATACTGCATGAATCGCGGCGACTGAAGCTGTAAGTCGCAGCCAATTTGCGGCCTTCCCCTGGACATTGAATTCGATGCCGTTGTGCGATTCACTCCCTTGCGAGGTGAAGTCGAAGCCACCTGCCCCATCGCTTTCTGGATAGAAGAATGGCGCCTTCATGTGGAACAATGCCCCCGTCATTAATATTCGGCCGCCCGGCTCATACTTCGCGCCCACTTCTGCCTGACGTGTCATAAAAGTGGCTAGGAACTGGCTCGCGTTATCGACCCACCATGGCGCTTGCGGGCCAAGGGACAGTTGGACGCCATAGTTGCCGTAGAGCGTCAGGCTATCGACGGGATTGTACGTCGCTGCGTATTGCGGCAGCCAAATCAGTTTGTCGGAATTCGTTGGTGGCGTAGTCGGACTAGTTGCGGTGATGGAGTAGTTGTTATCGCGCGATGAATCGTATCGGCCCCCCGCGATCAACTGAATGCGCCCGGGCAGATGAATCCTGTCTTGCACAATAGCCGAAGACTGATGGTTGTCTTCCCACAACGTTCGCGGGCCGGCCGATTCAAGCGGGCTCTCGATGGGTAAAGGCGCGAGAGGTTGATAGATATTCTCTGAACCCACGTAGCTATAAACCGCTCCATCCTGCACGGTCGAAGGAGCATTCGCAGGCGGTGCTCCGGGCTGTTGCACGCTGCGGAGAAAGATCTCCCCGCCCCCCGCCAGGTCCTGCGAGATGGCGCCGGTCTTAACATGGCCGGTAAGCATTGCTTCCGCTTGTGCGTCGATGCGCAGTTCGCCGGGGTCCCTATAGTCGTAGATGCCGTATGTTCCGTCCGGACAGAAGAAGTACGCGGGGGCATCCGGTGCCCCAGGGCAATCCACGTTTCCGAACGCATCGAACGGCGTTCCATATGCATAAAGCACATTGTCTTGTATGAGCGAATGACTGAAGCTGACCGCGGCGAATGCGAGCCAGTTATGCGGCAAAGTGTAGTCCAGCCGTGCGCCGGTGTTAAATGTGTCGTAGGTGTCGGGCGGTCCCCAAGGCTGGTCGCCGGGCATTGTGGACGGGTAGATTGCGTTGATATCCGGCAATGTGGTGCCGCCCAGCAGTTGATAGCCGCTTCCGTCGCGTTCCGTCTTGTGCTGGTATTCAAAGTCTCCTTTCAAAATCGCATTAGGGCTCAACTTCCAATCGGCCGCACCCGCGCCCATCGCGCGCCAGCCGTTGGTGTCGTTCATATAGCTCGCGATTCTTTCGCCGGCCAGATTGATGCGCGCGCCCACTTGCTTCTGGCTGCCGAACGGCCGGCCAAGATCCACCGCCCCGTAAGCGGTCCCACGGTGATCGGTAGCCAGATCGATTGCTTCGATCGTCGCCGGCCGCTTGGTTACGTAGTTGATCAGCCCAGCCGCCGATGCTACGCCACTCTCAACCCCGGCAATGCCTTTCAGCAATTCCACGCGCTCCTTGTTCTCCAATGGCACATCCTGTTCGCCGGCGATGGTCATACCGTTGACCTGCAGGCCCGTCGCCAGGTCGATGGGAAAGCCGCGAATCTCATAGACGCCGTAGTAGCCCACAGGCACGTAATCGTCGCCGACCGATGCATCGTTTTTCACCACATCCGAAAGCAACCTCGAGACCTGATCGTTCAGCAAGTCACGCGTCACCTCGGTTGCCGAGAGCGGCGTCTCTTTCAGCGTTCCTCCATTCAGTGTCCCAACTGCCACCGTGTCGGGGAGATAGTTGTCTTTCCCTTCGCCGCGTACCACCACAGTCGTCGTCACGCGCTGAACCTGCTGCCCTGCTGCAGGCGCGGCGATTGGCTTCTGTGTCTCAGGCGATTGGGTCGGCGTCTGGCAATGGGCACCAGCGGACATCGCGCAGCTTAACGTCGCAATCCATGCCGTCGCCATGGCGCGCCTCCACCCGTGCATGCAATTCGCCGCAAGTGGGGTGATTCCGCGCAGGTAAACGCGAAGGAAACGTTGAAATGGGCGATGGTCGGTGGCGGCGGTAGCGGCTTCTGGCATAGTCTTCCCCTGAATTCCTCAAAAAGAAACAGGAGAGTTAGCGCCACGATTCGAAAAGGAAGGCTGCTTCGCTTCCGAAACTTCCCACGCCGGTATTATCCGGATCGGGTTCGAGGGTATTTCTCAGCCCCACTCCGTGGAGCACCCCTGTTTCAATAATGAGATTGAAACATTCCGCGGAGGAATTTGCAACTCATGGCCATATTGGCTCGTTGAGGATTGACCAAGGTCGCCAGAGGGCCAATTCCATTTCTCGTCCGCCTGTCTCCAGCACTTCATCTAACCCCGCAAGGATATTCCGTAAAAAAGAAGCGCACTCAACCTTCAACAGGCCTTACATTTGTAAAGAAAACAATTGAGAAGCGAAGAAAAAACTTCACCAACTTAAATCCTCCTTGAAAGGGAACCTCATGCGTCCTTTCTTTTCCCCTGGCTGCGTCCGCTCTCTTGCCGCGACGCGTTTGCTATTTGCTTGTTGTCTCCTTCTGATTGCTGCGGCCCCGGCTATTGCGCAATCGACTTTCGGTTCAATTCTGGGCACCGTGCGTGACTCAAGTGGAGCAGATGTCCAGGGTGCGCAGATCACCCTCGTCAATGTCGGCACTTCTGGTTCGCGGGTGCTGGTCTCCGATTCCACCGGCAACTTTGGCTTCAAGAACATCGACGTGGGTTCCTATACTCTGACCGTCACGGCTCCGGGCTTCGAGAAAGATTCGCTTCCTGAAATCGACCTGACCGCGCGTGAGACGCGCCACTTGGACGTGATTCTCAAGCCAGGTGCGGAAAATCAGACGGTGATGGTCGTCGACAATCCGCTCCCGGTGATCACGACTGATGTTTCGAACCTCGCTGAGACCAAGACAGGGGCTGAGCTCGTCGACCTGCCGGTGGCCATCTACTCTCGGTCGACAGGTTCCACGAGTCCCATTTCTACGCTCACGACAGAGGCAGGCGTGCAGACCGACGATAGCGGAGAGCTGGCCGTGGCCGGTACCACCGCGGCTTTGCTTTCTGTCACCGTCGACGGTATCTCGTCCGTTGGGGTGGAATACTCCGGACCCGTGAACGAAATGTTTCCCTCCTTTAACTCCATTGAGGAAATTCGCGTCTCCGAATCCAACAACAGCGCTGAGTTCGGCGGTGTGGCCGACATCACTACCGTCTCCAAGGCCGGAACCAACCACTACCACGGCGGCCTCTTCGAGAACCATGAAAACACCGTTTTCAATTCGAACGACACGTTTGCTCTTTCGAAGCCAAAGATCATCATGAATGACTTTGGGGGAACGCTGGGTGGCCCGGTTCAGATTCCGCATGTATTCAACGGCCACGACAGCACCTTCTTCTTTGTCAGCTACGAAGGCCTGCGGCTACCGCGCCAGACACCCATCGTTCTTTCTGTTCCTTCGATGGACATGCGCAATGGCAATATCGGCTATTACCTCGACCAGACATATTGCGAACCCGATCCGGCCACCCAATGTCCCAACGGCTACACCGTCTACAACCCCGACGGCTCTGTACTCACGAACTCAATTAGCGGTCCGACTGTTCCGCCGAGCGCCATCACTACTAACCTTCTGAATGTGTTGATGCCCACGCCCAACCTGGGCCCGGCCGGCGCGTTCGCCAACAACTACCAGATCAACCTTCCTTCGCCCATCTCGTCCAACCAGGGCGACGTGCGTCTCGATCACACCATCTCCTCGCGGCAAACGGTCTTCGCCCGCTTCTCTTACAAGAACCGCCAGGTCACAACCGCGCCTTCCGCCGCCTGCACCTTCACATACTGCGCTGAAGCCGGCAGCCCCTTGCAGGGCGCCTACAACACGCCCGAAATCGACGAGGGGATGACCTTTGCGCATAACTTCGTCCTCACGCCGAAACTCCTAAACGAGTTTCGTGGCGGCTACAACGCCCAGCACACCTCGGAGACCCAGAGCTATTCAACTTCCAACATCCTTAGTCAGACCGGCCTCACTGTTCCGCAGCCGGATACGGCCTGGTCTGAAGCACCCCAGGTGCTTATCAACGGCTTCATGTCTACCGGCGCCGGTAACCCCGGTGTGCAGCGCGGCCAGATTATTCAGGCGCTCGACAACGTAAGCTGGTCGCCTGGCAAGCATTCCTTCAAATTTGGTGCGGACTTCAAGCGGCTCTCCGATCACGATGACAATGTCTTCGGGAACTACCGTTCCGGGTGGTATGTCTTTGATGGGTCCTCGTCGATCGTCCAGGGGACGGCGGACCAAATCAACTACGCAGGCGAACCTTACTCAGGATTCCTGCTTGGGTATCCCGACTATACCGAAGTCAGCTCCACCAACAACCCAACCATGAACGGCCTCGGCTACACCTATGCCACCTTCGCGCAGGACGACTGGAAGGTCACGCCCAGCCTCACCCTGAATCTGGGTTTGCGCTATGAGCTTCATCCTCCACTGAAGGAGCAGCAGTACAACACGGCCACGTTCGATCCGGCATATTCAACGCCCACCGGAAGTGGCCAGGAGAGCGGCGCCGTTGTTGTGTCCAATGCCCAGGCTGAGGCCGCCGCATCGTCCGCGCTGCTCAGCGCCATTGCGCCAACGCCCCTGCTCACAGCATCAGAGGCTGGAATTCCCAGCGCCCTGCGCTTTACCGACAGAACAGACTGGGGGCCGCGTGTCGGGTTTGCCTGGCAACCCTATCGTGACGGAAGGACCGTTTTGCGTGGTGGTTGGGGACGCTTTATCGAAACGCCGCTCGGCTTCGCTCTGGTCTCCGGCTGGGCCGTTCATTCAAGCTATGTGGCCACTTATAACCAAGGTTACGAACCCGACGGTGTTACTCCTCTGCTTTCCTTTGCCAGTCCTTTCAACAGCGCCGCCGGAAGCTCTGCCGGAACCGCCGGCTTTTACTACGCATTTCCTGTCCGCTATCACGACCCGAATGTGCAGCAATGGAACCTGACGCTGGAGCAGGACTTCGGCCACTCCATGGGCGCGCGATTCTCGTACATCGGCAGCCATGGACAAAACCTTGAAGCCATGGTCGACCTGAACCAGGTGCAGCCCAACCCTTACGGCTACTTCAACACCCAGCCCGGTTTCGCTTCAACGGCAGCATGCATCACAGACGGTGGAACCTCAGTTGCCGACCAGCGGCCCTATCCATGCTGGAGCGTCATCCAGAGCGTTTCCAACCAGGCTGAAAGCAATTACAACAGCGCAGCCGTCGAGTTGTCGCGCCACAGCGGCAAGTACATTACTTTCGACGCCAGCTATACCTATACGCGGGATCTTTCCAACGCCGGCGGCGCGACGCCCAATGCGTTTGCAGTTGCGGGAGGCAGCTTCCTTACCAACCGCTTTCAACCCGGCCTCGACTACGGCAACGTGATCTACGACCGCCGTCATCGCTTCCTGGCCACATATCTCTGCGACCTTCCATTCGGTCACGGACAGAAGTGGCTGAACGAAGGCTCAGCCCTTAACCGCCTGGTGGGCGACTGGCAACTGGCCGGGGTCACGATCCTGCAGAGTGGGCCGTTTCTTACTCCTTATGAGCAGAGTGTCGACCCC
>Ga0302275_10003089_pt1 | contig 17070 bp, 12 predicted proteins | sample III_Bog_N2_2_FD_200229 | JGI IMG/M metagenome (GOLD analysis project Ga0302275, IMG submission 200229) | Peat permafrost microbial communities from Stordalen Mire near Abisko, Sweden - III_Bog_N2_2 | ecosystem: Environmental > Terrestrial > Soil > Wetlands > Peat | place: Sweden: Abisko...
CTTCAAATAGTCGATGCCCCAGTCCGCGTACATCTTCGCGTCCTGCTCCTCGTGCCCCAGCGACGCCGCAAAACCGCCGCACGTCTTCGTTCCTGGCCCCGAATAGATGCCGATCTTCAGCCCCTTCGAGTGCACATAATCCGCCAGCGCCTTCATGTCCGGAAACTTGGAGTTCGTGTGCAGCACGCCGTTCGCGTCCCGCTCGCCCTCCCACGTGTCGTCGATATTCACGTAGATGTAGCCCGCGTCCTTCATGCCGTTGGCCACAATCTGGTCCGCCGAGTCGCGAATGTCCTTGTCCGTCACCTTCTCGGCAAAATAGTTCCAGCTGTTCCACCCCATCGGCGGCGTAAGCGCCACCTGCGATTGTGCCTGGGCAGCAGCCGTCAAACCACACGTTGCGGCCACAGTCAGCACGGCAACAGAGAGCGAAGCGAAGAAGCGCATAGTGCAGTCCCCTTTTTCTTGAAAACGATTACAAACGGCATTCTATGCCGCCGCCCACGCCTTGGGCAATGCTATCTCTAAATCTAAAGCTGGCATCAAGAAATTACCTGTCATCCTGAGCGAACGGGGCCCCAAACGCTTTTCAGTTTGGGGGTGGTGAGTCGAAGGATCTGCGGCTAAACTTCTGGATTTATGGCACGAACTTCAGAGATGCCACACTAGCGTACCCTAGTCGAAAGCAAGCTTGTGCCGCACCCACGGAGATCACCCCATGTCCAACGCAGCCCCCAGCGTCTCTGAACTCTTTCTCGCCTTCTCGCACCGCAAGCTCGTCGACCACTACTGGCCACGCCTGCGCGCCTCGGTCGAGCCGCTCACCGCAGAGCAGGTCTGGTGGCGGCCCAACCCCGCGTCCAACAGCATCGGCAACCTCATCCTGCATCTCAACGGCAACCTCACCCAGTGGCTCGTCGCATCCTTCAACCGCCAGCGCGACCAGCGCGACCGCCCCGCTGAATTCGCCGCCGAAAGCGGCCTCCCACCCGCTGACCTGCTCGCAACCCTCGGCGCAACCGTCGAGAAGGCCGGCGAAGCCCTGGCCCGCCTCACCGAAGCCGAACTCACCGCGCCCTATGAAATTCAGGGCTTCCACGTCACCGGTCTCGATGCCGTCTATCAGGCAGTCGAGCACTTCGGCCTCCACTACGGCCAGATCGCCTACATCGCCAAGAGCTTCATCGCCCGCGACCTGGGTTTCTATCGCGAGCTCGACAAAACCGGCCACGCCCAGGGAGGACCGCTGCGCTAGAAGCTGTCTCATAACCTGCTTTGAAAGGGCAAAGCTTTAGCCGTGCCGAAAAGACTCTCAAATTCTGCGGGCTTCAGCCCCTGAGGGACGCTCTTGAAGGGTCTTAATGGTGCTTATGAGACGACCTCTTGTGTCCTGAGCCCCTGCCGGCACTCACCCGCCGCCCGCAAGCCACCCGCAAAATCCCTTGCAGATCAGGCACGAACTCGATCCCCGCAAACCCCGCATCGCCCAGCAGCTCACTCACTGCCTGCGACTGCCCGTACCCAATCTCCATCAGCAGAAAACCGCCGTCTTCGAGCGCCGCAAACGCCGCCGGAATCAGCCGCCGATACACATCCAGCCCATCCTCGCCCGCAAACAACGCCAGCACTGGCTCATGCTCGCGCACCTCCACAGCCAGCGACCCGCGATCGCCCTCCGGCACATAGGGCAGATTCGAAACGATCATTGCGAACCGCTCGCCCTCCACCGCGCCGAGCAGATCGCTGAGCTTGAAATCAATGCGGCCAGCCACGCCGTTGCGCTCCGCATTCCCGCGCGCAATCCCCAGCGCCGCAGCTGAAATATCAAGAGCCGTGATCTGCGCCTGAGGCAGCTCATGCGCCAGCGCCACAGCAATCGCGCCCGACCCCGTGCCCACATCCAAAATCCGCACGCCCGTCAGCCCAGACGCCAGCTCGACTGCCCGCTCCACCAGGTGCTCCGTCTCCGGCCGCGGAATCAGCACATCCGGCGTCACCCCAAACGGCAGCCCAAAAAACTCCTGCTCCCCCGTGATGTATTGGATCGGCTCGCCCAGCGCGCGCCGCGCAATCAGCAGCGCAAACCGCGCCGCATCCTCCTCGCCAAGGTCTTCGTCCAAATGCGCCATCAGCCACGCGCGATTCTTGCCGACCACATGCAGCAGCAGCGTCTCCGCATCGCGCCGCGCCCGCTCCGCATGCCGCCCCTGCTTCAGTCGCAGCGTCGCCTCCTGCACCGCGCTGCCCAGCGCAGACATCGCTCAGGCCGCCTGGCTGTTGCCGGCCTTCAACTGCTCCGCCTGGTAGTGCGTCACCAGCGCGTCCACAATCGGCTGCAACCGCCCCTCCATCACCAGGTCAAGCTGGTGCAGCGTCAGGCCAATGCGATGATCCGTCATGCGGTTCTGCGGAAAGTTGTACGTCCGAATCTTCTCGCTGCGATCGCCCGTGCCCACCTGCTCCTTGCGCGTCTTGGCCAGCTCCGCATTCTGCTTGTCCATCTCCATCTCATACAGCCGCGACCGCAGCACGCGCATGCCCTTGTCGCGATTCTTGATCTGCGACTTCTCGTCCTGGCAGCTCACCACCGTGCCCGTGGGAATATGCGTGATCCGCACCGCCGAGTAGGTCGTATTCACCGATTGCCCGCCCGGTCCCGACGAGCAGAACGTGTCAATGCGCAGGTCCTTCGCCTCGATCTTGATGTCCACATCCTCGGCCTCCGGCAACACCGCAACCGTGATCGCCGACGTGTGCACCCTCCCCTGCGTCTCCGTCGCCGGCACCCGCTGCACCCGGTGCACGCCGCTCTCCCACTTCAGCTGCGAGTACACCCGCTCGCCCTCGATAATCGCAATCACTTCCTTGTATCCGCCCACGCCCGACTCCGACATGGACATCACCTCCACCTTCCACTTGTGCTGCTCCGCAAACCGCGTGTACATGCGGAAGATCTCCGCCGCAAACAGCGACGCCTCATCGCCGCCTGTGCCCGCGCGAATCTCCACAATCACGTTCTTCTCGTCGTTGGGGTCCTTGGGCAGCAGCAGCACCTTGATCTCCGCCTCCAGCTCCACCTCGCGCGGCTCAAGCGCGGCAATCTCCTCCTGTGCCATCGCGCGCATGTCGGCGTCACTCTCCGCAAGCATGGCGCGCGCATCCTCCAGCCCCTGCCGCACCTGCTTCAGCTCGCGAAATTTCGCCACCGGCTCGGTCAGCTCGCGCAGCGCCCGCCCCGCCTTCTGGTACTTCTCGTGATCGGTAATGACCTCAGGCAATCCCATCTGCGCCGAAAGTTCGTCGTACCGCTGCTCCATCTGTTCCAAACGGTCAATCATCGCAAATCTCCTCGCCGCTCTTCAGCAGCAGGTCTTCTAGAAAATCAAATTTCAAAGGGAAAAGGGCAGAGAACACTGTAGGCGGCGGGCGCCGCTAGAGGAGTGCCGGGATGGGTTGATGCAAAACCATTGGCTGTCCTTATTCTACCCTGTTTGTTGGATTCCGGAGGTGCCACCTGAGATTCGCCGCATCCACACGTCAGCCGGAAACGCGATGCACAACCGCTCAAGCGCCGAATCGGTACATCTGCTGACGAAGCGTCCGCGGCCTCGGCGTACCATCCGGAGATAAATCATCTTGGAGTGGCTCTGTGCCATCGGCTATTCGATGGACATAAGCCGCAATCACCTCTTCGAGCGAAGCTCCGATCGCCTGTGCCATCTCCTCAGCGCGCTTACCGGCGTCCTCACCGACAGTAGTCCGAATCTCCATCTCACGAGTCTGCGCGTGTCATTTGCGAGTGTCAATCCCATTCAACCCAAGGCGCCTGCCTCCGGTTTCAAAAGCACTCGATCTGATCGCACGCATTCACCAGCGGCACCTGCAAATTCGAGTCATGCGCCAAATCCGAATAAATCGTGATCGTCTCCGCCTGGTAGTCCTTCGCCTTGGCCAGCATGATGTTCGGCACAAACGTCTGCGGGTTGCGGTCGTAGAGCGGGAACCAGCTACTCTGCACCTCGACCACCACCGTGTGCCCGGCCTTGAACACGTGATCCACATCGTGCAGCGAGTACTTGTACTCATGCACCGAGCCGGCTCGCAGCGGCACGGGGTTGTCGAAGCCCTTCAGATACCGCCCGCGAAAGATCTCCTCGTTCGTCATCAGCTGGTAGCCGCGCATCTTCGCGTCCGGGTCGTCCTCCGGATACTGATCGATCAGCTTCACCACCATGTCGCTGTCCGTTCCAGTGGTCGAGGCAAAAATATCCGCCACCACCTCGCCCGTCAGAACCATATCCTTCTTCAGCACCGGCAGCCGCCACACCGCCACGTCTTTGCGATCGCTCACAAAGCGCTGGTCCTCCGTGAGCCAGTTGCCCCACTGCGAACCTTCGCTATAAGTGACCTGGATGGGCCGGTGCCGATAGGGCACCGGGTTGGCCGGATCGCTTACATAGCTGGTCCTGGCTGGCGCAGCTTGCCCGGCCCAGTTCAGCTTGCCGTCCCCCGCCAGGTGCAGAGCCGTCGTCTGCGCCTCGTCCGGCGGAAACTTGTCGTAGCGCTTCCACGTGTTCGACCCAGTCTGAAAGCTGGCCGTGTTGTTCAGGTCCCAGCCACTCGCATTCTCGCCCGCCGCATCCTTCAAATAGTGGCGAAAAAACTTCGCCTCAATCTGCGCGCGAAACTCCTTGCCAATCGGCTCGCCGTACTCCACATTGCCCAGGCGCCGCGCCGACGAGTTCCACGACCCGTGCCGCCACGGCCCCAGCACCAGAAAATTCTCGTGCTTTCTATCCTGCGGCTCCAGCGCCTGGTACTCCGCCTGCGGCCCGTACATGTCTTCCTGGTCGTAGTACCCGCCCACCGTCAGCGTCGGCACGGCCACAGTGGTCAAAGCACGCTCCACGCCGCGCGACGACCACACCGAGTCATACGCCGGGTGCTCCAGAAACAGCTTCCACGTCGGCAGCACCTTCGACCCCGACTTCTTCACATCCTGCTCAAAGCTCCCGCGCTCCAGAAAATAATCGAACCCGTCCTTCGGCTTCCCGTCCCTGCCCTTGCCGTAGTCCACCGGCGCCGACTCGTTGTTCGTCTCCATCCCCATCACATAGTCGTAGCCGTAGCTCTGCCGAAACGCGCCGTTGTGGAAGAAATCGTCGCCCAGCCACACGTCGATCATCGGCGCCTGCGGCGAAATCGCCTTCACCGCCGGGTGCGGATCGATCCCCGCCATCGTCGCCAGAAACCCCGGATAGCTGGTGCCCACAAACCCCGCCCGCCCGTTGTTCCCCGCCACATTCTTCAGCAGCCACTCCACCGTGTCGTACGTGTCCGTGCTCTCATCCACCGCCTTCGCATCCTTGTGATCCGCCAGCGGCCGCATCATCATGAACTCGCCCTCGCTCCTGTAGCGTCCGCGAATATCCCCGCACACATAGATGTATCCCTCGCGCGCCAGCTCCGGCCGCCCGCCAGTGAACGACGCACGGCTCGTCCCGTCGCATCCATACGGCGTCCGCTGCACCAGAAACGGCAGCGCCTCGCTCATGTCCGCCGGCTTCAGCATCACCACATGCAGTTTCACCCCGTCGCGCATCGGAATCATCGCCTCCGTGCGCCGGTAATTGTGAAACAGATGACGCACCGGCTCGCCCGTGCGCTGAAACACCCCCTCCGGCTCCGCCGACCGCGCCACCGAGACGGGCCGCCCGTCGGCACCAAGCGTAAACGTCAGCACCGCCTTCGAGTCGGGAACAGCAAACACCAGCGCCGAGATCGCCTTCAGCTCAACCGGAACCGCTCGCTCGGACTCCGTCACCAGCTTGCCGTTCTCCACGTACACACTCATCGGCGTATCCGGCTCGCCGGCGCTCGTGTACTCCCCGGCCAGCACCTCCAGTGCTGCGGGGGTATTCGCCTGCGCCCGCAGAGCCGCGGATGAAAACCCGACAGTCATCAAAACCACAGCGGCACACAAAACGGCCACGTTGCTGCAAACTGCAAACCAACGACGACAGTGAATCAAACCCTGAACCTCCAGATTGCTTCGGCAAAGCTACTAGAAATCCTAAATCAGCCCTCGCCGGCCGCACCCCGCCCGTGCATGAACGGCACATTGCCTGCCCCCTCCGAGCGGCGCGGGCAACACATTCAATGCTGTGAGAGCGCGGAGGGAGCAGGGGCATTCATGCCCCTGAATGCGACACTTCCAGCGCAAGGGCTTTAGCCCCGGATCCCTTTCCAAGGTCGTCACCCCGCCAAGCAATCCGCCCCACCCCGTCGTCTTCCTCGCCCCATTCCCCGTCTATCCCCACAGGAGTCTCCATGAACCTCCGCTTCCTCGCCACCCTCGTCTGTGCTTTCGCACTGTCCACCTCAGCATCCGCCCAGGACACAACTCCCGCCGGCCCACCGCCGCCGCAGAGCAGCCAGCGCGGCGCAGCCCACGGCTGGGGCGGCGGCATGGGCATGGGCCGCGGCGTCATGGGCACGGTGACCGACGTTGCCGCCGATCACTACACCATCAAGACCGAGACCGGCGAGACCTACACCATCCACTACAGCGTCAACACCCGCATCCTCAAGCAGCAGGCCCGCGCCCGCGGCGAAGGCGGTCAGCGCGGCGGCGGTGAAGGCGCAGGCCCCGGCGGCAATCCCCCCACGCCCATCAAGCCGACCGACATCAAAGTAGGCGACGCCATCGCCGCCATGGGTGAAGTCGATGTAACCGCCAAATCCGTGGGCGCAACCATGGTCATGCAGATCGACCCCGAGCGCGCCCGGCAGATGCGGGAGATGGCCGCCAACCACGGCAAAACCTGGATCATGGGCAGGGTCACCGCCATCGACGGCGTCAAAGTCACTCTCATGGATGGCGTCGACAACGCCGCCCACTCCTTCACGGCCGACGAGAACACCGCCTTCCGCAAGCGCCGCGAGCCCATCACCCTGGCCGATATTCAAGTTGGAGACATCGTCCGCGCCGAGGGCTCGGTCAAGGATGGCAGCTTCCTCGCCACCTCCGTCAACGCCATGGGCGCGCCTCCGGCCGGCGCAGCAACCGTCCCGCGCACCGGCCCGCCTTCTTCCCCGCCGCCGCAATAGATCAGCCGCGTCGCAGCGCATCGGTCAGATGCATCGCGGTTATCGCACCAGCCGCAGCGCGTCCTCGGCCCACACCACCGCTTCGCTGTAGAGCGCCAGCAGCGCCGCCTCGTTCAGCCCGTCCGTTTCCGCGGCACGGCCGCATCCATCCCAGTCCCCGCGCTCGTGACACTCCAGCCACCCCAGCAGGCTTCGCTCCACAATCGCCGCACCCTCCAGGGCCCTGCGAATCTCGCTCCGCAAGGGCAGCGCCGGGGTCAAATCCGCCATCGGCATGCGCACCATCGCCGGCAGCAGGCTCAGCATCCCCAGCAGATATTGCTCCATCGAGTCCAGCCCGCGCAGCCTTGCCGCCTGCTCGCAAAACCGCCCCCGCACAAACGCCATGCGCAGAATCTCGATAGGCTGCTTCCCGTTCAGCTCGCTGGTGATCGCCAGCGTCGCAATCCGCCGGAAGGCGTCCTCGCCCACCGCCAGAAGCGCCCCCCGAATCGAGCTCACCTCCTGGCGCACCGCGAACACGGGCGAGTTCACCAGGCGCAGCAATCGGTACGTCAGCGATGGATCGCGCTTGACCAGCGCCGTCAGCGCCCTCAAATCAAGCGACTCTTTGCGCATCATCTGCAGAATCTCAAGCTGCCACAACCGGTTGGCCGGCACCTTGCGATTCTCCATCAACAGCGGCCGGCAAAAATAATACCCCTGGAACAGCGTGAACCCCTCCTGGCACGCCTGCTTATATTCCTCCTGCGTCTCCACCTTCTCGGCCAGCAGCGTCACATTCACGCCTTTCAGCCTCTCCAGCAGTGCCGCGCGCTCCGCCGGTCCGCTCAGCAGCACATCCACCTTGATGTAGTCGGCCAGCTCAATCAGCGGCTCAAACTCCGGCTTCCACACAAAGTCGTCCAGCGCCAGCCGAAACCCAAAGCTCTTCAGCCGCGCACAGGCCGCAATCAGTTCCGCCGTCGGCTCCACCGTCTCCAGTATCTCCAGAACCGTCAGCTCCGGCGGCAGCACCTGCACCAGCTCCTCGGTCAGCGCCTCCCGCGTGCAGTTCACAAAGGCCGGCAGCCCGCCCGTCAACTGGTCCAGGCCAAACAAGACTGTGTTGTCCAGCATCGTCCGCGTCGCCAGGTCGCCGTCCCCGCGATAGCCCGCCTCCGCGCCCGCCCTGAACAGCAACTCATAGGCATGAACCGACCCGCGCCTGTCCATGATCGGCTGCCTCGCCACGTAGCGAAGCCCGCCGCTCGTCTCCCCCCCTGCCTCTACATGAACCTCGGGTGGCAGTGCCTTGATCGTCATCGGTACCTTCCCATCCTTTATATCGGAAGAAACCGGCTATAAGTTTAGGCTTTGTAGCAAGTTACGACGCAATTAAGCGAATTTGTTCCGCTTCCGCACGCGCACTGGCTCCGCTTCTAGGGCGCATCGACTTGAGTCCCACAAGCTCCGCGCCCCATCCATACCGCGGGCGCCGGGGCGACCGGAATGGGTCGGAAACCACAAAACTCATGCGAGCGAAGAGCGAGTTCGCCGCGGCGAACTCCATGCAATGGCCGCACCGCAGGTGCTAGCCCATGAACATCCCGCCGTTCACGTCCAGCACGTGCCCGGTAATATACCCCGCGCCCTCTGATGCCAGAAACCCCACCGACTGCGCAATCTCCGCGTCCGTCCCGGCGCGCCCCAGTGGAATCGTCGCCATCATCGCCGCGCGCTGCTTTTCGTCCAGCACCGCCGTCATGGCGGTCTCAATGTACCCCGGCGCCACCGCGTTCACCGTGATCCCCCGCGAAGCAACCTCCCGCGCCAGCGAACGCGTCAGCCCGATCAGCCCCGCCTTCGACACCGCATAGTTCACCTGCCCGCCCTGCCCCGTCCGCCCCACCACGCTTGAGATATTGATAATCCGTCCCCAGCGATTCTTCAGCATCGGCCGCAGCACCGCCTGCGTCAGCAGAAACGCCCCCGTCAGGTTCGTCGTCAACACATCATCCCAGTCCGCGCGCTTCATCGCCATGGCCAGCCCGTCGCGCGTAATCCCGGCGTTGTTCACCAGGATCTCCACCTTGCCGAACCGCTCCAAAATCGCCTTGGCTCCCGCCTTGATTTGCTCCTCGCTGGCCATATCCAGCGCAAACGCCGCAGCCTTGCCGCCCGCGGCTTCAATCTCTGCAACCACCTCGGCCAGCTTGGCCTCATTCCGCGCCGCCAGCGCCACCGTCGCCCCCGCCCGCGCCAGCTCCAGCGCCACCGCACGACCAATTCCCTGGCTCGCCCCCGTCACCAGCGCAATCCGTCCATCCAGATTCCCCATCGCTCTCTCGCTCTCCCATTGCCGCGCGCTTCCGCCGCGTCGCCTGCCGTCCCTCATTATAGGGGCGCGAAGAAAGCGAGCGACAGACGCAAACCTTCGCCTCGGCAGCGCAGTCTATCCAGCAAACCGTCCCGCAGCTTGAAAGGATTCTCTCGTGCGCCGTCAGCCTTTTCTCGCAGCAGTCTTTGCAGCCGCATCGGTCTCCGCGCAGCAGCCCGCAATCCAGTCCCTTGCCCCGTCTGCCGCCCAGCCCACCGCCCTCACCATCTATAACCAGGACTTCGCCGTCGCCCGCACCCAGGTCGATCTCGACCTCCACACCGGCCTCAACCAGGTCACCACCACCCAGGTCACCAGTCAGCTCGAGCCAGACTCCGTCGTCCTCCGCGACCCCTCCCTGCGCAGCGCCGCCGCCAAACCCACCTTCCACATCGCCGAACAGAACTACGACGACGCCATCGTCACCCAGGACTGGCTTCTCCAAAAGTACGAAGGCAAAACCATCGAATTTGAGGCAGCCGGCCAGGGCTACGAGGACGGCAAGTGGATTCAGGCTCCCAGCGTCGAAGGCAAAATCATCCGCGCACCCCGGCCCGGAGGCCAGTACAACCAGAACCAGCCCCTCATTGAAGTCGATGGCAAATTGAAATTTGCGCTACCCGGCACGCCGCTCTTCCCCGCATCCACCGACGGCCTGCTCCTCAAGCCCACCCTCCGCTGGCAGATCGACTCAGACAAAGCCCAGAAGCTCTCCGCCGAGCTCGCCTACATCACCGGCGGCCTCAGCTGGGAAGCCACCTACAACGTCGTCGCTCCCGACGCCGGCGACAAAGTCCCCGGCTCCGCATCCGGCAGCGACGAAAAGGCCGACATCACCGGCTGGGTCACCATCCACAATCAGAGCGGCGCCGACTTCCCCCAGGCCCGCATCAAGCTCATGGCCGGCGATGTGGCCAAGATCGCTCCCCGCGGCGGCTCCGCCAGAGGCAACGGCATGGCCTTCGCCGCGGCGCAAAACGTCTCCGTCGATAACACGGTCACCCAGAAAGCCTTCGACGACTTCCACCTCTACGACCTCAACCGCACCACCAGCCTCACCAACGGCGAGATCAAGCAGATCCAGTTCATTCAGGCCGCAGGCGTCACCCTCACGCGCACCTACCTCTACGACGGCTCCAAGGAAAATCTACAGCCCTATACGTCCTACTCCAGCAGCTTCATCCAGGACCGCAGCTACGGCATCAACACCGGCAACACCAAGGTCCAGATCTTTCAGGCCTTCAAGAACGCGCAAGCCAATCACCTCGGGATTCCCCTCCCCGCCGGCCGCATCCGCCTCTACCGCCGCGACGCCGACGGCCAGATGGAGTTTGTCGGCGAGAGCACCATCAACCACACCCCCACCGAAGACACCGTCAAGATATCCACCGGCAACGCCTTCGACGTCAAAGGCTCACGCCGCCAGACCAACTTCTCCATCGACCAGGGCCGCCGCGAGCTCGACGAGACCTTCGAGATCAAACTCACCAACCAGAAGGCCGCTGCGGTCCAGGTCAACGTCCTCGAGCACCTGTATCGCGGCGACAACTGGGAGATCGAACAAAAATCAACTGGCTTCACCAGGCTCGACAGCCACACCATCCAGTTCCCCGTCGACGTACCCGCCAATGGCGAAGCCACGGTGACTTACTCCGTCCACTACTCCTGGTAAGCGCAACCAAAAAATCGCGCCGGAGCTGCTCGCAGCAACCCCGGCGCAATCAAAATCGTCCAGCATGCGCTGCGAGCCGTCATCGCCGGCTCGCAGCTCCTGTCTCCTCAGTCCAGCTCATCCACATAGTGCGCCAGCAGCACCGTGCTCCCGTCGATCGGGCTCTTGATCAGCAATCCCACCACCCGCACATCGGCCCCGCCAACCACGTCGCTCATCCCGCTCCATCCGTCGCGGAACTCCGTCCTCGGCAACACGAACACCGTCACCGTTTGCGGGATCAGCTGCCCGGCAAATCCGTTCACCTGCATCTGGAACGTGGGCAGGCCATATATGCTGCTGGTGCTGTTGGCCACCACCGTGCCGTTGAAGCCCCAGCCGCGCAGCACCACGCGCTTCACCGTCACATCGCTCGCATTGGTTGCCCCGCTCGCCGGACCGCCCACCGACACATGCTGCCCAGCCAGCAACAGCTGATCGTTGAACACAAACTCGGTCAGCGGATTGTGCCACCAGTAGATGGAATACTTCTCGTTCCCACTCAGGTCGACCGTCGCAATCTGCCCCAGCGTCAGCCCCGTCGTCGTCGGCAACAGCCCGCGCACATACAGGTCAAAGCTCGACGCCGGCCCGCTCGCTGGATTCACATACGTGATCTGTCCGCCCGCGTAGAATCCATTCTGCGAAAGAATCGCCACGTCATCCGCGTCGATCGTCGCATCCGCCCGATCGAGAGTGCCAGACAGCGTAATAATGCTGCTGCTCGACAGGTCGCTCAGGCTTTCACTGCCTTCCCACTCCGTCTGCCCGCTCACATTCACCGTGAACTGCCGCCCGTGCGGGCCCTGCACAACAAACGATTGCGCCGTTGTATTCACGCTCACCACCGCCGCATCAAAGCAATCGATGTAAGCTCCCGGATCGCTCGCGTCCACGCCGTTCGCCGTGAACGTCGGCGTCACCGCTCCGGTGATCGCCCCGCTGCCATCCACCCCGATCGACTTGCGCAGATCGAAGTCCAGGTGCAGTCCCACCGGTGCCCCGGCCTGCGCAACCACCAGCGGGTTAGTCAACGTGGCGGTGTACGTATAAGTCGAAGCAGAACCCGGATAAGTCGCGCTCATGGTCTGTATCGTCGGCGCGCTGCCGCTCTGCGTCTGTAGATAACCAATCGTCGCCGCGCCCAGCGTGACCGAGATATTGCTGTAACTCCCCACCGCGACATCGTTCATATCGAGCAGCGTTTGCAGCCCGTTGAAGCGCGCAAAATCTACCGTCGGCGTTCCACTGATCAGTGAAACCGTATTCCCGCTTGCATCGCTCGCGGTCACGCTTTCCACCTGCACGTTGAATGAAACCACGCTCGCCAGTGGCGCATCCGTGCCCACAACAAACGACGAGCCCGTCTGGGTTCCCGGATTCGACATCCCTGTCGAACCACCTTGCATTGTGCATCCCGCCACCACCAGCGTTACTGCCGTCAGCGCAACAAGCGCCACCGGCAACGATTGCATACGTCTCCTCAAATCCTTCATGGTCACACCTCTCTTTTTTCAATTGCGTCTCTGCGTGTCGTTCTCGTCGGGCACACGGAGCGGCCCCTCGTTCGAGGCACTCCCTTCTCAAAGACAAACACCATCCCCGCGTCGCGACACGTGCAGACCCAGGCATGCTCAATCTGTCTTGTTCCAGGCGAAGAAAAATGCGGCGGCCTTGGCGCCATGCGATGGAATCACCAATCAAACAGAAATGACCTTCTGCATCCGCGCAGGGAAACACGTCGATCCGCTTATCGAGCTTGCAGAACTCTGGCTATCCCTTTCCGCTGGGACACATCCCCGCGCGGAAAGTTGCGCGCGTTGTTCGAGAATTCTTCTAATCGCAGTTTATTTGCGTCTGCCGTCGTCAAAATCCTCTAATTTCCGCCCATCCAATTACCGCAAAGCTCATCCGCAACTAAGCCGACTATAGCGGTTCTCCAATTGGTGTAGAGCGAAGCCACTGACCTCAAGTGGCTTTTCCTCAAGAAAAAGCCGCCTTGCACGACGTTGGTGACTCCACGTGAATTGGAGAACCGCTCTAACACTTTAGTACCATGAACTAACTAGCTCCCCACTGCTGGACTTAGATGAAGTTAGCCGCGTCATCGCGGAACCTGACTTCACCAATCAACTTATCGTGAATCGGTTTCACACCGACGGCGTCGCCGCCACCGTCACAGGCCGCGCCGTCAGCGCCGGACGCACCAGCTCCGTCGGCCATATATAGAGCGCCAGCCGCCGCGAATAGTGCAGCACCGGCGCGCTCTCCGGCAACTCAATCCCGATCGACTCCGCCAGGTCGTTGCGCTCGATCTCCGCCTCCGCTTCTTCCAGCGGCCCCGGCACGTGATGCAGATTGGCCTTCACCGGCGCGCCTGCCCGGTTGCGCGTAAACAGGCACGAGCGCTCCATCAGAAAATGCTCCAGCGTCCCCGTCCGTCCCTCCACCAGCTTGCGCGTCGGCCCCAGACCCCGGTAGCGCGCCGTGAAGATCACCGGCCTGCGCACCATTCGCCTGCTGCTGAAAAACGAGAACTCCCGCTCCGAGCGCTGCTCCAGCCGCATCTCCGCCCAGTGATACGGAAGGTGGAAAAACGTATGCGCCACCGCCACCGCCAGCAGATTGGTTGCGTCCAATGAGAAAAAATACATCCCCGGCGTTCCCGTCTCTACCTCACGCACATACGTCCGCACATTCAAATCGGGAAAATTACGCATCCCCGGCATCGGCGGCAGTCCCCGCACCTTGATGCGGTCCAGCCAGAACGGAACCACTCCCAGCCACGCCGTCCCCTGAAACGTATCCGGCTCCAGTCCCTCCGGCAGCAGCGGCGCAATCGCTTCCGCGGAAACCGGCCAATGCGCAAACAGCAGGTCATTCCACCGCTGCGTCATCCGCCAGCGCCCTGAAGGCAGCGGCCGCGGACTATGCGACGTGCGTATCCGATACTCCTGCATGGCCGTTCCCTCTGGAAATCCCTTCCCCACTCAGTAGACGGACAAAAACCCCGCCAGGATGCACTGCCGATCCACACCCCGATGCCGTATTCTTGTCCCGAGCCCATGCCCATGTCCAGAGAATCTTTGCCCCGCGAATCTTTGACCGCCCAATCCGCTCTTCCCCCCGGCGCCCGCAACCAGACCGACGTCTTCGCCGTCCACGGTGCCGACCCTGAGGTCCTGGCCTACGCCATGGCCAAGTACTCCCGCTCCTCGCTCTCCATGCGCGAGTCCCTCAACGAGATCAGCGCCCAGCGCGCCGAGCAGTTCCTCAACACCTTCTACTTCCAATACGGCCATCGCTCCATCGCCGACCTCGCCCACATCGCCTTCGCCGTCGAGCGGCTCTCCCTGCTCGCCGCCATCGTCCTCGTCGACGAGCAGCGCTGGGACGGCCAGGAACGCTCCACCCGTTACCAGAACTTCATGAAGTCCGGCTGGTTCTTCCCGGATTTCGGCGTCGACTCCAGCGCCGCCGCGCTCTACGCCGACACCATCAACAACCTCTTCGCCGCCTACCAGAACACCACCGCCGCCGTGCTTGAAGCCCTTCGCCGCCGCATCCCCTGCCCGCAGGAGATGAAGCCCGATGCCTACGAGCGCACCCTCAAGGCCCGCGCCTTTGATGTCGCCCGCTACCTGCTTCCCCTCGCCACCAACACCTCGCTCGGCCAGATCGTCAACGCCCGCACCCTTGAAACTCAGGTCTCACGGCTGCTCTCCAGCCCCGTAGCCGAAGTCCGCGACCTCGGCCTCAAGCTCCGCGAAGCCTCCACCGGCCCCGCCTGGAACGTCAACGCCCAAGCCGCCGCCGCCTTCGTTGACAAGCTCGACCCCGCGCTCGCCGCCGAAGCCGCCAGCCTCTTCACCCGCGAAGTCCGCACCGCCCCCACGCTCGTCAAGTACGCCGAAGCCAACCCCTACGCCATCGAGACACAGGCGGAACTAACCCAAGCCGCAGCCGAGCTCCTTGACAACCATCCCATCGCACCGGCCCCCGTTGTCGATCTCGTCGAGCGCACCGAGTCCCTTGAAGTCGAACTCGCCGCCACGCTCCTCTACTCCGCCGCCCACCACCCCTACCGCCAGATCCGCAACCTCGTAGGCGCTCTTCCCGCCCTGCGCGTCAACGAGATCATCGACCTCGGCCTCCACCGCCGCGGCCGCCACGACGAAACCCTCCGCGCCTTCCATGCCGGCGCCGCCCTCCGCTTTGACATCCTCATGGACATCGGCGGCTTCCGCGACATGCACCGCCATCGCCGCTGCGTCCAGATCATCCAGGCGTTCACCCCGCTCCATGGCTGCGAAATCCCCACCTGCGGCGACCTCGCCCCCGACGTCAACCTGCTCGCCGAAGCCGGCATCCTGCCCGAGTTCGAGTCTGCTCTCGCCCAGGCCCACGCCGCCAGCGCGCAGATCGCCCAAAGCTCCCCGCCTGAAGCCGCCCAGTCCGCGCTCTACCTTTTGCCTCTCGCCACGCGCATTCGCAGCCTCTTCAAAATGGACTTCGCTGAAGCCCAATACATCGCCGAGCTCCGCTCCGGCCCCGCCGGCCACTTCAGCTACCGCCGCGTCGCCTGGGAGATGTACAAAGCCCTCGAGCGCCAGCACCCCGCCCTCGCCCAGCACATCCGCGTCACCGACTTCACCGAGCCCATCGACCTGCTCAAGCGCTAGCCGGATTCTCCAGCCGTCGGGTACCCCAGGTCCCTCGTCCGCCGCGGCGGAGGGACCGGGGCAGTCACCGCCAATCATCTGTCATCCTGAGCGAAAGGGGCCCCAAACGTTTTCCAGTTTGGGGGTGGTGAGTCGAAGGATCTGCGGTTGTTCCTCGAACAACTTCAGCGCAAGCCCTCTACTTCTGCGCCTCTGCATATGCCTTAGGGTTTATATATTTCAGATAATAAAGCTGGTCATTCCTGTCGTGAATGCTCGGCGCGTCGAAGCCATTCTCACTCCACTCCCAGTCGCAATCCGGCAGATAGGCTTGCGGTTCTGACTCCACATGGGATAAGAAGCCTCGATTTGCAATGTCTTTGAACGCAGGTGTCACCAGAATCACATGAATCCCCATACGCGTCGACGCAATTGCGTCCATCGCCCAAGCAGCGTCGGCAACGCTCGCCTCAGGCTCAGCCATCAAGTAGGTGACCCTTCCCATGCGATTCGCATAAATCAACTTCATCTCTGCCGCCAGATGCTCGCGCGCAATCGGAGTCTCATTGATCTGCACCCTCCCGCCCCCACGTAGCCCAACAATCATCCAGCGGTCATCCTCGCACATATATCGCGGAGAGTGCTTCCGCATTTGCAGCGTAGGAATCGAAATTCCTTCCGAGCCGGGAGTGCCCACCATAAATGCGCACAGACACAAAACAAGAAACAGGCTCGCAAGCGGCGCCGCAACCCACATTCGTGCGCGCTCCATATCCATACCCACTCAGACACCGCAGCCAGACAAACTGTTCCAATCCACCTCCCGCCTATCGCCACAAAATCAACCCTTCGCGTCCATCCACCCATCCGCGATAAAATTTTCCCCGCAACATGCCCTCCAATCCCGTGTTCGACTGAATACGATCCAGAAATCCGGGAGCCGGCGAGCATCAGAGCCCACCGCACACCCGGACAAGGAGAAAAATCATGTCCCTTCGCCCCACATTGCGCAAGCTGCTTTTTGCCGCCACTCTTGCGGTCCCCATGCTTCTGCTCGCCGTCCCGCAGGCCCACGCAGGCATCTTCGTCTCCGTCAACTTCGCCCCGCCCGCGCTGCCCGTTTACGTGCAGCCCCCGCTGCCCGCCCCCGGCTACATCTGGACCCCCGGCTACTGGGCCTATGGCGACGCAGGCTACTACTGGGTTCCCGGCGTCTGGGTGCAGCCGCC
>Ga0302275_10003101_pt1 | contig 17020 bp, 13 predicted proteins | sample III_Bog_N2_2_FD_200229 | JGI IMG/M metagenome (GOLD analysis project Ga0302275, IMG submission 200229) | Peat permafrost microbial communities from Stordalen Mire near Abisko, Sweden - III_Bog_N2_2 | ecosystem: Environmental > Terrestrial > Soil > Wetlands > Peat | place: Sweden: Abisko...
CAAGCAGTTTCGCGGCGGCTTCATCGTCGACTGCGCTGCCGCGCGTTTCCTGGATGACGAGTTCGTCGTAAACGAGCACGCTTGCCGCTTCCACGCGTTCGGCCTGACGATTCCATTCAACGCCGTTACGTTCCAGCACGCGATCCGGAAAGAGATCGATCAGCCATTCGGGCTCGATGGGGCACGCGAGACGCAGGAGCGGGGCGGGACGGTCGCGGCTCTCTTCGATGTCGATGGCGACTAAGAATTCCCCGGGCAGCGGACCTTGCTGCGCCACGGTGGCCGAACCTCCGCTCGACAGCAGGACGACACCGTTCGGGCGACGACGACCCACGCGATCGGGGAAGGCGGCGAGCACGGCTTTGGCGAGCGCGGCATCGTCGTAGTGTTTCTTCGGGGCGCGCACGTAGCGGCGCAACTGAGCCTGGATCGCGCGGGTGCGATGGTCCGGCTCCTCTTCGAGCGCAGTGAACAGATCGGAGGACCGCACTCTTTGGCCACTGCTCAAAAGTGCCGCGGTTCGGCAACCGGCATCGCCCGCACCCGATTGTTCGGCATTAAGCAGGAGGCGACTGAGCCGGGGATGCAGCGGCATGCGCGCCATTTTCGCGGCTGCGTCGCCGCGTGCGTTGAGACGATCCAGCAGGGCTTCGGAGGCCTGCAACGCAGCGGCAGGCGGAGGAGTGAGCCAGTCGATGGCCAGCGGTTCGCGGATGCCCATCGACTCCAACTGCAGACACATCTGCGACAATTCGCGACGCGTGATTTCGGGTTCGTCGTGATCGGCGCGGCGGTGGAAATCTTCGGCGGTAAAGAGGCGAATGACGTGGCCGGGCGCGGTGCGGCCTGCGCGGCCCGCGCGCTGGATCGCGGAAGACTTGCTGACGCGGCCGATTTCGAGCGAAGGCAGGCCGGTCCAGGGCGAGTCGTTGGCCACGCGCGCGAGGCCGGAGTCGATAACGATGCGCACGCCTTCGATGGTGACCGAACTCTCTGCGATGTTAGTGGAGAGGATCAGCTTGCGTTGCCCGCAAGGTTCCACGGCGCGGTCTTGTTCGGCGGGGGGCAGGTCGCCATAGAGCTGCGCGATGAGGATGTTGTGGCGGCGCGCGATGGGTTCGCAGGCGCGTGTGGCTCGGTGGATGGCGGCTGCGCCGGGGAGGAAGACGAGGATATCGCCGGGCTTGCCGAGGGTGGCTTCGAGCGCCGCGGCTACCTGGGTTTCGAGCGGCGCGGCGGAGTAGGGAGTCCACGCGATGCCCAATTCGAAGAGGCGGCCTTCGGATTTCACGGCGGGGCAATCGTCCAGGAAATGCTGCACGGGCCCGGCGTCCAGAGTGGCGGACATCACAACGATGCGGAGATCCGGGCGCTTCGTCTTTTGCAGACGGCGCAGCAGCGCGAGGGCGAGGTCGGTTTCGAGGTGACGTTCGTGAAACTCATCGAGAACAACGGTGCCGACGCCGCGTAGTTCGGGATCCGAGACCAGGCGTCGAGTCAAGACGCCTTCCGTCAGGAAGCGGAGGCGAGTGCGGGGACCTGCGACGTCTTCAAAGCGAACCTGGTAGCCGACTGTTTCGCCGATCGCTTCGCCCATTTCGGAGGCGACCCTGCGGGCGGCCATGCGGGCTGCGATGCGGCGCGGTTCGAGGACAAGGACATCGCCGCCGAGCGCGAGCAGGGCGTGCGGAATGCGAGTGGTCTTGCCGGCGCCGGGAGCGGCTTCGATGACGAGGTTTGGCGTGCGCCGGAGCGTCGCGACGATTTCCGGGAGCAAGGCGTCGATGGGAAGTTTTGCGTGAGGTGTTTCGGTGGCCACCAGTCCCATTGTTGCGTGAGGCAGGAATTCACCGCATTTTCATCTTTTCCTTTGCTATACTGCGGATGGATGGTATTGTCCTTCCCCGCTTTTTCGCGGCCGTATTCTCCCTCGCATCGCGATCACCCCTGCTTGCCCTGTTTCATCCGCTCATGATGAGTCTATTTGCCCCGCTTTCGTCTGTCGTAAAACCTGTCGTATTCCTTGCGTCGTTTGCTCGAAAATCAATCTCAGGAGGTCCGTTTCAATCCCGATGATCACCAGCGTCCCGGTTACCCACGGCATCGAGAGCCTGTTCGGCACTCGCGACGAAAACATAAGATTGCTCGAATCCGGTCTGGGCGTGAGTACGCGCCTGGGCGCGGAAGCGCTTGCGATTGAAGGAGAGCCCGCCGCGGTTGCGCGCGCCGAGCATATACTCCTCGATTACTTTGCGCTGGTGAAAGAAGGCGCGGTATTTAAGAACGGCGACCTGAACAGCCTGCTGCGCGTAGTGACGGCCGATCCGGATGTGACGCTGCGCGCGCTGTTCGACAGCGGCAGGCAGCGCAGCTTCGGCAAGAAGGTATTGTCGCCGAAGACTGCGACACAACGGCGTTACCTCGAAGCGATCGAGCGGAACGACCTTGTGTTTGGCGTGGGTCCTGCAGGAACGGGCAAGACTTATCTCGCGGTGGCGATGGCGATTCAGGCGCTGATTTCGAAGCGCGTCACGCGCATCATTCTCACGCGACCGGCGGTGGAGGCGGGTGAACGGCTCGGATTCTTGCCAGGCTCGCTGCAGGAAAAGATCGATCCGTACCTTCGTCCGCTGTACGATGCGCTCTACGACATGCTGGAAGCGGAGCGCGTGGAGAAGCTGATTGAGCGGGCGTCGATCGAAGTCGCGCCGCTGGCTTTTATGCGCGGCCGCACGCTCAACGACAGCTTCATCATTCTTGACGAAGCGCAGAACAGCACGCAGGAACAGATGAAGATGTTCCTGACGCGCCAGGGCTTCAACTCGAAGATGGTAGTGACGGGCGATCTCACGCAGATGGATTTGCCGATGGGACGGCGCAGCGGTCTGCTGGACGCGGTGGATATTCTCAAGGGCGTGGAAGGAATCTCCTTCGTACACTTCGACGAGCGCGACGTGGTGCGGCACAGTCTGGTGCAGCGCATCGTGCGGGCTTACGAAAAATACAATGAGGGCATGGCGAAGCAGCTTCCGCTGAAGCTTGCCGATCCGCTGCCGATAAATGGGACCGCAGCGGAAGCCGGGCCTCCGGCTTGAGACGTCGATGAAGTCGGACCCTCTCATAACCTGGCGAAGACCGCCCGCATCGCTGCGTAAAGCCCCGGTGGAGCGCTTTGCGCGGGATCTGCGCGCAGTAGTTACCCGAAGTCGCGAGTTCCATTGCCTGGTGACCGGCGACGCGGAATTGAAGTCGCTGAATCTTCGCTTTCGCGGCAAGGATGCGACGACTGACGTAGTGTCGTTCCCTTCCGGCGATCGTGATCCCCTGGGTGATATCGCAATCTCGCTGGGACGCGCGCGCGCGCAGGCACGGGAACGTAGTCATTCGATCGAAACCGAAGTCTGCATTCTGATGCTTCACGGCGTGCTTCATCTGCTGGGTATGGATCACGAAGCGGACAACGGGCGGATGGCGAAGTCGGAAGTGCGCTGGCAGCGAAAGCTTGGCCTGCCCACGGGGCTGATCGAGCGCACGCTGGCCATTAAGTCCCGGCGTGAACACGCCGGCAAACAATGATTGGCGTAATCCTCATCGCGCTGGTGGCACTGACCGCGCTGTTCACTACGCTGCAGACACTGTATGTGGAAAGCATGCGCCTGCGTTCGCGCGAACTGCCGGCGCTCGCGTTTTTCAAGGAAACGCTGGAGCCGAAGCTGAAGATGGAGACCGAAACCGGCGCACTGACCTTTTCTCTCTGGAAGCACCTTTGCCTGGTCGCGACGGGCGCGCTTGTGGTCGCGGAGGTGAGCGGCAACGGACCCGTGATGGCTATCGACATCGGCGAAGGCCTGCTGGCCGCGTTATTGCTTATGGCGCTCTCTGCGTATCTGATCCCGCAAATCCTGTATCGGCGATCGGCGGGCAACTGGCTGGTGGCTTTGCTCCCGTTCTATGCTGTCGCCGCCATTTTAATGCGGCCCTTCGTGGCGGCCCTCGGCTTTCTGCATTCGCTGCTCGACATCGTCAAGCAGGAACCCGAGGACAGCGAACCCGCGACTCCCGCGGAAAACATAGACACGCTCATCACCGCAGGCACCGAAGAAGGCCTGATTGAGGAAGACGACCGCAAGCTGATTCAGTCCGTAATCGAGTTCGGCGACAAAGTGGTGCGCGAAGTCATGACGCCGCGCCCTAACATGGTGACTACGCGCGCCGACGACACTCTGGCGCAGTTGCACGAACTCGTGGTTCACGAACAATTTTCGCGCATTCCGGTTTGCCGCTCTTCGATTGACGATATAGTGGGGTTCGTCCACGTTCGCGATATGTTTGAAGTGGCCGAGAGCGATCGCCCGAAGCGAACGGTGCGCGAATTGATGCGGCCCATCCGGTTGGTGCCGGAGACCAAGTCCGTTCACGATCTGATGCGCGAGATGCAGCAGGATGGCTCGCACATGGTGATCGTGGTGGATGAGTATGGCAATACGGCTGGCCTGGCTTCGATGGAAGATCTGGTGGAGGTCATCGTGGGTGAAATCCGCGACGAACACGAGCCGGATTCGGATGTGAAGGAAGATGGGCACGGAGGCTTTATCGTCTCCGGTAATTTCGATCTGGCAAGGCTGACCGATATGCTGGATTATCGGGCGGAGGATGAAATCGAATCGACTACGATTGGCGGACTGATTATGGAATGGCTGGGCAGAGTGCCGAAGGCCGGCGAGAAGATCGAACGCGACGGCATTGCCGCCGAGGTTCTGGCGAGCGACGGCATGCGGATCGCGCAGGTGCGGCTGACACGCGCCCCGAAGGCGACAGCATGAGGAGTTCACGATGACCCCCGAATCTCCCGTCGGAATGCAGCCGAAGCGTTTCCGTTCCGGCTTCGTCTCGATTCTGGGCCGCCCGAATGCGGGCAAGTCGACGCTGCTGAACGCGCTGGTGGGTCAGAAGATCTCCATCGTCGCCGATAAACCGCAGACCACGCGCACCGCGATCCAGGGCGTCATGAACACGCGCGGAGCGCAGGTGATTTTCGTCGATACGCCGGGCATCCACCGTTCGGACACATCCATCAACAAACGCATGATGGACGCCGTGCGTGCTTCGCTCGACGAACGCGATCTGTTCCTGTACGTCGTCGACGCCACCCATCGGACGCACGAACCGTGGCACTTTACGCAGCAGGACGAGCGCGCGCTCGCCATTCTTCGTCAGGACGGGCCGCCGGTCATTTTGGTCGTCAACAAGACCGACGCGCTGCAATCGCGCGCGGAACTGTTGCCCATACTCGACGAGTACCGCAAGCGATTCACGTTCGCGGAATATATTCCGATTTCGGCGCTGAAAGGCGAAGGCATTCAGCGGCTGGGCGAGGAAGTGATTAAGCGGCTGCCGGAAGGGCCGGAGTATTTTCCGCCCGATCATATTACGGATCAGCCGGCGCGATTTCTCGCCGCCGAGTTGATTCGCGAAAAGATCCTGCTTACGACCCGGCAGGAAGTGCCGCATTCGGTGAACATCCTGATCGATAAGTGGGAAGAATCGCCCCGCATGATCAAGATCTACGCCACCATCTACGTGGAGCGCGACGGACAGAAGGCCATTATCATCGGCGCGAAGGGAGCCTCGCTGAAACAGACCGGCATCGCGGCGCGCGAGGAAATGGAAGCGCTGTTCGACGCCCGCATTTATCTCGATCTCCACGTGAAAGTGGAACCCGACTGGCGCGAGAAAGCCGCGTTCCTGAATACGATCGACTGGCGTACAATGACTCCAGGAAGCGAGAACTGACATCAATGAAAACTAAACGCCTGATCGCGGTATTCATCCTGGCGATGGCTCTTGTATCCGCGGCTCTGGGCGCGGATAAGCCGCCGCTCACCGATAACTTCATTTACGACAGCGTCCGGGAAAGGCTCGCCGCGGACATCGTCGTCAAGGGCGGCGCCATTGATGTCGACGTGAAAGATGGCGTGGTTACGCTCAAGGGTCGCGTGCAGGAACAGAAGCAGAAAAGCAAGGCCGAGAGTCTCGCGAAAAAAGTTAAAGGTGTGAAGAGCGTAGTAAATAATCTGCAGATCGTTCCCCAGTGATCCGGCGGTTTCACTCTCGCGCACTTCGCACGGGGGCGCTCGTGCTGGCCATGTCCATGGGGTTTGGCGGTGGTCCGGTCGCCGCTCAGGCACCGGATGAGACCGTCGAAGTAACGCGGGTGGCGGGAGGCTTGCGGTTTCCCTCCGGCCTCGCGTGGTCGCGCGACGGGTATCTGGTAGTCGCCGATGGCGAGAAGCGGGAGATCTACCGGGTCGATCCCGACCAGCGGCCTAAGCCCACTCATCAGAACGCCAACGCCGCGCAAGGCATTGCGTATGACGGCCAGTCGCGCCTGTACATTTGCGAGGCTGCCACGCGGCGGCTGACCCGGCTCGATAAGCGCGGCGGCACCGAAACGCTGGCCGAGAAATTCGAAGGACACAAACTGAATTCGCCCAACAGCGTAGCGGTTCGGCGCGATGGCCACGCGTGGTTTACGGATCCTGCCTTTGCGGGAGCAATCGACAGCCGCGAACTGAACTTTAACGGCGTCTTTCACATCACGCCGAAAGGCGAACTGGAAGCCGTCGCGAGGTGGGAGACCCGGCCCAACGGAATTGCGCTCTCGGCCGATGGAAAGAAGCTGTTCGTCAGCGATGCCGATCGTCACGCGGTGGTCGTTTTCGATCTCGATTCAAAAGGAGTCGCGACCAATCAGCGCGACTTCATCACGCAGATCGACGGCGTTCCAGCGGGATTGAGCGTGGATGTAACCGGCCGCGTGTATGTAAGCGCGAGGGGCCTCGCGATCTACGGACCGGACGGCAAGCTGGTGCGCACGCTGTTGGGCTCGCAGCGAGTGATCGCGTGCACGTTCGGTGGCGCGGATCAGGAGTCTCTCTTTGCCGCCACCCCCCGCGATATTTACCGCGTGCGAATCGGCGTGAAGGGCGCGCTGCAGTATTGAGATGAATACAACCCGCCGGCATCCTGCCCATCCCATCCCGGGCGTGGGCGCACTCATTTTCGATGGCGACAGAATTCTGCTGGTGGAACGCGGCCGCGAACCGCTCAAGGGCTATTGGTCTCTTCCCGGTGGCGCGGTGGAAACGGGGGAACTGCTGGAAGACGCGCTGCGCCGGGAGGTGCGGGAGGAAACGGGACTCGAAGTGGAGATCCTCTGCATGCTTGAGATCTTCCAGCGCATCATGCCGGGCGACGATGGCAGGGTCGAATACCATTACATCCTGCTCGACTACCTTTGCCGCGTGGTGAGCGGCACGCTCGAAGCTTCCGACGACGCCAGCCGCGCGGCCTGGTTCCGGGCCGGCGAAATCGAGGGCCTGAAAATCACCGAAGGGACGCCCGGGGTGATTGAGAAGGCCTTCCGGTGGATGAAGGATAGCACGCAGAATGACTGAAGAAGCCACACCATTCGCCGGACTGGAAGCTCTGGAGTGGGATCAGGTCCACGCCCTGATCGCGCGTTCCGTTGCAAGCCCCGCCGGCGCCGGCGAGATGTATCGCGTTGCGCCTTCCACGGATCGGGCGCAGATCGAGCGCGACCTCGCGGAGACTTCGGAAGCCATCGAGTATCTGCGCGCCGCCGGAAAAGGCGGAGCGCTGCGCATCAACTTCGGCGCGCTGCCGGACATCGCGCAGGCCGTGCAGAAGCTTCACATCGAAGGTGCCGCGCTGGAGCCGCGCGAGATCTTTAACCTCATCGTGTTTCTGGATCGCGCGGCCGACGCAAAGTCCTCCCTGAACGCGGCTTCGGAACGTTTTGCCCTGCTCTCCGTCTACGCGGGCCGCATCGGCGATTTCCGCCAGGTGTTGCGCGAAGTTTCGGGCAAGATCGCCCCCGATGGCTCCGTGCTCGATAGCGCCAGCCCGCACCTCAACCGCATCCGCCGCGACATCGAGAAGCAGCGCAAGGCGATTCAGGATTCGCTCGAACGCTTTCTCAAGGCCAATCGCAACGAAGGAGTCTTGCAGGACGAATACGTCACGATTCGCAATGAGCGCTTCGTGGTCCCGGTGCTGGTAGGGCAGCGGCGCAAACTGCCCGGCGTGATTCACGGCGCGAGTTCCACCGGGCAGACGCTCTTTCTCGAACCGCTCGATACCATCGACCTCAACAACGAACTGGTGCGCCTGCAGGACGACGAATCGCGCGAAGTGTTTCGTATTCTCCGCGAACTCACGGATCGCCTGCGCACCGCCGCCGAACCGATTCGCGCTGCCGCGGCCGTCATGGCCTGGCTGGACGTGATCTTCGCCAAAGCGCGCTTCGGGCTCGATTTCGACTGCGTCATTCCCACCTTCAACCAGCCGGGCGCAAGGAAGCTGGATCTGCGGCAGGCACGCCATCCGCTCCTGATCGACGTGTTGCGGCGTTCGGGGAAAAAGGTGGTGCCGTTTTCGCTCACCCTGGATACGGAAACCCGCACCCTGCTCATCAGCGGCCCCAACACCGGCGGCAAAACGGTGACCCTGAAAACGGTCGGCCTGATTTCGCTGATGGCGCAGGCTGCGTTGCCGGTGCCGTGCGAAGCGGCCGAGTTGCCTTTGTTCGAGCAGGTTCTCGCGGATATCGGCGACCATCAGTCGATCGAGCAGAGCCTCAGCACCTTCTCGGCGCACATCGCCCGGCTGCGGGAGATGGCGCTCGATGTTACGCCGGATTCGCTGGTGCTGCTCGACGAAATCGGCTCAGCTACCGACCCCGATGAAGGCGGCGCGCTGGGCGTGGCTCTCGTCGACCATTTCCGTGCAGCCGGAGCTTTCACGCTGGCATCAACCCACCTCACCGCGCTCAAGATTTATGGCGCCAGTACGAAGACCGTTCTGAACGCCTCCATGGGCTTCGACGAAGTAACGCTGGCGCCGACGTATCAACTTCAGGTCGGCCTTCCCGGCAAATCCGCCGGGCTCGATATCGCGGCGCGGCTCGGCATGCCGGAGGATATTCTGCGTCGCGCGCGCGCTTCCCTCGGCGCAAGGGATCAGGAACTCGCGCAGCTCATCGCGGATCTGCATCAACGCCTGGAAGAAACCACGCGCGTGCGCGACTCGCTGGAGCGCGAACGGCAAGCTCTCGTGATACGCGAAAGGCAAATTGCCCTCGAATGGGAGAAAAAGCAAGCCGCCAAAATCGAAGAACTCGAAAATCGTTTCGAAGAAATGCAAAAGCGCTGGCGCGAGCGTGCCGATGAGACCGTGGCCCGAATCGCCGAAACCGCTGATCGCCGCAAGTCGGTGGATCAGGCCCAGCGTCAGGTGACGAAACTCGGCCGTGAAATGCGGGAGGATTGGGAGTCGTCGGTGCTGCAGACCGCGAGCGCCGAACCGGACAAAGCGCCCGTCGCGCGCCCGAAGATCGCCGAGGGTACGCGCGTGCGCCTGAAAGGCATCCGCGACATCGCAAGGGTGAGCCGTCTGCTGGGTCACGATCGTCTGGAAGTAGCTGTCGGCTTTGTCAAGATGCAGGTAGCGGCCAGCGACGTCCTGGAAGTTTTCACGGACACAGGCGTCGCCGCTCCCCAATTACCGAAAGGTGTGCGATTCCAGCCAGGCCCGGCGCTGAATCCCGGTGAGCAGGAGATCAATGTGATCGGGGAACACGTCGAGGAGGCGATCGAACGCGTGGAGCGATTTCTCGATGCCGCCGTGATGGCAACCGCGGCACGAGTACGGATCGTCCACGGGCACGGCATGGGCATCCTGAGGCGGGCGATTCAGGATTTGCTCAAACAAAACCCGCACGTGGAGAAATTCTATCCGGCGTCGCAGTATGAAGGCGGCACGGGCGCGACCATCGTCGAACTAAAGGATTAGTTACAGCCGCGCAGGGCCGCCTCCCGCTCACCCTGCCAAACGCATCGAGACGCGATCACGAGCCCGGCGTAAGCAGGTTCAATCCGCTATAAGGCCCCGTTCCGGGCGTAATGGAAATCGGAGTGCCGTCAAACCGCGTGAAAGAAAAACCCGTGAACGTTTCCGTCAAGGTATTTACCTGGTCCTGCAGGAAACAAATTGCAGCCTCTTCCCCGATCAAATGGCCCACCGTAATGTCGCTGCGATAGTTGACGCCGGCCCAGTTTCGGCCCATCGGGACGTTAAACGCGAGCTTGTTCAGTTCACCGCCGATCGTCAGCGGCGTGTCGAAATAGGGGACGAGCGTCTTCCCGTCGGCGCTGAGAGTTACGGTGGCCGAAATGAGGGATGCTTCCTCGAAGATTGCCTTCATCACCGTCGCGCAAGCCGCGGCAATCGCCGCATGCCCGGAGGGATAGGACGGATCCAGCGGACAGCCCTCCACGTAAGCCTGGGGAAGCAGGGCTCCGCCCGTCGCCTGAACCACGGCCTGCACCGCCTGGGATCGCAATAAACCGGCCGGAACCGGGTAACTCGCCGCACCGTTCAGCGTCTGGTAAACTCGACCGCCGTACTCTTCCGGGCGCAACCGGCGATGCACCGCCCATTTGTTATACCAGGCCGCCCTTAGAGCGAGGCCCGCCGCTCTCCCGATCCAGTCTTCCAGGTTCGGAGCGCAAAAAGTCCCGAAGGGGGTCTGAATTCGGGAACTCTTGTAAGGGCTCGTGTGGTTGAGTTGGTAAAGGTTGTACTGCAGCACGGTTTCCGGATAAGAGTTGAAGATGATGATCGCAGCCTGTAGAAACGCCTGCGCCAGATAGTCGTAGTGAACGAACTGGGCCAGGTCCCGGCCGTTGCGGACGTATTGGAGTGCGGGATCGAATCGTTCAGTGCTCGTTGGCAGACTGCCGGACTGCACCGCAAGCCACTCGCCGTAACTGGTCAGGTAGTCGACGCCCGCCACGCCGGTGCGGTACATCTGTTCACGGGGAGTCGAACCGACGTTGATCGTTTGCATCAGGTACTGCGAGAGGTAAGGGCCCGTCAGGCAACCTGTCGCCGTCCCCCGGAAGATATTCGCCGGCGTCACCAGACCGGAGGCGTCGCGGGGACCCTCATAGCCGGCAAGACCGTTGATCTCGGCAGCGGCGTTTTGAATGACCGGAGACGTACTCCATTGCGTGAAAGGAACATCGCGTGCCAGAGCCTGCCAGTAAAGCTCCACCAGCTCTGCGGCCGCCTGCGCGCTGGCGAAGGCCGGCGCGGGCGAGGCGGAAAACGTATGCGAGTCGCCACCTTCCAGGTCATAGGTAAAGGCGCCTTCCGGGTTTACCAGCTTTCGCCCCCCTCCGATCTGAATGTTTTCCGCGTCCGAATGCTTCTGAGTGGATAAGGCGGTAAGGAGCGATTGATAGGAAGCCAGGTTGACCTCGCCCAGTGGGGAGTGCGGCAATCCTTTGGAATAACTTGCGATCTTGTTGCCGTAGAGGCTTTCGTCGTTGTTGGCAGCGGTGCTTGCCGCTGGCCTGCGGCCCTCGACCTCGGCCGCAATCTGCCGCAGCAACAAAGCATTCCCTGCCCGGGAGTCGTCGGCGAGGCCCGGCGCGCGGACATCCGGATTGTTGACCGCTGCCCCACCCGCCAATCCGCCCACCTGCAGGATAAAATCTCTTCGTCCCTTGACTCCCATGAATGTCCTTTATAATCCGGCAACTTCATCTGCGTTTAAACGCTGGCAACGTGCTTCTTCCGTTCAATAGCCCGGCGTAAGATTGCTCAGCCCGGTATAAGCTCCACCACCGGGGACGATCGAAACCGGAGTACCGTCGAACCTGGTGAACGAGAACCCCGGGAAAGGTTCCGTTAAACAATTGACCTGATCCTGCAGGAAACAGATGGTTACCTGTTCCCCGATGACATGGCTCATGTCCGTGTCGCTGCGCCAGTGAATGCCGGCCCAGTTACGCGCCATGGGAACGTTGAACGCAAGCTTATTGAGTTCACCGCCGATCGTCAGCGCCGTGTCCGTGTAAGGGATCAGCGACAAGCCGTCGGCGCTGGGAGCGACCGCGCCGTTCACCGTGTCCGTCTCCTCGAAAAGCGCCTTGAGAAGAGTCGCGCACGCGCCGGCAACCACCGCGTGTCCTGCGGGATACGAAGGGTGCAGCGGACAGCCCTCCACGTATGCCTGCGGCAGCAGACCTCCTGTCGATGAAACCACGGTCTGCAAAGCTTTGGAGTTCAACACGATCGGGTGAATCGGGTAGCTGGCGGCCCCACGCAGAGTGTTGTAGACACGCCCCCCGTATAGCTCCGGACGCAGGCGGCGATGCACCGCCCACTTGTCATGCCAGACCGTCCTCAGGGCGAGAGTTGACACGCGCCCGAGCCAGCTTTGAAAAAGAGCCGGACCGAAGCTTACATAGGGAGTTTGAACATTCGACGTCTTGTACGGGTTGGTGTGGCTGAGTTGGGAAACGTTCGGGGTCTGGAGCGTCTCCGGATAGTCCGCGGACAGGACCAGCGCGGCCTGGAGAAAGGCCTGAAAGAGGTAGTCGTAGTGAACAAACTGGGCCAGGTTCCGCGCGGTATGGATATACCGGAACGTGGGATCGAATTCCTCGGTCAGATACGGAGGGAGCCCGGACTGCAGAAACAACCACTCGGAATAGGTAGTCAGGTAATCGAGTCCGGGCATCCCCGTTCGATACATCTGCTCCTGGAGAGTCGAACCGAAAGGGATGGTTTGCAACAGATACTGTGAGATATAAGGACCGACCGTACAGCCCGGTGCCGTTCCCCGGAAGACATTGGCGGCTGTCACACTGCCTGAGGCGTCACGCGGTCCCTGATAGGCGGAAAGCGTGTTGATCTCTGCCGCCGCGGCATTTATGGTCGAATCTGCGCTCCATTGGGCGAACGGGACGTCACGGGCAGCCGCCTGCCAATAGAGTTCCACCATCTCGGCCGCAGTTTGCGCGCTGGCAAACGTCGGCGGCGGCAGGGACGTGAACGTATGGGAGTCGCCGCCTTCCAGGTCATATGCGAACCCCGCTTCCAGATCCACCAGCTTCCGTCCGTAACCGATGATGATGTTTTCCGCGTCCGAGTGCTTCTGACTGTTTATCGCCTTGAGCAGAGACTGATACGCGGGCATCTGTACTTCGCCCAGTTGCGAGTGCAGTAAGCCCTTGGTAGCGGTTGCGATCTGGTTGGGATAAAGCTGCTCGTCGCCATTTGTGGTGGTGGCTTCCGGCGGCCTTTGGCGCTGGAGCACGGCCGCGATCTGCCGCAGGAGCAGCGCATTCGCCGCCCGGGGATTTCCCCGGCGCTCCGGCCGGACCGCGGTCCCGCCCGCCAATCCGCCAATCTGTAACAGGAAGTCTCTCCGCCCCTTGTTCGACATTATCGTTCCCTGGTTTGACGCTTATATATCCGGAGCCTGCATACCCGGCCCCCGAATCCGGTTCCCGAAACACGTCCGGGTCTAAGGAGCTTGAGGGCTTTTCGACCGCGAAGGTTTTTGTGGCTTCCAATCGCGGGCCTGCCGTTGCGCTTCCGTGATTTGGGCCGGCGTCAAATGCATTGCGGCAAAAGTATCCCTCAGGTTGCGATTGAGCAGTTGATCGTGGCCGGTAGATCGGGAAGTGGCAAGCTCAAACCACATATAGGCCTTTTGATAGTCCAGCGGCAGGCCCAGACCGCACATATGGCACATACCCAGCTTCATCTGGCCCGGCCAGTTTCCCTGCTGAGCGGCCTTCTGGAACCAACGGACCGCTTCCGCATCGTCCCGGGGCACTCCCTGGCCACGGGAATACAGCAGGCCGATCAGAGCCGCGGCATCGGCGCTACCCTGCGCGGCCGCCTTCCGGGCCCACCCAAGCGCCACCGAGCCGTCCTCAGGCATCCCTCTGCCCTGCTGGCTCATCCACGCAAGATAGTACTGCGCGGACGAGTCCCCCTTACGCGCTAACGGAAGGAACTCGGCCGCGGCGGCGGCATAATTGCCCTTCTCAATCGCCTGTCGGCCCGCATTGAGCGAGGTGCGGTCGCTTTTCACGGTCAAATCCCGGTGTCCTTCCTGCTCCGCTGCGGATTAAGGAAGCGGGCCATCTGGAAAACAACGCAGCCAAACGCATGGGTAAGTCGCTCCATTCGTGTGCTCCTCTGATCGAACAATTTTGCCAGGATTGGTGTAACGGGAGCAATAACCGAAATCAATTAGTTAGATTTGCCCGAGGCGAGGGGTCGAGGCGTCCTGTTTGTTAAGGGGCTGTTCCGTTGTAGGCTCGCGTGCTGGGTGGTAGTGGCTGGTTGGGAGTAACCGAAGATGCGTTCACGCGCCTGGGCGCGATCGGCGCCAGGCGCCGATGGATCGGAGTCCGGTCAAACAAAACAGGCCGACATACCGTTTCCGGTAAGTCGGCCCGTTCAGCAAGGAGGAAGGAGGAGAAACTACCCGCGAGAACTAGTTGTTTGCTTTCTGCATCCGGCGACGTCCGAAGAACGCGCCAGCCAGCAGGCCGGAGCCAAGCAGAACCACCGAAGCCGGTTCCGGCGTGGACGAAGGGGTGTAGTTCGACACGTTCAGATCCTGCAGCTTGAAGTAGCTGGAATCCGAGCTGTTGATACCGGCGGCATACTGCGCCGAAATCAACAAACTGGTTACGTCGTTTCCGGTCAGCGAGTAGGTGTAGGTGCCGCTCGAAGAGTTGGCAGCGGGGCAAGCCGGGTTGGAACCGCCGCAGCTGATGGTGTTTTCGCCGGTCGGAGACACGGAGGTGATCTCGTTAACCGTGCCGGAACTGCTGCTGGTGCCAGCCTGATTGTACGTGGTTACGCCGCCCACTGCGGTCGTCGTGACGTTGGTCCAGTAGGACATGTCCACAAGACCGGTGGAGAAGTCCGAACCGAAATACCCAAGCTGGATCGAGCTCAGATTCACGGCGGAACTGAAGGTGATCAGGATGAAGTCGGTCTGACCGTTATTGTCGATCTGATGGTCGGGCGAGCCGCAGTTGATATCTGTTCCCGAAGCCGCGCCTGAATCGGTGCTGTCGCAAACGCCGGTTCCGTTGCTGCCGTATTCCCCGATCGAAGCCTTGCTTACCGAGGTGCTGCCCGAACTATAGGTGGCCACGCTGTATGCCGTCAACGTGGCATTCACCGTGGTGCCCGCACCGGTGCCGACCACGGTAAGCGCATCACCGGCCGGGTTCTGATAGGTGCTGTTCTGGAAGTTAAATGAGGTGCTTGCCTGCAGCGAAGCACCCACCGAAAGTACTCCGACTATGATTGCGAGTTTAGTTTTCATAAATGTATTTAGTCTCCTCCGCCCGATGATTTGCTATCGAACGAATACATTGATGAGTTTACGGCCAAAGGTACTACTACGCAAGACCTGGAGCACACTTTAGTACTGTTATCAGTACTATCCCAAAGGGTAGTACTACCCCGTACTTCGCACTTGTATTTCAATCGCCGCGCCCGGCAGCGCCTTAAGGAAAACAGCCGCACTCGATTGATTCAAAGACACTTCCACGTAACCGGAGCTGCCCTTGAGAGCGAATAGCTGGCCTGCGGGCGCTTCCGCATAAGTCGCGTAAAACCGGCTGATCGTTCTGCGCCCGATCTTGAGCAGGAAAGAAGTACTTCCAGCGATCTCACCGAACGTGTCCCAGTCTAAGTTAGTGATAACATTGCCAAATCGGTCAATTTTGAGTATTGTGCCGCTCCAACGGGACGGACCCGTACGGGTAGGCCTCGCAAATCCGCCGTCCGCGAAGTCAATCACCCGCTTCCCGAGTCTGCCTGGAGCCAAGCCATTGGCGAGATGCGCAGCCACCGGCGCGAAGATGTCCCGGCCATGAAAGGTACGGCTAACCGCTGGGCGAAAATACCGAACTGCCGTGATCTCTCGAACCTTTACTGCGGACTGGTTGCCCAGCGCCAGGCTCAACAGACCGTTGTCGGGGGCCACAAACCGATGCCCTCCCGCTTCGGCCACAATCGCCCGCCGCGTTCCACCCACGCCGGGGTCCACCACCGCAACGTGTACGGTGCCCTTCGGAAAGCAATGCCACGCCTGAGCCAGGGTATAGGCTCCTTCAGTGATGGCAAACGGCGTGATCTCGTGCGAGATGTCGACCATCTCCGCCTGAGGGCAAATTCCCAATATGATGCCCTTCATCGCCGCCACATAATGATCGGACAGACCGAAATCGGTGAGTAAGGTAATGACAGGACGTTTCATGTTCATCTCCGGAACAGCGCGGGAACGGGCGAAGCGATAAAGTCCGACTCCGGCTCCCGAAAGGTGCTGCGCCGCCCACCCAGCCCCGTGCGCTGGTAAACTGGAAGAAAATGCAGCACTTTTACTTCGATCACAACGCGACTTCTCCTGTCGCGCAGGAAGTGCTGCGAGACCTTACCGACGCCATGGCCGAAGTATATGGCAACGCGTCCAGTATCCACCATTTCGGGCAGGCCGCCAAGCGGCGTCTGGAGACGTCGCGCCGCGCCGTGGCGGCAAAGCTGGGATGTACCGACCGTGAGATCGTCTTCACCAGCGGCGGCACCGAGTCGGACAACCTCGCGGTGCTGGGCGTAGTCCGCAAAGTGACGCGGTCCCCCAGACGCGTCATTACCAGCGCGATCGAACACCCCGCTGTCCTGAGCGCCTGCGCGCAACTGGAACGTGAAGGGGTGGAAATAACGTATCTGCCTGTGGGGAGCGACGGGCGTGTCCGTCCCGAAGAACTGCGCCGCTCGATACGTCAGGGGACCATCCTGATCTCCATCATGCATGCGAATAACGAGACCGGCGTCCTGCAGCCCATCGCCGAGATCTCCGCCATCGCGCACCAGGCCGGAGTTCTTCTTCACAGCGACGGCGTGCAGGTGGGTGGTCGGCTTCCCGTCAATGTCCGCGAACTCGGGGTCGATCTTTATTCCGTCAGCGGACACAAGTTCGGAGCGTCCAAAGGCATCGGAGCGCTTTACGTACGCAAGGGGATCGATCTTTCCGCGCAGCTTCATGGCGGTCATCACGAACGCGACCGGCGCGCCGGCACGGAGAACGTGAACGGCGCGGGGGCGCTGGGAA
>Ga0302275_10003102_pt1 | contig 17014 bp, 17 predicted proteins | sample III_Bog_N2_2_FD_200229 | JGI IMG/M metagenome (GOLD analysis project Ga0302275, IMG submission 200229) | Peat permafrost microbial communities from Stordalen Mire near Abisko, Sweden - III_Bog_N2_2 | ecosystem: Environmental > Terrestrial > Soil > Wetlands > Peat | place: Sweden: Abisko...
CGTTTTAATTTGTTTCCGGCGGCGGCGGGGCGTAGTTTCATGGAGGGTATGAAAACCGCAATCAAGTTGGAACAAGCGGCCGCGCTGGACGCGGCCGTCTGGCGGGCCGCAGCGGCGCGCAGGGCGCGCAAGAACTGCGGCGTGGACAATGGCAGAACCCTGGCCTGGGCTCATGACGCCAGCCGCAACCGGAAACGGCTATGATTCCATTTCAATTGCTCAACGCGGAGGCGGTGGCGGAATATCTGCATTTGACGGTGGCCGACGTGGCGCAGCGGGTGAAGGACCGGGAAATACCTTTTGAACGACGGGGCGACCGGGTGGTTTTCCGCAAGAGCGACGTGGATGCCTGGGCCTCCCAGCGCATCCTGGGTTTTGCCAGCCAGCGGCTGACGAGCTACCACGAGAAATCCACGCGCAGCACGGGGCAATTCCTGGCGCACGAAGCGATCCTGCCTGACATGCTGAAGGCGGGGGCGGTGGACTCGGCCATGCGCTCCAAAACCAAGGCGTCGATTCTGCGCGACCTGGTGGCGCTGGCGGACAAGACCGGGCAATTGAATGACCCCAAGACGTTGCAGGAGAGTCTGGAGGCACGGGAGGATTTGTGCCCCACGGCGGTGCCCGGGGGCTTTGCCTTTCCGCATCCGCGCACGCCGGAACCGTATTTATTTGAGACTTCCTTCATTGTGGTGGGCCGGCCGGTGCAGGAGATCCACTTTGGCTCGCCGGATGGCCTGCCGACCCACATGTTTTTCCTGATCTGCTGCCAGGACGACCGCCTGCATCTGCATACGCTGGCCCGGCTGTGCCTCATGGCCATGAAAACGAACATCCTCCAGCAACTGGTCGCCGCGCCCGATGCGCAAACCCTCCGGGACGCCCTGATGGCAGCGGAGGCGGAGATTCTAGCGGAACGGACCAAATCGTGACCCGGCCGTCAAGGATTTTTCCACCACGAAGCGACCCGAATAAAGAAAAGTCAGGACCGCTTTCCGGCCCGGCCCCCGCGTCCGGCCCGGATGCAAGCCGGGGACCGGCCCGAAGGAGTTTTCTTACGCGCAGGAGGCCGGGAGCGCGGGGAGGCGGATATTTGCCATTGAAAAAACGCCGCATCTTTTTTAATATGTTCTTATGTTCAAAAAGCTATTCACCCCTTCGGACGACTCCGATTTGACACACATGGCGTTGCTGGTGGCGCGGTTGTGTTTTGGGTTGACGATGTTGTTTAATCATGGCTGGGATAAGTTGACGCATTTTCATGAGATTGCGGCCACGTTTCCGGACCCGTTGCGGGTGGGACCGGAGGCGAGCCTGATTCTGGTGATGCTGGCGGAGGTGGTGGGGGCCTTGCTGCTGGCGGCGGGTTTGATGACGCGCATTGCGGCGGCGGTGCTGGTGATTGACATGTTTGTGGCCTTTTTGATGGTGAATAACGGCACGCCATACGGGAGCGGCGAGCTGGCCTTTTTGTATCTCAGCGGCTTTGGGTTGCTGGTGATCTCCGGTGGCGGTTTGTTCTCCCTGGACACGGTGCTGTTCAAGTCCACCCGCAGCCGCCTGCAAGAACACACCTGAGCCGAGCTCAGGCCGCCTCACGATTGGGGACATCCGCCCGGCAAATCCGCCGGAAGGCAGCCCCCCAGCCAATATATTTTGACGCTGGCGGGGGCAAAACCTAAGCCGTATCCATGCAGTAAAAGATTTTTTAACCACAGATGGACACAAATGGACACGGATATCTTTCGGATTTCTGGCTTCAGATTTCGGGTTTATTGGCTCGGTCACCAGCTCTGTATGACTTCCTCCACCCAGTCCGCGCCGGGCTGGGCGTAGGGGCGGAAGGTTTCCAGGCTGCCTTCGCGGTCGTTGTAGAGCAACGCCCGGTGCAGGCCCAGGGTGGCGGCGGCGGGGGCGTCGATCAGGCTGGCGGAGTCGCTCGCGCTCATCTGGAACACCACGCGCATCTCAAATTCCGTCAGCGCCTTGCGGCCCAGGAACCGGCTCACATTGTTGTAGGTGTCGGCGGTGATAATCAGATGGATGCCGCGCGCCGGTCCTTCGGTCAACAGGCTCATCAGCGTGCCCGCCGGAGTGGGGCCATCGCCGCTGCTGCTGGAATAGCTGAACTCGTCCTCCTGCCGCAATTTCTTGAAGTTCTGCAAGCCCTGGATCAGCACGAAAATCTCCGGCCCGGACGCCTCGTTGTCCGCGCGCCGTTTCCATTCCCCGCCCAAGGCACCCATGATTTCCGCCAGGTTGGCGTTGCCGCCCGGCGTCGCTGTTTGCGGCGACGCCTGGACCAACCGGTCCAGCATGGCGCGCAGGGGAAAGCCCGCCGGCGTGCTATCCAGCACCACCAGCTCCACGCCGCCTTTGGGATATTGCGCCACCAGCGCCACGAACGCCACGGAGAGCAGCGTGGCGGTGCGCTCCTCGCTCTGGCCCACCACCAGCAGGTGGCTGCCGCTCTGGCGTTGAAACCGCGCCTCGGTGGGGCCTTTGATGGAATTCGGCGCGCCCAGCCAGATCGTGGCCCGGGCCTCCCGCCCGGGCGTTTCGGAACCCGCGGGCGGGACGCCCGCGCCACGACGCGCTTTGGCCGTCTTCAGTAATTCGACGAGCAGCAGATTCTCCCGCACCTCGGCCGGGGCGTTGCCCTCGAACACAATCGGGCCGGGATACAGATTGCCACATTGATCGGCCCGCGTGCGCACTTGCGCCAGATAATTGTCGCGCGTGCGGTCGGAGAGCCACACCGCCTGGAACGGACTGTTGCCCTCCATCGCCCCGGCGGCGTCATTGTAAATGCCCTCGCCCGGACGCGACAGCAGCCGCGGCGCGGGGTTGTCCTGGTCCATGATGAGGTAGGCGTCCGCCTCGTTGCATTGCAGGGCGATGCGGATGACCATCTGCCCGAGCGTGGCGCGCGCCAGCGTGTACGCGCCGCCGAGCGTCTGCGAGCCCAGCAACACATGGATGCCAAAGGCGCGGCCCTGCCGCACGATGCGGTCCAGCAACACCGCCGCCCCCTGCGAAACGCGGTCTTCCTCGGTGAAAAACTCCTGAAACTCGTCAATCATCAGCAAGGTGCGCGGCACCGGCTCCGGGCCGCCCGCCCGTTTGTAGCCGGCCAGATCCTGCGCCCCCACGCGGCGGAACAGGTCGCCGCGCCGGCGCAATTCGTCATCCACCCGCTGCAGCACGCTCAGGCCGAACTCGCGGTCGCTTTCGATGGCCACCACCTTCGCGTGCGGCAGCCGGCGGCTGCCGTAGCACTTGAATTCCACGCCCTTTTTGAAATCCACCAGATAAAACTCCACCTGCTCGGGGCTGCAGCGCAGCGCCAGGTTGGTGATGATCACATGAAACAGCGTGGATTTGCCGGAGCCCGTCTTGCCCGCGATGAGCGCGTGCTGGCGCGTGCCAACCCCGATTTCCAGCAGTTGAAACTTGGTCGCGCCCGAACGGCCGATGGGCACCTGCAATCGTTCCGTGGTCTCCTCCTGCCACAGCCCCGCCGGGGCCACCGTCTCAAACGGCACCTCGACCCGCGTCGAATTCCGGCTCAATTCCCCGAGGCGGCGCAGAAAATCCGTGGCAAACTCCGCCGGCGGCGGGGCGTCCAGCGCCAGCCGCAATCCCGGCACCCGCCAGTCGGCCAGCTCGAATCCGTTCTCGGTGCGCGCCAGGCAGACGCTGTTTTTGCGCAGTTCGTCGGGCACGAATTCCTGCGGGGCCGCCGTGCGCTGGTCCCAGTGAATCAGCGTATAAACGCCGCAGCGCGCGCCGTTGGCCGCAATGTTGCGCAGCCGCTTCGCCGCCGTCTCGGAGAAGTTCACGGGAAACGACGCGATGACCAGGAAATGATATTTCTCCGCCACGCTGCCCGCCTCCGCGTTGTAATCCGCGATGGTGGCATATTCGTTGCGCAGGTACATCTGGATGATCTTCTCCATGTGCTCGTTCAGCTCGGCGAGCTTTTCCTCGAACTGCGCCGGCTGCGTCCAGATGCGGCTGTTGATGCTGCTTTCCTCGTAATCCGCCAGATGCGTCAGCGCGGCAAAATTCTGGCCCAGCCCCACCGGATCAAAAATGGTGAAACTCAGCTTGCCCGGCGGGGTGGCGGCCAGCAGCCGGAAAATGATGTTGTTGATCACGCCAAACGCCTCGTCCCCGCTCGTCTTGCCGGATTCAAACAGAATGGAGCCCTGCTGCGGACACGCGAGCGCAAGCGGGGCGGACAGCGTGGCCGGGCCAAACCATTTCAGGCGCGGGTCTTTGGGCAGCGGGCCGGTGAACGATTCCACGCTGCCCGCGAGCCGCGCAAAGCGGGCCGCGTTGATGAATTTCGCCGGAGGCGTCCAGTGCTGCCACGTCGCCGCCGTCCACGCCGGACACAGCGTTTCCGCCGCCGCGCTGGCCGCGCGCAATTGCTCGCACAAGGGCTGGAGGCCGTTTTTCCATGCCAGTTCCAGCTCCTGCCAGCGGCGCTGATGCTCGCTGACCATCCGCTGCATCCGGCCATGGTGGTTCTCCGTCAGTTCCCGCACCCGCTGAAGATCCGCCGCCCGCAATCGGGCCAGCGTTTCATTGTAGCGTTGCTGGATCCGGTCCCGCCGGGCTTCCTGCTGGCGCTCATTTTGGCCGGCCAGCCGCGCCGCCCGGCTGTCCACCACCGCTGGTTCCTGGGCCCGCTGCGAGCTGATGTCCCGGGCGGCCTGCCGCCATTCTTGATTGAACCGGCCCTTGGTGGCTTCAAATTCAGTTTTGATCCGCGCCTGCTCCTGGCCCCATTCTTGCGTGGCTTTCCCGGCGCAAACATCCAGCAGGCGCCCTGCCTGGGCCAGTTCACCCGCCAGGCTGCGGGCCGCGGCGGACGCCAGCTGTCCGCCCAGGAAATGAATGCCCAGGATCAACAGGGCTCCGCCCACCGCCGCCCCGGCGACCCCGTGCGAAACCAGATGGGTCGCCGGGTCCGCCAGCGCCCCGCCCAGGAAGCCGCCGACCGGTATCCACACGGGCAGAAATTTGAAGAGCAGGGGCAGGGGCTGCCGGCCAAAAGCCGCCAGTTCACCGCGAATTTTTTCGTGCAGTTGGAGCTCGCAGGCCAGCAAGGTTCTGGCGTCCGGGGTGGTGTCCGGTTCTAGCCAGGGCTGCCCGGGCGAAAGCAGCCGCCGGAACTTGCGGTAACCGCGAAACGCGCCGCGCACCGAGGCTTGCAGTCCGGCCAGCTCCTGGCCGGCCGCTTCCAACTGCGCGCGCAGGTCCTCGTGGGCGGCGGCGGCGGCGGCGAGCGCCTCGTCGCGCTCGCGCTCGGCATTCTGCACCGCCTGCTGGGTGCGCTCCCGCCATTGCGCATCCTGCGCACTGATCTGCTCCAACACCCGCCGGCTCATGGTCGAGTGAATCCGGTTGATCCATTCCTTGCGCCGCGCGAACCGCGTCTGGCTCTGCGCCAGCTCGGACTGGTGCTTGACCTCCGCCCCGGCTTCCAAGCCGGCGGCCGCGGCTTCCTGCGCCTCATTGCGGGCCTGAAAATCGCGCAGTTCCGCCGCCGTGCCCACCCGGTAATCCACCTCCAGCTTCTCCTCGCGCGCCGCAATATCGCGCACCTGTTTCTTCAGCGCGTCCAGCAGGGCGAGCATCTCGTTGACTCCAGGCAGGCTATTCACAATCGCTCCTCACTTTTTTCAATAATTCATCGAGTTTTTCCACGATCAACACCGCGCGGTTCACGCTGGCATTCAACTCCACCAGGTACCGGCGCTCAAATTCCTCGCTTTTGGCGTCGCGCCAGAAATTTTTCGTCTCCCCCCAGCGCAGGGTGATATCCCGGGTCAAGCCCACCAGCCGGCCTTTGTTGCCGCTCAGGCTCATGGGTTGCCTCCAGGATTGCTGGTGCTTCCCGCGGTTCCGGCGGATGGAGTTGTGTTCCGATAAGCATCCAAGGCCCGGAGCGCCTGGTCCAGATAGGCCACCGCCCGCTCCATTTCCACCGTTAAAAAGCCGTGCAATTGCTCCATTTGTTTCACCAGCGGCGCGGTTTTGTTGTCCAATTCCCGGTCCCACTTCTTGATCACCACCAGCTTGTCCTCTGCCGCGCGCACGTCGCGCTGCGTCCGCTGCACCAACATTTGCTGCACCCCTGAAGCCTCGCCCGCTCCCGAAAGCGTGGCGGTGAACAGCTCCTGTTTCGCCTCCTCCAACCGCCGGCCGCGCACCCGCATCTCTTGCAGCCAATGCCGCCGCCGGTCATCCTCCAGCCACGTCCGCGTCCGCAGCACCTCGCTGGAAATCTCCTCCAACGCCGGCCGCATCTGCGCCAGATACACCACCAGCGCCGACCGGAACGACTGGATGGCTTCCACGGACGTGATTTTGGCTTGTTCAGGCATCGCAAACAAAATGGATTAATGGATTAATGGATTGGTGAATTGGTGGATTGCCGATTGCCGATTGAAAGCACCTGCAACGGACGCGCTGGATCCCATCCCATCCCCCAACCGGAATGGATGGCGATTGCGGTATGGCGCTGGTCTGGCTTTCCACCCACCAATCCACCAATCCACCAATCCATTAATCCAGGCATCGTATCCATTAATCCGGGTTGCAGGAGGGGCTTCATCGCTGGTTTAGATATTCCTCAATCCGCTGGGCTTTGCGGAGCAGGAAGGGCGTGTGTTCCTTGGACATCTCCGTGAACTTCTTCAGCGCCTTCATCGCCTGCTTGAATTCCTCCGAGAATTTCTCGTGCTCCTGATCCGACCACGTGTCGCCCAGCGCGGTGAACCGCGCATGCAACATAATCATGCGGTTTTCGATCTCACTGTTGAAGCGCTGCAGCTCCTCAGCGAACCGCCGCACTTTCTCCGGGTCCATGATGGCTTGCGACATAATTTGACTTTCGGCTTGTGCTGGCGGAAAGATGCCCGATTCGCCCCCACAAATCCATAGGCGTTTTTATTTTTTCTTCCGTGCCATTTCCCCCCGTTCATGGCTTAATGAAGCATGAATGTTCAAGTGGCCGTCTTGTGCGACGCGGCGACCGATGAAAATGCCAAGCTGTTTCTGTTGGGGGCGTTTGACACCATCTATGCCCCCCAGATGCCGGCCGTCCATCCGCAATGCGCCATCGCCCTGCGCGTCACCTTCCAATCCGGCGACGAAGGCACGCGCAAATTGTCCTTTAATTTCATCAACGCCGATGGCCGCGCCATCCTCCAAGGCGTGGAGTTCTCCGTGGAAGTCGCCCTGCCCGACGACGCGCATTTTCTCACCCGCAACTTCATTGTCAACATCAGCCCGCTGAAGTTCGATGAACCCGGCCTGTACTCCGTGGACGTGCGCCTGGACAACGAAACCGTGGCCAGCGTGCCCCTGTGGGTCCGCCTGCTCCCCGCCAACCCGGCCGCCACCTGAGCGGTCCGGCGCGTCGCGCGCCGCCGGGACCATGCCGTTGAAGATGAATTCAACCACGGATGGACACCGTTTTCAAGCGGTACCCAGCTTACCCGGATATTTAATAGTGAAACCGGCAAAACCATGGCAAACCCTTGCAGCGCAGGCTTCCCAGCCTGCCGTATCGCAACCCCTGAGCAATTCCGTCAACGGAAAATCCATGACTTTCTTCATCCAGAATGACGCCGCAAAGAGCAGGCCTGAAAGGCCGCAACCTGACAGCCCAGGGCAACGCCCTGGGTGCGGTGCCATCATTTCCATCCAGCGCTGTAAGCGCGCAACCATTCTTGCGCTGACACGCCAGCATCCCAACGTCGTAGCGCAGGCTTCCCAGCCTGCTGTTAGCAAGCCGAGCTTCGGCTCGCAGGTTTCCAAACCTGCGTGCCGTGTCTTTTCAACCACGCATTCGAACGAGTTTGCGCCCCTTTTTTCGCAGGGTTCTTCGCGACTCTTTCCCAAATGGCTATGAAATATCCGGGCTAAAGTCGGCTAAAGTGGGCTAAAGCGCCCCGTTTAGTGATCGGCGGAAAAGGCGCAATCCCTCCTTGACATCGTGTCTGAACGACACTATTAATTAAACGTGTAAAACAAACACGAACAAGATGAGCCAACAAACTGTCACCTGAGTTCAAGCCCGAGACCAAATCATGACCCCACCCTTGAACTTTTATCGCACCGGCGACGTTTACGGCGAATTCTCCAATTTCGCCGCCTACCCCATTGAATTGCAGGGACGCACCTGGCCCACCACCGAGCACTATTTCCAGGCGCAGAAATTCGCCGGCACCGCGCACGAAGAAACCATCCGCCTCGCGGACTCGCCGTCCAAGGCGGCGCGGCTCGGCCGCCACCTGCATCCCTTGCGCCCCGATTGGGAGACCGTGAAAGAAGACATCATGCGCCAGGCCCTGCACGCCAAATTCACCCAGCACCCCAAACTCAAAACCAGCTTGCTGGCCACCGGCGACACCCACCTCGTGGAACACACCAAGAATGATTCCTATTGGGGCGACGGCGGCGACGGCACCGGCAAGAACCGTCTGGGCCACCTCTTGATGGAACTCCGCGCCCGGCTCCGCGCCAAACCCGGAACCAAATGAACACCGCACACCATTGTCGCGCCACACCTGACCTGCGCACCGGCGCTTGCATAAAGCCCGGAGGGCGGAAGACAATAGCCCAGCGATTTATCGCTGGGTCGGCGTGCCCCAGCGTAAAAAGTCCCGTCCGGGACAAAAGAATCAGTCGGCAGAATGTGGCTTCGGAGAAAAATCCCACCCACGCCACGAACGTCGCTGGTTTATGGTCATTCGGGCTTGGTCATTCTTTCGTCATCAGGAATTCGTCATTGGACATTTCCCGCCGCTCTTTATGCCGGTTTACGGCTGATTAACCCCATGTTCACCTACCAACACGCCCGTCCCGCCCTCACCGTGGATTGCGTCGTCTTCGGTTTCGACGGCGGCGGACTCCACATGCTGCTGATCCGGCGCGCGCTGGCCCCCTTCCAGGGGCAATGGGCCTTGCCCGGCGGCTTCGTGCGCGTGACCGAAACCCTGGATGCCGCCGCCCGCCGCGAACTCGCCGAGGAAGCCGGCCTGAAAAACGTGTTCCTGGAACAGCTCTACACCTTTGGCGGCGTCGCCCGCGACCCGCGCGAACGCGTGGTGAGCGTGGCCTATTACGCCCTCGTCAAACTCTCCGCGCACCGCGCCATCGCCGCCACCGACGCCACCGACGCCGAATGGTTTCCCGTGGCCAAGCTGCCCCGGCTGGCCTTCGACCACGCGGATATCGCCGCCCGGGCGCTCGCCCGGCTCAAAAGCAAAGTGCGCTACCAGCCCATCGGCTTCGAGTTGCTGCCGCCCAAATTCACCCTGTCCGCATTGCAGCACCTCTACGAGGCCATTTTGGAAACGCCCTTGGACAAGCGGAATTTCCGCAAAAAAGTGCTCGGCTTCGGCCTGCTCATACCGCTGGCGGAAACCCAGATGGCCGGCCGCCACAGGCCCGCGCAACTCTTCCGCTTCGACGCCGTTAAATATGAAGGCCTCAAGCAGCGCGGCTTTAATTTTGAACTGTAAACCACGGACCCAAACCTCAACCCATATATATTATGTTCGGCATAAAATTCATCAAAGCTCAGCCCACGACCTATCTATTGCAATATCGCGGTGGCAAAGTCGTGCGCGAAGGGCTGGGCCTGGCTTTCTTCTACTATGCACCCACCACGTCTTTGGTGACGGTGCCGGTGGGCAGCGCCGATGTCCCCTTTATTTTTGAGGAGACCACGGCGGATTTTCAGACCGTGACCCTGCAAGGCCAGGCGACGTATCGCGTCGGCGATCCCAAGCGGCTGGCCTCGCTGCTGAACTTCACGCTGATCCCCAACGGCCGCGGGTACGCGTCGGAAGATCCCAAGAAGCTCCCCGAGCGCATCATTCAAGCCATCAACGTGCTGGCGCGCGCGGAACTCCAGAAACTGCCCCTGCGCGACGCCATCCGCGCCTCCGACGTCATCGTGGAAACCGTGAAGTCACGGCTCGCCGCCGCCGAAGTCATCACTTCGCTGGGCCTGGAAATCCTGGGGCTCTCCGTGCTGGCGATCAAACCCACGCCGGAAACCGCCCGCGCGCTGGAAGCCGATGCGCGGGAACAATTGTTCCGCAAATCGGACGAGGCCATCTACGCCCGGCGCAACGCCGCCGTGGAACAGGAGCGCGCCATCAAGGAGAACGAACTCAACACCGAGATTGCCGTGGAAAACAAGAAGCGCCAGATCCGCGAAACCCAGATGGAAGCAGAGCGGTCGGTGCAGGAAAAGAAGCACCTGGTTGAGAAAGAAGCCATGACCGCCGGCATCGCCTTGGAAGGCGAGCGCAAAAAACTGGTCGCGCTGGCCGCCGAGAACGCGCGCGCCGAAGCCGACGCCCGGGCGTACGGCGTGGAAACCACCATGAAAGCCCTCGCCAACACCGACCCGCGCGTCTTACAGGCCCTCGCCAGCACCAGCATGAAGCCGGAACAGTTGATCGCCTTCGCCTTCCAGGAACTGGCCGGCCAAGCCGAAAAGATCGGCCAGCTCAACATTTCGCCCGACCTGTTGCGGGAATTACTGGCCAAAAAATGAATCCATGATCACCGATAAAAAAATCATTTTGGTGACGCGCCCAACCCGCCTCGCGGAACTGGTGATCCGCTTCAACACCGTCAGCCAGGCGCGGTTTTACGTCGAGCATCAAGGTGCGGATTTTTCGGATTACCAGCGCGAGGACGAGACCTATCACCATGCCTTGAGCCAAACCCGCGAAATCCTGGACCAAGCAGGCCGGGTGCAAATGGTGGACCGCAGTTTCCTGCCCAATTTCGTATTCGCGCCCGGGGATACCGTCGTCACGTTGGGCCAGGACGGGCTGGTGGCGAACACCCTGAAATATCTCGACGGCCAGCCGGTCGTCGGCGTCAATCCCGATCCCGAACGCTGGGACGGACGCCTGCTGCCGTTTCAAGTCCGCGATCTGGCCAGACTCATGCCGGAAGTCCTCGCGCGCCGCCGCCGCACGCATTTGGTGACCATGGCCAAGGCAGCCTTGAACAACGGCCAGACCTTGTACGCGGTGAATGACCTGTTCATCGGCCCCAAAACACACACCTCGGCCAGGTACATCATTCGCTCCGGCCGGACGAAGGAAGTCCAATCATCGAGCGGCGTGATTATTTCCACCGGCATGGGGGCCTCGGGCTGGTTGAAAAGCCTGCTGACCGGCGCAGGTGCCATCGCCCAAGCCACGGTGCCGCGCGGCCCCAAGGAACCGCGCCGCCCCGGCTGCTACGAATCCGCTGTGGCAGGTTTCCAATGGGAATCGGACTACCTGTATTTCACGGTGCGGGAACCGTTCCCCACGCGCACCACCCGGGCCTCGCTGGTATTTGGCCGCGTCACCCCGGAAACCCCGCTCACGTTGGAATCGCAGATGGCCGAGCACGGCGTGATTTTCAGCGACGGCCTGGAAAAAGATTTTTTGGAATTCAACTCCGGCACCCAGGCGGTCATTGGCATCGCCGAACGCAAAGGCGTGCTGGTGGAATAAGCAATTTGAAATGGGAAACAGCATGAATCGAGACAAACGAATGGCCTGCGCCAAAGAAACCGTCGCCATTTGCGACGCGGGACATTATGTGGCACCCAGTGGCAAACGGGTGGAAATCGCGGCGGCAATCCAACCCGCGAAGGAGGGCACCGTCCTCTATTCGCCGGAAAACCCGCCGCGTCCCAACGCCCCCCGCCCGGCGCGGCCAACAACGATTGAAGTCGTCAACGAAACCGCCTTTGCCGCCCTCGCGCGGCTGGACGGCCAGGGCAAGCACCTTGGCTGCTTGAATTTTGCATCGGCCAAAAATCCGGGCGGCGGCTTTCTTACCGGTGCCCAAGCACAGGAAGAAGCCCTGGCCAGGTCCTCGGCCCTGTATCCCTGCCTGTTGCAAGCGCCGCAGTATTACGAGCGCAACCGGGCGAATCGCTCCACGATCTACCTCCATCAGGTGATCTATTCCCCGCAGGTTCCGTTTTTCCGCGATGATGAGGGGACTTTGTTGGAGCGTCCGGTGTTGGCTTCGGTCATCACCGCCCCGGCCCCCAACGCCGGAGCCGTCCGGCAAAACGAACCGCACAATGCCGCCGCCATCGAACCCGCATTGCGTCAGCGGGCCGAACTGGTGCTGGCGGCCGGCCTCGCGCATGGCATTGACTGCCTGGTGCTGGGCGCATGGGGCTGCGGCGTTTTCCGCAACGATCCCAAGTTGGTGGCCACGGTGTTTGCGGATTTGCTGCGCCCGGGCAAATTCGCCGGTGCCTTCGAGCAGGTTGTGTTTGCGGTCTTTGACCGTTCCCCCGACGCGGCGACCTATCAAGCGTTCGCGGACGTATTCAAGAAAGGCGCGGCATGAAACTCCCATTTTTCAACGAACTGGAAAAGGCGGAAAACGTGCTGATTGCCGGCGCGGGCGGCGGCTTTGACGTGTTCAGCGGCCTGCCCATCTATTTCTGGCTGAAGCGGGCGGGGAAGCAGGTTCACTTGGCCAATTTATCCTTTACCGACTTGAGCTATTGCGATGGTGAGCGCCCGGTCCCCTCGCTGGTGCGCGTGCTGCCGAACACCGGCGGTTCCGCAAACTATTTTCCCGAACTCTATTTGTCCCAATGGCTGACCGCGAAAACCGGCGAAACTCCGGTCTATGCCATTCAACGCAGCGGAGCCCGGCCCGTCTTGGCCGCCTATGAATGGCTGGCGGAAAATTTACATTTCGACACCTTGATCCTGGCCGATGGCGGCACCGACAGTCTCATGCGCGGCGACGAAACCGGTCTGGGCACACCCCAGGAAGATTCCGCCAGCCTCTATGCCGCCAACGCCTTGAAATCCGTGGCGCGCAAATATCTCGTCAGCATCGGGTTTGGGATTGATACGTTCCATGGCGTATGCCACGCGCATTTTTTGGAGAATGTCGCCGGGCTGATTGCCTCGGATGGTTACCTTGGGGCCTGGAGCCTGATACGCGAGATGGCGGAATTCGAACTCTATCAGGAAGCGTATGAATTTGTGGCTGCCAGAATGTCCCGGCACCCGAGCATTGTGAACAGCAGCATCCTGTCCGCCGCGAAGGGTGGGTTTGGCAATCAGCACAGCACGCAGCGGACGCAAGGCTCTGACTTGTTCATCAATCCGTTAATGCCGCTCTACTGGGCGTTTTCACTTGAAAAAGTGGCCCAGCGCAACCTGTATCTGGCCTTGATCGCTAACACCAACACGTATCAGGAATTGACCCTGGCGATTGAAACCTTTCAAGCCACGCTGCCCAAAACTCGCGGCTGGCGGGATATTCCGTGCTGAACAAAATGAAAACCATCCTCCTCCTCGAAGACAACCCCGCCCGCGCGGAGCGGTTGCAACATGCGATTTCGCAACTCGGGTCGGAGTACACGGTAAAACTGTGGAACAACGTGCCCGCCATGCGGGCCGAATGCGAAGCGTATTTTCCCCACGCCGCGCTGATTTCCCTGGATCATGATTTGAATCCCGAGCCGGCCGCCACCGTGGATCCCGGAACCGGCCTTGAATACGCGCAATTTCTGGGCGACTTCCTGCCGGTGTGCCCCGTCATCGTCCATTCGCAAAACACGGAGCGCGTCTGGTCCATGTACAACGAACTGCGATTTGCCGGCTGGATCGTTCAACCCGCCGGCGGCATGGGCACCGATTGGAGTGAAGCCGCCTGGCTGACCTGCGCGCGCGAACTGCTGGCCAGCCATCCCAACACCTGGCAGACGCAATTGCCCGCCGATCACCCCGCCAGAATCGAACGCATGCGGCTCGCCTTGGACGGACTCGCCGTGGGCGATGCCTTGGGCGAAATGCTCAGTTACCGCTCGGATTCCGCCGCGCGGCGGCTGGCGGAAAATGATTTGCCCGCCGGCCCATGGTTCCATACGGATGACACCGAGATGGCCATTTCAATTGTGTCCGTTCTCAAATCGCATGGAACGATTCAGCCCGATGCCTTGGCCAAGCGGTTTGCCCGGCGTTTTGAGCGCGACCCGGATCGGGGCTACGGCAGCACCATGCGCAGCCAACTGCGGGAAATCACCGCCGGTGCAAAGTGGCGCGACACCGCCGCCAATGCCTTTCGCGGCCAAGGATCCAAGGGCAACGGCAGCGCCATGCGCATCGCGCCGCTGGGCGCTTATTTTGCCGAGGATTTGGAAGCCTGCGTCGAACAAGCGCGCATCTCCTCGCTCGTCACCCATACGCATCCCGAAGGCGTTGCCGGGGCCATCGCGGTTGCCGTGGCCGCCGCCATGGCCTGGCAACTGCGGGCCGATGCCACCGACCGCCCACAGCGCTTCTTCAACGCCGTCCTGGCCCACACGCCCGAAAGCCAGGTTCGCCGCGGTATATTGCTGGCCAGAACCACCCCGCCGGAAGTTCCCGTCGCGGACGTGGCGCGGGCATTGGGCAACGGCAGCTTGGTCACCTGCCCGGACACCGTTCCGTTCTGCCTTTGGATGGCGGCGCATCATTTGCATCAGCTTACAGAAGCACTGGGGCAAACCATCATCGGCGGCGGCGATTGCGACACCAACGCCGCCATTGTCGGCGGCATCGTCGCCCTGAGCGCCGGCCGCGAAAGCATTCCCGCCGACTGGCTGCAAGCCCGGGAGGCGATCAAAATATGATGCCAAGCAGCCATAATCCACCGATGTTGTTGGAAGACACCCTTTGGCTGTTAACCAGCCGAACCAATATTGCAATCTACGATTTCGACTTTCAGCATTGCTTTCACACGCGCTCGCCGTTGCACCCCATCGGCAATATCAGTGCGGTGGCACGCGTGGGGGCACCGGCGAATTACCAGGGTTTTTACGACGAGTGTTTAGCGGGCGGGATCGCGTTGATTAATTCGCCAGAAGAGCACATGCGCGCCAGCCGGCTGGATGCGTGGTATCCGCTGTTGGAAGACCTCACTCCGCGAAGCGTGTGTTTCCGGGAAAGGCCAACTCTTGAGCAGGTCAAAGCGAAATTTATCTGGCCGGTCTTCATGAAGGGCGTGCGGCAGACCAATCGGCACCAGCGAAAGCTTTCCATCATTGAAAGCGATGCTGATTTTATATCCGCGATGGAAATGTATGCACATGACCCGATTCTTGGCTGGCAAGATGTTGTCTGTCGTGAGTTCGTTTCGCTCCGTCCGCTGGCAGACACCGGCTTGAATCAGTCCCGGATACCGCGCAGTTATGAGTTTAGAACCTTCTGGTGGAAAGGCGAGTTGGTTGGGGCAGGCCGTTATTGGTGGGAGGGGCCGGGTTACCATTGGCGCCCCGACGAACAGGCCGCAGCCCTGGCCATTGCGGGCGAAGCCGCCCGGCGCGCAAACGTGCCGTTTTTGGTCGTGGATGTCGCCCAAACCGCCGTTGGCAATTGGATCGTTATTGAATGCAACGACGGCCAGGAGAGCGGTTACGCAGGCGTTTCCCCCTTTGAACTCTGGCAAAAGATTTTAGATCATGAGAAAGCACTTTTATGACCCCGGAAGAAACCATTAAAACCAGCAAATTCCTTAGCCTGATTCTCCGGCACGAACCGGAGCAGGCCGGATTGACCCTGGGTGAAGCCGGCTGGGTTGACGTGGCGGCACTCCTCCACGCCCTCAACGCGCACGGAACCCCGCTGACTCTCGACGAACTCAAACACATCGTCGCCACCAGCGACAAGAAACGCTTCGCCTTCAGCGACGACGGCCGGCGCATCCGCGCCAGCCAGGGCCATTCCGTGGAGGTGGACCTGCAATACACCCCGCAAATCCCGCCGCCCCTCCTCTATCACGGCACCGCCACGCGCTTTCTGGAGGCCATCCGCAAAGACGGATTGCAGCGCATGGAACGACACGACGTGCATCTTTCGGCTGAAACCAAAGTCACCCTGCAAATCGGCGGACGCCATGGCCAACCCGTCCTGCTCATCATTCGCGCCGGCGACATGCACCAGGCCGGCCACGTTTTCCGCTGCTCCGCCAACGGCGTCTGGCTGGCGAATCACGTCCCGCCGGAATTCATCGAATTTCCAGAATGACTTTATGGACCCAATATTACTGACCATCGCCGGGAACCCGGAAAACCAGGATCGCGGATTGATCCTTGGTGCCGGGCCCCGCACCCTGCTCTGCGTTGCTGATGGCGCTGGCGGAAGGTCCGGGGGCAAGGAGGCTGCCATCATGGCCGTTGAATTTTTTCGCGCAGACCATGAGCGGTTGCAAAATCACGAAGACTGCTTGGATTTATTGCGGCGCATGGATGCCGCCATGGATCATGACCCGGTGGCAGGCGAAACCACCTTTGCCATGGCGCTGGTCACTACGGAAGAAATCATCGTGGCCAGTGTGGGAGACTCTGGCATTTGGCTGATTCCTGCCACTGGCAATTGGATCAACCTTACGGTCCACCAACAACGCAAACCCATGATCGGCTCCGGCGACGCCAAACCGGCCGCTTTGCGATATCCGAGATTTGAAGGCACGCTGCTCCTCGCCACCGATGGGCTGTTGAAGTACACCTCAGCGGACCGCATCGTTGAAACCTGCCGAGGCCAACCGGCGAACACCGCCGCGCAATCGTTGACGGAACTGGTAAAATACCCGTCGGGCAATTATCCCGACGACGTCACTCTGATTTTGATGCCACTTTAAGTAAAAAACTCAAACTCATGCTTAACCCCAAACCCAGACCCCGGACCTGGGGCTTCAAGTTCCTCCTCCTGAGCCAGCTTCCCATCACCACGGGGTTGATCCTGGCCGACATCCGCCGCCAATCGGCAATCCCATGGATTTCCATCGCAAAACCCCTGTGTTTTTCGATAATGCCTTCAAATCCAAACCCGGGCATTTATGTAACCAATTGTGTATCTGTGTTTTGCCACCTGAAACCTGAAACCTTCAACCTTGACCCTTGCCGGATGTTAGCCACTAACGCATTTTTGAAAATAAATGCCGGAAAAGTGAT
>Ga0302275_10003103_pt1 | contig 17002 bp, 13 predicted proteins | sample III_Bog_N2_2_FD_200229 | JGI IMG/M metagenome (GOLD analysis project Ga0302275, IMG submission 200229) | Peat permafrost microbial communities from Stordalen Mire near Abisko, Sweden - III_Bog_N2_2 | ecosystem: Environmental > Terrestrial > Soil > Wetlands > Peat | place: Sweden: Abisko...
TTGATGCCGATGCAGTGAGCATCGAAGCGCATTATAGCCAAGGCATGCTTTGCGATGTCAGATCTGCACGGTGAATTTGGCCTGACGAGAAGTGGTGCGGCATTCTCCCGGGCAGTTGCAGCGCCGTCCCGACGATCGAGTGAAGCAAATACTGTCTGCCAACGATCGAACAGCAAACCTCTTCGTACGGACAGCGTGCCGCAGAAGAGTATTCGGCCTGCGCCAGTCCGGGCGGGCATCGTGGACAAGCAAATCGGCTGGCATAGCTTCCGCCACTCGCTCGCGACAAATCTGCGAACGCTTGGCGTGGGCATCAAGGTGGCCCAGGAATTGTTGCGGCACTCGAGTTGCCGGACGACGCTCGACATCCGCACTCGTGCCGTGTCCCAGCGGAAGCGGGAAGCGAGCTCGAAAGTTGTCGAGATGATGCAACCGTTGGAAGTTAGAAAAAATCAGCACCGTGCAGCACCCTCGGAGCAACGAGAGGCTACCGAATGGATGTCAAAAGCTACTTAAAATAACTAAATACTTGGTGGACCTGATCGGGATCGAACCGATGACCTCTTCCATGCCATGGAAGCGCGCTCCCAGCTGCGCCACAGGCCCACACTGCGGGGTGCAACTCTCCTATTGTCTCCGCTGGGGCGGGGCATGTCAAACCAGGGGTGGGGTGGTACGCAGCACGCCGGGTTCAAGTGTTTTGAAGCGCCAACCAAGTGGAATGTCTCTAAATCGGGAGGAGGCGGAGTTATGCAGGCAGCGGTGGTGAATGTTCTGGGTCAGGCGCCACAGTATCAATCATTTCCCGATCCGGTTGCGCAGGAGGGCGAGGCGCTGATCAAGGTGCGTGCAGCGGGGTTGCACCCGATTGTGAAGGCAAGGGCGAGCGGGGCGCACTACTCGAGCGATGGAGTGGTTCCGATGGTGCCGGGTGTGGACGGGGTGGGCACGCTGGAGGATGGGATCCGCGTTTTCTTTGGATTTTCGCGTGCGCCGTATGGATCGATGGCTGAGCGGACGGTGGCGCCGCGGAAGATGACGATTCCACTGCCGGATGGGATCGACGATGTGCAGGCGGCGGCGATCGCCAATCCGGGAATGTCTGCGTGGGTTTCGATCAAGGAACGAGCGGGACTGGTTGCCGGGGAAACGGTCTTGATACTGGGCGCAACGGGTGTGGCCGGGCAGCTTGCCATTCAGACGGCGCGGATGCTGGGCGCGAAACGCGTGGTTGGGGTGGGCAGAAACGTGGATGCGATTGCGGCCGCGGATGTGGACGCGGTGATTGCCCTGGGAGACAAAGAGGATGCGGTGCGGGATGCGTTTGCCGCGGAGGCAGCCCGGGGAATCGATGTGGTGATCGATTATTTGTGGGGACGGCCGACGGAACTGCTGCTGGAGGCGCTGGGCAAGGGATTTCGTGCCACTGCGACGCACCGGACGCGGCTGGTGGAGGTGGGCGAGAGCGCGGGGAAGACGATCAACCTGCCGGGCGCGGTTTTGCGGAGCGTCGACTTGATGCTGACGGGTAGCGGGTTCGGCGCTGCGAAGATCGAGACAATCCTGGCGGCGATTCCGCAACTGTTTGCGATGACGGCTGCGGGCAAGCTGAAGATTGCAGTCGACGCGGTGCCGCTGGCGGGGGTGGAGTCGGCATGGAACCGTGTGGAAAAGGGGCGCAGGATCGTCTTTACGGTATAGGGGGAATTTGAGAAAAGCCGGATTCGATGGTGCGGTTTTCGATGCGTTCAAGAGGGGGCGTCCGGGGCTGAACCCCACGTCAGCTAGTTGTCTTTTTCCCGGGGTTGAAACCCCAGGCTCCCTCCGACCATTCAAAAGCTCACTTCCGTGACCGGGAACACTTTAGGGGGGTGCCGGTGTCTAAGAGAATAGAGGAGCGGACTTTGGGTGATTCCAGGTTGGGTGATCCAGGGTTCCGTTTCCCGCGCACTCCACGGAAGTATCAGCAGCCTGATGCCGAACCTGACGGAGGGTGGATGGAGTGATCGCAGCCGGTAGACGGCATTGGCGCCTGAAATCGATTGGGCGGGTGCCAAGCATGGCCGATTTGCGGTAAGGTGGGAGGTAACGGTTTGATGGCGGACCTCACCATGGGCAATGTTGCCAGCGCGCTGACGCTCCAATCCGACGAAGCGGCTCTGATTGCGGAACTGCGGGCCGGTTCGGAGGAAGCCTTTGCGTGGTTGATCACCCGCTACCACCAGCCGATTTTCTCGCTGCTGGCGCGTACGGTGCAGGACCGCGCCGACGCCGCCGACCTGACCCAGGAAGTCTTTGTGAAGGTATTCCGCGGTGTGGGAAACTTCCATGGCGAGTCGTCCTTGCGGACGTGGATCTACCGTATTGCGCTGCGCGAGGCTTCAAACCAGCGGCGCTGGTGGATGCGGCACAAGCAGCAGGAGATCCCCATTGAGCAGGAAATGACCGAGGGGGAAAGCGGAACGCCGGTGCGTCTGAAGGAGATGCTGGTGGATCCCGCCGAGGGGCCGTATGAAATTGCGGTGCACAGGGAGACCAAGGCGCGCGTGGAAGCGGCGTTAGCCCAGGTGCCGGAGCCGTTCCGCACGACGCTGATTCTGCGCGACATCGAGGGATTTGTTTACGAGGAAGTGGCGGAGATCCAGGGCGTGAACCTGGGGACGGTGAAGTCGCGGCTGGTGCGCGGGCGGGCCAGTTTGAAGACCCTGCTGACGGCGCAAGCCAGTGAGAAGCGAACGCCGGCGGAGTCAGGATTTGAATTACCTCTGGGAGAGGAGGCGCGATGAACGGCTGCGAAGCAGTGCAGGCAAGATTTACGGAATATCTGGATGGTTGGCTGAACGGACGAGAGATGCAGCACATCGCCGCCCACCTTGAGAAATGCAGGAATTGCTCCCAGGATTGGGAATCATTGCGGCAGGCGCAGGCGGCGCTGGCCGAACTGGGTGCTTTGCCGGAGCCCGAAGATCTGCTGCTGCGGATTCGCGTGGCGGTAAGTCAGGAGCGGGCACGCAGGCGGCAGGGATTGTTTCAGGGCTGGAACATGGCATGGAAGAACACAGTGGGGCCGTTTCTGCTGCAAGCCTCGGCAGGCTTTGCCAGCGCGGTGCTGCTGCTGGGGACGGTGATTGTCCTGTTGACCATGTTTGCGCAGCCGGAGACGGCGCAGGCCAGCAAAGATGAGCCGCTGGGAAATCCAACAGCTCCGCGGCTGGTGAGCTTGTCGACCGGCGCCGGCAACAACGAGATCGGAGACCTGTCCGGTCCGGTGGTGGTGGAGGTTTACATCAACGGCGCGGGACAGATGTACGACTACCGGATCGTCTCCGGGCCGACAGACGAGGCGACCCGCTCCCAGGTGGAGAACCTGCTGCTGACCAGCGTGTTTGAGCCGGCACGGTTTTTCGGCCAGCCGGTGCGCGGGCTGGCTGTGATTTCTTTCTCGGGGGTTTCGGTAAAGGGGTAGAACAGTGGTCAGTTGTCAGTGATCAGTTGTCAGTGAAAAACAGTGTGCCCTGCTGGGAGTTTTCCCGGCGGGGCATTTGTTTTTTGCGCATTGCCGGGAGGGGCACAGAAACCAAATTGAAATACCTCCCGTTTGACCCTGCCGGTGCGTCTAACTAGACTTGCAAGCAGGGTAACCTCATGATGTTTTCTCGATTCCGATCGTCCGCGGTGGTTCCGGCCGTGCTTATTTGCCTGATTGCGGGGTTCGCGCAGGCGACCGCTCAGGGCCAATCGCCCGAAAGCAGTTCGGCCAAGGGCAAGCAGAGCTCATCCAATCAGAACTCGTCGTCGATCGGGTTCCAGCGGGAAAAGGCGCCGTCGCTGGTAGATCCGGCGGGGCCGACCATCTCGCTGATCAGTTCGGAGCCGGTGTTTCTTATGGCCTCGGCGCTGAATGCCTGCGGGTATGACGAGGGGCTCGACGAGAGCGCGCCGGTGCGCAAGCATGTGCGCGAGGAGATGAATGACGCGCTGGCCAGGAGCGAGGACGCGCGCGACAAGCGCGACAAGGTTTGTCTGTACATTGCGCAACACCGCATGACGGGCGGGGAAAAGGATATTTCCCAGTACATCTCGCTGGCGCTGTACCTGACACCGCCGCCGGACATGGAGACTTCGGCCGATTTGACGGAGATGCCGCCCGACTCGACGCAGGTGGTGGAGATTGTGCCGCTGCTCAAGGATTTTGTGGCTGCGGTGGACCTGCACGGGATCTGGCTTGCGGTGCGACCCCTGTACGAGCGGGAGACGGACCGGCTGCACGATCCGCTTTCGCACATGATTGTCGCGACAAATCTTTATCTCAAGATGCCGGCTTCGACCGAAGGCGGCCGCAGGTTTGTGGTGGTGATCGAGCCGATGCTCTCGCCGCACCTGGTGAACGCGCGCATTTACGGCACGGATTACGTGGTGGTGCTTTCGCCGGTGGATGGGAAGATCCAGATGACCGACGTGCGCCACGTCTATTTGCACTATGTGATTGAGCCGCTGCTGGAGGCGAGGGCGAACGCGATTGACCGGACGCAGCCGCTCTTGAAGGAGGTGCGGGACGCTCCGCTGGAGTTTCGCTACCGTTCAGACACGGTGCCGCTGACGATCGAGTGCCTGATCAAAGCGATTGAGGCACGGACGATGGATACCGGGGTTCCGATGTACACGATTCCGGCGGGCGTGGACCGGTCCGATCTGCCGAAGTACGAGCACGAGCGGCAGGTGTATCAGCAGAAGGTGGATGCGGTTCGCTGGGCCACGGTGGGACACGACATGACCCAGGGGTTTGTGCTGACGCAGTACTTTTATGAGCAACTGATTCAGTTTGAAAGGGATCCGGCCAGCCTGAAGGACACGATCGGCGAGATGGTCTACAGCATGGACGTGGACCAGCAGGTGCATCGCGCGCGGCAGATCGAGTTTGACAAAGTGGCGGACGGCGATGTGCTGACGAGGAGCAAGCCACGCAAGCTGACCGGCCTGGATCTGGCCGAGGTGAAGCTGGCGGGCGGGGACGTGGCGACCGCGACGGCGATGGCGCGGCAGGCGCTGACGGCGAATCCAGATACTCTGCAAGGTACGGCGGATCAAGCGCGGGCCAACTTCATTCTGGCCAGGGCTGCGCTGATGACGGGGCATGCGGAGGACGCGATCAACGATTTCCAGAAGACCCTGGCTACGAGCAAGGAGCCGCGGCTGGTGGCTTGGTCGCATATTTATCTGGGCCGGATGCTGGACCTGGATTGCAAGCGCGACGAGGCCGTTGCCGAATACACGGAGGCGCTGGCGTCGCGCGATGGGCAGCAGGATACGCGGCTGGCGGCTGAGCGGGGCGTGAAGACAGCGTACGCGGTTCATGGACACAGCTGCGACGAGGATGCGGATAGCGACTCGCCCGATGGCTCGGCAAGCAAGCCGGCGGGGGCCAAGCCGGGGGTTGTGCCCGCCGTGCAGAGTGGGACGAAGACGCCGCAGTAGGCAGCCCGCGAGCAGCTTCGCGTTCTAGCATTGCGTCTAATGAAGAGATTGGGAAGAACGTGCCGGAGTTTCGGCCGCAATGCCCCATCTAAACCACTTGAAAGCTGGAATTGGATCGATTGAGGGGCATGTGGACGCAGTTCTTTCCGAACTGGAGACGGTACTCGGGCATGGATTTACGAGCCCGGGACTGCTGGTGCGCGCATTGACGCACAGGTCGCTGGCGAAAGAGCGGGCAGCGAGCGAACAGGGGCCTGGGGGTCTGGAAACGGCGGCGGAAACAGGGGACAATGAGCGGCTGGAGTTTCTGGGAGATGCAGTGCTGGGACTGGTAGTGGCCGAGGCGTTGTTCGAGGCGCATCCGGAGTGGCAGGAGGGGGAACTGACCCGCGTCCGCTCGCAGCTTGTGAATCGAAAACACGTGGCGGAAGTGGCGGTGGCAATAGGTTTGGGCAATCACTTGCGGCTGAGCCGGGGCGAGGATCGCGGTGGGCTGCGACAAAAGAGCACTGTTTTATCGAATAGTATGGAAGCTGTGATGGGCGCGCTGTTTCTGGATGGCGGCCTGGAGCCGGTGAGGGTTTTTGCGCGGCGCTGGGTGATGGGCGAGGCGGCAGAGCACCTGGCCGAGGAGCTTCGTTCAGGGGCTGCGCTGGGCAACTACAAATCGGCGCTGCAGGAGCACTTGCAGGCGGCCAAGGCGGGGTCGCCGGTTTACCGGGTCAAGAGCGAAAGCGGGCCTGACCACCGGAAGCGTTTTCTGGTGGAGGTCCGCCTGAAACCGGGCGAGGGAGAGCCGGGCAAGGCTTTGGCGCGCGGAATAGGAAGCACCAAGAAGCACGCGGAACAGGATGCCGCGCGGCGCGCACTGGATAGGTTGAGGGCAACAGTAGGCAGGGCGAGCGGCCAAGCGGCAGCGGAGGAACAAGCGGCGCAATGAGCACACCTGTTCAAGTGGCCGGCGCGCCTGTCGATCGGACTCGAGGAGTATGGCTGCATCTTCCGACGGTGCCGGAGGCATTTGCCTCGTTGTTGCGAACTGTGGTGGTGGCGCTGTTCCTGCTCACCTTTGTGCTGCAACCGTACCTGATCCCCTCAGAGAGCATGGAGCACACACTGCTGGTGGGAGACTTTCTGCTGGTAAACAAACAGGTGTACGCGCAGGCCGGAGGGATAAGCCGATGGCTGCTTCCGTACCGCGACGTGGCGCGCGGAGATATTGTCGTATTTCACCACCCTCTGCATCCTTATGTCGTGAAGCGGGTGGTAGGCATTCCGGGTGACCGGCTGCGCATCGAGGATGGTCGAGTGACGGTGAACGGCCGCGCGTTGAATGAGCCCTATGTCGCCTTCGAGCCGGCGGCGATGATGCCGTTCCACACCGAATTTCCCGCAAAGGAGTACGCCCCGCAGGTTGATCCCGAGTGGTGGAGGCAGATGCAGAGTCTCACCCATGATGGCGAGTTGGTGGTCCCCCCGGGCGAGTACTTTGTGCTGGGCGATAACCGCAATCACAGCGAGGACTCCCGTTTCTGGGGGTTTGTGCCGCGTTCGCAGATTGTGGCCCGGCCGCTGGTGATCTACTTTTCGCTGACCCGCCCGTCGACTACGGATGTGCAGCAGGCCGCGGATGATAGACTCGGACACGACAGGGATATTTCGTCAAGACTGACGGGGTTTGCGCGCTGGAAGCGCATCTTCCAGGTGGTGCATTAAAGGCAGTTGTCAGTTGTAAGTTTTCAGTTATCAGTTGGGGTTTTCGATCAACGGCAGCATACTTTTCTGACAACTGAATCCTGACAACTGAAAACTTACAACTTACAACTGACTACTGACTACGAGCGACAGGATGACCAAGAAAAAAGCGCCTGGCCCCAAGATGCCTTCCGAGGAACAGGCCGTTCCGGTTCAAGAGCCCGCGCCGCAACCGGTTGTGGAAGAGACGCCGTATGAGGCGGTGGCCAGCATCTGTTCCGTTTTGGTGGTGGGGCTTTTCATTCTCACATTTCTATGCCAGAACTTCGTTATTCCCTCGGGATCGATGGAGAAGACGCTGCTGGTGGGCGATCACCTGGTGGTGGATCGTGTGACGCTGGCGCCGCCGGCCAAGTGGATGCCGCTGGTTCACTATAGGGAACCGAAGCGCGGCGATGTTGTGGTCTTCATCAAGCCGGTTGCGAGTTCAGATGGGCAGTACCTGTTCCTGGTGAAGCGGCTGGTGGGGATTCCGGGCGATCACATCCGAATCCGGAACGGCATCGTCATCCTCAATGGCGTAGCGCAGGAACAGCCGCATGCGCAGCCGACGACACTGGAGAATCATAGTGACTTCCTGGACGAGTTTCCCTCCGTGGCTCCGGTTGCGACGGAAGATCCGGGCGAGGGAACTCCCGAAGCGTGGGCTATCGATTTTCCCAATCGCATTGTGAATGGAGAACTGGTGGTCCCGCCGGGCAAGTACTTCATGATGGGCGATAACCGGCACGACAGCCTGGATTCACGCTACTGGGGATTTGTTCCCAGAGAAAACATTGTGGGGCGGCCGCTGTTCAACTACTGGTCGTTCATTACGCCTGACGATCAGTATCAGCAGACGGGGATCGGCAATGCCATCGCCTGGTTGGGGCATGTGGCGCTGCACTTCATCAGCGACACGCGCTGGAAGCGGACGCTGCATCGAGTGCAGTGAACAGTTGTAAGTTGTAAGTTTTAAGTTGAAAAGCCCGGGAGCTGACAACTGACAACTTAAAACTTACAACTGAATGCTGGCAACTGGCATTTGAGAACTGACTCACCCATGACCAACGACGAGCAAGGCCGGAAGGGTACGCGCAGGCGGCTTTGGCTGGCCCTGGTGCTGGTGTTGGTTTTGCTGGCGATTGTGATTGTGCCTCCGCTGGTGAGCGTGAGCCGCTACAAAAAGCGGATTACACAACTGGTTTCCGCTTCGCTGGGCAGGCCGGTGCGGCTTTCGTCGGTGGAGTTGCGGGTGCTGCCAAGGCCGGGCTTTGTGCTGACCGATCTGACAGTTGAAGAGGATCCGGCTTACGGCGCGGAGCCGTTTCTGCACGCCAGCACTGTGATCGCCTCCATCCGTCTGCTGCCTCTTTGGAGAGGGCGGCTTGAGATCAGCCGGATCAGCGTGGACGAGGCCAGCCTGAACCTGGTTCGGACTGCTGGGGGGCGCTGGAATCTGGAGACACTGTTCGGCGCCCCTGCGGGGCAGGTGGGGCAGACGAGCCAGACGACGGGTGGGGGCGCAGGGCTGCTTCCCCTGCGCCGAAAGATTCCGCTGCCTTACCTGGAAGCGACCAACTCCCGCATCAACATCAAGAATGGGGCGGAAAAACTGCCGTTTTCGCTGGTAAACACTGATGCATCTTTTTGGGAAGAGGCTCCGGGGGATTGGCGGATACGCGTGCGAGGGCAACCTGCCCGCACGGACGTGAGCCTGGACCTGGCCGACACCGGAGTTGTGCGTCTGGAGGCGAGCATGCGCCGGGCAGCCGAGCTCCAGCAGATGCCGGTGCACCTCGACATGGTGTGGCGGGAGGCGCAGCTAGGCCAGTTGAGCCGGCTGGTCATCGGTTCCGATCCCGGCTGGCGGGGCGCGCTGACCGGGGAATTGCATCTGGACGGGACCGCCGATTCGGCCCAGGTGAAAACGCGGCTGATGGCAACGGGAGTGCATCGCGCCGAGTTTGCGCCGGCGGCGCCGATGGATTTCGATGCCAACTGCGGGTTCACCTACCACAATCCCAGCCGCGCGGTGGAGAAGCTGGTGTGCGATTCGCCGCTGGGCGACGGCCACATCCGGCTGGCAGGCGACTTGCCGGGCGATGGGGCTTCACCGCGGCTTTCAGTGGAACTGGACAGGATTCCGGTGGCCGCGGGCCTGGACGCGTTGAGGACCGTGCGCAGCGGGTTCGGGCCAGGTCTTGAGGCCAGGGGATTGGTGAGCGGGAAGATCAACTACGCGGCGGACGCAAAGGGCGATAGCGCGACGGCAACGACGGCTCGCGTCAAGCCGGGCAAGGCGGAGGGCAAGACGGGGAGCAAGCGGGAGCAGGCTGCGGGCGTGACGGCAGTGGGTCCGCTGACGGGCAGCTTTACCGTGGAGGGATTCCAACTGAGCGGGGATGGGCTTCGCGAGCCGATTCTGGTGCCCAGGCTGGTGCTGGAACCGGCGCCCGATGCGAAGCGGGCAGTGCAAACCATGGACATGAAGGCTGGGATCCAATATGCAGGCGGGCCGTCGGCTTTGGTGGCGACAATGGCGGTTCCGGCGGGCGGGGCAACTCCGTTGACGGTGACTACGCGGCTGGCGGTTTCCGGTTACCAGGTGACGGTGAAGGGCCCGGCGGCAATTGCGCGGGCCAGGGAACTGGCGCATCTGGCGGGGATGGCGGATGCGGGGATGCTGGACGGGCTGGCGGGCGATGCAGCCCAGGTGGACCTGAGCGCCGAGGGTCCGTGGCTGGCGCCGGCGGACGCGGCGGCCGATCGCCTGAGCGGAACGGTTAACCTGCACAACGTAAACTGGAAGGCCGATTACCTTGCCAATCATCTGGTGATTGCGCAGGCCACGCTGCGGCTGGACACGAGCGGAGAGCAGGGTGCGATTCAATGGGATCCGGTGGTTTTCTCGTACGGTCCCGTGAAGGGGACGGCGAGTGTCGATCTGCCGGAAAACTGCGGGCCCAGACAGGTGTGCGAGCCAAAGTTCACGGTGCAGTTTGGCGCGCTGGATGCGGCGGCTTTGCAGGCGGCGGTTCTGGGCGCGCACGAGCAGGGGACCCTGCTTTCGGAACTGATTGCGCGTTTCACGCCGGCGTCGGCGCCGGTGTGGCCGGCATTGGAGGGGACGGTGCAGGCGGATTCGCTAATTCTTGGGCCGGTGACGCTGGCGCGGCCGTCGGCGACGCTGAGGATCCTGAGTACGGGAGCGGAAATCACCGGGCTTGATGCGGAGATGCTGGGTGGCCGCGTGCATGGGTCGGGCACGCTGCATACCGGGAATAAGCCGGATTATTCATTGGAAGGACAGTTTGAGAAGCTCAGCCCGGCGGAGGTGGGAAAGCTGCTGGGAGTGCATTGGTCGGGCGGCGAACTGGATGCGGACGGCAAGGTAGAGCTTTCCGGGTTCACTGACAAGGACCTGACCGCATCGGCGAAGGGCACGTTGCATTTCGCGTGGCGGCATGGGGTGATGAGCGGGCCGGCGGCGGTTGGGCATGTTGCTGCCGCGGCGATGCGGTTTGAAGGCTGGGCCTTTGAACGCTGGACCGGGGATACGGAGATTGCCAACGGCGCGATTACGCTCAAGCAGAACCAGATGCGGGTCGGCATGCGCAAGCGGGAACTGGAAGGCTCGGTGACGCTTGGCGATCCGCCGAAGGTTCGGTTTGCGGCAGCGAAAGAGACGCAGGCAAAGCGATAGCGCATTTTGGATCCAACGGCCTACCTTTCATCCAGACCTCTGTGCGCTCCCACTCATTTGGCAAAGAACGCGAAATGAATGGGGCACGGTGGGTTCTGTTAACACTCAAGTTGAAAATGCGGTAACGCACTACCCGGTAAAATAGAGAAATATGGCTTTTTCGATTGCTTCTTCCCCTATTCTGGTTCACTGCGAAGGCATTCTCTTCGACATGGACGGCATTCTGACCTCCTCGATTGGGTCGGTGGAGCGGAGTTGGACCCAATGGGCGCAAATGCGCGGAGTGGACCCCGTGCATGCGTGCAGCACCGCACACGGCCGCCGCGCCATTGAGACGGTGCACATCCTGCGCCCGGATTTGGACAGCGAGGCGGAGCTCAAGGTGATTGACGACATTGAAGCTGCGGACGATGAGGGAGTGAGCGTGCTGCCCGGGGTGCTGGAACTGCTGGCCGCGCTGCCCAAGGACTGCTGGACGGTGGTGACGAGCGCAACGGAACGATTGACACGTGCGCGGCTGGCAAAGGCAGGCATTCCCGTGCCGGAGCGGTTGGTGACGGGAAACTCGGTCACGCACGGCAAGCCGCATCCGGAACCGTTTCTGGCGGGGGCGGCGCTGCTGGGTTTCAAGCCTGAGGAGTGCGTGGTGTTTGAGGACTCGGCTTCGGGCGCACAGGCGGGACGGGCTGCGGGCTGCGTGGTGGTGGCTACGCCGTTTTCGCATCCGATAGAGGCGCTGGATGCGGCGCATTACCTGGTTCCCGATTTGACCGGGGTGAGCGTGGAAACGCTGCCTGGAGACGAAGGGTTGGCGTTGCGGTTTATGCCGATGGACGTCAGGGGCTAAAGCCCACGTCGTTCTTGCGGCAAATCGGCACGACTAAAGTCGTGCCCTTTCGCACAGCTTCGCCAGGTTCCCGTTCTTGAAAGAGCAGTAAAGTCCTGCCGTTTCAGAGCATCGATAGGTTATTACTCGTTGGCTTCGATGCGGCGGCCGTGGGTGTCCTGCAGGGGGCGGGAGTTTACCTTGAAGAGCGCAGCGAACGTCCGCAACTGGTTGCGGCTGAGGCTGACTACCTGTTCATAGACGAACCAGCGAACGCCCTCCGTGCAGGGCGGGGTGGTCAGCGAGCCCATGTAGGTCCAGTAGCCGCGATCGGCGGGCAGAAAGCCGGCGGGGCTGACCATGTCGGTGACTTTCTCCGTTTGTCCCGTCTTTGTGGGCAGGTGCGGCCAGAGGGTGGCCAGGACGGCGTTGGCGTCGCCGCGATCTTCGGCGAGGCGCACGGCGATCACGGCTTGCTTGCCGTCTGCGCTCTTGTGCACCATGTGGACGACCATGTCTGTGAGCTTGCCCTTGACCGCCTCCTCGCTGGGGTGGTGGAAATGGAACTGGACGAGGTCATAGCGGACGCCTCCGGCGACGATGTAGCTGCCCGGATCGACGTGGACCACGACGGTGTGGCCGTTGTTTTCGAGGGTGACAGGGCCGGCGATGTAATGGAACTCGATGGGCTGGAGGTTCTTGTTGAGGCGTGCGTCGCGGATGTCGATGGGCGACTGCTCGTGGCCCTGGGAACAGACTTTCCAGGCCGGGTCGAGCTTGCCCCAGGCCAGTGCGCCGCGCTTGCCTTCGTAGTCCCACGGCGTTGTGGTTTGCGCGGCGGCGAGAGCGGCGGCGCAGAGAAAGAGCGCGGCAACTGCGGGAATACGCATAAATTGCTCCTTGAATCATAGATGCTAGATTCATAGACGCTTAGTGCGCCAGAAAGCATTTTACGGCATTGGTAAGACAGCTTTCAGCTCTCAGCTCTCGGCTCCTGAGATACGCGATGCTATTCAAAAACTGCCCAAATCTGAGTGCAAATTGGCGGTTTTGCGCAGTTGCCCTCCCTGTAACTTCTTTGTTTTCTTCAGCCATGAATTGACGGAATGGCTAAGTGCTTTGTTTTCATAGAAACCAGCAGGGGGGGGTAGGGGGGTACAGGCTTTTGGCCTCCAACCGCCAGCTCCGAGCTCCTATTTTCTGGTACTGACGGAGGGAGGATTGAGGCATTTCTTTCATGGCGTCCTTCCTCTTGTTTCTATTGTGCGCGCAAAGCACTTAATTATCGGCAAACCACCACCTGCGGTGGGGCAGACGCTCGCGGGAGGCTCGCACAGGCCTCATTGCTCTCCCATATCTCCACAGGCCGAAGCCGGTTCACTGCTCAGGAGCGAGACCCCCCTTCGGCAGGCTCAGGGCAGGCTCATTGCAGGCTTTCGGCCACGCTCGGGGCAGGCTACGGGGCACCCGTTGATTGTTGTACTACGGCACGTATATACGCAACGCGCTACAAATGGGTGAATGGAAGAGCCGGGAGAGCCAGTGCAAGCATGGTGGAATCTCGTTCGAGCTGGCGGTGGGGTGACAAGGCACGGGTCCCGCTCGCCGATCCAGCCGTCCGTCTGAGGTTCGCAAATAGGTGGGTCTGTGCCCAGCTCCCGATACCAGGATGAATGGGCGACCTGGCTTCCATCCCCGGTCCCCAAAAGCGAGGGACCCTTCGGCAAGCTCAGGGCAGGCTCGGGGGCACCCTCAGCGTGGACTGGAGATCTCACCGGGACCGGGGCCACGCTCGAAAATCAGGACTTTGCGCACCCATACTCCGGGTTTGGGATATGGACCACCCGGCATCTTCAATCGCCGAGGCTTTTTGTGAGCGGAGTTGAACAGACGCGTCCGATCGCGGCCGGGTAGATTTGCGGTGCGTGACTCTCAACGTTATGCCCGAGAAAGTCGCGTTGCCGTCCCGGAAGGTGCCATGACATTCACACGCAAGACCCTGTCGTGTCTGGTTGCAAGCACGACGATTCTCTTTGGCACATCCACCGCTATTGGGGCCAACCGGATTTCGGCGCCGGCGCGGTCAGTCGCGTCTACAGAGCTCAAAATGCAGGTCCTTCTCGATCGGGCGAATTTCTCACCCGGTGAGATAGACGGGAACGCCGGAAGGGACAGCCGCGAGGCCCTGGCGGCGTTCCAGAAGGCGCGCGGGCTGGCGCCAGGCGCACGGAACCGCGCGGCGCTGCTCAAGGCGCTCGACGCCGGCGCGGTTCAACCGGTGATCTCTTATACCATCAGCGCGGAAGACGCAGCGGGGCCGTTTGTCGAGACGATTCCGACGGACGCGACGGAACAGGCGAAGCTTCCGGGCCTTTATTACACATCGGTGTTGGAGGAGCTGGGCGAGAAATTCCACTCTGCGCCGGCCTTGCTCAAGCGCCTGAACCCCCACGCCCGTTTCGCCGCGGGAGAGAATATCCGTGTTCCCAACGTATTGGGTACCGAACTGGCGGAGTCCGACGCTGCGCGGGTTGAGGACGCAGGCAGCAAACGTACTCCTGCCGCAGCCCGGAACGGCAAGTCTGAGGCAGCCAAGGTGGTTGTGTCGAAGAAGGCATCGGTCCTGATGGTCTATGACCAGGAAGGCCAGATCCTCTTTTATGGCCCGGTAACCAGCGGCAGTGAGCACGATCCGCTGCCCCTTGGGAACTGGGCGATCACTTCGGTGGTGCGCAACCCGACGTACAACTACAACCCCGATTTGTTCTGGGATGCCGACCAGGCGGACGCCAAAGTGAAAATCGCAGCGGGGCCGAATGGTCCGGTGGGTGTTGTATGGATGGGGATCAACGTGCCGCACTACGGGATACACGGCATTGCTGAACCTGGGGAGGTCGGCCATTCCCAGTCGCACGGATGTGTGCGGATGACCAACTGGGACGCCACAAGGGTTGCCGACCTGGTCAAAGTTGGGACGCCAGTCGTGTTCGAGGAATGAGAAAGCGATGCCCGCGATACACCGCACAGCGGTCTTTCTGGAGGTTGGGGCTTGAAGGTCTACGCTTGCATTGCCGTTCTTTTCTCCATGCTTCTTGCTGTGAACGCTACCCCCAGCATTCTCGAAATGTCGCCGCCCATCAGCGGACTCGCGCTCACGGATCTGAGGGATAGCTTCGAAGAGATTCACAACGGACACCGCCATGAAGCGATCGACATCATGGAGCCGAGGGGAACGCCCGTGCATGCGGTTGTATCCGGAACGATCCGCAAGCTATTCCTTAGCAAACCGGGTGGGAACACGGTATATGAGTTCGATGAAATGGGCGTGTATTGCTACTACTACGCGCACCTGGACCGGTACGCGGAAGGGTTGCAGGAGGGAAAGCGGGTGGAGCGTGGGGATATCATCGGTTTTGTGGGATCGACTGGGGATGCGAATGCGAACGCGCCGCACCTGCATCTGGCAATCTTCGAGTTGGGGCCGGAAAAGCAGTGGTGGAAAGGGACGGCAATTGACCCCTATCCTGACCTGGTAGACGCGGTGAAGCGAACGAAATAGCGAATTGTCTTGTTCTGTTCGCGGCCCAAGCGAGCTTCAGCTGGCGGGGCCATCAAGGCCGGGTCAGGCATCTCGATTTGGGCTACCCAGGATAGCTCTCATATCGTCACCGAGCCGGGAGTTGCCGAGATTTTTAGCCGGTTTACGCCGAGGCGCGCATTGAGTAGCTGGGCGCGGTGGTGGCTTCGGGCGCGGGACGGATCTAGGGGGCTGCGGCAAACAAGAAAAGGGACCCATCCGGCGATTGTTGCCGGACGGGTCCCTTCTGGTTTTGAGGCTGTGCGCCGCGACTACTTGGCGGCGGTGGCGATGCCGGCTTGCTCGGCTAACGCGGCGGCCTTGTCGGTTGCTTCCCAGGTGAAATCGGGCTCGCTGCGGCCGAAGTGTCCGTACGCTGCGGTCTGCCGGTAGATGGGGCGGCGCAGGTTGAGGCTCTCGATGATGCCCTTGGGGGTGAGGGAGAAGTTCTTGCGGACCAGCTCGGTCAGCTTGGCTTCGCCGACCTTGCCGGTGCCGAATGTCTCAATGCGGACGCTGACCGGCTCGGCCACGCCGATGGCGTAGGCAAGCTGGACTTCTGCGCGGTCGGCGAGACCCGCGGCCACGATGTTCTTGGCGATGTAGCGGGCGACGTAGGCAGCGGAGCGATCGACCTTGGTCGGGTCCTTGCCCGAGAAGGCGCCGCCACCGTGACGGCCCGCGCCGCCATAGCTGTCGACGATGATTTTGCGGCCGGTCAGGCCAGTATCGCCCATAGGTCCGCCGATGACGAAGCGGCCGGTGGGGTTGATGTGGTACTTGGTGTGCTCGTCGAGCCACTCAGCGGGAAGTACGGCCTGAATGACGTACTTGAGGATGTCGGCGTGGAGGTCTTCGTTGCTGACGCTCTCGGCATGCTGGGTAGAGATGACGACGGCGTCGATGCGGCAGGGCTTGTGGTTCTCGTCGTACTCGACGGTGACCTGGCTCTTTCCGTCGGGGCGAAGATAGGGCAGCTTGCCTGACTTGCGCACCTTGGTGAGTTGGCGGGTGAGCTTGTGGGCCAGCGCGATGGGGGCCGGCATCAACTCGGGGGTTTCATTGGAGGCGTAGCCGAACATCATGCCCTGGTCGCCGGCGCCGCCGGTGTCAACGCCTTGGGCGATGTCGCCGGATTGCTTGTTGATGGTGGAGATGACGGCGCAGGTGTTGGAGTCGAAGCCGTAGAGGGCGTTGTCATAGCCGATGGAGGCGACTACGCCGCGCACCAGGCTCTGGAAGTCGACGTAGGCCTTGGTGGTGATTTCACCGGCGATGACGACCAGGCCGGTGGCTGTGAGGGTTTCCGCGGCGACGCGGCTGTAGGGGTCCTGCTCGAGGCAGGCGTCCAGGATGGCGTCAGAGACCTGGTCGGCAATCTTGTCGGGATGGCCTTCAGTGACTGACTCAGAGGTAAACAAGAAACGGTCGCTCAATGTGAAACTCCTCCCATTGCAGGGAATTCAATTTGGGCAGTCTGTCACGAGGACCGGCACATGCTGGATCACCGGTGCGAGAGCAAGAAATTTTCTCCCGCATCGGACCCACTCTCGCGCAAGACATACCTGCACCGTCAGGCGTGTACCTTGGGATGCATGCCTCCATGGTAATTGCCGCAGGCGGGCGGAGGCAAAGACTCTCAGTGAATGGGGCGTGGCCGGGTTTCAAAGGGGATTTCCGTCAT
>Ga0302275_10003105_pt1 | contig 16999 bp, 12 predicted proteins | sample III_Bog_N2_2_FD_200229 | JGI IMG/M metagenome (GOLD analysis project Ga0302275, IMG submission 200229) | Peat permafrost microbial communities from Stordalen Mire near Abisko, Sweden - III_Bog_N2_2 | ecosystem: Environmental > Terrestrial > Soil > Wetlands > Peat | place: Sweden: Abisko...
TCAAATACACCGCCTCGCGCACCGGCTCGGATGCCTTTGAGCGGTTCACCGGCCCGCAAATCCGCAAGTTTTGCAAGACCGAGCCGAAGGCCTACGCCAGGACCACCGGCATCGCGCTCGTCAGTTCGTTCATGGCATCGCTGCTCGCCGGGAAAATTGCGCCGATTGATTTTGGCGACGGCGCGGGCATGAACATGATGGACATCCGGCACAAGGTTTGGGACACGGACGCGCTCAAGGCGACCGCGCCCAATCTGAAAGGCAAATTGCCGCCGCTCGCTGCATCCGGCCAGGTCATTGGGCCGGTGAGCGCGTATTTCGTCAATAAATACGGGTTGAATCCCAAAGCGCTCGCCACCGTCTGGACCGGCGACAACCCGGCGAGCGTCATCGGCCTCGGCCTCATCAAGCCCGGACAGACCGCAATCAGTCTCGGCACGAGCGACACGTTTTTTGGCACGATGCAGAAATGCCTGACCGATGAAAACGGCGAGGGCCACGTCTTCGGCTCGCCCGCCGGCGATTACATGACGCTGATTTGTTTCAAGAACGGCTCGCTCGCCCGCGAAAAAATCCGCGAACATTACAAGATCGCGGACTGGAAAAAATTCGGCGAACTCGTCGCCACCACCAAGCCCGGCAACAACGGCGGCGTTTTATTGCCGTGGTTTGAAGCGGAAATTGTCCCGCGCGTGCACCAACCGGGCATCCGCCGGTTCGACCTCGACGAGAAAAACGCCGCCGCGAACTGCCGTGCCATTTTCGAGGCGCAAGCGCTGTCCATGCGGCTGCATTCGCAATGGATGGGCGTGGCGCCGGAGAAAATTTTCGCCACCGGCGGTGCCTCGAACGACCGCGCGCTGCTGCAGGTGCTGGCGGACGTGATGAACTGCCGCGTGCTGCGCATCGAAGTCTCCAAAAGCGCGGCGCTGGGCGCGGCGTTGCAGGCCGCCTATGGCTGGCTCACGGCGGCGGACAAAAACCCGAAGTGGGACAAGCTGGTCGCCGGTTTTTGCCAGCCGATTCCCGGCAGCGAAATCCGCCCGGACAAAAAGGCGGTGAAGATTTACGACGCCCTGCTGGAAAAATACGCCGCCTGCGAATGCGAGGCGCTGGACGTGATTTGAAAGGTTGCGCCTAAAACCGGACGGCGGGCAACGGGTCAAATTCAATCAGCTTCGCCTCGGAATCGGCTTTGCCATCCCACAAAATTTCCTGGCCTTTTTTGGCCTTGAGAAATTTCGTCGCCTGGCCGTAGCGCAGGCGGCAGGGATTGCCCGCGCGCGAACGCACGCAGGCCGAAAGCAATTTTCCGTCCTGCCAGGCGAGGTCCACCTCAAAATCACCGCGCGCGCGCAGGCCTTTCACGCGGCCGTTCGGCCAGGCTTGCGGCAGCGCGGGCAGCAGCTGGATTTCGTCGTTCTGGCTTTGCAGCAGCATTTCCGCAATGCCGGAGGCACCGCCGAAATTCCCGTCAATCTGAAACGGCGGGCACGAATCAAACAGGTCCGGGTAAGTGCATTTCGGGCTGAGGAGAAATTGAAAAATGCCATACGCGTGATCGCCGTCGTGCAGGCGCGCCCAGAGGTTCATGCGCCAGGCCGTGCCCCAGCCGGTCGCCTGGTCGCCGCGAATCTCGAGCGATTTTTTCACGGCGGCGGCGAGTTCCGGCGTGGTGTTCACGTCAATCTGCGCGCTGGGAAAAAGTCCGTAGAGATGCGAAACGTGGCGATGATGTAGCTCAGGCGACTGCATATCAATATCCGTCAGCCATTCCTGCAACTGGCCGTCCGCACCAATTTGCAGCGGCGCGAGCCGGGACCGAGCCAGGGCCAGCCGCGCGGCGAATTTTTTGTCCGTGCCGAGAATTTCCGAAGCATGGATGCAATTGGCGAACAGGTCGCGCAGAATTTCAAGATCCATCGTCGGCCCGGCGGTGATGCTGGTTTTGGTCGCGGCGGGATTCTGGTTTTCCGGCGAGAGCGACGGGCACGTCACCAGCCAGTGATGCGTCGGTTCCTCGACCAGCGTGTCGAGGAAGAATTGCGCCGCGCCTTTTATGGCTGGATAAATCCGCTGGAGATATTTTTTATCGCCGGTGAACTGGTAATGTTCCCACAAATTCTGGCAGAGCCACGCGCCGCCCAGCGGCCACATGCCCCAGGTTGGGCCGTCCACCGGCGCGGTCGCGCGCCACAAATCGGTGTTGTGATGCGCCACCCAGCCGTGCGCGCCATACATCACTTTCGCCGTGCGCGCGCCGGTGGCGGCCATTTCCAAAACCATTTGCGTGAGCGGCTCGACACATTCGCCGAGGTTGGCCGGCTCGGCGGGCCAGTAATTCATCTCGGTGTTGATGTTGATGGTGTATTTGCTGTCCCACGGCGGCGTCAGGGAATCGTTCCACAAGCCCTGCAACGTCGCGGGCTGGCCGCCGGGGCGCGAGCAACTGATCAACAGATAGCGGGCAAATTGAAAATAAAGCGCGGCGAGCTGCGGATCGTTGCCATCGGCAAAATGCGCGAGGCGCACGTCGGTCGGCAGCTTCATCGCCTCCGTTTCACCCAAATTCAATTCAACGCGGCGGAATAATTTTTGGTGCGCGGCAACATGCGCCCGCAGTAGCTGCTCATACGACTTGGTGCTGGCGACGCCGACCTGATATGCGGTGGCCGGTTCCGGCTTGCCGGTGACATCGTGATAGTTTTTATAGCTGGTCGCGGCGGCGATGAGCAGCGTGGCGGTGTTTGCGCCAGCGACGGAAATTTTGTTCGCGCCGGGCACCACCTTGCCACCCTCAGTCAGCACCCGGACGCGCGCCTGAAATCGCAGCGCGCCTTTGATGCCGCGCGCGTCACCATTGACGCCGCTCAGCACCAGCTCATCGGCGGCCGCATTGGTCACCGACGCCTTTTGCGGCGTGGCCAGACCGGCCGTGAAAGAAATCTGGCCCGGCTGGTCGGCGGTCAGACGAATGACAATAACCTGATCCACCGCGCTCGCAAACATTTCGCGTTTGAAGTGAACGCCCTTCGCGATATAGCTGACGCTGGCCACGGCGGTGTCGAGGTCGAGATCGCGGCGGTAATTTTCCACCGGCGCGTTGGTCGGAAATTCCAGCAACAAATTGCCGAGCGTTTCGTAAGGCATTTCACGCAGCGGCACGGCCATCATTTTATCACTGATCAATTTTGCCGCGTCATCGTATTGGCCAGCGAACACCAGTTTGCGCACTGCCGGCAAAGCCGCGAGCGCGTTCGTATTATTTGGATCGTAAGGGCCGCCGGCCCAAAGCGTGGCTTCGTTGAGCTGGATGCGCTCGCGTTCGACGCCGCCGAAAACCATCGCGCCCAGCCGGCCGTTGCCGAGGGGCAGCGCCTCGGTCCATTTCACGGCGGCGTTGGTGTAAAACAGCGACAGCGGCGAAGCGGCTTCCGCCGCGTGGCACCATTGAAAAATGAAAACCGCCGCGACGACGGCAAAAAAATTGCGGGGCAATGCTGGCATGGAGAAATTCTCGACGGCACCGCCCCGCGCACAAGTCCAAACTCGATTTACCAGCAAACTAAAACGCCGCTCACGGCACGCTCGGACGCGGCACGGCGGTGGTCGTTGTGACCGTGGCCGTGGCGGATTGCAAACCATCCGCCGTCGCGGTCAGCTTGATTTCGCCCGCGTCCTTCGTGGATTGCACAATGATTTGTGCGAGGCCGTTGAACAGGCTGCGCGACCATGGCGCGGCGGTGGGCTTGCTGACAATTTCAACATTCACGCCGGGATTCAAACCGCCGGAACCGCTGTCGTTTTTCACGGCTACGGCGATGACATTGTCGCCGGCGTGCAGCACGGACTTGATGTCGAAGACCGGTGCCGCGCTCCAGTCGTGCGATTCGCCGACGGGCTGGTTGTTCACAAACACCCAGCCTTGGTCATCAATCGTGCCGAAACGGATTTGCACGAAGGGATTGTTCAAATCGTCTTGCGTCACCTGGACATGCGCGCGGTAAAACGCGGTCTCGTTCTCCTTCAAAAACATGTCGCCGGTGTCGCCATCGGTCTTGGGCTTGATGGTGCTCCACGCGGAATCATCGAAGGCGTTCGCGTATTCCGACGCCAGCTCGCCCTTGGCGGGAAGCGGCGCGAGTTTCCAGCGCCAGTTGCTGACCGGGATCGCCTTGACCGGCACCGCCGCGATGTAGGTGTCCGGCTCGTGGCAGCTCGGATCGCCATTGCCGACGCCGAGAATTTTGCCCGCGCCTTCCACGGCGAAATTGATTTTGTTCTGCGCGACCGGCACGGCGCGGCCCTGCGCGTCCAGCGCGGCAACGGTGAACACGCTCACGTCCTCGCCGTCGGCGTTGATCGTTTTGCGGTCGGGCGTGAGTTGAATTTGCGTCGCGGCACCGGTGGTTTCAACCTTTGCTTCTGCGATGACGTTGGTCGCGGCATCAAATCCTTTTGCGCTCAAGGTGCCCGGCGCGTATTTCACCTGCCACGACAGCTTGGAATTCGGCTTCATCGTCTGCCGGCCAAGCGACGCGCCGTTGAGGAACAATTCCACCTGTTTGCAGTTGCTCAAGGCGTCCACGCGGATTTCCTGGCCTTCCTTGCCCGGCCAGTTCCAATGCGGCAACAGATGCAAAACAATATTCGTCGTCCACCAGGATTGATAATAATAAAAATTGTCCTTCGGATAACCGCATACGTCGAGAATGCCGAAATGCGAATTGATGCACGGCCAGCCGTAAGGCGTCGGCTCGCCGCGATAGTCAAAACCGGTCCACACAAAGCCGCCGCTCAGCCACGGCCGGTCCGCAAAAACGCGCCACCATTCCTCGGCCAGGTTTGCCCAGCTTGGGGCATTGACGTCGTAGGCGCTGACGTAGCCGCGGTCCTTGTCATTGGCGTAAATGCCGCGCGTGCTGACGGTGCTGCCTTGTTCCGTGCCGACATTGGGCTGGTTCGGATGCTTGGCATGATAGCTGTCCATGTCCTTGCCGTATTGGTCGCTGCTTTTGCCGACGTGATAATTCCAGCCGCGCACTTCGATGACGCCGTTGACGCCGGCGAAGGTGTCGCCTTCCGGCGCGGCGTAAGTCACGGGCCGTGTCGGGTCGAGCTGCTTGACGTAATTTTGCATCGTGCGCGCGACGTTGCCGCCCTGCGGCGAATCCTGCACGGAAAATTCCTCGTTCGCGATGCTCCAGATGGCGACGCAGGCATGATTGCGGTCGCGGCGGATTTGGTCGTCCCACTTCTGGAGATTTTGCTGGTCGCTGCCGAGCAGGCGGCTCTCGTCCATGATCAACATGCCGAGGCGGTCGCAGGCGTCGAGCAGTTCCGGCGTGGGCGGATTGTGCGAGGTGCGGATGGCGTTGCAGCCGAACTCCTTCAATTTGGCGACGCGAAAAATTTGCAGCGCGTCCGGCAGCGCGGCACCGACGCCGGCCATGTCCTGGTGATTGCAGGTGCCCTGCAATTCGTAGTGCTTGCCGTTCAGCAAAAAGCCCTTGTCCTTGTCGAAACCGACGGTGCGGATGCCGAATTCAGTTTCTTTGCGGTCAACCACCTTGCCATCCGCTTCAACCGTTGTGACCAGCTTGTAAAGTTTGGGTGATTCCGGCGACCACAGGACGGGTGAAGAAACTTTCGCCTCAAGTTTCAGCGTCCGTTGCCCCGCGCCTTTCACATTTTCCTTCTCCTTGAACTTCACCAGTGATTTGCCGTCGGGCGAAATGATCTCGCAATGCACCGTCGCCATGGCGGCATTGGTCTGCGCGTTGAGCAACCGGGCTTCAACATTGATTTGCGCCTTGCTCGACGGCATGTTGTTTTTGAACCGGCTGTAAACAAAAATCCCGTCCGGCGCGATGGCCACCGGCGCGGCCTCATCCAGCCAGACGTGGCGGTAGATGCCCGCGCCCTCGTAAAACCAGCCCTCAAACCGACTTGCGTCCACCTTCACCGCGATGACGTTCTTGCCGCCGAAATGCACCACGTCGGTAATGTCCTCGCGGAACGGGTAATAGCCGCTTTCATGCCGCTTCACCAGCCAGCCGTTGACCCAGACCGTCGTGTCGCGGAACGCGCCGTCGAACGTGAGCCAGATGCGCCTGCCGGAATCCGCCGCCGGCAAATCGAATGAGCGGCGATACCAGCCCACACTGTTTTTGGGGAAGCCCGGCCCGACCGGCTTGAAGCCATGGCTGCCGTCGGAGCTGGAATCGAACGGCAGTTCAATCGCCCAGTCGTGCGGCAGCGTCACCGCGCGCCACGCCATGTCGCTGAATTTTTCCGCCGCCGGACCGGTGCTGGCACCGGCCTTGTCGAGGTGCAGCGCGTCCGGCCAGTCGTCGCCGAGATGAAATTTCCAGTTCGCGTCGAGCGACAGATGCTCCCGTGGCGAATCGGCGGCGGTGAGTTTGGCGGTGGAAACCGCCAGCAGCGAAACGAGCAGCCAGCGGCTGATGAATGGTTGAATTTGCATGAAGTGAAATTATTAAACCCGCCGCGGCCGGGCAAATGCAATTGCGAGCAAAATTTAACTACACGATTCCTGATCCGCCGCGACCCCGCCCGCGAAGTGAAAATCTTGCACGCAACGTCGCCGCGCCCATGCGCCCACCCGCCATCTCCATCGCCTGTGCAATTCCGCGCAGCAAAGACTGAGGCTTGAACTTCTTTCGCCCCGGTGTATTTTTCCGCGCGTTGTTTTGCCCGATCAGCCGGGCGGAGCAACGTGTTTTTAACCTATGTCGCAAATCATTCGCAGTGCAGGCAAAGACGAACTGGGCAAACGCCCGGGGACGTTCAGCAAAATTTTCCGGTGGCAGCCCGAAACCACGGCCGGCCCGATGCCGGTGCGCGTCGAGGTGGCCGGCACCTTCAACGGCTGGCAGCGCATGGCGTTGAAGCGCGACCGCGTGTCCGGCGTCTGGCAGGTCACGGTGAACGATATTCCCGCCAACCGCACGCACAACTACATGCTGCTGGTGAACGGCCGGCCCGCCCATGACAAAAACGCCGACGGCCTGGCCGTGCCGCACTCCGCCGAGGAGAAGCAGCATCAGCTTGAAACGCCGCGCGGGCCGCGCGTGTTCCTGCTGGCCAGCCAGACGAAATAGCCGCCGCCCTTTTTTTAAAAAAAATTCCTTGCGCGGTTTCATTTCCCGGGTTAATTGTTAACCATATGGTTAAATGTTCACCGCGTTTGCTGAACCGCACCTTTGCCGCGCTGGCCGATCCGACGCGCCGCCGCATCCTGGAACATCTGGCGCATGGCGACCGGTGCGTGACGGACCTGGCGCGGCCGTATGCCATGTCGCTGCCGGCGGTTTCGAAGCATCTACGCGTGCTGGAAAAAGCCGGGCTGGTGCGCCGCCGGCGCAACGGACGCGTGCATTCATTACAATTGCAAGCCGCGCCGATGCAGCAGGCGCAGGCGTGGATTGAGGAATACCGAAAATTCTGGGAAGCCAGCTTTGACCGTTTGGACGAGTATCTGAAACAACTACAAACCAAGGAGAAAAAATGAGCACAGCCAAAACGACCGGACAAAACATCAAACTTCAACTCACCCGCGTTTTCGCCGCGCCGCGCGAACTGGTTTTCAAGGCGTGGACGGACGCGAGCCGATTTCAGCAGTGGTTCGGCGCGGCGGCGTGCGACGGCGCGGCGTTGCGATCCGTGAAGCTGGACGCGCGCGTCGGCGGCAAATATCGCCTGCAGGTGCGGCGCCCCGACGGCGAATTTTTCACGACCGTCGGCGTTTATCGCGAAGTGAAGCCGCCGGAACGTCTGGCCTTCACCTGGGCGTTTGAAAAGGACGGTAGCGGCGATCAATTCGGCGAAGTTGAACCACCCGAAATGCTCGTGACGGTGGAATTCAATGCGCGCGGCCAACAGACGGAATTGATTTTGACGCACGAACAATTTGCGTCCGACGAAAGCCGCGACCGGCACGCGCAGGGCTGGACGCGTTGTCTTGATTCGCTTGGAAAATTCGTTGCAAAATAAAATTTATGGCGACAAAAACGGAAAGCAAAAATTTGGTCGGCAAGGAATTTGTCATCACGCGCGAGTTCGCCGCGCCGCGTGAACTGGTGTTCCAGGCGTGGACCGATCCAAAACATCTGGCGCATTGGTGGGGACCGAAAGGCTTTACCAATCCGGTCTGCAACTGGGACGTCCGGCCCGGCGGGAAAATCTACGATGGGCGGCGAGTTCCGCGAAATTATCGCGCCGGAACGGCTGGTCTTCACCTGCGGTGCGCTGGACGAGCAAGGCAAGCTGCTGTTTGAATTTTTGCACGCGGTCACGTTCGGCGAGCGAAAAGGAAAAACAAAACTGACCATTCATTCGCGCGTCACCATGACAACCGCCGAGGCGAACCAATACATCGGCGGTTTTGAGACGGGCATGACCCTGAGCTTGGAACGGTTGGCCGCGCATCTGGCTCAAAAGACCGAGCCGCTGGTTGTGGAGCAGGTCTTCTGCGCGCCGGTGGCGTTGGTTTGGCAAGCCATCACGACGAAAGCGGAGATGAGCCGCTGGTTTTTCGAACTGGAAGAATTCAAGCCTGAACCGGGCTTTGAATTTCAGTTCGCCGTGGAGCACAAGGGATTCAATTATGTCCATCGCTGCAAGGTTACCGAAGTGAGGCTGAACCAAATCCTGGCCTTCACCTGGCGTTACGAAGGACACGCGGGAGATTCGCTCGTGACGTTTGAATTGCACGGCGAAGGCGATAATACCCGGCTGCGGTTGACGCACACCGGTTTGGAAACATTTCCCAAGCTGGCAGCGTTTGCGCGTGAAAATTTCATGACGGGCTGGACGCAACTGGTGGGTTCGTCGTTGAAGGAATTTCTGGAAAACAGCGGCGACACGGCCGACCGCGAGATCGTCATTTCCCGCGAGTTCGCTGCGCCGCGCGAACTGGTTTGGGAAGCGATGACCAATCCCAAGCATGTCGTGAACTGGTGGGGACCGCGCGGATTCAGCATGACGATTGAGACGATGGACGTCCGCGTGGGCGGCGCGTGGAAACACGTCATGCATGGGCCGGACGGCGCGGAGTATCCGAACCACAGCGTGTTTCAGGAAATTTTGAAACCGGAGCGCATTATTTTTTCGCACGGCGGCAAGCGCAAAGGTGGGCCGGGCGTGAGTTTTGTGTCCACCTGGTCTTTCGAGAAACTGGCGGCCGGCAAAACCAAAGTGACCATCCGCATGGTCTTCCCGTCGGCGGCAAACCGCGATTTTGTCGTCAAAGAATTCGGCGCGATCGAAGGCGGCAAACAAACTCTGGAACGGCTCGGCGAATTTTTGACAACGGTTTTATAATGATGAATCGTAAACGGCCAGAGCCACCGCTCGCTTTTAAGCCTGCAAAAATTTTCCCAAAACCACCAAATCTAAAAAAACCATGAAAAACTCACACATCCAACCCTACCTGTTCTTCGGCGGCCGCTGCGAAGAGGCGCTGGAATTCTACCGCGCGGCGCTGGACGCGCAGGTGGACTTTCTCATGCACTACAAAGACAGTCCCGAACCGCAGCCGCCGGGCATGATCCCGCCGGGTTGGGAAAACAAAGTCATGCACACCACCTTCCGCATCGGCGGTGCGACGCTCATGGCCTCGGACGGCTGCGCCGAAGGTTCGAGTTTTAGCGGCTTCTCGCTCGCGCTCACCGTGCCGACCGCAGCCGAGGCGGACCGCGCCTTCGCTGCGCTGGCCGTCGGCGGCGAAGTGCGAATGCCGCTCACCAAAACGTTTTGGTCGCCGTGCTTTGGCATGTTGACCGACCGCTTTGGTGTCGGTTGGATGGTCAGCGTCGCGGCCTGAAAAATCTCGCGGCGGCCCGAGTTGAGTTTGCCGCGCGCTGTGCTAGTTTAGCGGCACCGAAACGAATTCCCGTTTCAGCATCCCAAGTGAAATTATGAAACGCAAAGCATCCGCAGTCTGGCAAGGTGATTTGAAAAGCGGCAAAGGCAGCATCTCCACCGAGAGCGGCACGCTCAAGGCAACGCAATACTCGTTCAGCACGCGCTTCGAAAACGGCGTCGGCACCAACCCGGAAGAATTGATTGCGGCGGCGCACGCAGGCTGCTTCTCGATGGCGTTCTCGGCGGAACTCGGCAAGGCTGGCTTCACGCCCGCCGCCATCCACACCACGGCGACCATCACGATGGAAAAAACCGACGCGGGTTTCACCGTCACGGAATCGCACCTGGACATGAGCGCGAAAATCCCCGGCATTGATCAGGCGAAGTTCACCGCCATCGCAAACGGCGCGAAAGCCGGCTGCCCGATCTCGCGTTTGCTCAACGCGAAAATCACGCTGGACGCAAAACTGGAAGCGTGAGCGAATCCGGCGTGCGGCTGACCTGAAAAACCGCCAGCACCGCCCGCGCCGACGCCGGATCATTCAGGCACAGCGCGCCTTCACGGAGGCGTGGCAGCGGCTCGCCTTCGAGCTGCAGCGCAAATTTTTCCGCCAGCGAACGGGCGTAGCTTGGGAAATTTTCAAAACCTTCCGCGCGCAACTGCGCGGTGTTCACCAGCCGAAATGAACCAAACGTGTTCTGGCACGTCTGCCGCATCAACTCCACCAGCACGCGGCCCATTGTGTAACGCGGGTTGATTTCCACAATGGGCTTCAGTTTCACCGCGCCGTTCGCGTTGCGATAAACAAAAGCGTCAATGCCAATCGGCCCGGTGAAATCCACGCGGCGCAATTCGGCTTCGAGCGCCGCGAAAATTTCACCGTAAAATTCCAGCAGCCGCGTCGAGATGTCCTTCGGCTCGCGAAAGAGCGCGACGCCGCGCGCCGGAATCCGCTTGTGATGATGCGGCTCCGCGAAGTTTGCCTGAAACTGGCCGCGCGCATCGTTGAGCAGACCGGTGTAACCGCACAGCTTCAAACCGCTGGCCGACATTTCGAGTTGCACGGAAAAATCCAGCACGCGTTCCAGCCACGGCTCGATGACCAGCGTGCGTTTGTGCGCGAACGCATTTTCCAGCCAGCGAATTTGTGTCGTCAGAAGTTCCGGCTCGAACAAGCGCAACGCGTTGCTGCCTGCCACGCCGAATGCGGCCTTCACGACAATTTTGTGATGGCCGCGCGAACGGATGTTTGCAATCGCCGCCTGCGCCGCTTCGAGAAAATTGACGGCCACGCCAATTTCGTTCTCGGTGCAAAGCCAGCTTTCGTCGGTAGGGCGGCGCTGCTGCGCCGCCTCGGGGGTCTGGCCGCGCAGCAGCGCGGCCCTACCAGGCGAAAGAATTTTCCGCAAAAACTCCGCGCTCCAGGCTTTGGAATAAAGTTCCGCGATGCCCGGATTGAACCTTTTTTCATCCGCGCGCTGTTCGCCGGTGACGCTGGCGAAAACCGGTTTGAGCAATTCAAAACTGTCCGGCCCCCACGCCCACGGACGCAGGCTGCCGAGTTTGCGCGCGGCGAGATTTAGTGGGACAGGCATCTTGCCGGTCGTGTTGCCTTTCTGGCTGGCTGAACTGGACAGGCAGGATGCCTGTCGCACTAGAAATTCCGGCAGCGGAAAACCGGCTTGCTTGACGCCGCTCAAAAATTCCACCGACGGTTTCTTATTCACCAGCACGATGTCGTCCTGACGGCAGAGAAACTGCGGCAGGTTTTCCAAATCGCGCGCGAGCTGCGCCTGATGTTTCGTCGGATTGAATGTTTTTCCTTCCGCGATGCGACCTTCGGCGAACGGATTAAAAACAAACACGCTCGGCGTGCGGCCTTTGGACTGTGAATAAACGTTCAACTCGGCGATGAACTGCGGATCGAGGCCGGCGGCGCGGCGGCCTTCGACATTCAGCGAAAAACCTTTGGCGCGCTGCGGCGAGAGCGGAAATTTCAGCGTCCGGCAAAAGGCGTCCCAGTCGGACTCGCCGGGATTTTTCCAGCGGCGAAACCATTTCAATCCGTAGGCGACGTGGCCGATTTCGTCGCGATAAATTTTTCCCAGCAGCTTTGCGGAACCGGCGTCGCCGACCGTGGCGAGATTGCGGCCGTAGTGGCCGGCGAAGTCGAGGTTCGCCTGCTCGAACGTGAGACACAGGCCGGCGACGTAGTCAATCGGATGCTCCATCGGCGCGACGCAGCGCCAGAAATAGCCGCTCACCGGGAAATCGCCGAGCGCGATGCCGCAGGTTTTCATGCGCTCCATGTAGAGCCGCGTGTGCTCCTGTTCGTCCTGTAGCGTGCGCAAAACGCCCTGACGAAAGGCGGGCGGCGCATCGGGAAATTTCAGCAGCACCAACGCCATCAGTTCGGTGGCCAGCAGTTCGTGGTTGCCAAAAAAATGGAGCAGCTTGCCGCGCTCGTGATCTTTCTCCAACTGATGCAGGCCGGGGAATTCGCTTTTGTCGCCGGTGCTGTGCGCCTTGAAAATCAAGTTCGCCGGCCGGCCGGGTGCGGCGGGCGTGACGAGCGCGGGACCGGGCTGCGCGTCGGTGAGTTCGCCGGGCGCACGCAATTTTTCTTCCAGCGTGCGGGCGAACAGAACCGATTCGGCAAATTCACGGAGTTCCATCGGTCCATTTTACGCCGGCGGATTTCAATTTCAAAGCGTGCAGGGAGCTAAGAAGAGCCGTCGCCGACTCGCGGCGCGAACTGCGGCAGCGGAGCGGCAAGCGCCAACGGCGGTTGGTCCGGCCAATCCCGGCGCGGGTTTTTCAAAAAGACGGCGGATAATGCTCCCGCTCCGCCAACGGAAGTTATGTTTTAGTGGGTTGCTGTTTTTGGCAGGGCGACGCGAGAATTTTCCCTGTCATTGCGCTCGCTAAAATAATGGGCTTGCCTAGAAATATAGCGGACTTTCATGAACGCGTCTGACTTTATTGCACGCGCAAAATTTCAGCCAATGTTTCGTGTTGTCGAGGAGAAGTGCATTCACCTCACCGTCACGACGACGTAATTCTTTTTTCCTTTGCGGAGCAGGACGTGTTTGCCAAAAAGCAAATCGCCGGCGGTCACCGCCCGCGTGGCGCTGGCTTCGCGGACGTTGTTGAGGTTCACGCCTCCGCCTTCAATGTCTTTTCGCGCCTGGCCTTTCGACGGACACAAACCGGCGTGAACCAAGAGTTCCACCAGCGGAATGCCCGCGCCGTCGAGCTTGGCGTTTTCAATTTCCTTCGTCGGCACTTCACCGACGATTTCGTTGAACGTGCTTTCGGCAATGCCATCCAGCTTGCCACCGAAAAGAATTTCACTCGCGCGAACTGCTTCATGCGTTGCACTTTCGCCGTGAATCAAATCCGTGGCGGCTTTTGCCAGCGCCTTGTGCGCGATGCGCGGGCCGGGATTTTCCGCGTGCTGTTTTTCCAGTGATTCGATTTCCGCCTTCGTCAAAAAAGTAAAATATTTCAAATAGCGGATGACGTCGCGGTCGTCGGTGTTGATCCAGAACTGGTAAAATTTATAGACGCTGGTTTTTTTGGCATCAATCCAGATGGTGCCGGTTTCCGTCTTGCCGAATTTCGTGCCGTCGGCCTTGGTCACGAGCGGCAGGGTCAGGCCATAGACGGTTTTGCCCAGTTTCTTGCGCGTGAGTTCGATGCCGGCGGTGATGTTGCCCCACTGGTCGCTGCCGCCGATTTGCAGTTCGCACTGCTGGTCGCGGCACAGGACCATGAAATCAAACGCCTGCAGCAGCATGTAGCTGAATTCGGTGTAGCTGATGCCCACCTCGCGGTCTTCCATGCGGGCGCGGACGGATTCCTTGGCGACCATCTGGTTGACGGTAAAATGTTTTCCGATGTCGCGCAGAAAATCGAGGAAGGAAATGTCTTTCGTCCAACTCGCATTGTCCACGAGCCAGGCAGCATTTGTTTTGCTGTCGAAATCGAGCCAGCGGCGCAATTGCGCGGCCACGCTGGCGATGTTGTGGTTCAAAATTTCCGGCGTGAGGAGCTGCCGCTCCTGCGTCTTGCCGCTCGGATCGCCGATGGAGCCGGTGGCGCCGCCGGCCACGGCGATGGGCGTGTGCCCGGCGAGTTGAAACCGGCGCAGCGTCAGCAACGGCACGAGGCTGCCGACGTGCAGGCTGTCGCCGGTCGGGTCGAAGCCGCAGTAAAGCGTGATGGGCGCGGCGATCTTTTTGGTCAGTTCCGCCGCGTCGGTGCAGTCGGCGACGAGGCCGCGCCATTGCAATTCTTCCAAGATGTTCACGCGGGCAGAATAAATTGGCGGCGGGCGGTTGCCAATGGCCAATTAAAATCATCCTCATGCTCATCCTCATCGTCATCCTCGCTTTTTTCGATTTGAGGATGAGGATGAGCATGACGATGAGGATGACGATGAAGAGGATTGGAAAACTTTGGACTTTGGACTTGGGGCTTTGGACTTTAATCTTCGCGCGTGTCGAAAATGTTGAAAGCCTCCGGCGCTATGGCCGCCGCCACCCTGTTGAGCCGCGTGCTCGGCCTGATGCGCGAGCAGGCTTACATGTTTTTTTTGGGCACCACCTGGGTCAACGACGCATTTCAATATGCCTTCACCGTGCCAAACCTGTTCCGGCGTTTGCTGGGCGAAGGCGCGTTGACGGCGGCGTTCATCCCCATCTTCAAGGAAAAGGAAAAAACGCACGGCGAAATGGAAATGTGGAAGGCGTCCAACGCGGTGATCTCCGGCCTGCTGGTTTCCGCCAGCGTGATTGTCGCCATTGTTCTCGTCCTGGTTTCACTGGCGCTGGCATTTGGCACGCCGCATGGAATTTCACAATCGTTGGCCGATGGTGGCCTGCACCAAACCATTTTATCCACGGACACCAACGCTGCGATTTCCGCCAGCGAGACGGTCCATTTTTGGACGCCCGGCCAGTTTCCGCCGAAAATCGTTTTGATGCTGCAACTGCTGCGCGTGATGTTTCCCTACATGATCCTCGTCTGCCTGACGGCGGTGATGATGGGAATGCTCAATGCGCGCGGGCATTTTTTCATTCCGGCAATGGGCGCGGCGACGTTGAACGTGGTGATGATCGCCTCGGTTTATTGGCTCGCGCCGAAATTTGGCGTGGGGCTGCCGAAGGAACAAAAACTGCCGGTGCAGATTTTCGCGCTGGCCTACGGGGTGCTCGCGGCGGGCGTGGCGCAGGCGGTGTTTCAACTGCCGACGCTCTGGCGCGACGGCTTCCGCTACCGCTGGGTTTCGCCGTGGAAAAATGAAACCGTGCGGCGCGTCGTGCGCCAGATGGTTCCCGGCACCATTGGCGTGGCGGCCTTCCAAATCAACGTCGCGCTGGTGCAGCTCGTGGCGTTGTTCGTCGGCACCGGCATCGTGTCGTCGTTCAATGGCGCAGTGCGGTTGATGGAACTGCCGCAGGGCATGTTCGGAATTTCGCTGGCGACGTTTTTATTGCCGACGCTGTCCGGCCTGGCGGCGGATAAAAATTATCCGGAATTCCGCGCCACGCTGCGCAACGGGCTGGCCTCGCTGATGTTTTTGAACCTCCTCGCCTCCGTTCTGCTGGTGGTGCTGGCGGAGCCGATTGTGCGGTTGTTGTTTGAGCACGGCGAGAAATTCACCGCCGGCTCCACGGCGCGGGTTTCCTTTGCACTGGTCTGCCTGGCGCCGGGTCTGGTGGCGTTTTCGACGGCGAACATCCTGGCCCGCGCTTTTTACGCGCTCGGCGACACCCGGACGCCGATGAAGATCAGTCTCGTGTGTCTCACGATCAATTTCATCGCCGCCTGCCTGCTCATGGGACCGCTGCGCGAAGGCGGGCCGGGCATCGCGAACACCTTCACCTCGGCCATCAACGTCGGCCTGCTGCTGTTTGCGGAAAAAACTCGGCAAGCTTGAAATGTCGCCGCTGCGTGATGCGTTGCGGCCGCTTGTGCTCGCGGCGCTGCTGGCGGGCGTCATCGCGTGGGGCGGCTGGCAGTGGTGGGAAAAATTTCTCGGCCACGCCAGCCTTGCTCTGAAGATCGGCGCGGTGTTCGTGCCGGCGGGGATCGCCGGCGGAGTTTACTGGCTGCTGGCGATGACCTGCAAAATCCCCGCAGCGAAGGAAATGACCGAGTTTGCGCTGGCGAAATTTAGAAAACGTTGAAGGGGTAAATTGTTGAACCAATTTAACCGGCAACTTGCACCACCGCCGTCCAGCCGTGGTCGCCGAACTGCGACTTGAATTGCTCCGCCAGATTTTCCGCCGCCGCCAGATTTTCGGCGATGGCAAAAGTCGTCGAGCCGCTGCCGGACATGAGCGACACCAGCGCGCCGTGCGCGCGTAAAAATTCCTGGTAAAACGGCAGCACGGGAAATTTGTCGAACGCAGGAGCTTCCAGTGAATTGTAAAAGTCCGCCGCCGCCAGCTTTAAATCGCCGGACTGCAAAAGTGAAATCAGTTTTTCCGCGCGGCCGCTTTGTCCATTCAGCGCCGCAGGAAACCGCGCGAGGTTTTGATACGACCACGGCGTGGAAATTCCGAAGCCCGGATGCGCGAGGAAAAACGCCCGGCCGCGCAAGACTGGAAAATTTTCCAGGGTTTTCACTTTTTCGCCGCGACCAGTAGCCAGCGCGGGTTTGTCGTAAAGAAAAAAAGGCACGTCGGAACCCAGCGCCGCCGCCAGCTCGTGCAGTTTTGCGAGCGGCAGCGGCGAGCCGAAAAGTTCGTTGAGCGCGGTGAACGTCACGGCGGCGTTGGCGCTGCCGCCGCCGATGCCGCCGGCCAGCGGCAGATTTTTTTGCAGGTGAATTTTTACGCCGTCAGAAATTTTTGCCGCCGCGAGAAATGAAGTCGCCGCGCGGTGAACCAGATTTTTCGCGTCCGTCGGCAGCTCCGGGTGGCTGCACGTCAGTTGCAATCCGGCGCCGGCGCGCGCGAAAGTCATTTCATCACAGACATTCACCGGCTGCATGACGGTTTCGAGTTCGTGAAAGCCGTCGGCGCGCCGGCCGAGGATGTTCAGGATGAGGTTGACCTTGCAGGGCGATTTTTTTTCGAGGCGCATGGACGTTTCAGAAAA
>Ga0302275_10003110_pt1 | contig 16994 bp, 12 predicted proteins | sample III_Bog_N2_2_FD_200229 | JGI IMG/M metagenome (GOLD analysis project Ga0302275, IMG submission 200229) | Peat permafrost microbial communities from Stordalen Mire near Abisko, Sweden - III_Bog_N2_2 | ecosystem: Environmental > Terrestrial > Soil > Wetlands > Peat | place: Sweden: Abisko...
CGAGCTTCGGCGGTCTTGCCGCACTGCTTGGCATGGTCAACAGCTGCGCGAACGGCGTGACCGTCACCAATATTGACAACGGTTTTGGAGCAGCCTGTGCTGCCGATGCCATTCTGAGGGTCGTGGAAGGAGTCGGAGAAAAAGGCGGAGAAGGGGGCGAACGGAGCCCACAAGGCCGGACAAGTTGATGCAACAGCCGGTTGCCTTCGTTCTTGCTGCGGGTCTTGGAACACGCCTGCGTCCCCTCACAGCCACACTGCCAAAGCCCCTGATGCCGATTTTTCACAAGCCGCTCATCTCCTTTGCCCTGGACAGCCTGATTGCCGCCGGAGTCGGAACGATCGCCCTCAATACGCATCATCTCCCTGAGTCCTTCAGGCAAGTTTTCGGTTCCGATCCTCATTATCGGGAAAAGGGCCTCCGGATTTTCCATGAACCGTTGCTGCTTGATACAGGTGGAGGGATGCGCAACGCCCGAAGTGCCTTCGGGGAGTCGTCCTTCTTCCTTTACAACGGCGACATTCTGGCCGATCTCCCCTTGGCAGAACTCCTTGCTGCTCATCGCGCTTCGGGAGCCCTTGCAACGCTGCTGCTGCGCGATGGGGGCGGTGTGGCGAATGTTCGTTTCGATGAAGCCACGGGCCGGGTGCTTGATCTGCGCGGATCTCTTGGTGTTCAGGATGGTGAAAGCATGGTTTATTCCGGCATTGCGGTCTTTGAACCTGGAATCTTTGACTGGATTCCAAACGAAGGGCCCTATTCGATCATCGATGCCTTGCTGGAGGCGATGAGGGCCGGAGAACAGGTGGGAGGGCTGCCTTGTCGCTCCCAGGAGTGGCCGCTTTGGATCGATATCGGAACTCCTGCCGCCTATTTTGAGGCTCATCGCCTGCTTTCTCTTCCTGGGGATCGCCCCTCCTACATGATCGATGAGCACTGGCCGCTTGCCATTCATCCGGAGGCCGTGATTCATTCTTCGTCCAGACTGGAAGGGATTGTTGTCGCCGGGCCGGGTGTGACCGTGGGGGAAGACGCCATCCTCCGGGACTCCATTCTCTGGCCCGGAACGACGATCGGAAGGGCAGCGCAACTTGAAGAATGCATCGTGAGGGGGACACTCCCCGTTGAGGGAAAACATCACGGCGTTATTCTATGAGTATTCCTGGCCCCGTGCTTCTGAGCAAAACCGAGGAGGCTCTTCCAGGATTCCTTCCGACGGTTCTCCATCCCATTCAAAAAGGGGGATCAAGCAGACGGTTTTTCCGTGCACTTGCCCCCGGACAGGACTCGGTCATCGTGGTTCATGATCTGGGAGAAAAAGAGGAAAACAGGCACTATGCCGCGCTGGCGGAGTTTCTTTCCGGACATGGTGTGCCTGTTCCGAAGGTTCTTGCGGTCGATCATTCCTCGGGTTTGCTTTGGCTGGAGGATCTTGGAAGCCAGGATCTTTGGGCGTCGCGTCACGAACCCTGGTCAACGCGGCGGCTTCTCTATCAGTCGGTGCTGCGTGAAGCGTCCATCCTCCATCGGATTCCCCTGAATGATGCCGCAGAACTCCATCTTCAGAAGGCCTTTGACGAAAGACTCTACCGCTGGGAACAGGAGTATTTTTCCGAGCATTGCCTGGGGGGTATTTTTGGCATTTCGGAATGTTTGCGAACCGCACTCCTTGGGAGTTCCGATCTAAGAAAGCAGGCAAAGCAGCTGGCAGCCAAGCCGCGACAGCTTGTCCACAGGGATTTTCAGTCCCAGAACATCATGATTCGTGATGGCAGCGCCTGGTTTATTGATTTTCAGGGAATGCGTCCGGGGCTCGCCCAGTACGATCTCGCTTCCCTGCTCTGCGATCCCTATGTCGAGATTTCACCCGAAGAGCGATCGGAGATGCTGGCCTTCTACCGCAGCCTCCTTCCGGAATCGGATCGTGCTTCCGGAGAAGATTTCGAGCGGATTTTCTGGCAATGCGCCGTCCAGCGTCTGATGCAGGCCCTCGGTGCCTACGGATTTCTCACGCTCCAGTGTGACAAGCCCTCCTTTTCCGCCCATGTGGAGCCTGCTTTGCGAAAGCTCCGGGAGGTTCTTTCAAAACTGCACCCCGAGGATCGGCTCGACGAGCTGGCTGAATTACTGAAAGAGCTTAAAACCCAGAATTAAGACCATGAACTTTCAGCCTTTCAAATTTCAGGTTTCAGGTTTCATCCTTCTCTGAGCATATGTCCAAACTCTTTAACACGGTTGTCATCGAAAATATCTCGCCCCAGATCAACGGGGGGCGTTATCCAATCAAGAGAGTACCCGGCGAAGCCGTCACGGTCAGCGCGGATATCTTCAAGGAGGGGCATGATGTCGTCCTTGCCGTCGTGAAATGGAGGGAGGTCGGAGAAAAAAAATGGCGGGAAGCCCCGTTGATCTTTGTTGAAAACGACCGCTGGCAGGGCAGCTTTCCTGCCGGGGCCGTCGGCCACACCGAATTTACCATCGAGGCGTGGGGTGATGCGTTCGGTTCCTGGATTGAGGAAATCCGCAAGAAAGCGAAGGGAGGTGCCGTGAGTCTGCCCTCCGAAACGCTTGAGGGGGCGGCTCTCGTGCGTGCCGCGGCCCGACGCTCAGGCAGGAATCCGACAAGCAGAAAATTGATCGAGTTTGCTTCCTCGCTGGAGGCTTCCGGGGACTCCGCCACACTCGTTGCCCTTGCCACAAATCCGGAACTGATCGCCCTCATGGAGCAGTGGCCGGATCGCTCCCTCTCCTCGACTTATGAGCCCTTCCAAAGGATTCGCGTGGATCGTCCCGGTGCCGCCTTTTCCGCCTGGTATGAATTCTTTCCCCGATCGGCCGAGGGCAATCCCAATCGGGGTTCCTCCTTTCGCCAATCCCTTGCCCGGATCGATGACGCCAAAGCCATGGGTTTCGATGTCATCTACTTTCCCCCGATTCATCCGATCGGCCTTACCGCCCGCAAAGGTGCCAATAATTCCCTGACCTGCAAACCGGGCGAACCGGGAGTTCCCTATGCCATCGGCGGCCCTGCCGGAGGACACCGCGCCGTGGAACCGGAACTTGGAACACTGGAGGACTTCGCATGGCTTCTTGCCGAGATCAAGTCCAGGGGCATGGAAGTCGCCCTGGACTTCGCCCTGAATTGCTCCCCCGATCATCCCTATGTGAAGGATCATCCCGAGTGGTTCTTTCACCGTCCCGACGGTTCGATCAAATACGCCGAAAATCCACCGAAAAAATATGAAGATGTCTATCCACTCGATTATCACAATCCCGACTGGCAGTCGCTCTGGAACGAGCTGCGCGATGTCCTTCTATTCTGGGCCGAACGGGGCGTCCTGATATTTCGCGTCGATAATCCGCACACCAAGCCGGTGGCATTCTGGGAATGGGTGATCGCCGAAGTGCAGGCGAAATTCCCTGATGTCATTTTTCTGAGTGAGGCCTTCACAAGGCCCAAAATGATGAGGGTTCTTGCCAAGGTAGGTTTCACACAAAGTTACACGTACTTCACCTGGCGGAACAGCCGCGCCGAGATCGAGGAATACTTCAACGAACTCACGAAATCGGAGATGAGGGAATATTACCGCCCTCACCTTTTCCCGAACACGCCGGACATCCTCCCCTTTTACCTTCAAGAGGGGGGGAGGCCGGCCTTCATGATCCGTGCCGTGCTTGCCGCCACGCTCAGCGGCATCTATGGAATTTACAGCGGTTTTGAACTCTGCGAGAACGCCGCCCTTCCCGGTCGAGAGGAGTATCTCGATTCCGAAAAATACCAATACAAAGGCCGCGACTGGAATGCCCCGGGCAATATCAAGCCGCTTATCACGCGATTGAATGAAATCCGGCACGAGAACCCCGCGCTCCGTCAGACGAACGATCTCTGGTTCTGCGGCAGCGAAAATCCCACAATCCTCTTCTACCGGAAGGTTTCAGCCGACAAATCCAACCAGATACTCATCATCGTCACCACAGACTTTCGCCATACCCAGGCCGGCTGGATCGATGTGCCGACCGGTGATCTCGGTCTTCCTCCCGATACGGCTTATGAGGTGGAGGATCTTCTGACTGGCGAAGTCTTTGCCTGGAAGGGGTCCAGGAATTTTGTTTCACTCGATCCATCGCGCAGAGTGGCTCACATTTTGCATGTCAAGCAGTAGGGCATTTCTTTATTTCCCTCCCTTTGCCCCTGCGTGTCTGCACGAAATTCCATCCGACTCCGCGATCAAACAGGCCAGCCGCTCAGAAGCCCTTTGCAGAACCGGGGTGCCATGGGCAAAGAGAAGTATTTCCGGCGCGAGCAATTGCAGGGCTGAGAGCGAGCGGAGCGATTGTTTTTTATCCGTCCGGTATTTTTCGGGAAGCAGCCTCATCCCCTCCGGCTCCAGATTGATGAGGGCATCGCCGAAGATCAGAATATCTTCAAAAGAAAATGCCGTTTCCCCCGGCCCGAATCCTGAAAGGGTGATGGCTTTCATTCCGGCCACCCCTTCACCTGACACAAAGCGTTGATCGGCTACAATCTCCTCCCCTGCGTCCTTGGGGGCAAAAATGGGAATGCCAAATCGTCTCGCAAACGCAAGGCTCTCCCGTTGATGATTGCCACTCGTCAGCAACACGGCGGAGGGTGAGGATTCCGACTCCACAACAAGATCCCTGAGGGCCTCTTCAGCCAGAGGAATCGGGTCGATAAAAATCACCCCTGCCGGGGTGACAACTGCCGAGGAGGAGCAATCGCATTTCACCTCCGTCTCATAGCCCTGCCAGAAAAAGACTCCCGGACGGATTGTGGAATATTCAGAAACGGGTTTCATCAACCTGTTCTTCGTGTCCGTTTCAGCTCAAGGATCGGCTTGATTTTTTCCAGAGGCAGGCAGTTGACCACATCACTCTTGGTCAGCCACCCCTTGCGGGCAATGCCGATACCGTAAATAAGATCCTGAATTCCGTGTGTCGAGTGGGCATCGGGGTTGATCACGCATTTGACCCCCTTTTCCCTGGCAAGCGGCCACCAACGCCAGTCCATGTCGAGCCGCCACGGGCTGGCATTGATTTCGATGATGGTTCCGGTTTCTGCGGCTGCCTCGATCACGGCAGGGATATTCACTGCATACGGCTCACGGGAGAGAAGCAGACGACCGGTGGGATGCCCGAGCATCGTGACAAAGGGATTCTGGATGGCCTTGATGATGCGTTTTGTCATTTCGGCTTCACCGGCGGTGAACCCCGAGTGGATCGAGGCCACCACGTAGTCCAGCGAGGCAAGCACGTCATCGGGAAAATCAAGCTCCCCGTCTTTCAAAATATCGCACTCTGTTCCTGTAAAAAGCCGGAATCCCGCCTCGCGAAATTCCTCCGATTCATTGAATTCCCGGATCTGCGCAACCTGTTCGGCCAACCGGGAGGCATCCAGGCCGTGGGCCTGGAAGGAGCTTTTGCTGTGATCGGCAATCCCGAGGTATTGCAATCCGAGGTCGATGGCGGCGCGCGCCATCTCGATCAGCGAATTTTTCCCATCGCTTGCCGTTGTGTGACAGTGGAAGGTGCCGCGCAGATTGCTCCATTCAATCAACGTCGGGAGTCTTCCCTCATCCGCCGCCGCAATCTCCCCCTTGTCCTCACGCAGTTCGGGCGGGATGAAATCGAGACCGAGGGAGTTGTACAGCCCCTGCTCTTCATGGATCACCGGAGGAGCCTCCGCTCCCTCCAGGGGGGTGAAGCGGTATTCGTTCAGGGACCAGCCGCGATCCAGCGCACGGCTCCGCAGGCGGATATTGTGTTCCTTGCTTCCGGTAAAATAAACCAGGGCAAAAGGAAACTCCTCCCCTTTGACAACACGCAAATCACACTGGATCCCTCCTTGGAGACGGACGCTCGATTTTGTCGGCCCATGGGCGATCACCTCTTCCACCAGCGGGTGATGAATAAAGAAATCAGAAACCTCGGCGGGTTGACTGGAGGAGACGAGGATGTCGAGATCCCCGATGGTTTCCTTGCGGCGACGGAAGCTTCCCCCCGCCTGCACCTGCCCCACCGCATCGTGAGCGCGGAGATCTTCAAGGAGTTCGTGGGCAAGCTCGGTAACGGCATTGATCCGGAATCGTCCCGCGTGCTTGCGGTGATCTCCGATCGCCTTGAGAAGCTTTGTCTGCGTCTTTTCTCCGAATCCAGCCAGGGCGGCCACCTTCCCCTCGTTGCAGACCCTCTCCAAATCAGCCAGTGACGCGACACCGAGCTGCTCATGAAGCACCTTGATCTTCTTTGCCCCCAGACCCTGAAGCTCAAACAGTTCAAAGATCCCTTCGGGAAACGAACTCTTCAGCTCCTCATAATATTCCAGGCGCCCGGTCGTTACGAGTTCCGTCACCTTTTCGGTGATCGCCTTGCCGATCCCCTCGATCTCCCCAAGGCGTTCCTCGGCCACCAGCGTCCCGATCGATTCACTCAAGGACTCCAGGGCACGGGCTGCATTGGTGTAGGCACGGATCTTGAAAGGATTCTCCCCTTTCAGTTCAAGTAACTGGGCGATGTGTTCGAGGATCTCCCCGACATCATGGGCTGAGATTTCTGGCATGGAACAGATTTTAGACGGCTGTGCGGCGGGGCTCGATCAATAAAAGAGGGATCAAATTTTGGCCATCAGATCTCAAAGGGCTTCGCGAGACGGCTGATTTGACGATGTCCCCGTTCCGTGATGAGGACGACATCCTCATGGCGCACCCCTCCCAGTCCCGGAATATAAATACCCGGCTCGATCGTAAAGACCTGCCCGGCCTTGAGCCGTCCGGCTCCGAAACGCGGAGACTCATGCAGATCGAGTCCGAGTCCATGGCCCGTTCCATGAAAGAATCCGCTCCAACGATTGTTCAGCCGCTGTGTCGGATAACCCTGTCCGGTAAAGTATTGCTTCACCTGTTCATGGATTGCATCTCCGCTGGCTCCCGGTTTCAGTTCGCTCAGAGCCATTTGCTGACCGCTCAGACAGGTCTCCCAAAGCCGCCATTGGGCCTCCGTGGCCTTCCCCTTCACAACGGTCCTGGTAAGATCGCCATAGTAACGACTCGCCGCGGCACGTGGAAAGAGATCCAAAATGAGGAGTTGATTAGCTTTCAGGGGCCCGTGTCCCCTTTCATGGGGATCGCAAGCCTGTTCGCCGCAGGCCACGATGGAGTTTCCCGCCGGTATTCCACCCTCGCGCAACATGGTCCCTTCGACCTCCATGCGAAGGCGTTCGGCGGTCAGCGTCGTTCCTCCCCAGGTCAGCACGCCACGGGAGCCGATCCGGGAAGCGAGCAGGATTTCAAAGGCCCGCTTCATCCCGCTCTCGGTGATGCGTGTGGCCCTGGTCATCAACCGGACTTCATCGGGTGTTTTGATTTCCCTTTCGGGAAAGAGCATTCTCTCAACGGGCTTGACCACGATGCCCCGCTGTTTCAGCTCCAGCGCCAGACCCAGAGGGAAGTCTCCCGCGACACGAGGGAGAAGGGCCTTCCGATCCTTGAGAAAAGTTGCGATGACATCCAGGGAAGAGGGCGTTTTTCCAGTTTTTTCACGAAGGATTCTTTCCAGATCGGTTGAGGAAACCACTTCATCCACCTGCGCCTCCCGCCGCCCCCGGTCGAGTTCCAGATCATTCAGCAGGATCGAGGTTCTTCCCCGGTATTCAAGAAAGACAAAGGGATCGGGGGCCCGAAACCGCGTGGCATATAGCATATCAGCCCCCGATTCGCTCTCCGAGATGATGAGACGCGGGGGGGGCTGCCTGGTACGCGGAGGATCCTTGGGAATCATGGCCATCCCCCATCGATGCCCCGTCACCTGTCTCGGGACAATCAGAAAGAGGGAAATATTTCCTAAAAAAGAGCTTGCCCTTCCTGGTGGGCCGCCTATCTTCTCCCTCCCTTATGGCAAAGACTTCATGGCTTGAACGTGACAAACGCAAACGCGCCACCGTGGCGAAGTGGGCGGAACTCCGTGCCGAGCTCAAAGCAAAGAAAGATTATCAGGGCCTCAGTCAGCTTCCTCGCAATGCGAGCCCTGTCCGGCTTGTCAACCGCTGCCTCGTCTCCGGTCGCCGCCGCGCGTTCCTGCGCCGATTCAAGCTCTCGCGTATCACCTTCCGCGAACTGGCGACGAACGGACTCATCCCCGGAGTCACCAAGTCCAGTTGGTAGGAGTTTGATGATCCTCTTTCTTCTTGATCCTCAGGATTTAGGGAAAGAACAGGTCGCTTCCGACGGCAGCAAAGGCACTTGATGAGTCCAACAGATTTCATGGCTTACTTTTCAGAAAACAGGGATGTCATGAACTTGGCCCCCAATTTCGTGCGGGATTCGACGCATCCCTCCTGCATTGTCGCCGACAGCTTCTGCCCCGTCAACTGATCGCACCCATGCCGTTTGTCGCTGCCATGCTGGCTGTGACGGCAGGGGAAGTTGAGGCGCTCCCCGCCGCACATTGGGAATCCGGTGAGATTATCATTCTCCGGTTGCTGGCCCTGTTTGCGCTCGTCCTCCTCAACGCGTTCTTCGTCGCCTCGGAATTTGCGATTGTCAAAATTCGAGGCAGCCAGCTTGATGCGCTCATTGAGCAGGGAAATGCGCGCGCACGGGTGACGAAACACATCACGAGCCATCTCGAATCGTATATCTCAGCCACACAGCTCGGGATCACACTCGCAAGCCTCGGTCTTGGCTGGCTTGGAGAGCCATTCCTGGCCCACTTGATCGAGCCGGCATTCTTCCTGCTGGGTATTACCTCCCGGGCGATTATCACAACGGTTTCGTTTGTCATCGCCTTTTCACTCATCACCTTTCTCCACATTGTGCTGGGAGAATTGGCCCCCAAATCCCTGGCCAATCGCAAACCGGTCGAAATCGCCCTCTGGCTGAGTCCCCCACTCGGACTCTTTTTCGTCATCTTCCGCCCGGTCATCAGGTTCCTGAACTACTCGGCAAACCTGCTTCTGCGGTATGTCCTGCGTGTCGAACCTCCGGATGAGTCTGACCAGGCCCTGACCAATGAGGAACTGCGCGTTATTCTTACAGAAAGCCGGGTGGCCAAGGAGGTATCCGCCCTGGGTGAGCAGCTTGCGGTCAATGCCCTCGACCTGCGTCACCGTGTGGTCCGGGATATCATGACACCGCGCAGCGAAGTCATTTTTCTCGATTACGACGAGCCCTTTGAAGGAGAAGTGCTGAAGGCCATCGAGTCCCGCCATACCCGTTTTCCTCTTTGCAACGGTGCCCTGGATGAATCCGTGGGCCTCGTTCACATCAAGGATCTGCTCCAGATTGTCCATTCGGGGAACAAGGACCTCCGGGGCATCCAGAGACCGATTCACCATGTTTCGGAAATGATGCCGCTGGAAAAGCTTCTCAATTATTTCCTCGGCAAACATGCCCACCTTGCCATTGCCGTCGATGAATATGGCGGGGCTGTCGGAATCGTCACCCTCGACAATGTCCTGGAAGAACTCGTCGGTTCCATTCAGGACGAATTCGACACCCATGAGGAGGAAATCATCAAAATCAGGGACGGGGAATTCAATGCGGAGGGAACGCTCGCCCTTCACGATCTGGCCGAAGAGACCGGTCTTAAGTTTGATGAGACCGAAGTCAGCACCATCGGCGGCTATGTCACCCAGCTCCTCGGCCACCTGCCCGTCCGCGGAGAGAGCGTGCGATTGGGCGATTATGTGGCGACGGTGACGGAAACCGACGGAAGGAGGGTTCTCCTTGTGAATTTCAAGAAGCAAGTCGCTCCGCTAGGTAAAGACTAACTCTTTTGAGTGTTCAGCCACTCCACACTCTCCCTGAGGGTTTCGGTCAGTCCTTTGGAGGGTTTCCAGGCAAAGCATTCGACGAATGGGGTGCCATCGCACACCCAGCGATCAGGCAGTATTTCCCGTACCCGATCCCGCCCCAGGCTTGGCACGGCATTCCGCCACGGAGGGATGGCATCCAACAGAAGGGAAAGCATTTGGATACAGCAATGAGGCACAGGCACTGCCATGCCCCGCCTGCCTTGCACGGATCCCGCCGTGGCAAGCAACCCGGCGTCAGAGATTGTTTCCGTGGCCGTCAGATAGAAGGGGCCCTGCTGAGGCCACGCGGCGCCGGCAGTATTTAAGATCGCCTCGCAGAGATCCTCGACGGCGATCCAGCTATAGTTCTTTTTTTTCAGGCCCGGCTTTACCCTCAGCCACCCTTTTGCCATCTGAAACAGGGGCATGGTTGCCGTATCGCGGGGCCCAAGCACCATCGGGGGACGAAGAATCAGCAGCCTCCCGGCAAGCAGATACCCGAGTCCCTGCTCCATCGCGAGTTTGGAGGCACCATAGAAGGAAACCGGCGTGTCGGGGTCTTTCCGTGTGCGTGCCTCAACTCCCTCGGGAGTCGGGCCGCCTGCGGCGAGGGACGAGAGAACGATCATCCGCGCGGACTTGGGAAGCTGCCCGGCCAATGCCAGACTCCCCTTCACATTGGTTTGGAAATACTCGCCGCGCTCTCTTCCAAAGAGCCGCCCCGCCGCATGGATCACCAGATCGGGACGGACTCCGGAAGGAAGATTCCACGCATCGTCAGAAACTCTGCAAATGAGAAGCTTCTCCCCCATCTCAGGACCGTCGCACCGTTCACTTCGGAGCTGTGATCGCAGCTTCTCCGGATCCCGGACCGGTAGAATAATCCTGCTCCACCGCTCCGGGTACTCACGAAGAATCTTCAGCAGAAGATTGCGTCCGACAAACCCCGTGGAACCGGTGATCAGCAGTTCCATGAATCAGCGGTTCCCTAAAGGACCTTCTCGAAGATCTCGTAAGTGCGGGTGCGGTGGCCTCCCATCAACTCGGCACCCTCGAGAATCTCGACATTGTTTGCCTCGACCCAGGAAACCTCGGAAACATCGTATTTTGCCTTGGCGACACGGAAGCTCTCGAAGAAGAGAAGGGCGCTGAGCCCCTTGTCGCGATAATCGGGTTCGACCCCGAGAACCGTGAGGCGGTCGGTTTTGATTTTCTGAACCTGAAGACGCAGCGCCATTTCCAGGAAACGAAGGATCCCCTTGCGGCCCCGGGAGGCATGAAAGACCTCGTTGACATTGGGCAAGGCAAGGGAGAAGCCCACCTCGCGCCCATCCAAACAGACGAAGATGATGATGCTTGGGTCGGCTATGGCCTTCAGATCGTCTGCCGCATGGAGCAGGTCTTCGAGGGCAATCGGGTAGAATCCCCAGTTACGATCAAGGCATTGGTTGTAAAGGCGGTGAATCGTCTCGAGTTCCTTGTTCAGGTTCTTCATGTCGATTGGACGCACGGTGACCTTGTTGCGTTTTTTGATCCTTGCGACGATGCGGTTCACCCGCTCCGGAGTCTCCCGCTGGAGGGGAACTTCCCAAGCATAGAGGGTTCGGACGCTCTCAAGTCCCGCCGCCTTATAGATTTCGGAGTAATAGGGCGGATTCCAGGGCATCGAAATAAAGGTTGGGCGGTCACTGCCCTCCGTCAAAACACCGCAGTCGTCGTTAATGGAGGGATTGTAAGGTCCTCGCATCACGCTCAGCCCCTTCCCCTTCAGGATCTCCGCTGCAGCATCGACGAGTGCCCTGGCCACAACCGGATCATTGATGAAATCAAAAAACCCAAAAAAACCGACCGAATCCTTGTTATAGTCGTTATGAGAGCGGTTGACAATGGCAGCAATTCGCCCAACCGGCATGCCCTTGCTGTAGGCGATCAAGGGGGTGATCTCCCCGTGCTTTTTCAGAAAGACCGATTTCGGCCCGATCAAGTTGACAACACTACCCGGAAACGGCGGTGTGAAGCTCGGATCCGTTCCGTGAAGCAGATCCGGAATCTCCTCGAATTTCTTCAACTCCGCCGCGGTCCGGCAGGGCAAAATCGAAAACATTCCGGCGGCGTCCTGGTTCTGTGTATGCTGGGTCATCAAAGGTGCCAAGTTCTTTAGCAATCCTGGCAAAGATGTCGAGAACCTTATCCAGATCCTCGTCGGTATGGCTCGACATGAAGCTGGTGCGGACAATCGCCTCCCCATAACGGACGGCCGGATAGATCGCAGGCGTTGCAAAAACCCCCTCTTCAAAGAGACGTTGGGAGAAGGTGAATGCCTTTGCCTCACTCCCGATCAGGATGGGAACAATAGGAGTCTGCGTTGTTCCGATCTTGAACCCGATCGCCTTGAATCCCTCGTGCATCTTGCGCGTGTTGCGCCAGAGCAATTCGATGCGCTCCGGTTCGGCGCGCATGATTTCCAGGGCCTTGAGGACCCCTCCCACCACGGCGGGGGCAAGCGAGGCGGTAAAGATAAAGCATCGGGCCTTGTGCTTGAGAAACTCGATCATCTCCCTGGAGCCCCCGATGAACCCTCCCATCGAGCCGAGAGACTTGGAAAAAGTTCCCATCACGATATCGACCTCCTTGTTCAGTCCATAATGATGCACGACGCCTCGACCTTCCGGCCCCACGACACCAAGGGAATGGGCCTCATCTACATACATCACGGCGCCATATTCCCTGGCCGCCTCCACCATGGGGGGAAGATTGGCGATATCGCCCGACATGCTGAAAACACCGTCCATGATGATCAGGCGACCGGCATCCTCGGGAACACGTTTGAGACGATTACGCAGGGCGTCAACCGAGTTGTGACGATAGGGAACAAGCCGGGCAGGTGAAACCTGGCACCCCTCGATGATGGAGGCATGGTTTTCCCGATCGCAGAGGATCACATCGTCCGCCTCGGTCAGGGCGGCAAGGGCGCCCTGATTCGCAAAAAATCCCGTGGAAAACAGCAGCACCGACTCCCTCTGGAGAAAATCCGCCAGGGCTTCCTCAAGCTGATTGTGCAGCGTGATGGTGCCGTTGAGCAACCGGGAACCCGTACATCCCGCTCCAAATTTCCTCGTGGCCTCACAGGCAGCCTCGATCACGCGGGGATCCTGGGCCAGGCCGAGGTAATTATTCGAGCCGATCATGATCTTGCTCTCACCTTCGCAAATTACATGATTGCCCAAGCTCTCCTGGATGCAGCGGAAATAGGGGTAAAATCCCTGAGCCCGGGCATCGGCGGAGTCGCTATAATCGCGGCACTTTTGAAAAAGGTCTCTTGCCATGAAGAAAAACTAGCAGGGCGTGATGGTCGCAGGAAAGAGCTGGCGTGTAAATCCTTTCGTGCTCATCAGACCTGGGATGGAACTTTCAAAAAGGGGGAATCGGGGCGACAGGATTCGAACCTGCGACTTCTTGGTCCCAAACCAAGCGCTCTACCAAGCTGAGCTACGCCCCGGGGAACACGAAACCGTGCCGCATCGCTGAGGAATGTGCAAGAAGCGTTTCCTTAAAAACCGGAAATTACCTCAGGAGAGCGGCCAGCAGCTCATCCAGGTTGATGCTTGCAATCACGGAAGCCCTGTCGCTGATGGCGAAGGGAAGAATCAACTTCCCCTCGTGCAGCAGGGAGCCGCAGCTGTAGACGACATTCGGAACATACCCCTCGCGCTCATTCCCCTCGGGAACGAGCAACGGCTCGCGCAGACGACCGATCACCCTGGTGGGATCGTTCAGGTCAAGCAATGCCGCGCCGATGCAATATTTCCGCATCGGACCGACGCCGTGCGTGATCACAAGCCATCCCGCTTCGGTTTCGATCGGGGAGCCGCAGTTGCCGATCTTCACGGATTCCCACATTTCGGAGGGTCGCAGGATGATCTGGGGATCATTCCAGTTATGCGGGCTGTCGGAAAACATGATGAAGAGGTTCTCGTCATCCTGCCTGGAGAGCATGGCATAACGGCCGGCGATGCGTCGGGGAAAGAGAGCCATCCCCTTGTTCTGCACGGCCCTTCCATTCAGCGTCAGGATGCGAAAATGAAGGAAATCCGTCGTCTCGATCAACTGGGGCAGAATGGAATGCCCGTTGTAGGCGGTGTAGGTGGCATAATAGAGCACAGATCCATCCTCCTCGATGAAGCGGACAAAGCGGGCGTCCTCAATCCCGTTGCTCTCATTCGGTGAAACCGGAAAAATAATCCGTTCGCTCATGGCCAGTTTCTCCGAAAAAAGAAGCTCGTAGTTCGAATTGGCCAGCCACTTGATGCTCTCCAGGGTCCGGAGCAGTTCCTGGGTCGCCGGTTGCTGCTCGCCCAGGATCGTGGCCACGCTCTGGTTGAGATCCGAAAGCGTGAAATCATCGGCAAGGTGCCCCATGACGGCACCGACATACGACTCTTCCAGCCCCATTTCCGAAAGCTTGCTGATGAAAAGTCTCTTCTGATAGCTGGGGTTTGGCACCACTTCCGGCACGGTCACAAAACGGGAGACCGGATCAAAGGTAATCCCCCCACCGGCGGCAATGACACCTGACCGGAATTCGATGGAGGAAATATGTCCCTCACCTGTCGCGCGCAGACTCATCGCAAACCGGAGAGCCCCTTCCGGAAGATTGCCCTGGTCGGGATGAGACACTATCGAGGGGTTGAAAATCGCCGCGGACTCCAGGGCATACTCTCCGGAGAAGAGCGCGCCGATCAGCAACTGCCGTTCGCGGGAAAGCTGGCGTTGGGTGAAAATATGCTCCCGCACCCGCACGAAATGCGCTTCCAAAATTGATTGAATATCCAGATGCCGTGCATCGAATTCCGCCAGAACCGCTGCAAGCTGCATTCGCACCTCATCCTCGGTGAGCGCCAGGGCGCGCCCAATGATCGTGATGATGCGGTGACTCTCCGAGGGAATGAAGGGACGGATGATGACGCGAGCACTTTCGGGAAGAAGCGTCACCTCATGGCGGCAGAGTCGGATGAGGTTCATAGGAAGGGATCAGGCGGCTACGGGTGCCGGGGGGATGAGATGCTCGGCTCGGTTCATTTCCGCAAGCGCCAGATGAAAGGCGAGGGATGACTCCGCACCCTGATTTTCACTCACCCGGTCGGCATGAAGACCATCGCTGCATCCGCCGGTACTGAAATCATACAGGGGCAGTCCCAGATCATTGCGCCCAAGGAACCACTCAAAGGCGCGCCAGGCCTCGTGCGTCCAGGTAATATCCTCCGTGGCGGCAAAAGCTTCGTGGCATGCGGAAATCATCGCCAATGCTTCCAATGGCTGCTGGTCAAAATCGGCACGCGCCCCATCCTTCCTGTAGAATCCGTTGCTGCCGATGGGACGAAAGCATCCGGCCTGGGTTTTCTGAAGTGATGCCAGCCATCGGAGCGATTGCAGACCAATGGCAAGCGGCTTCTGCTCCTTCATGGACTGGCCGCTCAGGATGAGGGCCTGGCAAAAACGCGCATTATCGTAGGTGAGACTCGTTTCAAACCAGGGCCAGTCCTCCGTGGAATATTCTTCCCAAAGTTTCAGCAACCTGGCGACCAGCATTTCCCGCAACAGACTTGTCCGTTCCTCCCCCGGGAACCGTCGCTGGTATTCATGGATTCCCAGGAGGGCGAAATTCCACGCCCTGGGCGATGTGAATTCCCCAACCACAGCCAGTCCCCTCCCGAAAAGTTGTTCGCAAAGCCGGCGATGCCCTTCGTTATGCGAGCGGCCAACTCCCGTTCCGAGAGCCCAGAGAGCACGGGCATGGCTGTCCTCACTCCCGGCATCTTCCAGCCACTGCCGTCCATGACTCATGAAATTGCGGAAACGCCCGCTCTGATAATCGAGGGCTGCAGCCAGGAAGGCGAGATAGCCGGTGGAATGACCGGCGAGACTCTCCTCGGGAGATTCACCACCAACCTCATCAAGCAGATTGCAGAGAATATAGGCGCGGGCATTATCGTCGGTGCAATAGCCCTCGTGAAAATTCGGCACGTTGAAAATCGCGTGTTGAAAAATCCCCGTGCCATCGCTCATCCGAATGATGTGATCGAGACGCAGCGGGGGAAGCTCCGAGGGACGGCTGCCGAGAGTCCAGCCTGCAAAGGCCGCACGGGGTAGGGATTTGCGATCGGAACGGGCATGTTGGAATGTCTGCAGGTAGCGTTGAGCCACCGCGGGCCAGATCATTTTGCGCCCCATGGCATAGGCATCCCGTCTCATCGCTTCCATGCGCGAGGGATCATCCAGCAGATTGCAGACCCCCTCGGCGATGGCGTTTGAATCACGAAAGGGAACCAGTACCCCGCGCCCCTCCGAAAGCAACTCCTGGGCGTGCCAGTAGGCGGTCGAAACCACCGCCTTTCCCGCTCCAAATACATAGGCAAGAGTACCCGAGGTCACCTGCGCCGCATTCAGGTAGGGGGTAAGGTAAATGTCGGTCGCACCGATGAATTCCTTCAAATCCTCCGGAGAGACAAAACGGTTGTAGAAGATGACGTGCTCCTTCACTCCGCGATCCCGTGCGAGACGCTCAAGGCTCAGGCGATAGCGCTCCCCTTCGGTCGCAAGCAAGTGAGGATGTGTCGCACCAAGCACTAGATAGACAACATTCGGATGGTGCCGGACAATCTCGGGCAGCGCCTCGATCACATACTCGATTCCCTTGCCAGGCGAGATCAGACCGAAGGTCAGCAGGACACGACGCCCCTCCACCCCGAACTCGGCTTTATAAAACGACGAGTCTATGAAGGGTAGATCCGGAATCCCATGGGGGATCACATCGACCTTTTCCTGGGAAACATCATAAACCTCCCGCAGAATCTCCGCTCCATGCTGCGCCATCACCACCAGACGGTCACTGCGACGGACCAGTTCATCCATCACCCTGCGCTGGGCGGAATTGGGCTCCCGGAGGATGGTATGGAGCGTGGTCACCACCGGCATCCGCACTTCCTTGAGCAGGGCAAGCAGATGACTTCCGGCAGCGCCGCCGTAGATGCCGAATTCATGCTGCACGCAGAGCACATCTGCCCTGTTGAAATTCAGGAAATCGGCGGCCCGTCTGTACGAATCGAGATCCTTTTCCAGAAGCTCAAAGCGCACCCGGGGAGAATAGTCATATCCCTCCTGCCGGTCATTCACCGCTCCGACGAAG
>Ga0302275_10003114_pt1 | contig 16985 bp, 12 predicted proteins | sample III_Bog_N2_2_FD_200229 | JGI IMG/M metagenome (GOLD analysis project Ga0302275, IMG submission 200229) | Peat permafrost microbial communities from Stordalen Mire near Abisko, Sweden - III_Bog_N2_2 | ecosystem: Environmental > Terrestrial > Soil > Wetlands > Peat | place: Sweden: Abisko...
TACCGGTATAGGTCGCAAGCAGTGTGGCGCCGTCGTAGATCTTCACAGTGTTATCTGCGTCCGGAGATCCCCAGAGGAAGCCGACGTAGTCCACGGGCTTCGAGAAGCTGACCGTAAAGGCATCGCCGGGTTGGGCGTCGATCCAGTTTCCGGTCCCCCCAGGGTTGGTGTCCTGGTTGAAGACGTAGCTCCCGGAGTAAGTGGCATAGCCCGCAGGGTCAGTCGTGTTCGGGGTCGAACCATCGTAGGTGATGGTGCTGGTGAGGTTCGCCACGCTGCTGGTGGTTGCGCCATAGTTCACGGTAAAGCTGGTTGCGTGCGCCAAGACCGATGCGCCTGCAAGAAGAGCGCAAACAATTGCAAAGTTTCTGTTCCTCATAAGTGTGAATGACCTCTCGTTCGTATTTCGTAGAGCAAATTTGAAACCCGCAAACCCGTACGATCAATGCGAAATTCAACGTCGGAATCAAGGGAGAAGCTATTACTGCGTACATGCAATCCAGTCTCCAAACTAATGAGGGCAATAAACAGGAACTATTGGCTTCGTCCTGAATAGGTATGCAATGTTTTGCGCTCGAAGTGGATAATCTCTTCTCATCGGGAAGGACGGGTTGAGAGATGCCACCTCCCCAGCCCCGAAATGGGGACAAAGGGCGCCCGGCGGAGAGTGGGGAATGATCGGCAAGGAGGGCATCAATCTGGCCCCGTGCCCCGCTCGTCGCATAAAGCCGCGCTGAACGGGGCCGAGCCTCTCAGCGCCTTGGATCTCGGGGGAGTTGCGGACCATCCGCCGGCTGCTGTTTTCAGGGCGACCGCAGGAGGGCATTTGGGGGATGGGGGCGTGTTTCTCTGCGCCCCTCTGGGGCGCGATGGCGATTTGTTGCTTGTTTCCCGGGGCGGCGTCCGCCGCGGCGGACTTGCCCCGGGGCTATTTTCGATCAGTCCTTCCGGGACCTCAGACGATTGCCCTGCCGTCACTTTGAGGGGCTGTCGGCTAGGCGGGCGCTGCGGTAGACTTGGACCCAATGCGGGTATTTGGGATTGATTGCGGGACGGAGATTACCGGCTTCGGCGTGGTGGAGTCCCAGGACACCGGGCGGGAGCGGCGGCTGGTGATGAAGGCCATGGGGGCCATCCGGCTGAAGAAGGCGCACTCGACGGCCGAGCGGCTGGAGCAGGTGTTCCGCGAGCTGAGCAGGGAACTGGAGCAGTGGACGCCGGACACGGTGGCGATTGAGGAAGTTTTCTACTCCGTGAACCCCAAGAGCGCGCTCAAGCTGGGCCAGGTGCGCGGGGTGGCTCTGCTGGCCGCGGCCACGCACAAGCTGCCGGTGGCCGAGTATGCGCCGCTGAAGATCAAGTCGAGCGTGGTGGGCTACGGGCTGGCGAAAAAGGAGCAGGTGCAGTTTATGGTGGCGCGCCTGTTGGAGCTGAGCGAGGTTCCCGAGCCGCCGGATGCAGCCGACGCGCTGGCCATTGCCATCTGCCACATTCACACCGCGCAGACGCTGGCGGCACAGGCGGTGGGGCGATGAGGTCGGCGTTTCTGCGGCTTGCGGTGGCCGCAATGGCGCTGGGTTTGCTCGCACCGGCTGTCCAAGCGCAGGCTGCGGACTCCGGCGCGACGATCGTCGTCGACTACTCGAACCCTGGGCTGACGCCGGCGCACTGGGTGCTGCGGCTCGCTCCCGATGGCAGCGGGCACTTCCGCTCTGAGCGGGGCAAGGCGCCGGTGAGCGATCCCCAGCAGTTTGAGCCGGCCAACGTGGACCGCGACGTTCAGTTGAGCGCGGAGTTTGCCGGGCACGTCTTTCAACTGGCCCACCAGCACAATCTGTTCAACGCGCCCTGCGAGAGCCACTATAAGGTCGCTTTCCAGGGATGGAAGAAGATCAGCTACAGCGGGCCTGACGGGGCAGGCTCCTGCACCTTCAACTTTGCCAAGGACAAGGACATGCAGTGGCTGGGCGAGTCCATGGTGGCGGTGGCGGGGACGATTGTGGAGGGGGCGCGGCTGGAGACGCTCTTGCAGCACGACCGGCTGGGACTGGACCGGGAGACCGAGTTCATGATGGATGCGGCCAAGGACGGGCGGCTGATGGAGTTCTCGACGATCAAAGGAATCCTGGAGCGGCTGGCGGGCGATCCGGAGGTGCTGGACCGGGTGCGCAAGCGAGCGCGGACGCTGCTGGCGCGGGCGGATGGGTAACGGGACGGAATCGACGCGATTGAGTCCTACGCGGCCGGATAAATGGGCCGGAAACAGGATTTTGGAGTAACTTTGCAGGTGGGGTTGTGTCCAATAGAGAGCAAGGTTGCCCTGCGGGGTGGTTCGTGGCCCGCACGGGCGGCGATGGGAAGGCGGGACTCGATGAGCAGCAAACGGCAGAGTGTTGAGGATCGCGGCGGAACGGCCGGGTGGAGCAGGGGCGCCTGGGTGCTGGGATTGGCGGCGGCGCTGGCGCTGGCTCCGGGTTTGCGCGCCGACGACGCGGGCAATGGTGCACGGGCGGTGCGGCTGAGCAGCGTGGATGGGCAAGTACAGATAGAGCAGGGCAAGCAGGTGATTGCGGCTGCTGCTGTTGCGAATGCGCCGCTGTTTGAAGGCACGCGCATTACGACTGCCGATGATGGCCGGGCGGAGATTCAGTTTGAAGACGGCAGCGTGGCGCGCCTGTCGCCCAACAGCGCCGTGACGCTGAACGTGCTGCGCGGCAATGGCACGAGCGGCGATGCGGAGATTGAGCTGAACGGCGGCCTGGGCTACTTTGAACTGCAGGCAAGCGGGCAGGCGGGAGCGATCCGCGTGCGCTTTGCGGAGAGCGTGGTGGCCGCGAGCGGCTATACGGTGATGCGCGTAAACCTGGACAACCCGCCGGGCGAGCTGGCGGTCTTTTCCGGCAATGCGCACCTGGAGCGCGGCACCGCGGTTTCAGTGGACGTGCATGGCGGCGAGAGCATTGCGCTGACCGGGAGCGCGTCGAATCCCTACACGCTGAATGAGAACATTGAGCCCGATTCGTGGGACTCGTGGAACTCGGACCGCGACCAGGCGCTGACTGCGGAGGCCGCGTCGGCGACAGGAGCGACGCAGAATTACTCTGACAGCAGCAACCCGGCATGGAACGATCTGGATGCCAACGGGAACTGGTACAACGTTCCCGGCCAGGGCAACATATGGTCGCCGTATGACGCTTCCGATCCGGGCTGGGACCCGTATGGCAGCGGCTACTGGATGAACTCGCCCGGCTATGGATACATGTGGGTATCGGGCAACTCATGGGGCTATCTGCCCTACCAGTGCGGCATGTGGAACTGGTATGACAGCTTTGGCTGGGGCTGGGCTCCGGGGATGGGCGGATGCAGTCCGTGGTGGGTCCGCGGCGTTTATTTCGGGCCCAACATCGGCCGCGGCTTTGGTGGCTACCGGCCGCCGATGCGTCCGTTTCCGCCGCGGCGTCCGCTGGGCGGCGGCAGAGATCTGGTTGCGGTCAATCGCCATGTGATGCCTGTGACCGGCTCGCTGCCGGAGCGGGACAGGGCAGGTGTAGTGACCATTGCCGGACACTCGGTGATGCCGCTGCATCCGCTAGGCCCGCGGCCGGTGTATGACCACTCAGCTTCTGGCTTTGTGAATCGCACGGTGGTGACAAACGTCGGCGGCGCGCCGCTTTCCGGCCAGGGCCGCGTGGCTGGCCCGACGTTTGGCGTGAGCCGGCCAGGTTTTGTGCCGGCGCCGGGCGCGCGCCCGGCCGGCAATGCTCCACGCAGTGCACCTGCAAGCGGCCCAAGCCGTGCGCCCAGCAGCGCTCCGGCTCCACGCGGTGGCGGCGGATTCAGCGGCGGCGGTGGCGGGGCTCCACACGCTTCGGGCGGCGGTGGTGGTCACCATTGAGACGGCTGAGTTAAGACAAATGAACTGATTGACACCGATGGCTGCGGCGGGGAGGGCTTCTCATGAAGCTTTCCAGCCGTGGCCATCATCGCTTTTTGCTCCGACTTATCCGCGCATCGGATAACTGCGGAGTTAGAGCAGTTCTCCAATTCATGTGCTCTGTTTAGTTGCGTGCAAGGTGGCTCTTTCTTAAGGAAAAAGCCACTTATCATCGTGCTTTCGATGTGCAGCAATTGGAGAACAGCTATAGATGATTGAGGAGTTCAATAACTAGGGCAAACAGCGAGGCCGCCCCATTTACTCGGGCGGCCTTGCTGGTTATAGCTTCCGGACTAAATTACTGCCGCAAGCGGCGGTGTTTGGCGCGGTAGATTGCACGCGAGGTGTGGTTGAGCCGGTGGTTGAGCCGGACGCGGTCAAAGCGGGTGAGGCGGCCATGGCCGGCGAAGCGCATGTGGCGCTCCTGGCGGCCGATGGAGGCTTCGCGCCGCTCCAGGCGCGCTCCCTGACGGGCGTTGAGCCTTCCAGTGTGAATGCCCTGGGCGATGCGCTGTTGCTGATGCGCGCGTCGCTGGTTGATGGGGACGGCGTGGTTTTGGGCGGGCTGCGGAGCGGCTTGAGCAAAACCAAGGGTTGAAGTCAGCGCCAGAAGTCCGACGCCAAGTAGAGATACTCGCATGGGTGTTCTCCCCGGAGGCGGTGGTTTTGGTTTGCTGCTTTGTGCCGTTCCGCGCTCACATCCATGCAGACACGGGGTTAGTGGGAGTGTTGCGAGGAGTTTTGTCGGTATCAATCTTTCGATGGAGAACGTTATCTCGATAAGTCGCAGGTAAGTGGATCAGTTATTCGGCTCGTTGACTAACCTGAAGAGCGCGCCAGAGAGCAGCGAGAGCTTCAATGGAGAGAGCTTCAGCGCGGGCGCGGCGATCGATTGCAGCCTGTGCGAGCGCGGCGGTGATGGCCGCGGATGGAATGCCGGCGGCGCGGAGATTGTTGACCAGCATTTTGCGTTTTTGCGCGAAGGCTTTGCGGATGAAGGGCGCGAACGTCGCTTCTTCCACGCCAAGCTCGGCAAAGCGCGGGGCAAAGCGCCAGCGGAAGACGGCGGAGTGAACGTCTGGCGGCGGCGTGAAGGCCGAGGGCGGGAGCACGAAGAGCTGTTGCGCGGGGCCGTACATCTGCACGGTGACGGAGAGCAGGCCGTAGTCGCGTGAACCGGGCTCGGCGGTGATGCGCTCGGCCACTTCGCGCTGCACCATGAGTGCGGAGCGATCGAGTGCAGTGTGGCTCGCGGCGAGCTTGAGCAGGATCTGCGAGGTGATGTAGTAGGGCAGGTTGCCGAAGACGAGCAGGGGCTGGCCGGCGGCCGCGGATGCGGCGGCGAAGTCGAAGGAGAGCACATCCTGGCGGTGCACGGTGAGTTTGGTCTCTGGAAATTGCATGCGCAGATGCGCGGCGAGGCCGGGGTCGAGTTCGACGGCGACGACGTGCGCAGCGCGGGCAACGAGCGCATGGGTGATGGCGCCGGCGCCAGGGCCGATTTCGACGACGGTGCGGCCGGCAAGGGAGCCGAGCGAGTCGGCGATGCGCTCAATGGCCTGCGTGTCGTTGAGGAAGTTCTGTCCGAGGCGTGGCTTGGCGGGCATGGCTCTCTTGATAGTAGTTGACGCCACCGGCGGTGGGGTTCGCCGCGGCAAACGCGCTGCCCGCTCGCATGACCGTTGTGCGCTGTTCAGCTGTCTTTGCGGTAGAGCATGTCGCGCATCACACGGCGACGCTCGGCATTCAATCCACTGTCGGCTTTGGCGGTGGTGTCTTCAAAGGCAGGCTTGCCGGGCTCGGCGGCGGCCTCCGGAGCGCTGCACTCCGGGCAGCGATTGGCGAAGCCGGGCTTGTCGGGCCGCAGCTCAAACTCTTCTCCGCAAACGACACAGGTTTTGATCGGGAAGGCCATCGCAATTCCATTTTACCGCTGTTGATTTGGAATTTGAAGCGGCTGTCGCAGCGTGTACCAGACCGTGGTGCGCGACACTCCGCGTGGCACGCGCGGAGAATTCGGCACGGACGAATGCGGAAGAAATCTTCGCAGCTGGTTGCGGCTTTTATGCGCGATGAATTTTGAGGATGTGGCCGGAGCGAACGCCGGGATTGAGTTCAATGTAGTTGCGCGGGCCGTTCCAGGCGTAGCGTTCGCCGCTGAGCATGTCCTCCGCTTCGTAGGCGCGGTCCTCGGGAATTGCAAGCTCGTAGAGAGGCAGCGAGACAAAACCGCTCTGCGTGTTGTGCGGATCGAGATTGACGACTGTCACTACGAGGTTGGTGCGGTCTTCAGACTCCTTGCTGTAGCAAAGCAACTGCTCGTTGTCGGTCGCGTGAAACTTGAGCGACCAGTCGCTGTGCAGGGCCAGGTTGCTTTTGCGAATGGCGTTGACAAGAGCGATGAGCGCGCGCAGGCTGTCCGGCTGGTCCAGGTTCCAGTGGCGAATTTCGTACTTCTCGGAGTCAAGATATTCCTCGCTGCCGGTGCGCACCGGGCGGTTCTCAAGTAGCTCGAAGGCGGGGCCGTAGATGCCGTAGTTGGCGCCAAGCGTGGCGGCCAGCAGCAGGCGAATGACGAAGGCCGCGCGGCCGCCGGTCTGCAGAAACTCGGTGAGGATGTCGGGCGTGTTGGGCCACTGGTTGGCGCGGAAGAACTCACGCACCGGCGTCTGCGCCAGCTCGCTGAGATACGCCGTGATCTCGGCCTTGCCGTTGCGCCACGGGAAGTAGGTGTAGCTCTGGCTGAAGCCGAGCTTGGCGAGCCGGTACATGACCTTGGGGCGCGTGAAGGCTTCGGCGAGGAAGAGGACTTCAGGGTGCTCGCGCTTGATTGCGGGAATGGCCCACTCCCAGAAGGGAAAAGCCTTGGTGTGCGGATTGTCGACGCGGAAGATGGTCACGCCCTGGGCGATCCAATAATCGAAGACGCTCTTGAGCTCCTGCCACATGCCGGCCCAGTCTTCGCTTTCGAAGTCGAAGGGGTAGATGTCCTGATATTTCTTGGGCGGATTCTCAGCGTACTGAATGGTCCCGTCTGGCCGTTTGCGAAACCAGTTCTCATGCTCGCGCACGTAGGGGTGGTCGGGCGCGGCCTGGAAGGCGATGTCCATGGCGACGGAGAGCTCGAGCGCGCGCGCCGTTGTCACAAAGGTGCGGAAATCGGCGAGCGTGCCCAGCGCGGGATGGATCGACTTGTGGCCGCCCTCTGCTGCGCCGATGGCCCAGGGGCTGCCTTCATCACCGGGCTCTGCGACGGGGTTGTTGTTGGGGCCTTTGCGGAAGGTGCGGCCGATGGGATGGATGGGCGGCAGATAGACGACGTTGAAGCCCATCGCGGCAATGGCGGGCAGGCGCTTCGCGCAATCGGCAAACGTTCCGTGGCGGCCGGGTTCCTCGGCAGTGGAGCGTGGAAACAGCTCGTACCATGCGCTGAAGCGGGCGTGCACGGGATCGACAACAATGTCGTACGCGCGCTCGGACTCCGTGGCCAAGCTCTTGTCCGAATAGTGGGAGACGAGCGCATGGAGCTGTGGGTCAATGGCGACGGCGCGCTGCTTTGCGATCTGATTGGCAAAGCGAAGGAGGTCGGCGCGTTGCTTGAGCCATGCAGCATCTCCGGCAGCGGCGCGCTCTGCTGCTGCGGCGATGAGATCGGCGCCGATGAGGTAGTCTACGTTCGCGTCGGTCTCCGCGGCGATGCGCTTGAGCAGGTCGCGATGCCAGGTCTCGAAGTGATCGACCCAGCCGAGCACCTTGAAGCTGTACCGGCCCAGCTCGGTTACGCGAAACCCGCCCGTCCAGCGGTCGTTGCCGTTGACGATGGCGAGCATGGGAACTTCAATCAGCTGATCGGAGCCCTCGTGGCGCGCGACCAGCGACGCGGCAATGGCGTCGTGACCGTCGGTGAAGATGTCCGCCTCGACCAGGACCATGTCGCCCACGGTACGCTTGGCAGGGAACTGGCCGCCATTGACGGCGGGGGAGACGGCTTCAATCACGACGCGCTTGCGTCCGTCTTCGAGAGGGAGTGTCATGCGGGTCTTGTGCTCTCCGATGCGGCGGCTTTGCGTTCGTCAATCAACCGCCGGTAGAGGTCGATGGTTTGATGCGCAATGGCGGTCCAGCCGAAGATCTCTTCCACGCGCCGGCGGCCGGCGTCGCCAAATCGTTTTGAGCGCTCCGGATCGTTGAGCAGCGCCTGGATGCGCACCGCAAGATCGCGCGCAAACCGCTGGGGATCGCGCGGAAAGCTGGTGACGGGATCCTGATCGAAGGGGACGAGATAACCTGTTTCGCCTTCCACCACAACTTCTTTGATGCCGCCGGTCGAGCTGGCAACCACGGGCGCGCGGCAGGCCATGGCTTCAAGATTGATGATGCCGAAAGGCTCGTAAACCGAGGGGCAGCAGAAGACGCGGCAGTTGGAGTAGAGCTGAATGGCCTGCGGCTTGGTGACCATCTTCTCGATCCACACAATGCGCGGATGATGCGCGCGCGCCGCCTCCACTTTGGCGCGCAGCTCGGCGGCAATCTCCGGCGTGTCGGGCGCGCCGGCGCAGAGGACGATCTGCGTATCGGGAGGCAGGTAGCGGATGGCGTCGACCAGGTGCGTGACGCCTTTCTGCCGGGTGATGCGGCCCACGAAAAGAACGTAAGGCACAGCCGGATCGACGCCGAACTCGATCAGCGCATCGGTCGAGGCGGTCTTCTGATATTCGTTGAGGTCGATGCCGTTGTAGATGACGTGAATCCGCGCCGGATCGACCTGCGGGTAGGCGCGCAGAATGTCGGCCCTGGTGCCCTGCGAGACAGCAATGATAGCGTCGGCGTCGAGGATGGCGGTGCGCTCCATCCACGAGCTCATGGCGTAGCCTGAGCCGAGCTGCTCGGCCTTCCACGCGCGCAGTGGCTCGAGCGAGTGCGTGGTCAGCACAAAGGGTACGCCGTAGAGTTTCTTGGCCAGGTATCCGGCCATCGAAACATACCAGGTGTGCGTGTGGACGATGTCGATGCCTTCGAGCGCCTTGATCTGGGTGAGATTCAGGCTCAGGGCTTCAAGCGCGCCCTTGAACTTGCCTTCGGTGCCGTTGGTGATCTCCGCCCACGGCTCCGCGCCGCGGACGTGGAGATTGCCGTCGTCCGCCTGCTGCGGGCCCCAGCAGTGGACTTCGACTTCAATCGCGCGCGCCAGCTCGCGGCTGAGGTAATCGACGTGGACGCCTGCGCCGCCGTAGACCTGGGGTGGATATTCGCGCGTGAAAAGGCCGACTCGCATGCTGCGGTTGAGTCTAACGGGTGGGGGTGGGTGGTGCAAAATGGACGGCGGGTTGACGGCTTACGCGAGGTTTGGATTGCGCGCGGAGTTTATTGGCCTTCGAGCGCTGCCGACGGGCCAGGATAAAGCCGCTTAACCCACCACAGCACCGGCAGGCCGAGCAGGATGAGGGCGGTGCCGAGCAGCGAGCCTTTCAGGTTGCTGAGGTAGCTGAAGACGAGCACGGCCGCGGCGCAAAGAACAAACAGCGCGGGCAGGACCGGATAGCCCCAGACGCGATAGGGGCGCACGGCGTCTGAACGGCGTCGGCGATAGACGAAGACTGTGGTCGCGGTGAGCATGTAGAAGAGCCACTCGGCAAAGACGGCCAGCTCGAAGAACTGCTGGAAACGGCTCAGGAAAACAAGCAGACCCGTGGAGATCAGCGCCTGGATGATGAGCGACGTGGAGGGCGACTGCCAACGCGGGTTGATGTGGGCGAACTGGCGGAAGAAAAGCCGGTCGCGGGCTGCGGCATAGGGGATGCGCGCGCCACTCATGATGGTGCCGTTGAGCGTGACAAAGATGCTGAGGGCCATGGCCGCGGCCACCAAGCCCGCGCCGGCCGGTCCGGCGACAACGCGCAGCGCGGCCACGGCGGGCCGCTCGCTGGCAGCGATCTGCGCGGCGGGCAGAATGTACTGGATGGCCGCGTTGGTGGCCATGAACAGGAAGCCGACAATGATCAGCCCGCCGATGAGGGCGATGGGCAGCGAGCGCTCCGGGCGCTTGACTTCGCCGGCAACCATGGTGAGGTCGTTCCATCCGTCATAAGCCCAGAGCGTGGCGATGAGCGCGGCCATGAAGCCGCTGAGGCCTCCCACGGCGTGTGGCACGGTGGTGGTGAAGTTCGAGAGCGAGCCCGACGTGGCCGCGAAGCACAGGCCGGCGACGATGAGGATGAGCAGGACCTTGAGCGCGGTGAAAAAGAGCTGGAAGTCTGCGGCCTTCTTGATGCCCAGGTAGTTGAGCCCGGTGATGAACCAGGTGACGGCGATGGCGAAGAGCTGCGACCAGAGGAGCGGCACCGGGCCGGGGATGGGCGCGCTGAGCCAGTGGAAGGCAGGGAAGAAGCCGAGCGTGCGCGCCAGGCCGATGGTGACGGCGGCGATGGAGGCCGGCTTGGCCACGGCAAACCAGGTCCACATATAAAGGAAGGCGGTTGAGTCGCCATACGCGCCGCGCAGGTAGACGTATTCGCCGCCGGCGTAGGGCAGCATGGCGCCCAGCTCGGCGTAGGTCATGGCGCCGAAGAGCGAGAGCAGGCCGCCGACGATCCATGCCAGATAGACCAGAGCCGAGGAGCCAACGTCCTGCATCATCTCGCGGGGGACGAGGAAGATGCCGCTGCCAATGATGGTGCCGACCACGATGGCCGTCGCCTGGCTTGCACCCAGCACGCGGGGCAGATCGGGCGGCATCGCTGCGGACGGGCTTGGCGGGGGTGCGGACGAGGGGTGGCTCATGCGGTGAAGAGAGACTAGCACGATAGGTAATGGAGTGGATCGAGGGGAACCGGATTTGCACGCGCTCGGCTTTTGGCTTCCCAACTTCGCCAGAAATATAAAAAGCAGATCCTTCGGCTCCGCTGAAGAACGCTCCGCTCAGGATGACAAGGCGCAGGGCTTAGAAGGATAGGTGTAGGCCTTTTGGGCGCACCGCAAAAACACTAAAGTTTGCACTTGACAATTAAAATGAGGAGAGAAATACTCAAGTAATAGATTAACTATTCTGATTTCCAGGAGGGGGATCATGGAAAAATCAACCACCATTCACAGCACGTTCGTTCTGGAGCGCAGTTATGCCGCAACCCCGGAACGGGTTTTTGACGCGTTCGCCAACCCGGAGAAGAAGCGGCGCTGGTTTTTTGAGAGCGGCCACAGTCAGCTTGAGCACCACGAGCTCGATTTCAAGGAAGGCGGAACGGAGCGGGCGCGGATGAAGTTCGGGCCGGGCACACCGATTGCAGGCAAGACCATCACCAACGATGGAATCTATGAGAGTATTCAGCCGGGCAGGCGGATTGTGACGGCCTACCGGATGAGCCTGGATGGGGTGCCGTTTTCCGTTTCGCTGGCGACCATCGAGATTCTGCCGTCGGCCGCAGGAACGGACCTGATTCTGACCCACCAGGGCGCCTACTTTGAAGGGGCCGATGGTCCGGAGATGCGCAAAGGCGGGTGGAACTCGCTGCTGGATAAACTGGCGAAGGAGCTGGCGCTTTAAGAATCTGTGCAAGCTCTCGCTTTTGGGCGAAGAGTGCGGGCATCGAGATGATGAAGAAGAAAAAACTCGGCGTCGACCGTGTCTTCCAGGCTCTGGGAGACGCTACGCGGCGGGCGATGCTGGAACGGCTGAGCGCGGGACCGATGTCGGTGTCGCGCCTGGCCGAGCCCTTTGCCATGTCGCTGGCCGCAGTGGTACAGCATTTGCAAATTCTGGAGCAGGCTCGACTGGTGAAGACCGAGAAGGTGGGGCGGGTGCGCAGTTGCCGTATTGACGCGGCCGGGCTCGACGCGGCCACCGAGTGGCTGGGGGCGCGGCGGCCGGAGTGGGAGCGGAAGCTGGACAGGCTGGGAGAGCTGCTGGAGGCCGAAGAGAGCCAGCCTGCGGACTGGCCGGGCAGCGCCAATGAACTGCTGGGGCCGCTGTAGGGGCTGCTCTAGTACCAGTACTTGACGCTGGCCCAGTCTTCGGCGTAGGGGCGCTTGCGGTGGCGGAGCCAGAAGTAGCGCAGGTGCTCGTGATCCATGGTCCAGGGCGCGTCGAAGGGACCCAGGTCGACGACCTCGGCGTAGTTGTCGGTGTAGTCGGCGGCTTGCTTGCCGAGGGTCAGCACGGATTCGCCGGTGTAGCCGTTCCATCCCCAATAGAAGTAATTCTGATGGCCGCTGATGGCGGCGGGCAATCCGTATGTCTTGCCGAGGATGGTCACGGCGCTGGCCTCGCCGTAGTTGCCGCAGAAGATGGCGGTTTTGGCGCGGACATCGGGGGGCAGCGCGTTGTAGCGTGCGGCGAAACCCTGGACCATCTGCGGCCAGCCGAAGCGGTCGGAGAGGATCTGCGGCAGCGGGCTGGTGAACTTCTCAGACCGCGATTTGTTGACCGCGAAGGGAGAGGTATAGGCCGCGTAGCGAGCGGGAGGCAGAAGGGTGAGCACGATCGGGCCGGTGAAGAGGCAGAGCCCGATCAGGAAGTTGACTGCGTAGGCGATCAGGGGCCACTCGCGGCGGGTGAGCCCGGCGAAGGCTGCTGCCCCGGCGGCGAACAGCACCGGGTAGATGGGCGCGACGTAGTAGTCCTTGGCGTGCATGGTCATCATCATGGCCAGGAAGATGAGATAAGTAATGCCGACAAACCTCCAGGGCCGCGCGGCGCGGGCGCGGAAAAGCCAGACGATTCCCCCGATCCAGAGAGGCGCGGTGGAGTAGAGCAGGATCTTGGTCTGCTCGAAGAGAAATGCCGGCGGAGAAAGACGGATGTTTTTGTCCGAGTGGGCAACTGTGTTGAGGAACTGAAATGTGGCGAACTGGTGGTCGACCTGCCAGAGGAAGTTGGGCAGCGCGACCAGGAGCAGCACGCCCACGCCGGCGGCGCAGCCCCAGGTAAACAGGATACGGCGCTGCGGACTGAGGAGGAGGCCGGCGAGCAGGGCAACAAGATAGAAGACGGTGGCGTGCTTGTTCTCAATGCCCAGGCCGGCCAGCAGGCCGAAGAGCAGCCAGGCGCGCGGGCCTGAGGAGCCGTCGGCGATGCGCAGCACGGCGAAGAGCGAGCCCATCCAGAAGCAGGGCTCGAAGGAGTTCATCGACATGAAATTGCCGGTGCCCAGGAAGACGGGAGCTGCCAGCAGCGCGGTCATGGCCACCAGCTGCGCGGTGCGCCGCCCGCCCAGCTGCCAGGTGATGAGCCCGGTGAGCCCCACCATGACGCTGGTGGCCAGGAAGCTGAGGATGCGAACACCGGTGGGGGTAACGCCGAAGATGAGCTCGGCCAGCCGCGCCTGAAGAGCAACCATGGGAGGCTGATCGACGTAGCCCCAGGCCAGGTGATGGCCGCAGACCAGGAAGTAGAGCTCGTCGCGAAAGAAGCCGTAGCCCAGGTGCGAGCCCCAGAGCGAGCTGAGGAAGTGGACCAGAAACGTAATGACCAGAAACAGGGCGGCAAGCTGCAGAGCCGGGCGCAGTGGGGGCCGCGGAGTAACTGCGGAGGAAGCCGGCGCTTTGCTGGGGCTTTGTTGGGATGTCAACTGGTCATGCAGGATCATGTCTTTAGTCGATTGTACTTGGAGCCTGCGCGAAGACACAGGGCGTCTGTGCCAGGCACGGGTCGGATTGATACAGAAGCAGCAAGGGCCTCCATGCGGAGGCCCTTGCTGTTGGAGCGGCGGATTGCGGTAGCGGTTAGGGTGCCGCGGTGTAGGTGTAGTCGGTGTAGCGGGAGGTGCCGTTGTAGATGGTGTAGAGGCGGACGTAGACCGGCGCGCCGTTGGTGGGCAGGTTGGTTGCGGTGGCGGTGAGCGCGGTGGTCTGATGCGACTGGTAGAGGTTGCCCGAGCCGGGGCCGGTGGAGCCGATCCAAAGCGAGTAGCCGGTAGCGCCGCTTGCCGCGGTCCAGGTGAATGTGACCCGGGCGCCGCTCAACGTGGTGGACGGTGTGGGCGTGGTGAGCATGGCCGTGGTGCCGGTGGCCGCGGTGAAGGTGGAGTCGGTCGAGACCGAAACGCCGCCCGCGTAGATGGTGTTGATGCGCGCGTAGATGGTTGACCCGTTGGTGGGCAGCCCGTTGGCCGTGGCGGTGAGCGCGGTGGTGGCGCCGGAGTTGTACAGGTTGGACGAGCCCACGCCGGTTGAGCCCAGCCACAGCGAGTAGGCCACGGCGCCGGTGGCCGGCGACCAGGTGAAGCTCACGTTGGGCCCGCTCAGGGTGCCGGGCGAGGGCGAGGTAAGGGCCGCGCGGGTGCTCGCCGTGAAGGTGTAGTCGTTGGGCGTGGCCACACCGTTGAAGATGGTGTAGAGCCGCACGTAGACCGTGCCGCCGTTGGTGGGCAGGGCGGTCACGTTGACCGTGGAAGCGGTGATCTGATGCGACTGGTAGAGGTTGCCCGAGCCGGGGCCGGTAGAGCCGATCCACAGCGAGTACGACGTTGCGCCCCCGGCCGGTGACCAGCTGAAGGTGGCCGCCGGGCCGGCGAGCGTGGAGCTGGGCGCGGGTGAGGTGAGCACTGCGGGCGCCGGCGAAACGGTGGTGGTGGTGCCGGCCGTGGCCACCAGGTTGACCGAGCTGTTCAGCGCCATGGTGGCCGTCAGCTGCGTGTTCACGCCGACGCCGGTGAAGCTGACGCCGGGGAAGGTGGCGGTGCCGGAGGAGAGATTCTGCGTGGTGGTGCCGCTCAGCGTGGAGCCCGCATCAGAGAGCGTCACCGCGCTCGTGGGTGTGGTCGCGACCATGCCGCTCTCGAAGAGCGTGGTGGTGGGCGCAGGCGTGATGGCCTGCCCGGCGAAGGCGGCGTGCGGCACGTTGCCGAACAGCAGCCCGTAGTTAGATTGGACAGCACCGGAGTCGACCGAGCCGGTGGGGCAGTGGGGATCGAGGACGAAGCCGCGCTGGTCGGCAGTGATACCGGCCGCCGTCGCGTTGGCCAGCGTGCCGCCGCAGATGGCCGCGTCGCCCGGCTGCGGCGCCATGGTCTGCGTCGGCCCGCCGTTCGAGCCCAGCGTGGTCGTGGTGAAGCCCGTGCCCACCTGATTGCCGCCGTTGTCGGTGTAAGTGCTGAAGACATCCCCTCCCGAATTGGCCGCGACGATGGTATTGGCGAGGTTGGGGACACCGTTCTCGTTGAAGATGCCGCCGCCGGCGTTCGGATCATCGGTGGCCGAGTTAGCGGAGATGGTGCTGTTGGTCACCGTCAGCGTGGCGCTGTTGCCCTGATAAATGCCGCCGCCATATTCGCTTGAATTCCCGGAGATGGTGCTGTTGGTCACCGTCATCGCGGAGCCGCTGCCCGCAAAGATGCCGCCGGCCCAACGTCCCGCCGAATTCCCGGAGATGGTGCTGTTGGTCACCGTCAGCGTGCCTCCGTTGTTAATGCCGCCGCCGATGCTGCAGAAGAGGCCGTTGTGCGCAACATTGCCGGAGATGGTGCTGCCGGCCACCGTCAGCGAGCCTTGGTTGGAGATGCCTCCGCCCGTGATGCCGGTGTTGGGGTCGCAGCTGGCGCCGGTGACGATCAGGTTGTTGATGCTGGTGCTGCTCACCCCGTAGTCAACATAAAAGTCGGTTGAGGCCTGGTTGCCATTCACCGTCACCAGGTTGGTCAGCGTGGCGCCGCTGCCGCTGGTTGCGCCCCAGATGCTGGTGTTGGAGGGGATGCTCAGCACGCCGTTCGACAGCGTGATCGTATTTGCGGCCGTCGTATTGGTAGGAGCAAACGCGGTCGAGTCGAACGTGATGCTGCCGGAGCCCTGGTTGGCCGCGAATAGCAACGCATCGCGCAGGCTGCACGCAGCGTCGGTGCCGGTAGCAGGAGTGGCCTGGATGGTGCAATTGGAAGTCGCGCCCGGATCGTCAACCGCCGTTGTCACAACCAGCACGGGCAGCGTGACGCCGATATTCCCGGTTTGAGCAGTCAAGCTGTCGCCGGCGTCGGTTGCCGTGATGGTTTGCGAGCCGACCGTTTCCATGGTTGCGGAGAAGGTGCCCGTTCCGTTGGTGATGGTGCTGCTTCCGGGGAGCACAGCGCTGGGATCCGAGCTGGTGAACACTACCGTGCCGCCATAGCTGGTGGCCACATTGCCGTAGAGATCGTAGGCGGTCAGCGTGTAACTGATGGGCGAGCCGACATAAGCCGACGATGGCGCGACTAGCCCGATGCGAGTCGCCACGCCGGGCTGGATGGTGAAGAAGCCGGTGCCGGTAATGGAGGGATTGGTCGTGTCGGTTGCGGTAATCGAATCGGTGCCCGCGGTCTTGAGCACGGCGGACTGGCTGCCGACTCCATTGACGAGCGTGACAGGACCCAGGTTGACGAATCCGGGATCGGAGCTGGTGAAGGCAACGGTTCCGTTATACGAGGTGGCAATGTTGCCCGAGGCGTCTTCGGCGTAAATACTGAAGCTGAACGCGGTGTAGAAGGGCTCGGGGACGCCGGGAATGACGAGGTGGGTTGCTGCACCTGGATTGACATTGAGCGTAAAGCTCTGCGTGGCGTTGGGCGCGACGCCATTGGACGCGGTGATGGTAATGGGGTAAGTGCCGGAGACGCCTGTGGGTGTGCCGCTCAGAAGTCCCGCGCTTGAGAATGTGACACCGTTGGGCAGAGCGCCCGTCTCTGAAAATGTGGGCGAGGGAGAGCCACTTGCTGTGACGGTGAATGAGCCCGCCGAGCCGACGGTGAACGTAGTGGCGCTGCCGCTGGTGATGGTGGGCGCCGTACCGGTGCCGGTGCCATTCGCGGTGATCGATTGCGAACCATTCTGCGCGTTGTCAATGAGCGTGATGCTCTCGCTAAGCGTGCCGCCGTTCTGCGGATAGAACTCGATGCCCACGTTGCAGGTGCCGTTGATGGCGATAGTGCTCGACGAGGTGCAGGCATTCGAGGCGCTACCGGCGGCGAAGTCGGCGGGATAGCTGAGCCCGCTGAATTCCAGTGCGGCGTTGCCGATGTTGGTGATCTGAACCGTCTGCGTGCCATCCGTGGTGTCCACGGTGCCGGCGGTGGTGCTGTGACTGAAGGTC
>Ga0302275_10003120_pt1 | contig 16960 bp, 16 predicted proteins | sample III_Bog_N2_2_FD_200229 | JGI IMG/M metagenome (GOLD analysis project Ga0302275, IMG submission 200229) | Peat permafrost microbial communities from Stordalen Mire near Abisko, Sweden - III_Bog_N2_2 | ecosystem: Environmental > Terrestrial > Soil > Wetlands > Peat | place: Sweden: Abisko...
CTGCCTGTACAACACTTTTTCGGCAGCGCGCGCCGTGAAGCGAACCAGCCTGTCGATCCGGAAACTTCGTACAACTGGGCTTCGATTACCAAGACCATGACCGCAATCGCCATTCTTCAATTGCGCGATCGTGGAAAGCTTTCGCTCGACGACCCGGTCGTCCTCTATGTGCCGGAACTGCGCCAGGTGCACAGCGATTATGGCCCCGTCGACGCCATCACCATCCGCCATCTGCTCACCCATAGCGCGGGCTTCCGCAATCCAACCTGGCCCTGGGATTGCGACGACCCTGCCAGCTGCGACTGGCAGCCCTTCGAGCCCACGCACTGGAGCCAGGTGGCCGCCATGCTCCCCTATACGCACCTCGCCTTTACACCCGGCGCGCGTTGGAGCTATTCAAACCTCGGCTATGTCTTCCTTGGCCAGATCATTGAGCGCCTCAGCGGCGACGACTTCGAAGTCTACCTCGATAAAAACATTCTCAAGCCACTCGAAATGCACTCCAGCTACTTCGATCGCGCGCCGTACTTTCTCGAAGACCACGTTTCCGCAAGCTACCTGCGCGCCGGAAGCAAAATCACCGCGCAACCGTTCAACTTCGACACCGGCATCACGACCTCAAACAGCGGACTCAAGGCGCCCATTCCCGACATGGTGAAGTACTTGCGCTTTCTCATTGGCGACTCTGCGAACACGCGCTACGAAACGGTTCTCAAGCGAAGCTCGCTTGAAGAGATGTGGAAAGGCGTTCTGCCCGCCATCGAGCCAAGCCAGGCCGCAACTCCCTATACCTCTGGGCCGAACGGCGCACAGCCGAAAATGGGCCTCGGCTTCTTTGTCGTTGAGGTCAACGGCCGCCGCTATATTTATCACGATGGCGACCAGGGCGGCTTTTCTTCGGAACTGCTCATCGACCCCGCCGGCCACAGCGCCAGCATCCTGGCCGTAAATACCACGGATACGGGCGCGCCCAACCCATTGCCGGAACTCCATCCCCAATCGAATACCGAACCCGACCCAAACACTGACCTGAGACAGACCCTGCGCACCACTCTGATCGAGACTGTGTTCCCTGCGTTGTCGAAATCTCAATAAGCTGTGGCAGTGCGCCCGAAAAGGCTTGCATGCCTTAACGGCGTTTCGAATAAGATGAGGATCAAATGGCCACCCTTTCCCAAAAACTTCTCTTGAAGGACCAATCAGAAATCATCGTGCTTAACGCGCCGGAGAGCCTCGAAGGTGAGCTCACGGCACTTCCCGTTAAGCACATTCATCGCAGCCTCGGAAAGCTGAAAGAGCTGGAGTTCTCTCTCGCCTTCGTCACGAAGCAGGCCGAAGTGGACGCGCTTGCGGCAAAGATCGCGGGCCTGGCCAAAGGCGATGCGGCAGTCTGGTTCGCCTATCCGAAGGGCACGTCGAAAAACTACAAGTGCGATTTCAATCGCGATACCGGCTGGGCAAAACTGAACGAAGCAGGCTTTGATACCGTCCGCTCCATTGCTATCGATGAAGACTGGACCGGACTGCGCTTCCGGCGGAAAGAATTCATCAAATCACGGTAGGCGCTTTCGTGTTTTCTCGCTGACTCGCTATGTAAACAGCCCCGGCAGCACTTGCCCGGCGTTTCCTTCAACCACGTGCGTGAATGCGCTCGCGTTCAATGGCCGCTCCGGCCCCACATACACAGTGCGCGCGCCGTTCTGGCGTGCCCAATGGACGAAGTTGGCGGCCGGATATACCGATCCCGAAGTGCCAATCACGACCATCATCGTCGCTTTGCGAATCTCTGCCTGAATCCGGTCCATCTCCAGCGGAACTTCACCGAAAAAGACGATGTGCGGCCGCAACCGAGCACCGCAAACGCAGCGCCCTACCTCATTGAGATTCTTGTAAACGGTTCGATCCTCGATGGGCGGCTCCCCACAATCTTCGCCACAGCGAGCCTTCGCCAATTCACCGTGCATGTGCAGCAGCCGCTTGCTGCCCGCGCGCTCATGCAGATCATCCACGTTCTGCGTGCAAAGAAAGAAGCGGTCGCCTAGCCGCTGCTCCAACTCGGCCAGCACGATGTGCGCCGGGTTCGGCATCGCTTCCGCACCTTGTGCACGCCGCGCGGAGTAGAACTCCCAGACCAGCGCCGGGTTTCGAACCCAGGCTTCCGGCGTGCAGACATCTTCAATGCGGTGCCCAGCCCAAAGCCCATCGGATGCGCGAAACGTCGGCAGGCCGCTCTCGGCGCTGATGCCGGCGCCGGTCAGCACAAAAACGCGGTCAGCCACTCCAATCGAAATGTTCATCGCGAGGTTAAAGATTTCAAGTCACAGATCTCATCAATACGCCCGGAGCCAACTCGATTGAAAACCAACAACCGAAAGATCCAGCCGAATATTCATTCCCTATTCCCTGTTCCCTGGTTCCTGCCTTCACGGCTCCAACAGAATCTTTCCTGTCGTCTTGCGCGCTTCCAGATCGCGTTGCGCCTGCGCCGCTTCCGACAACGGGTACAAATGCTCTGTGCGCAGCTTGAGCTCCCCGCTGGCCGCCCAACCCAGCACCTCGCCAGCACGCCACTCAAGATCGGCGCGTGTGCCAATGTAGTGCCAGAGCGTTGGCCGCGTGATATAAAGCGATCCCTTCCCACTCAGCTGAATCAGGTCGAACGGCGGCACCGGTCCGCTTGAAGCGCCAAACAGCGCCAACAGGCCTCGTGGTCGCAGGCAATTCAGGCTGCCCTCAAACGTCGTTTTGCCTACCGAGTCATAGACCACTTCCACTCCCTTGCCGCCCGTCAGCCGCTTCACCTCGGGTTCGAATTCTTGATCAGAATAAAGAATCACTTCCTGCGCGCCTGCTGCGCGCGCCAGTTCTGCCTTTTCTGCCGTCGATACGGTGGCAATTACGCGCGCGCCGATCCGTGTTGCCATCTGTGTGAGCAGCAAACCCACGCCGCCCGCGGCGGCATGAATCAGCGTCGTGTCGCCGGATTTCAAGGGGAATGTCGAATAGGCCAGGTAATGCGCCGTCATGCCCTGCAACATGCAGGCCGCAGCCATCTCCATGCTTAGCCCATCGGGAATCTTCACCAGGCTTACAGCTGCCACCACCGCGTATTCCGCGTAGCTGCCCAGCACACTCACCGACGCGACCGCATCGCCGGCTTTGAAGCCCGTAACACCCGGTCCCAGCTCTTCCACCGTACCCGCGGCTTCGCTACCAGGAATCAACGGCAGCGAGGATTTATACGTGCCTTTGCGAAAGTAGATCTCGATAAAGTTGACCCCGGTGGCTTCAACGCGGATCAACACCTGCCCTGGGCCCGGCTCGGGAATGGGCAATTCAGCCAGTTGCAATACTTCTGGCCCGCCTGTCTGATGAATCTGGATGGCTTTCATGTCAGGGCCAGAATGCACCCTGAGGCCGCGCCTCTGCAAGCATTTCGGCCACCAATGTGCCGCTCCTCAATCTTTCGACGTATCCGCCACACGCAGAAAACCCCGCCCGGCATGCGCCTGAGCGGGGTCTTCCGATTCCCGAGCTTCACCGTCCCTTAGTCCCTCAGTCCCTGATCCCTGCTTTGTCAATCTCTGTCCGACAACAGGCTCTGCTCTTCGGGCGAAATCAGGCGAACCAGGCGATCGACAGCGTACGGAGTGCGCTGCTGGCTTGTATGGTAGTGCCGTACCTGCAACTCGCCGAGCAAGCCGATCGCAAGCATTTGGATGCCTGCCACAATCAGTACCGCACCCACTACAAATAGCGGCCCATGCTGCTCCATCAGGCTCTGATGCGGATGGATCACCTTCAAGGCCAGCAATACTGTCGAAATGATGCTCCCGGAAACGATCCCCAAAGCTCCAAATCCGCCGAAGAAATGCAGCGGCCGGCCCATGTAAGTCAATAAGAAACGAATCGTCAGCAGATCGAAGAACACCCGGAAAGTACGCCCAATGCCGTAGTGGCTCTTGCCGCGCTCGCGGTTTACGTTGCGGATCGGAATCTCGCAGATCGATGCCCCATACCAGGTCGCAAGTGCTGGTATGAACCGATGCATTTCGCCGTACAAGGGAATGTTGTGGATCACCTCGCGGCGATAAGCCTTGAATGTCGTGCCGAAGTCGTGAATATGCACGCCTGAAAGTTTTGCCATCAGCCAGTTGGCGCAGCGCGATGGAATCCTGCGCATAACGAGGTTGTCGATCCGATCTTTGCGCCAGCCGGAAACAACGTCGTAGCCCTCTTCGAGCTTTTCAAGGAAGGCAGGAATGTCGTTGGGATCGTGTTGCAGGTCCCCATCCATGGCCAGAATGAACTCGCCCGAGGCGTGATCGAACCCCGCCGCAAGGGCTGAAGTCTGCCCGAAATTCCGGCGCAGCTTCACAACCAGCACGCGGCTATCCACTGCGGCAATCTCTTCAAGAAGCTTGTAGGAGCGGTCGCTCGAGCCATCGTCGACAAATACCAGCTCAAAACTGTCGCCAACCTGCTCCATCACTTGCTTCAGGCGCGCGTACAAGGCGGTGACGTTCTCTTCCTCGTTGTGAAAGGGAACGACGATCGAATATTTCGCCATAATGCAAGTATAGATGCAATTGCGTTTGGAAAGGATTAGGTTTTCGCGCGCGAAATAAAGCGGTTGCGCCGCCTGACCCCGCTCCATCGCGCCCTCGAGCGGTCCGTCGGCCTACTGGTCGAGCTCGTCGAGCATGGCCTGCATCTCGCTCATCGCATGGTTGTTACCCGTTCGCCGTGCACTGGAAATTCCGGCCTTGAGTTGCACCGCGGCCTCTGATGGTCGTCCCGCGCTCGCCAGCGTCTGCGCAGCCATAAAGTAGCCGGCTGAGTAATCCGGGTCATTCTGCACCAGCACAGCGAACTCTTTAAGCGCCGAGGCCGTCTCGCCGCGGCTCGCCAACTCCATGGCCAGGCCATACCGCGCAAAGCTGTTCTTCGGGTCGAGCGTCAAGATTTCTTGCAGCCCCGCAATTTTGTCCATACTTCCCTTTCGCGCCCGTCGAACGGCCGGCAGATTTGCACATTTGGTGTGGATTGCTGAAACTGGAAAAGGACGCCTTGCGTTGAAGGGGTCCACGCAATCGAAACGTCCCATGTTCATTCTACGGCTACTGCCGGCAAACTGAAGATTCGGCGCACCAGGCAAGGGAGCAAGTACACAATGAGTTCTATCGAGTCCGCGCATTCAAATCAAACAGGGAGTTCTTCCTCTGCAGGTTTTTCCAAGGCCCCGCTGGCGCGAACTGTAGCCAGCACGCAATCGGAGATGACCGAAATCGTTTTGCCTAACGACACCAACACACTGGGCAATCTCCTCGGCGGCCGGCTGATGCATTTCATTGACCTTACCGGCGCCATGGCTGCTTATCGCCACGCGCGCACCAACGTTGTAACCGCTGCAATGGACCACATCGACTTCATCAGCCCCGTGCATCTTGGCGACCTGGTCACCCTGCGCTCCAGTGTGAATCGCGCTTTTTCAACCTCCATGGAAGTTGGCGTCAAAGTGTGGGCCGAAAATCCGCGTACCGGCACCATGCTCCATGTTGCCAGCGCCTACCTGGTCTTTGTCGCCATCGATAACGAAGGCCACCGGGTGCGCGTCCCTGAAGCCACTCCTCAAACGCCCGACGAACAACGCCGGTATGAGGGCGCTCTACGCCGCCGTGAACATCGCGCCGCCGAATCGGACCGCCGTAAAGCAGCCCAGCTCGCCACCCGCGCCGAAGAAGCCGCTGCTCTGGAATCCTAGTCGATTTCCGATCATTCATCTCGAACGAAGCCGGCGAAATTCCGCCCTGCTTCCAACCCAGCACGAAGGAGCAATCAATCCATGGCCCACGCACCCAATATGCCGTCCCCCGTCGCACTCCCGGGGGTCTCCAAGATCGTCGCCATCGGTTCCGGCAAAGGCGGCGTCGGCAAAACCACAGTTGCCGTCAACCTGGCCATTGCTCTCTCGCGCCTCGGCCAGAAAGTTGGCCTCATCGACGCCGATATCTACGGCCCCAACGTGCCGCTCATGATGGGCTCGTCGCAACAACCAGCCGTTGGTGCAAATAACCAGATCATCCCTAATCTCACCCACGGCATCAAGACCATCTCCATCGGCTACATCTCGCCGGGCGACAAACCGCTCGTCATGCGTGGCCCCATGTTGCACCAGATCATTCGTCAATTCCTGCAGCAAGTCGACTGGGGCGAGCTTGATTACCTCATCGTCGATCTGCCTCCCGGTACTGGCGACGTGGTCATCTCGCTCGTGCAGACTGTGCCTCTGACGGGCGCTGTTGTCGTTTCCACTCCGAGCGATGTCAGTTTGCAGGATGCGCGCAAGGCCCTCGAGATGTTTGCGCAGGTCAACGTCGAGGTGCTCGGCATCGTCGAAAACATGAGCCACTTCACCTGCCCCCACTGCCACCACGAGATCGACATCTTCTCCAAAGGCGGTGCCGAGCGCACGGCGCAGCAGTTCAATATTCCCTTCCTCGGATCCATTGAGCTGATCCCCGCTATCCGGGAAGGCGGCGACCGCGGACTTCCCGTGACACTTGCCGGCCCCAAGAGCCCGCAGGCTTCGGAGTTCTTCGCAGTCGCCGAGAAGCTGATGGTCCGCGCCGAAGCTGCCGCTGCAGCAGCGACCGACGTCATCGAGATCAGCTAAAGTGGTGCGGCTTGCTCGGGAAATACTTATTCTCGAGCTTCGTAATCAGGGCGCGAGTTTACTCGTGCCGAAAGCGCCGCACACAGTAAGGGAGCTTTACGGGCTGCAGAAATTCTCGAATTCCGCGTTTTGTAATCAGGGCACGACTTCAGTCGTGCCGCACAAGCTCCTTGAAACGATTGGGCTTTAGCCCCTGCAATCGCAGTATGAGGCGGAATACTGAGAAGTTCCTCTTTCTCCCGCCGCAATCTTTCTTAATGGATCGGGATCATGACATGCTCTCTTCAAATCCGCCCCGTCCAGCCTTCTGACTTTCCGCAATGGAAGGTTCTCTGGGATGGTTACAACGCCTTTTATGGACGCGAAGGCGCCACCGCATTGCCCGAGGCCGTGACGAGTACGACTTGGTCGCGCTTCTTCGATCCGGACGAGCCCGTGCATGCGCTCGTCGCCGAAAGCGACGGCGACCTCCTAGGCATTGTGCATTTCCTCTTCCACCGCTCAACCATCTCCATCGCACCCACCTGCTACCTCCAGGACCTCTTCACGCTCGAATCGGCTCGCGGGAAAGGTGTCGGCCGAGCGCTCATCGAGCGTGTTTACGAAATTGCCCGTGAGGCTGGATCGGCGCGCGTCTATTGGCTTACACACGAGACCAACGACACTGCCATGAAGCTCTACAACAAAGTCGCCGAGCGATCCGGCTTCGTTGTTTATCGCAAATCTCTTTGATCGTCGCAGTCCAAAGCTAATAGCAAAAACAAAGATGGGAGCGATGCCTTGGCCTCGCTCCCATTCGCTTTCGCCGGAACTAAACCCTAGCGCCAGTGCCCTTCCACCATCTCATAATGGTCACCGCGGTGAACCCAGCGATGAGCCACCCAGCGCGCGCCCGGATGTGGCGGACGATCCCAGCGGCCCGGCACCCAGACGTAGCGCCCGCCGTCCCAGCGATGGTATCCATCGATCCAAACAAATCCACGTTCAGGCGGTGGAGGACGACGCTCCACAATCGGCGCTGGTGGCGCGATGCGGACGATAACCTGCGCATACGAAGCCGCAGGCAAAAAGGTAAGAGCAAGCAGGGTTGCCAAAGCAATCTTCCTGACCATCAGGTTTCCTCCATGGTGTGAAGTTCCGGAGCTCAGTTTCGTTCCGGCCCGTTGCATACTAACAACGCATGAACGCGGAAATAGTTGTGCCGCAGTATTTCCAAAAGCTGCTCCCGATGCAGCATAAAATGCTGAAATTGAGGTCGTCCAACAATTAATTCGTTAAGCTCCTGTGAAAATCCGCATTGGCCTTCGTTCAAAGAAAATAATCGAAATCCGTCTCGATCTTCAGCCGCCTTTGGATCTTGAGAATGTGCCCGGACAACCGGGCCGGATTCAACTCCACGTAATTGCGCGGGCCGTTCCACATGTAGCGTGAACCGGTGAGCAAATCCTCCGCCTCATAGCCGCGATCGGCCGGAATCCTCAGCGCCTCCAGTGGCAGCGTCACAAATCCCGATTGCGTGTAATGAGGATCGAGGTTCACTACAGTCAGAATCAAATTCGAGCCATCATCCGACTCCTTGGTATACGCGATCAACTGCTCGTTCTCAGTTGAATGAAACTTGATCGACCAATCGTTTTGCAACGCCGCATTCTCGTTGCGAATGGCATTCACGCGCGCAATCAGCGGTCGCAAGCTGTCGGGCTGATCCACATCCCAGTGCCGTATCTCGTACTTTTCCGAGTCGAGATACTCTTCACTCCCGCGCCGAATCGGCACGTGCTCCATCAGTTCGAACGCAGGCCCGTAGATGCCGTAGTTCGAACCCAGGGTGGCAGCAAGCAGAAAGCGGATACCGAACGCGGCACGTCCACCCATCTGCAAAAACTCCGCGAGAATATCCGGCGTGTTCGGCCACTGGTTGGGGCGAAAGAACTCGCGCACCGGCGTCTGCGCCAACTCCGAAAGATATGCGGTAATCTCGCCCTTCGCGTTCCGCCACGGAAAGTACGTGTACGACTGGCTGAAGCCGAGCTTGGCCAGCCTGTACATGATCTTGGGCCGCGTGAAAGCCTCCGCCAGAAACAGCACCTCAGGATGCTCACTCTTGATAGCGCCAATCGCCCACTCCCAGAATGGAAAGGCTTTGGTGTGCGGGTTGTCCACGCGAAAGATCGTCACGCCCTGCGTAATCCAGTAGTCGAAGACGCTCTTCAGCTCCTCCCACATCCCCGTCCAGTCTTCGCTCTCAAAGTCGAACGGATAAATGTCCTGATACTTCTTAGGAGGATTCTCAGCATACTGAATGGTGCCATCGGGTCGCTTGCGAAACCAGTTCTCGTGCTCGCGCACATACGGATGATCCGGCGCAGCCTGAAAAGCAATATCGAGGGCAAGCGACAGGCCTAGTTGTTTTGCCTTGGCCACAAAGCGCCGGAAATCTTCAATTGTCCCAAGTTGCGAATGAACGGACTTGTGTCCACCCTCCGCCGAGCCAATCGCCCACGGGCTGCCACACTCGCCAGGCTGGCTTTCTGGATTGTTGTTCTTCCCCTTCCGAAACAGCGTCCCGATGGGATGAATGGGCGGCAGATACACCACGTTGAAGCCCATCTCGGCAATCGCCGGAAGCCGCTTCTCGCTGTCGGCAAACGTTCCATGCTTGCCCGCCTCCGGTGCCGTCGATCGCGGAAAGAATTCGTACCACGCGCTGAAGCGCGCAATCGCCGGATCGACGACGATCCCATACGCGCGATCGGATTCCGTACGGAAACGCCGGTCCGGATAGTTAAGGACGCTCGTATGCAGATTGGGATCTGTCGCATGAACCCTCAACTTCGCCAACTCGACCGTCGAACGCAGTAGATTCGCGCGCTCATGCAGCCATGGCGCATCCGCCGCGCCCGCAGCCTCGGCGCGATCCGCGGCCTCTGCCACAAAATCGGCCCCAATCTGGTAATCGACGCGCGCATCGCTCTCCGCCTTGATGCGCTTCAGCAGGTCTCGATGCCAGGTTTCAAAATGATCCACCCACCCCTGCACCTTGAACTCATACCGCCCCACTTCTGCCACGCGAAAAGTTGCTGTCCAGCGGTCGTTCACCAGCGCCTGCATGGGAATCTCGGTCCACTCCCCCGTGCCTTCGCGACGCGCCAGCAATGCGGCGGCAATGGCATCGTGCCCGTCGGTAAAAATGTCCGCTTCCACCTGCACATGGTCGCCCACCGTGCGTTTGACCGGAAACCGCCCGCCATCCACCACCGGCGAAACTCCTTCAACAACGACCCGCTTGCGCCCATCCTCTTGCGTCAATTTCATAAGCTCTAGCTTCCCTCTTCCACTTCTGCGGATCAGCTGAACCTCAGGCTCCCGCAGATGCCCTGCGTTCTTCAACCAATTGTTCGTAAAGGCGAATCGTCTGCTGCGCAATCGCGGTCCAGCTGAATATCTCTTCCACGCGTTTGCGGCCCGCATCGCCATAGCAGCGGCACTTGTCTGGATCATCCAGCATCTGTTTGAGACGCGATGCCAAATCGCGCGCAAACTTTTCCGGATCGCTCGGAAAACTTGTGACCGGGTCCTGATCGAAAGGCACTAAGTATCCCGTTTCTCCATCCACCACAACCTCTTTGATGCCACCCGTCGCGCTCGCGACAACCGGAGCCCGGCAAGCCATTGCTTCAAGGTTGATGATGCCAAATGGTTCGTAGACCGATGGACAGCAAAACACCCGGCAATTGCTGTAAAGCTGGATCGCCTCCTGCTTCGTGACCATCTTCTGGATCCACACAATGCGCGGATGGTCTTTTCGTGCGGCCTCGACCTTCGCGCGGAGTTCTGCCGCAATCTCCGGCGTATCCGGCGCACCCGCACACAGCACAACCTGCGTCTCAGGCGGCAAATGGCGGATTGCGTCCACCAGGTGCGTCACGCCTTTCTGCCGCGTAATGCGGCCCACGAACAACACATAAGGCACAGCCGGATCGACACCGTAGTCCGTGAGCGCTTTGGTCTCACCTGTCTTCTGATACTCGGCCAAATCAATGCCGTTGTAGATCACGTGAATCCGCTTCGGGTCCACATCGGGATAAGCCGCCTGAATATCGGCCTTCGTCCCTTGCGAGACGGCCACGATCGCGTCCGCGTCCAGAATCGCCGTGCGCTCCATCCACGAGCTCATCGCATAGCCCGATCCCAGTTGCTCTGCCTTCCATGCGCGAAATGGCTCAAGCGAGTGCGTTGTCAAAACAAATGGCACGCCATAAAGCTTCTTGGCCAGGTAGCCCGCCATCGACACATACCACGTGTGCGTATGCACAACATCGATGCCTTCGAGCGCCTTGATCTGCGTAAGATTCAGACTCAATGCCTCGAGCGCTCCCTTGAACTTGCCCTCGGTGCCGTTGGAAATCTCTGCCCACGGTTCCTGCCCGCGCACATGCAGGTTGCCCGCATCAGAATTCTGCGGTCCCCAGCAGTGAACTTCTACCTCAATCTCTTTGGCTAATTCGCGGCTTAAATAGTCAACGTGAACACCGGCCCCGCCATACACAAGCGGCGGATATTCGCGGGTAAAAAGACCAACTCGCATGCATCTTCCTTTATGCGTTGAAGCTCTTTGAGAGTGGGCTACAACACGCTCCGGATGAGTGTATTCGGCGTCCGCGCCAGCCTGCAACTTCGCGCGCCTCAGGCCGCCGCAATCTCCGCGGCCAGCACATCCGCCGCTTTCACGCACGCCGCCCGGTCCACATCCAGGTGCGTAACCAGCCTCACCGAATTCTGCCCGACCGCGCTCATCAGAACACCGCGCTCTTTCAGCCGCGCGGTCAGCTTCGACGCGCTTCGCTCCGGCGTCAGCCCGAAAATCACAATGTTCGTCTCGACCGCGTCGAGACTGATTTCGACGCCCTCCATTGCAGCCAGCGCTTCTGCCAGCAGACGCGCATTGGCATGGTCCTCGTGCAATCTCTTTGGCCCCTGCTCAAGCGCCATCAGGCCTGCCGCTGCCAAAACACCCGCCTGCCGCATTCCTCCGCCGAGCGCTTTGCGGAAAAGACGGGCCTGATCCATCAGTTCCGCTGAGCCCGTAAGCATCGACCCAACCGGCGCGCCCAGTCCCTTCGACAGGCAGAACATCACCGTGTCGAAACCGTGCGTCAGCGCCTTCACATCCACGCCCAACGCCACTGCGGCATTAAAAATGCGCGCTCCATCCAGGTGCGTCGGCAGCTTGCGATCCTTCGCGCCGGTCCAAATTTCTTCAAGCACAGGGACCGGCGTGCATCCACCACCGGCGAGGTTTGCCGTGTTCTCAATTTCAATCAGGCCCGTAGCAGCCCGAAACGCACCGCGTGCAAAAATATTGGGCTCAATATGCTTCCAGGTCAGAATTCCGCGGTCTGCTTCGACCGCCCGCACCAGGCACCCCGAAAACACGGCAGTCGTCGCCATCTCCCAATCAAGAATGTGTGCCCGCGACTCAGCAATCACTTCCTGCCCAGGCTGCGTATGCAGCCGAATACCGATCTGGTTCCCCATCGTCCCCGTAGGCATAAACAACGCCGCCTCACGCCCGAAAATCTCCGCCGCCCGCCGTTCCAGAAGATTGACGGTAGGGTCTTCGCCGTAGACGTCGTCCCCAACCTCCGCCGCCGCCATTGCCGCCCGCATCTCGACCGAAGGTCTCGTCACAGTATCCGAACGTAGATCTATTACTTGCGGCAAGGTTGTTCCTTTCATGATTCAGGACCTCAGCGTTCGATTTTCATAGAATCGGAGGAGCCTCTCCCGGCGTAGATGCGTTTGACGAGTGTCGCCATGATGAGCCCTTCGATCAGAAGCACTCCGAAGGAGATTACCACTCCCCCCCCGGTCCGGAAATTCCTCTTGAATGACGCCGGTCGTCCAAATTGTCGGCACAAGAAGCAGACCAAACGCGCTGAAAACCAGCGAACTGCGGCGTTCCTGCGACTCAAAATGTCCAAACATGGTTCGCAAGATCACTTTGCCAATGAAGTAGAAAAAAACGCCGATCGGGATTCCCAGAAACAACGCGTAGGAAATCGGCATTATCCCTCCCCCGGTATCAGCCCCACGGAATGCAACTCTAATCTCTGATAACCAATCGCTAACCACTGATAGCTAAAAGCTGACAGCTGATAGCTGCCCTTACGGTATCTGCGCCATCGGCAGCTCGATCACAGGCGAGCGCTTGCCGTCCTTCATCGCTATCGCCCATAGCCCGTGGAAGTTTTGCCGCAACCCCGGCTGAGCCTTCAGTAACGCGCTCAACACCGCGCCAGCCTCGGTTCGCACCGCCGCGGGATCAGTCACCCCGGTCGACTCGTAGAGCACCGCAAGATCCGGCTCGCGCAAGCTCCCATCCAGTTGCACCGCGTCGATCTTCCAGGTCCGGTCGCCTTCCTGCAACGTGTAAGGGAAGACGTTCTGCGGCGAATTCTGCACCTGCCCCTGCTCCTGGACCAGCTTCTCCAAATTGGGCGACGAAAGAAAATCAACCGGCAGCAGAAGATAACGTGCAGCGTCGTAGCTAAACCATGCGCTCCATGGCTGACTGTCCCTGGCCAGTTCTCGCGCCCGCGTCCAATACCAGATGCCGTCGTGCCCGTCGAAGGTCCCTTGCCGCACCGAGAGCCCCGCCAACTTCCATGACGGCGTTGCGCCCGTCGGGTCCCACGCCAGAATGATCCCTACCTGTCCTGCCAGTTGCGCGCCGACGGCATCGGCCAGAATCACCGCGTACCGTCCCGGCGGCAACGCCGGCATCGTCATGGTAACGGTCATCGATCCGCTGGTGTTGGAGCAAAAAAACTGCGTAGTCGCCGTGGCGGCTGCCCCGCTCGCATCCAGCAGGTACACGTTGCGCAATTGAATCTGCCCGCCCTTCACTGCCGGCGCACCCAGCTCGACGGAATCCCGAATTCCCTGCCACTCCGAAGCTTCTGAGGGAAGCAGCGCCCCCTGCAGTGCACCATAGTCCTGGTTCAGAACAGCCCCCGCCAGCCTGCCTCCCGCTGCGGTCAGCGCATTCCGATCCTGCGGCTGGAGCTCGCCCTGGGTCGTGCAGCTTGCCGCATGGCCCAGCCTTGGCCAAAACCCAAGAACCGTTACGGCCATGATCGCTGTTGACATCCTCAAGCGGAGGCGCATCCTATTTGATAACCTCTCCGGCCTCGCACACGTTTTGCGAGCGTTTGCGGGCCACTGCTAGTCTAGTACAGTGATGCGGTCATCCTGGCCCGCGTCCAGCAGAGCCGAATTGGCTTTTCCGGACGCAGCCGCTGACCGGAAAGCCGACTGTTATGCGCATTCATTCTTTCCCCGAGTTTGACGGCATTTCCCCAGCAAAGGGCAGCTCTCACCGGCGCTTCCGGTTCCTCGGAGTCGTCCTTTTTGCCTCATGCCTTTCAGGATGCCCAATCCTCGCTCAACCCACCGTCAAATTACCCCCCTCCCCCCTCACCGCCTCTCCCCATAAGCCAATTCACAAGCACGCAGCGGCAGCCCACAAAGAAGCCGTCGAAGCTCCGCCGGTCGAGGCTCCCCCGGCAGCTCCCCCAACGCCCAAATGGCCCGCGTTTGACCAGCCCGTGCAGGCGGCGGTGGTCTGGGACAGCCACGGCCTCTCCGTCAACGCCGCCAATTCCAGCCTCTCGCAGATTCTCAAAGACATTTCCACATCGACGGGCATCGAGATCCAGGGCGCGAATGCCGACCAGCGCGTGTTCGGCGTCTATGGTCCCGGTCCCGCTCGCGACGTCCTCTCGCAAGTGCTTCAGGGCTCCGGCTATAACGTGCTGATGATTGGCGACCAGGGCCAGGGTGTGCCGCGCGAATTGCTTTTGAGTGCGCGCCTGGGCGCTGCAACCCAGCAAGCCGCTGTGCACAACAACCAACCCCAGATCGTCACGCAGGAAGACGACGACTCCCAGGACGATCAGCCGGTTCAGCAGGAGACGCCGCTCATCCATCCCGGCTACCAGCCGGGCGCTCCTCCGCGCTCTCCGCAGCAGATTCTGCAGGAAATGCAGCAGCGCCAGCAGCAGATGCAACAGCAGCCCGGCCAACCGCCAAACTAGCTCGCTTGATGCTCAGCCGTCGGCTTGTGCTCACGGAATCGCTAATTGTCTTCGGAAATCAATAAGTTAAGGTGTAATGCCGCGGATGAAACGCCCCTGCGCCCACCCCACTTCCGTTGACTAGACCTCTGCCTCGCGGACTTCCACGCTCACTGCGCGCTTCGGCTGTGGGCGCATGCAGGCAAACGCCGCACGCAGAATCCAGTACGCCGACAGGACTCCAAACGCCAGCGAACCAATCGATACTGCAACCAAATTCATGAGATCCGCCATGGCTCCATCCACGCTGCAAACCGTTCAAGCGATACTTGAGATTTTGCCCCTTGGCCTTTGTTCCCGCTGTTTAACCGGTCGTGGCCAAGTTGCTTTGACAATTCTCGCAGAACTCCCGCCGTTCGCGAATCCCCCGTTGTTGTCAGTTCCGATACCCCGCATGGGGATTGTCTCACTTTGGCTGCCAATGCCAGTTCGGGAATGCAAGCGTCAGCTCCTTTCGCCCGCCCTCATTCGCCTCTTTCCCCGCGTCATCGCGGTACCCTGAATCCCGCGCCTCCGCGCGCCATCAAATTCGGTGAGAGGTGGCCATCTGTATCATGGTGATGGGTACACTTTCCCGTTTCCTGAAGCGGATCGATCAGTCCTTTCAAGCGCGGCAAATTCAATCCATTTTGTCCTGAAGACCCATCATGCCGATCACCCATATTTCCGTGCGCGGCGCGCGCCAGCATAACCTCCGCGATATCAGTGTGCGCATTCCGCGGAACACCTTGACGGTCGTTACAGGCCTCTCCGGCTCAGGCAAGAGCTCTCTCGCCTTCGACACCATCTACGCTGAAGGCCAGCGTCGCTACGTCGAAACCCTTTCCGCCTACGCGCGACAATTTCTCGATCAGATTGAGCGGCCCGATGTGGACTCGATTGAAGGCCTGTCGCCGGCTATCTCCATCGAGCAGAAGACCACCAGCCGCAGCCCTCGTTCCACGGTCGGTACCATCACTGAAATCTACGACTACCTGCGGCTCCTCTATGCCTCGGTGGGTACGCCGCATTGCCCCAACTGCGGCCGTCCAATCGCCCGCCAGACAGCCGAGCAGATTGTTGCGCGCATCCTCGAACTCGGCAAAGGCGAGCGCGTAACCATCATGGCCCCCATCGTCCGCGGCCGCAAAGGCGAGTTCAAAGATCTGCTCGATCAACTGGACCAGCAAGGCTTTCGTGCCCGTGTCGATGGCGAGATTCGCGACCTCGCTGACCCACTCCTGCTTGATCGCCGCAAAAACCACACCATCGAAGCCATCATCGATCGAATCCTCCTCAAACCGTCCGCCCCCGCCCCGGCCGTGACCAATGGCCCCCTTGCGCCTCGCATTCCCGCCGCAAAGATCACTGGCCCGGAACCCGCCGGCGCGAAACCCTCCGTCGAAAAGCGGCTCGAGCAAGCTGTGGCCAAGGCCCTGCAACTGGCCAATGGCCTGGTACTCGTCTCAGCCGGCACGCAAAGCGCTGATGAGCAGTTATTCTCCTCCAGCATGGCCTGCCCCGATTGCGGTCTCGACGTGCCCAAACTCGAGCCGCGCAGCTTCTCGTTCAACTCGGCCTTCGGCGCCTGTCCGGAGTGCCACGGCCTCGGATCGCTTTACGACCTCGACCCTGCCAAGGTCATCACCGACTGGTCGAAGCCCTTGCTCGATGGCGGCCTCGGGCCCGGTTCGGCTTCGCAATACCTGCTCAAACTCATTCATCTGGCCGCCGGCCGCTACGACATCGATCTGAAGCTGCCCTTTGAAGACCTGCCGCCGAAGCAGCAACATATCCTGGTCTACGGGCCGCCCAAGGGTGAGGCCCCGCGCACCGGCTTCCACGGTATTCTCGCGTTTCTCCGCAGCACGATTGAAGAAGCCCGCAGCGATGGCTATCGCGAGTACATGATGAATTTCATGTCGGCCACGCCCTGCCCCGTATGCCGCGGTAAGCGCCTGCGCCCCGAGTCGCTGGCCGTGAAAATTGGCGGGCTCTCCATCGCCGACTTCACCGCCCTCCCGCTGAACCGCGCCCTTTCTGCGGCCATCAATCTCAGCTTCACCGCGCGCGAAGCCCTGGTCGCGGAACGCATTCGCAAGGAAGTCGTCGAACGTCTCGAATTCCTTTGCGCAGTCGGGCTCAACTACCTCGCCCTCGATCGCAA